>Ga0105090_10001601_pt1 | contig 12301 bp, 9 predicted proteins | sample PPLLak3March2015_FD_79110 | JGI IMG/M metagenome (GOLD analysis project Ga0105090, IMG submission 79110) | Freshwater sediment microbial communities from Prairie Pothole Lake near Jamestown, North Dakota, USA - PPLs Lake P7 Core (1) Depth... | ecosystem: Environmental > Aquatic > Freshwater >... | reverse complement strand
GCGATCGCCAACCGCTTCAAGGCCGGCGACCCCAAGGCGGTCGAGGACTACCTCGCGACCCTGAAGCTCGGCGGCAGCGTGTACCCGATGGACGCCCTGAAGCGCGCCGGGGTCGACATGAACGACCCGCGGGTGATCCGGGCGGTCATGGACAGCTTCCGGAAGATCGTCGCCGAGATGGAGAAGATCCTGGTCGAGGAGTAGGACGGCCCGAGCACCGTTTCAGACCCGCGGCCACGGCCGCGGGTTTTTTACGGGCCGAGCGCACCGCCGCCCTGCAGCCGGCTGTCGAGGGCGTGGAGGAGCTCGCGAACGGCACTGTCATCGCGCGGCGAGGCCGTCGGTGCGTCGCCGTGGCGGCCGCGGACCTGCACGTCGACCAGAACGCGCTCCCCCCGCGGCCGGATCTCGATCACCAGGATCGGCAGCGGCCCGTGGGACGCGTCGCCGGCTTCGGCCTGCACCCGCCCGGCCTCGCGATCGGCCTCGACGAGGTAGCCTTCATCCTCGAGGACCTCGACCACCGCCTCGAAGACCGCGGACTCGGGCAGCAGGTAGCTGCGGGACCAGTCGTTCGAACCGCCGCCTGCCGAGCTGCAGGCCGCGGCGCCCAGCGCCAGAGCTCCCAGGAGCATGGCAGGAGCTGCCCGCACGGCCCGGATCACTCGTCCGCCGCGGGCTTGGGGCCCTTGATCATCCACAGCTCGGTGCCGCCCTTCTCGTAGCGGACCTCGTCCATCAGCTGGTTGATGAGGAAGATCCCGCGGCCGCCGTCGGAGAAGATGTTCTCCCCGATCACCGGGCTCGGCACCGAAGCCGGGTCGAAGCCCGGCCCGGGGTCGCGCACTACGATCACCATCCCGCGGTGGTCGTCGCAGGCCACGATGACCTCGACCAGCTTGTCGGGATCGTGGCGGCAGCCGTGCTCGACGGCGTTGGCGAGCGCCTCGTAGAGCGAAACCTCGATCTCGAACTCGCTGTCGACGGCGCAGCCCTGGGAGCGGACGACGTCCATGATCTGCTCGACCACCGGGCCGATGGCCTCGATATGGCCGGGCATCTCCTTCTGCACGCGGACCACCATGTGCCCGGCGTTGAAGTCGCAGCGCTGTCCGGAATCAAGCATCACCGTTCACCTCGAATGCCACGCTGGCCAGCGCCGAGCCGAGCGTGTGCTGTAACCACAATGTCTCTCTCACTCCCAGAGTACCCTCATCCCGAACTGAGCCCGAGCCACCTTCTGTCCGATCCTCGATACGGCAGGAAGAGCGGTCGGCCGTGGGGTCGTCCCAGACATCTGCGATCTTCCTGTGTGGCGATCTCTCGGGCGAGATTCTATCTCAAGCCTGTGAATTTGAACATCCCAAAGAGCGACCCCGGTATGAAATTTCCACGATCGTCACGGGGACATGCGGCGGCCGGTCACGACCTGGAAGCCGCGCACGTCCAGGTCCTTGCCCGTGACCGTGCTGCGATCCGAGGAGGTGCCGAGAGCCAGCTTCCACTGGTACAGGCCCGAAAAGAACTCGCTGAGCCGGGAGGTCAGCTCGTCGAAGGCGCCGCTCAGCTCGTAGCGGATCGCGTCCTCCTCGCTGTCCCAGACCGTCACCGACAGCACGCGGGCCTGCGCCCGGACGCTCTCGACCAGGAACACCGCCCGGCAGCCCTTGGTCGCCATGAGCGCCGGCTTGACCTCGCGGTCGTAGCGGGCCTTGAGCTCGTCGAAGCGCCCGGGCTCGATCCTGGCCGCGACGATGCGGACGTAGAAGTTCTGCGGCCCGGTGGCGTCCACCACCTCGCCCACTGCGGAGACTTCCACCGGGTAGGCCTCCACGGCGGGGTCGTGGAGGGGAGTCAGCGCACCCGGGCTTCGTCCCCCCGGCTCCGAGCCCCACCCGCCCGCGTGGTCCATGAACTCGTCGCTCTCGTCGAGGAGCTGGTCGTAGAGGCCGCTCGCCTCGTAGGCCTCGGCCGCCTCGGCGCTGCGCCAGGTCGTCATCGAGATGCACTCGTCGTCGCCCGCGGTCGGCTGCAGCAGGCTCGCGTACAGGCAGCCGGGGGTCTCCTGCAGGGCGGGGATGATGCGCTCCTCGTAGAAGCGGCCGAAGTCCGCCACGCGATCCTTGTCGACCTTCAGGTGGACGAATCGCAGGTACATCAGCGCCCTCCCAGGCCAACAGAGGCCGGGCTGAACCAAATTTCGCGCTTCATGTCGCGGAGCTCCTGCCTCTGCAACCCCGTGGCCGGCACCCACCATTCCCCGAGCGAGCTCGCAGCCCGGCCCCTCGCCCGTGCGGCGTGAGAGCCAGAGCCGACCCACCCGTTCCCGGTCACGACGGCCTCTCGGCGGCCGCGATCCTGCGCACGGTGCGGATGCGGGTCGTCCGCAACCCGTCGGCGAACTCCATGAACAGACCGGGGGCCGCGATGTGCTCGGCAAACAACGCGTGGCCGCCGGCGGTGCAGCCGAGGACCTCGACCCTGGCCGTGCCTGCTCCCTCGCGCTCGAACCAGCCGCCGCTGACCTCGAAGGAACCGTCGGCCCGCGCGGTCAGCGAGTAGACGGAGTTCCTGGTCGAGACCACCACCCGGTCGCCGGCTCCGAGATCGCGCCGCCGCACGCCGCCGACGAGCCCCGCCGCCTCGGCCAGGTTGTCGATCGGGATGGCCTTCACGGGCTGAGCCCGCCGGTGGAAGCCGCTCGGCGGGTCGGTCATCGTGAAGCCTCCAAGTACGCCAGTCGGATCTTCTTCATGAGCGCGGTGAACCGGGGGTCGGAGCGCAGCGGGTCGAAGACCCGGTCGTTCTTAAGCCACCCGAGCCACTGCGAGTCCAGGGCGTGGGCCTGCTCCAGCAAGCTCACAGCGCGCGCATGGTCTCCCAACCCCAGGGCGACCAGCGCGTTGTTGAACGGGGTGATCACACCGTCAGGCGAGATGTCCTTCAGATCGTCGAGCTCTGCGAGCGCGCGGGCACGATCGCCGACAGCCCCATAGGCGTAGGCCAGCCACGCGCTGACGAAGGCAGGCGAACCCATGGTCTTGGACCGCTCGAAGTGCGGGATGGCGTCCTCGATTCGTCCGGCCTGGATGTCGATCCAGCCCAGGGACCACTCGGGGAAGAAGTAGGTCGGATCGAGATCCGCGGCCCGCCGCGCGTGCTCCCTCGCGGCCTGGTGGTCGCCCTGCCAGGACAACGCCAGGGTGGCGTCGAGAGGGACCTGGGGGTTCAAGGGATCCAGCGCCGCCGCGCGCCGGCTCTCAGCGATCGACTCCTCGAACCGCCCCAGGAAGGCGAGCAAGAGGGCGAACTGGTCGTGGGCGAAGGCGTAGCTCGGGTTGAGCTCGATCGCCCGGCGGAACGCGGCCTCCGAGCCTTCCCAGTCGTACTCGTACCAGAGCTTGAAATTGGCGAGCGAGGCGTGGCCCTCGGCCGAGCGATCGTCGAGCCGGATGGCCTTCTCGGCGGCGGCCTTGGCCCTCGGCCTCGCTCGGGAGGCGGAGATGAAACCCTCGTTGTAGCCCGCCCAGAGGTAGGCGTCCGACAGCCCCGACAGAGCGGGGACGAAATCCGGGCTCAGCGCGATCGCATCCTCGAAGCGCGCGATTGCAGTCTGCAAGTTCTCGTCGCTCGGGCGGTTGAAGAAGTAGCGGCCCTTGAGGTAGGCGTCGTAAGCCTCGGGGTTGACGGTCCTTTCGCTCTCCAGCCGCGACTGCTCGACCGGGGTCAGCCGCACGTTGATCTCGCGCGCGATGGCCGACGCCAGCTCGTCCTGCAGCGCGAGGACGTCCTGCGACCTCCGCTCGAAGCTCTCGGCCCACAGGTGCCGGTCGGCCCGCGCGTCGATCAGCTGGGCATTGATCCGGACCGTGTCGCCGGCTCGCATCACCGAGCCCTCGACGATCGCATCGACGTCGAGCGCCTTTGCGATCTCGGGGGCCGACGGACGACCGCTCCCTCCGAACTGCATTGCCGAGCCGCGCGAGATCACCCGGATCCGGCTGATGCGGGCGAGGTCGGCAGTGAGCTCGTCGGTCATCCCTTCGGCGAAGTAGTCCTGGCTCGGGTCGCCGGAGAAGTTGTCGAGCGGCAGCACCGCGATCGATCGGATGTCGGGAGCGGCCGCAGCCCGCGGCGCCCGCCCGGCGTCCGGGAAGACCCCCGAACGCACCAGCAGATACGCCGCCGCCGCGAGCAGGATCGCGACGCCGCCGGCGGCTTTGAGCGCGCGCATCCGCGCCGCGGGTGCTCGTCCGGAGACGGACCGCCGTCCGACCGGGCCCGCGGCCAGCTCCTGCAGCACAGCGTGGATATCCCGCATGCTCGTAAAGCGCACGGCGGGATCCTTGTCGAGGCTGCAGGTGACGATTCGAACCAGGCCCTCGGGCAAGGCCCCTCGCGCTTCTGCGAGCGGCGGCGGCGCGTCGCGCAGGATTGCGGAGGCGAGCTCCGCGGTGGACCGCCCCCTGAAGGGGCGGCGTCCGGTCGCCATCTCGTAGAGCATCACGCCGAACGAGAAGACGTCGGTCCGCTGATCCACCACGCGGCCCGCGATCTGCTCCGGCGACATGTAGGGCATGGTGCCCATCACCACCCCGTCGCGGGTGTGGAGATCGGTCTCCACCTCCGAGCCCGGCGTCTCGTCCGACGCCGTCGCGGCGACCTTGGCGAGCCCGAAATCGAGCACCTTGACGCGCCCGTCACCGCCGACCATCACGTTGGCAGGCTTGAGGTCGCGGTGGACGATACCCCTGTCGTGGGCGGCCACCAGAGCCTCGGCGACGGCGGCGCCGATCGCGAGGATCCGGTCCAGCGGCATCCCGCCCTCGGGGATGAGGCGGTCGAGCGGTTCACCCTCGACCAGCTGCATGGTCAGGAAGTGAAGGCCCTCGCACTCCTCCACCGAGTACACGCCGACCACGCCCGGGTGGTCGAGCGCGGCGAGCATCATCGCCTCCCGGCGGAAGCGGTCGAGCCGCTCCGGGCTCGCGGCCATCTCGGCCGGCAGGATCTTGAGCGCCACATCCCGCCCCAGCTTCGTGTCGGTCGCCCGCCACACCTCCCCCATCCCCCCGGCGCCGAGCGCCGCCGTGATGCGGTAATGGGCGAGGGTGGTGCCGATCATGACGACACCCCGGGGGACGAGCCCGGAAAGCCCGTGATGAGCAGAGCATCGCGAACGCGAGGTCCGCGCACGGCGGCCAGGGTCTGCCCGTCGTCGGAGAACGCGAAATCGAAAAGGTCCTGATCATCGAAGCTCGTGATCCTGCGCGGTGCCGACCCGTCCAGAGTCCACTGCCAGACGTTGGCGCGATCGCCGGGAACTGTGTTCAGAAAGAGCCCGTCCGAGCGGAGGACCAGCCGGCTCCTGGCGGCCGGCGGTTCCGCCGCAGCGCCCCACAGCGGCCGGCCTCCCTCCCGGGAGACGATCTCGACGCGAAAGTTCCCGGTCTCGTCGATGGAGTAGAAGGCGATGCGTTCCCCGGAGGGTTCGATGGCAGGTCCGCCCGCCCATCGCTCGGAGAGGGGCACCGGCGTCGCACCCACCGCATCGAGCCGGAAGAGTCGTGGCACCCCACGGACGAGCGAGGTGTAGACCAGAACTCCATCGCGCGACACGGCAATTTTGCCGCTGATGACGTCACGCACCACCACGCCCTTGTCGGTGCCGTCGGCGCCGGCGACCCGGATCTCGATGCCGGCGCTCGTGCGAACGCTCAGAAACATGTCGCCCTGCCCCGACACCGCCACCCCGAGGACGGTCTCCCCCGACGGCAACATCAGCAGCGGTGCGCGTTCGCCGCCGTCGGGAGTGATCGACCACAGGCCCCAACGGCCGGCCGCTTCAGTGGTGTAGACGAGGCGGGAGTCCGGCGAAAAGCAGACACCCTGGAAGCCGTCCACCTTGGCCCAGGTCTGGCGGCGCGGGCGGGCGCCCCCGTCGCGTGGCCCGACCCAGATCGCCGACGAGACGTCCGCCGAAACGGTGACCAGCGACCGTCCATCGGCGGACAGCGAGATGATCCGATGGTCGTTGAGGTCGTTCGTCACCGGCGAGGCTTCACCTCCGGGCGACCTGACGTACCAGATCTGGTTGTTGGGCTGGTGCGATGCGCGAGCAACCACGAGCAGACCGCGTTTCTCGGGGAGGAATTGCGCCTGTGCGGCAAAGGGCCAACCCGGATCGGACGCGATCGACCGCGATCCGTCAGCGACCGAGACGGAATCGAGGCGGGTGCGCGCGTCGGCAGTGGTGCTGCCCAGGCGGCCGACAGCCGTGACGATGCGGCTCCCGTCCGGTGACCAGGCGGGTCCGGGGAAGAAGATCGGGGCCACGAACTCCGGCAACCTGTACACCGCGAGCGCCTTCGGGCCCGCGCCGTCGGCTGCGGCGACCATCAGGGCGGACTCCTCGGCGGACGGGTAGCCCGACCGCACGAAGGCCAGCCGTTCCCCGTCCGCCGAAAAGGCCGGGCCCGAGTCGATGCCGGTCACCAGCCGTCGCTGTGCGCCGCCGAGGGTCGAGATCGAGAATAGGGCTCCCGCTGAGTCGTCCTGCGACTTGAGGCCGAAGACCACGCTGTTGCCGTCAGGGCTGAAGGCGTGCCCCCAGTAGGCGACCGGCCGCTCAGGGATGAGACGCAGCGTCTGGCCGCTCGCGAGCTGGCGCAGCCACAGGCTCTGCAGGCCCTGGTCCGACTCGACGTAGGCGATGTAGCGGGCATCCGGCGAGATCGCTGCGGCGATGACCTTGCCCGAGCTGGTCAGGCGCGTGATTTCGAGCGCTGCCTCGATCCGGGTGCCGGCAGCCGGGCCGGCGGTGCGGCGGCCGAGGCCGAAGCCGAGGACGGCTCCCAGGCCCGTCAGCGCCGAGGTGACGGCGAACGAGCGGCGGGACAGCCCCACGCCCCCACGAAGCGGGGCGGGGACCTCGTCGGCCGCGGGCACCTTCGCCAGCGCGATCCTGGCTTCACCGATGTCGCGCAACCGTTGCCGGGGATCGCGTTCGAGGCAGCGTCCCAGCAGCCCTCGCACGGCCGAGGGTGTTTCTCCGGGAAGGGCGTCGAGATCGATCTCCAGCCGGACCACGGCGGCCAGGACATCGGTCACCGTCTCGCCGTGAAAGAGCTCGACCCCCGTCAGCATCTCCCACAGCACGACGCCGAAGGCCCAGATGTCGGCGCGGCGGTCGACCTTCTTGCCCCGCGCCTGCTCCGGCGACATGTAAGCCGCCGTGCCTAAGATGACGCCCTCGAGGGTGGCGTGACGGGTCACGGTCGGCGAGAGCGAGACGCTCGAGTCCGAGGCGTCCGACTCCCACGCCTTCGCGAGGCCGAAGTCGAGCACCTTGACCGTGCCGTTCTCCGTGATCTTGATGTTCGCGGGCTTCAGATCGCGGTGGACGATGCCGGCGTCGTGAGCCGCCTCCAGCGCCTCGGCGATCTGCCGCGCGATCGGGATCGCCTCGTCGATGGGGATCGGCCCACGCTTGATGCGCTCGGAGAGGTCCTCGCCCTCCACCAGCTCCATGACGAGAAAAGTCACCTCGGATGCTGCGACGCCCGAGGTCAGTTCTGATTTTTGAGTCTTGAGTTTTGAGTTCTCCCCCGCGCTCGCGTCCGCGTCCGCGCCCGGCGACGACGTTGCAGGCAATTCCGAATTCCGAATTCCGAATTCCGAATTCTCCCGCCCATCTTTCGGAGTGACGCCCGCGGTTTCGAGCCCGTAGAGGTGCGCGATGTTCGGGTGGTTGAGGCTCGCCAGGACGCGGGCCTCGCGCTCGAAGCGGGTCAGGCGCTCGGGGTCCTGCGCAACGGCCTCCGGCAGCAGCTTGAGCGCCACCTCGCGTCCGAGCTTCGTGTCCTCGGCCCGCCATACCTCCCCCATCCCGCCGGCGCCGAGCGCCGCCGTGATGCGGTAGTGGGCGAGGGTCGTGCCCGGGGCGATCGTCATCAGCCGAGATGTTTGCGCAGGAAACCGATGGTCCGTCCCCAGGCGAGGTCCGCGGCCGCTTTGTCATAGCGTGCGGCGTTGGTGTCGTTGTTGAAGGCGTGGTTGGCGCCCTCGTACATGTAGAGCTCGTAGCTCTTCCCGGCAGCTTTCAGCGCCGCGACGTAGGCGTCGATGCCGGCATTGATGCGCTCGTCGACGCCGGCGTAGTGCAGGCACAGCGGCGCGCTGATCTCGCCCACCCTCTCGATGGCGAGCTGGCGGCCGTAGTAGGGCACGGCCGCTGCGAGCGCGACGCCCGCTGCAGCCAGCTCGTTGACCATGCCGCCGCCCCAGCAGAAGCCGACCGCGCCGACCTTGCCGGTGCACAGGGGGTGCGCGACGAGGAACGACACCGCCGCCGCCAGCCGTTGGACGGTCGCCCCGGGGTCCAGCTCGGAGATCATCTCCCGGGCCTTGTCCTCGTCGGCCGGCGTGCCGCCCACCGGCGCGAGCGCGTCGGGAGCGAAGGCGAGGAAGCCCTCAAGCGCCATGCGCCGTGCCACGTCCTTGATGTGCGGGTTGAGGCCGCGGTTCTCGTGGATGACGACCACGGCGGGCCGCTTCTCCCGACCCTGCAGCCGCGCCAGGTAACCCGACATCGTCGTGCCGTCGACCTCGTAGGTCGCGAGCTCGACGACGAGGCGCTCGTCGTCCTCGGGCACGATCCCGGCCTCGGCGTAGTTGTTCTGGAGAACCGGCACCAGTGCTGCGGCGGCTGCCGCACCGCCGGCGAGCCTCGCGAGCCGGTCCATGAAGTCCCGCCGGCTCATGCGGCCGTGGGTGAACTCGTCGTAAAGCTCGATGTACTTCTGGTCCACTGCGTCCTCCTTGCCACTCAATCCCCATACCCCACCTGCCACTTGCGGCATGCCGGACATCCACTGCCGCTTTCGGCGGATCAGCCCAAACCGCAGTCACCTTCCACATCGCCGGGTCGAAGCCTGCTCATGTAACCCGCGCCCGGGCCGTGCGCATTTCGCACCGGGGGCGGGGAACGGACCGCGAAGGCGCCTCGGGCCGGGCCGCGGCGCGCCCTGCGCGCGGCCGGTGTCGTCCGCTACTCCGCGCGGCGGCGGATCAGGACCAGGGTGCGGTCGTCGAGGTAGGGCACGTTGCGGACGAAGTCGTGCAGATCCTTCTCGATGGCGGCCTTGAGATCGGCCAGCGAACACCCACGGCAGGCGATGCACACCTCTCGCAGGCGCTCCTGCCCGTACTCCTCCTCGTCGGGGTTCTCGGGCTCGGTGATGCCGTCCGTGTAGAGGACGAGCGCATCGCCCGCCTCGAGCGTCCGCTCGCCGGCGGCAAAGTCACCTTCGGGCATGATGCCGAGCGGCATGCCGGTCGAGTCGAGCCACTCCGTCGAGCCGTCGGCGCGCAGCAGAAGGCCGGGGTTGTGGCCGGCGTTGCAGTAGCGCAGGCGGCCGTTCGCAGGCTCGATGGAGGCCAGGAACGAGGTCGCGTACTTCTCCGGCGGGGTACGTTCGAAGAGCAGGTGCGACACCGAGCGGAAGATCTCCTCGACCGGCACGCCGTCGTGGATCGGGCCCGCGGACAGGGCCTCGAGCGAAGCCGTCAGGAGTGAGGCGCCGATGCCCTTGCCCGACACGTCGGAGATCATCAGCACGACCTCGCTGCCGTCGTGCCGCATCTCGATCTTGAAGAAGTCGCCGGAAACGCCGCGCGACGGAGTGTTGCCGGCGACGATGTCCCAGCCCTCCACCTCCGGCAGGCGATCCGGCAGCAGGCCCACCTGGATCTCGCGGGCGAGCGCGACCTCCTGCTCGAGGCGCCGCCTCTCGGCGGCCTCCTCCGCGAGGTGGATGTTGCGCATCCGCATCGCGGCCACCGACGCCAGAAGGGCCAGCACCTCCATGTCCTCCTCGCTGAACTGCCGCACGGTCAGCCGCGAGCCGAGCACGATCAGGCCGAGCGCGCCGTCGGGGTCGAGCAGCGGCGCCGCCACCAGGGAACGAACGCCGGCATCGAGCAGGCTCATCGCCTCGTGAAAGCGCTCGTCGGTCTGCGCGTCGAGCACCAGCGCCGCCTGCCGCCCCTCGACCACCTCCTCCATCAGGCTCGTGGAGAAAAGGATCTTCGAGTCGCCGGCGGTGCTCGACCGCGCCGCGGCCCGATCGTATCCGCCGCGGTCGTTGCGGAGGTAGATCGCCGCCTCCTCCGGCCGCAGATGAACGAAGGCGCGGTCGAGGATCAGGTCGAGCAGCTCGTCGAGCGACATGATCCGGTCGAGGGCGCGGTTGACCTCGGTCAGCAGGCGCAGCCGCTCGGCGTAGCGCCGCAGGCTCTCCCCCATCGGCGTCGCCGAGTCGGTGCGGATGGCCTCCGGCTCCTGCAGCAGCTCGGCGGCGGAGCGAAAGATGGTGTGGCTGTCGCGGCTCGGGGTCGGCCGCGCGGCGACCGGGGCCAGCGGCCTCGAGGCCTCGCGGAGCGTCACCGACGTGCTGCCGACCTGCATCACGGCGCCGTGGCCGACCCGGGTCGGCTCCTCGACCGGCCGGCCCCCGAGCAGGGTGCCGTTGCGCGAGCCGAGGTCCTCCACGTGCCAGGCGCCGTCCTTGAGGAAGAGCCGCGCGTGGAGGCGTGACATCGAGCGGTCCGCCACGGTCAGCTCCGCCTTCGACGAGCGACCGATCACGAAGCTGTCGCCGTCGAGAGCGTGGTCGAAGGGCGGGCCCTCGGCCGGCACAACGTGTACGATCATCGGCTCCACCTGCGTCTGCTTGCCGGCCATAACTGCACTCATGATACAACCTAAACCGATGCGAGCCGGATTTCTTCCAGCCTTCGGACCGCTCGCGATGTCGACTGGCGAGCTGCAGAGTGGCGATGGCCTCGGCAGCTCCTGACCACCTCGTCCGGGCGATCGGCCTCGGCGGGCGGGCGCGCGCGGTCGCGGCGCTGACCACCGCCACCGCCGAAGAGCTGCGGCGCATCCACGACCCGTCGCCGCAGGTGGCTGCGGCGCTCGCACGGCTCGCCACTGGCACCCTGCTCCTTGCCGCCAGCCTCGAGAAGTCGACCGCCCGGGAGCCGATGCTGACCCTCGAGGTCGAGGGTGGCGGGCCTGCGGGGCGGCTGGTCGCGACCGCCTCGCCCGCGGGCTGGGTCCGGGCGACCGCCGCCAACCCCCTGGCAACCTCTCCGGCCCGCAACGACGGCACGCTCGATGTCGCCGCCGTGGTCGGCGCGAGCGGCCAGCTGGTGGTGACCCGGGACCCGGGTGTCGGTGAGCCCTACCGCGGCGTCGTGTCGCTCGAGACCGGCGACCTCGCCAAGGACCTCGCGGCCTACCTCGCCGTGTCCGAACAATCGCCGGCGGCAGTTCTCCTCGGGGTGCTCCTGGTCCCGGCCGGAAGGGTCGAGGTCGCGGGCGGGTTCCTGGTCCAGCTCCTGCCGGGGGTCAGCGACGACGAGGCCGCTGCGCTCGGCGACCGGGTGAGAGCTCTCGGCCCGCTCTCGGCCGACCTGCGCGCAGGCCGCGGACCCCGGGAGTGGTTGGCCATGGCCTTCCCTGATGGCTGCTCGGTTCTCGAGGAGGTCCCGGTGCGATTCCACTGCGGCTGCTCGACCGAGCGCGTCGAAACCGCCCTGAAGCTGCTCGGCATCGGCGAGATCCGCGCCGCGATGGACGAGGACAACGACCGTCAGGCCCGTGTCACCTGCGGCTTCTGCAGGAGGGTTTACCGCGTTCCCCGCCTGCGCCTGCTCGAGCTGATCCGGGAGATCGAAAGCGAACGCACCCGTCCCCGCGCAAGCGAGCCGGACTGAATCCCTCGGCTCGAGATGTGAGATGTGAGATGCGAGATGCGAGATGCGAGATGCGAGATGCGAGATGCGCCCAGAACATTTGTCCCGCTCGCAGATTGTCAAGGGGCGGGCAGGCGGTCTTCTATCTCGCATCTCGTATCTGGCCGGTCGGGCGGGTGGATCTCGTATCTCGCATCTCGCATCTCGTATCTGGCCGGTCGGGCAGGCGGCCTCGTATCTCGGATCTGGCCGTCCGGGTTGGAGGTCCTCCGATACCCGGTTCGCGCTACCGCACCAGGCTCATGAACACCTGCTGTGAGGGCCGGGGCTCCTCGCCGGCGGCCGGACGACGCCGCTGGTAGCGACCGTCGGAGTGGAGGTCCCAGGCCGTGCAGTTGTCGTTCTCGGCGATGGTGAGGACCTCTTCGAGCTCGGCGATCAGCTGCGGGCTGTGGACAGGCATGATCGTCTCGACGCGGCGGTCGAGGTTACGCTTCATCCAGTCGGCGGAGCCGAGGAAGTACTCGGGCGAGCCGCCGTT
>Ga0105090_10001600_pt1 | contig 12303 bp, 9 predicted proteins | sample PPLLak3March2015_FD_79110 | JGI IMG/M metagenome (GOLD analysis project Ga0105090, IMG submission 79110) | Freshwater sediment microbial communities from Prairie Pothole Lake near Jamestown, North Dakota, USA - PPLs Lake P7 Core (1) Depth... | ecosystem: Environmental > Aquatic > Freshwater >... | reverse complement strand
CCCTTGCCGCCGGGGACGAGCAAGTCGCCGTGAGCCAGATTCCAGGCTCCGCACGACACCACCACCAGCAACGCCGCCGCCGCGACCAACCGCGCCTCACGACGCCGCAGCACCCACAGGCTGCTGGCCGCCGCCAACGACAAGGCGACTCCGGCAATCACCGTCGTCCAGGGAATCGAGTTCGGCTCGTCGAGCGAATTCCCACCGACGTATACCGAGTTCTGTTTGATGACTTGGAGCAGCACTTTCTTGGGGATCACCATGCGTGCTTCGACCCCCGGATGCAGCTTGCTGATCGCTTCGTATTTGATGGTCAGCGGAAACGGTTCGGTCGTGCCGGCCGCACGCGTCGGTCGCCGCGACTCGACCGGAATATCAGCCAGCGCCACTGATCCCACCACCAGGCTGAATGCCACCGCGATTCCTAGCCAACGACGATTCATGAGCATGCTCCCCAGTAGAGTTGATTCAACCAGCATCGAACTCGGCGACCGGCCTTCTCCAGGCGCACCAATGTAACGCAATCCCCGCACTTCGACGCCGCAAGTCAGGGAAAAGTTCCCGCCGCCGTTACGGGACGCTTTTGGCAGAAATTACAAATTCCGCTCGCACTCTCTGTCGCTGTGGATTCGCGACTTAGAGGACCAAATTCCATTAGAAAATCGCGGTAGTGACCGCTGAAATCACGACTTTCAACGAATTCGAGGGGGACGTTTGTGAAGGCAAAACCGCCTCGCCGAGACGCTTGGCACGACCGTTGCAATTGGAAGGATTCGTTCGAGTCCCACGGGATTCGAATCTCATCCAAAGTCTCTCTTCTGTCGTGGAGTTTCCTCCCATGCGTCGCGCGCACCTGGGGTTGTCGTTTCTCTGTGGATTCGCCTTGGGGGCCGTGGGGCCCGTCCGAGCCGAATCACCCTTCGTTCCGCTCGCCAGTGATCCTCGGCCGGTGGTGCTGATCGAGCACGAGATTGAAAGCACGAGTCCTTTCGCCGTGGCGAATCCGCAGCGAAGCGACAACCCCGCGCGACTGCCGTCCGTCCCCGTGACTCGCTGGCAACCTGAAACCCGCTGGGAACCGGCGGTGCGAGTCCAGACCATCGCGACGGAAGCGACGTCGTCCGCTCGGCTGCCGATTACGGCGAGCGTGGCGACTTCCACTCCCGGGCTGACGACTCCGGCCAGTGGTCCTTGGCCGCCGCTGGCCATGCCGCATCATCCCTATGCGATTGACGGAGTGAATCCGCGAATGCCTCCCCCTCGCCCGACCGCTCGCTATGTGGCTCGCAACGTGTGGGGCGAATCGACCCAGTTCGTGGCCGGGCAACATGTGCGCAACGCCCTGCGCTACTTGGCGCCGTAGGGATTCCGTAGGGCGATGCAATCGTAACCCGCCGCGCAAGCAAGGAGGAAAAGACTCACCACCGGGCGGTCCGTTCGGCAGCGAAAGCGCCCCGAGATGGGGAGTGGACTGGTGCGAATCGAGATCGAACTTCCTCGCTTGCGCGTCGGGTTGTGATTATTTCGACGTCGCGCCAAGCCTTCAGCGCGGAATCATCCGTTCTGTCATGGTGTCGATGTTCACCAGCTTCACCGCCAGGCTGCCATCGGCGATTCTTGCGGCGATGACCGGCCGCGCCAGGAATTCCACCAGCCGGGCGTCGCGTTCGTCCACGGCCTTTGCCAGGGCCGGATATTGCTGACGCTGTTCCTGAGAGGACGCCGCGTGTTCGGCGGCACAGTCCGTGTGGGTCGTCCAGACGATCAGCTTGACGCCGTTCTGGACCGCTAATTCCAGCATCTCCTCTTCGCGTTCCGACAGCACCGAGCCTGCCGTGCGAATGATGTAGTAGTACTTCCGCGTGTCGCCCGTCAATTCATTCGTGTCCAAGCGGGCATCCATGCACACCACCAGCGCCACGAGCGGATGTCGAGGTGTTCGCGGAAACGTGCCGCGCACGGAAGCGGCGAGCCGGTTCTGACTTTGAATCTCTTTCCAAACGTGCTCCGGCAGGATGTCGTCCTCGTGGTCGAAATCGGAACTCTCCAGGTGATCCTGCATGCGGTAGCCAAGATTCACCAGAGCGCCCCCCAGCAGAAATTGCAACTCGCGACCAGGGTCGGTCTTGAGCAGCAGGCCACCTCCCAGACAAACTCCGATTGCCCCCACAACGATCCATTTCCACTTACTCATCGCGCTGGCCACGTCCTTTGCTCGCCTGACAGGAATGAATTCATAGCGCACAATCGTCGCAGGTTTCGCCCCTTCGGCAAAGTCCAGCTCTCAGCCTGGAACAAGGCGAGCGGCGGGCGTCAGCCCGTCGAGCCAACCTGTCGACGGGCTGACGCCCGCCGCTCGCCTGAAATCAACCGCGAATTCCGCCCCCCGCGCTTGCTTCTTCACCGACATTATCGAGAATGCTGCCCTAGTCTCGCCTCGAACGCCCCACTCACGGGACCCCCATGACTGCATCCACGACTGGCAATCTTGCCCAGGAGCTTGCCGAACAAGCTCGCCGAGTTCAAGGCCTGCAAATGGCCGTTTTCAGTCAGACCGATCCTGCCGGTGACGAAACCTTATTCGCGCAATTGGCCGTGGCCGAGGCGAAGCTCTCGGAACTGCGGCAACTCGAACAGGCCGCCGCGCAAGCGAGGATCGTGCTTGAGACTCCGGCGGCCACCGACCAGTTTCTCGGCGGAGGCGAAAAAGTCATGCGAGGCGTCGCCCCGCGTGGTCGCTTTCTGGGCGAACGCACGACCGGGCTGCGCGCGAATGTCAAACTGCAGATCGACCCTTTGCCCACCGGCGCCTATCACCTGATGGACCCCGACAGCGATCCGCTGCTGACCGTGGACGTCGAAAACTTCTCGCGCGAAATCCGTCGAGTCTGCGTCAAGGCGTACCTCGAAGGACTGTCGGCGACGGCCGTCCGCACCATCGAAATCGAGCCTCGCAAGACGGAGACGGTCAAACTGCAGCCGACGCTGTTTCCGGAACGCGCGCGGGAGATCACCGAGGTCCAGCGCGCGACGTTGCACGTGATCGTGGAAGACCTGGACGGCAAGATCGAAAGCCACGACACGTACCCGATCACTTGCCTGGCGCGCACCGCCAGCTTCAACGCCGTGCGCCGACCGGAAACGGGCGAGATGCTCGACCTGTCGCACTATTACGGCGCCTGGGTCACGCCCCACGCCAACCCAGTGCAACAGCGAATCCGCCGAGCGGTCGAACTGGCGCCGGAACGCCAGATGCTGGGCTATCAAGGCGATCCCGATCGCGTCGTCCAGCAGGTCGCCGCCTTGTACCAGTCGCTGCGTGAAGCGGAAATCGTGTACGTCAATTCGGTGATCGACTATGGTGCTCCGGCCGGCATGACGACGCAGCGCACGCGACTCCCGCGCGAGTCGATCGAACAGCGCAGCGCGAACTGCATCGACGGGACCGTGCTGCTGGCCAGTCTGATCGAGGGGGTCTCGCTGAATCCCGCCATCGTGCTCGTCCCCGGTCATGCGTTCGTGGGCTGGGAGACCTGGCACGGCAGCGATGAATGGCGGTTCCTCGAAACCACCATGATCGGCTCGGGCGACTTCGAGGCGGCCCACAAATCCGGCCAGCGCCAATACGAACAATTCAGCAAGTTCAGTAAACAGAAGATCATGCTGCACTCGCTCGAAAGCCTGCGAGCGCGCGGCATCTGGCCGATGGAATGACCACGCGACGCCACACTGAACCGAGGAAGAATCCGATGAGCGCAGCCGACGATCGCATCTACTTGAACGGTATTGACGGAGTCACGGGCAACTATCTGGTCCAGCCCATGTCCCCCGCCGAGGCCGTGGCGATGGCCCGCGGCAAGCCCGACGAGTCGGGCCTGAAAAGCTGGATGAAAAGCATCTGGGAGGCCATGCAGCGCCCCTTCATGGGACTGCCCATGGACGTCGATCCGACCGACGTGACGCGGTCGGGTTGGGCGGTGGTGTTCGCTCCAGACACGCCTGCCGCCGTGCGCGAAGCCCTGCAACCTTTGATCACCCACCGACAGAGCCAGGTCGCCGCCGATCGCTGCAAGGTGCTGGAATACAAGAATGGCGACGGCATGAAGGATTGGCTCAAGCGCCACGGCGTCTATCCGGGAAGCGTGGCGCCGACGAAGATTCCCTACTACGTAATGCTGGTGGGGGATCCGTCGAGCATCCCCTTTCAATTCCAGTATCTGCTGGACATCGAATACGCCGTGGGACGAGTCTGCTTCGACCGGCCGGAACAGTACCGCCAGTACGCCGAAAGCGTCGTCGCCTACGAGACGGCCGGCACGGTCCCGAACCACCGCGAAATCGTGTACTGGGGAGTCCGTCACGCGGCTGATCGAGCGACGCAAATGAGCGCCGACCATTTGATTACTCCCTTGCACCAAGGGATCCCCGCCGCGGGTGGCGAAGCGGCCGAGGACGCGATCGCGGCCGCCTTGTCGTTCGAGAGCCGATGTTTCAAAGCCAAGGACGCGACGAAGGCCAACTTGCTGGACGTCCTGCACGCCCGCGGCGACGCAAAACGCCCGGCGATGTTGTTTACCGCGTCGCACGGCATGGGCTGGCCGCTCGGAAACGAGCAGCAGCGGACCGCGCAGGGCGCACTATTGTGCCAGGATTGGTCCGGCTTCGGCTCCGTCCAGCCGGCTCACTTTCTGACGGGCGCCGAAATTTCGGACGAGGCACGGCTGCACGGCCTGGTCGCCTTTCTGTTCGCTTGCTACGGCGCCGGCACGCCCGGACATGACAACTTTCTGACCGACCGCGGTCGCGGCCCCGTGAAGATCGCCGAGCAACCGTTTGTCGCCGCGCTGCCGCAGCGTCTGCTTTCCCATCCCAACGGCGGCGCGCTGGCGGTGCTGGGCCATGTCGAACGCGCCTGGGGCTACTCGATCAAGCCGCCGGGCGTCGGCACGCAGTTGCAGCCGTTCCGCAACCTGATCGGTCGCATCCTGAGCGGCGAGCCGGTCGGCAATTCGACCAAGGACTTCAGCGACAAGTACGCCGCGCTGTCCGCCGAGTTGCTTTCGAAACTCGACGAAACCCAACCGGGCGAAAAACCCAAGGATAGCGACCTGGCGTGGACCTGGATCGAACGAAACGACGCGCAGAACTACGTCGTGCTCGGCGATCCGGCCGTTCGAGTGCGCGTGGATAAATTGCAATGAACCGCCCGCGCCGTGAACCAAACTTTTAGTCGTGACACAGTTTCCTTTGAGTGCCTGACAATACACCTGTAGGGCGGGCTTCCCAGCCCGCCCAATCACGGCCTGGGAAGGCCGTGCTACGGGGCTTTGCCAGGACTTCCTTACCTCGGAGCATCATCGTGCCCATTCGAAAAATCGGCCAGACGAATCTGACCTATCACTTGATCTGTTTCGACGCCGACGCCAAGGAGCGGACGGGGGACCCCGATGGGCAGATGAGCCAGCGAGTGCTGGAGGTGCTGCAAACCGAGCCGATCACGGATGTGTTTCTGATGAGCCACGGCTGGATGGGCGACATCAAGGACGCGATCGAGCAGTGCGACAAGTGGATCGGCGCGATGGCGGGCCACACCGCGGACATCGAGCGGATGCGGCAGGTGCGGCCGGGGTTTCGTCCCTTGCTGATCGGGCTGCATTGGCCGAGCAAGCCGTACGGCGAGGAGGACGTGAGCCAGTCGGCTTCGTTCGCAGGTCCCGAGGCGGGTGGCGCTTCGCCAATCGATGCCATGATCGACGGCTACGCCGAGTCGTTGGCGGATACTCCCGCCGCGCGGCAGGCGCTGCAGACGATTTTTGCCGCCGCGATCGAGGACGTGGCCCCCGACAAGATGCCGGCCGAAGTGGTGGCGGCCTATCAGGTGCTTGAGCGAGAAACGCAACTGGGGAGCGGCGATGTGGCGGCCGATCCCGGATCGGACCGCGAGCCGTTCGATCCCGAGGCGATGTTCGAGGCAACCCACGACGAAGCGGCCAATTTCGCCGGCTTCGGCCTTGGCGCGTTGTTAGCCCCGCTACGGATGATGTCGTTCTGGAAGATGAAGGATCGAGGAGCGAAGTTTGGCGCCCAAGGCGTCTTTCCGCTGCTACGTCGACTACAAACCACAGCCGGCGATGGAGTGCGCTTTCATCTGATGGGCCACAGCTTCGGCTGCGTGGTCATGTCCGCCGCGCTGGCCGGCCCGCCGACCAACAACGCGCTCGTGCGCCCCGTCAATTCGGTCGCGCTGCTGCAGGGAGCCCTGTCGCTTTGGTCCTACACATCCGACATTCCTCACGCTCCAGGCCAACCGGGCTACTTCCGCCGCATTTTCACCGAGCGTCGCGTGGCGGGTCCGATCATCACCACGCAATCCGAATTCGACACGGCCGTGGGATCGTTGTATCCCTTGGCGGCGGGAGTCGCTCGGCAAGTAACATTTGCTCCGGGTGAACTGCCCAAGTACGGCGCGCTGGGCACGTTCGGCGCTCGCGGCCCGGGCCTGGAGGTCGTCGACATGGACATGCTCCCCGCGGACGCGCCTTACAATTTCGAAGCAGGCAAGATCTACAACCTGAACAGCAGCGAATACATCAGCAAGATGGAAAGCCGCGGCTCGGGCGCCCATAGCGATCTAGCTCACCCCGAAGTGGCGCACGCAGTGTGGGAAGCCGCCCGCTGCGGCTTGTGATGGCGGAGGTGGAAGTTCACGATCGCCGTGCCACCGTCCGTACTCCGAGTCGGTTCGCCATTGTCGAAACGTCGCTCCACGGAGTCGGACGGTGCCTGGACGCTGGGGAACGCCGTGTCGCGCTGCGCACCGTCCGAGCCGATGGTGTGTGATGTGGCCATGGAAGACTCGTATCGGCTACGGACGGTGGCACGTTGTGAATGTCGACATTGCGGAGAGTTTTTTAGGTACACAGGCCAGTTCGAGTTGCAACCGTTCTTGGCGCTTAATCGCGTGAATTGGCACTGCCTTTAAACGGAATCAGCAGCATTCCGAGCAGTCGGTCGACTTGCCCCTCGTCACGCATGGTGGCAAGGCCACGAACGCGGCCAAGCTCTGCGGCGGACCAGCGCCACGCTCAGGGCATTCTCTCCGCGCGAATGACGGCACTCAGGGACAGTTCATGCCCGGTCCGCGCATTACGTCCGAGCCAGAGCACTTGGGGATGGCAAAGGCCGGCGTGCTCGAGCCGCGCAAGAAAATCTTGCTGGACCAACGCACCGCCAATACAGCGGAACCAATCGTTGATGTCGCGGCGCACGTCCTGAGGCAGTTCGCCCTTGAGGATGATCTCGGCGAAGATGGTTCGCCCGCCTGGCTTGAGAACTCGAAACACCTCTCGCATCACCGCATCCTTGTCTGGCGACAGGTTGTAAATGCCATTCGCCGTGACGAGGTCCACGGAGCGGTCAGGAAGCGGAATGGCATCGGCCGGCGCATTCAACCACTCGACGTTCGCGACGCCCACCGCCGCCAGATTGACTCGGGCCTTGTCCAGCATCGGCCGGGACAGGTCGAGGCCGAAGAGTCGCCCCGTCGGTCCGATTTTTTGGGCGTAGAGAAAGAGATCGAGTCCCGCGCCGCAGCCGAGATCGAGCAGCGTCTCGCCTGGCCTCGCGTCCACGAAGGACTGTGGGTTTCCCGCGCCGGTAAAAGACTCCCAGATACTCGCGGGAAGACGATCGAGCAAATCGGCCGGATAGCCAACGCTCTCGGCGAACTGCCGACCAACGGGGAAGTTGAACTTCTCGGCTGGACACGTCGCCACGCGGCCATAGCGATCGGCGACGGCCGCCTTGATCTCGTCGTGGGAAAACGCTTTCAGCAATTCGGCCGCGGCCGAATTGTCCTTGGCTACGTCGCGCATTGAGGCCTCCGATTCGAACATTCAATGATGCGAATGCTATTGTTTCGGTGACAGTTCGGCAATTGCGATGCGGACCCGGGCGCGAACGCAAGCGAACGGTCGTTGCTACCAAGGAGGTGCGAGAAAGAATTGTCGTGTCACGGAGTCGGACGGTGTCTGTTCGCTTGAGGACGCCGTACCGTGACTCGCACCGTCCGAGCCGATGGGGTGTTTCGTGGCCCTGGACGACGTCCATCGGCTACGGGCGGTGGCACTTGGCTAATTAATACCGACAACTCCGCTTGAACGATTGTCCTCGAACACCTCTCTCGCTCCCCCCTCGACGAACATTGCCTATTTGCCCTGCTCCTCTTTCGAGGCCTAAGATGTCGAACTACTGTGTCGAAACTGGTTCGCTGGTACCTCGCCCCCCACTGAAAGGACGGCGCGATGCATCTGCAGTGTCCGAATTGCCTCGCGGCAATCGAAGTTCTGGAGGATGAGACGGCCGGCCCGTACATCACCTGCAGTATTTGCGGCAGCCGGCTTTCGGCGAGCGGCGACGAGACGCAGACGTTTGTCGCCGAGCCGCGAGGCCGAATCGATGAATACGAGCTGATCGAGTTGCTTGGCCAAGGGACGTTCGGGGAAGTCTGGAAGGCCCGGGACACAGGACTCAAGTCGTTCGTGGCCATCAAACGACCGCGCAACGAGAACTTTGCTCCGCGTGCCAAGGAACTCTTCCTGCGCGAAGCGCAGATCATGGCCACGTTGACGCATCCGAACATCGTTCGCGTGTTGCGAGTGATCGATCGTCCCGATCTGACCGCGATTGTCATGGAGTTTGTCGACGGTCTGTCATTGAAAGATCGTTTGAAGAATCGGCCGTTTGAATCACCGCGCCAGGCCGCCCAGTTCTTTGAAACCGTCGTGCGAGCGGTTCACCACGCACACTGCGCCGGGGTCGTCCACCGAGATCTTAAGCCGGCCAATATCTTGCTCAACCAGAATCAGCAGCCGCTGGTCACCGACTTCGGCCTGGCGAAATACGACTCCGCGGAGTTCACCATTGGCGGCGATGACGCCGTGCTGGGCAACTTTGCCCACATGCCGCCGGAGCAGGCGGCTGGGAAAAGTTCGGACGCCGACTGCCGTAGCGACATCTATTCGCTCGGCTCGATTCTTTACGAACTGTTGGCGGGCCGACCGGCATTCGTGGGCGGCGGTCGCACACTCAGCGTTTCAAAACAGCAGGATGATCCCCGCCCGCCAAGCGCCTACAACTCGGCCGTCCCGCGTGATTTGGACACGATCTGCCTGTACGCGATGCAGCGAGATCCGGCAAAGCGCTACCAAACCGCCGAGGAAATGGCCGACGACTTGCGCCGCCATCTCGACGGTCATCCGATCCATGCTCGGCCCACTCCAACGTGGGAACGTTTGTGGCGGTGGTCGCAGCGCAATCGGCCGCTGGCGGCGACGGCCTGCCTGGCGTTGGTCGTGTCGCTCCTTCTCGCGGCCACGTTGATTCTCTTCCGTGGCAACGCGCTAGCGACTCCGCAAAGCGATCTCATGGACGTCGCCATGCCAATCTTCGTGCGAAACGCCGACGCGCAAGGCATTCTGGAACCCCTCGCGTCTCGGGAGAACGGAAAGCCAGCCCCGCGAGCCAACGTGAAATTCTGGTTGCGGAATCCCACGAACGGCACTCTGGACGACGATCAATCGCCATCACTGATCTCGGTCGGTCCAACCGGTCTCGCCGCGGCCAAATTGCGGCCAGGCGATTACCTGGTCGTGGCCGAGATTCCCGATCATGGATTTCATGAAGTCGAGCGGCATGTGCCAAGTCCCACGGAGAAACTGCCGGGGGCTTTCCGACAAAACCGCTGGGAGATTCGGGCCGATGGCCTGATTGAGTTGCCTCAGGTCGATGTGCCACCCGAGTCCGTTGTGAAAAAAGGTATGGTCGCCTTTGATCCGTCGCCGGCGTTCTCGGCGGGAAGTAACGACATCGCCGAAGCGCCGCGCCACATCCGCGGGGTCAACGCGTTTCTTCTCGATCCAGTGGAAGTGACCGTAGATGATTGGAATCGCTATATGAGCGAATTGAGCGGTCAGCCCGTGCCTGGCTCGCGGGAAGCGATCACCAAGATCACATTCGAACAGGCGCAAGATTACGCCGAATGGAGTGGGAAGCGGTTGCAAGACGAATTCGAATACGAGGTCGCCGCGACGAATGACGGCACGACCGCCTTTCCCTGGGGAGACGCATCGACCGTGCCGGAAGGTTACCAATGGACGTTTGGCCCTGTCCAATCAACGTCGTTCGACGTGAGCAAGAAGAGAATCCATGGACTCTACTCGAATGTCCTCGAATTCACCGGTTCGTGGTATACGCTCTACCCGTCACTGCGAGCACTTGGGCTCGAAGAAAACCCCTTGGCCCCCACCCACCGTGTGGTACGAGGAGGACCTGGGGCAGTCGTCAGCGGACAGGCGGAGGCGGGCGCCTGGAAAGAAGGCCCCGCCGGGCGGTTTGGCACTCTTAAAATGGCGCCCTCCGAACGCATCGGCCTGCGATGCGCGCGGAGCGTGGTGCCGAAGTTGAAATAGACGCCGATACAATCGAGACTTCGCGCTCGCCTGGATGACTTCGGTTCGTCGAGTGTGAGTATTGATACTATCGAGAGACTTCATGGCAACTGGGTCGTGACAACGTGCGTGGTCACCGCCCCGAAATTCAATTCGTAAACCGTCGTGGTGTCAGATACTGGTGAAACCGGCTGCGTTAATTCAATCAGTGGTTTATTCCCGGGGGGCTGTTCGCATTCGTAACCGATTGAAAAAACTCCTTCGGGAAGCGCTGAAGCTTCAGAATTCCTCTTCGGGCGGACGACGTACAGAAAGATGTGCGCGTAGGTATATTCCTCGGATCCTAGTCGTAGAAATTTCGCATAGAAATTGCCAATTTCATCTGCCTTTGGCTGACCGTTCTTCTTCTCGATTTTCGGCGAGTCCTCCGCGCCATAAGGACTTTCCATTACCGGAACATTGCCCTGGCCGCGATGAGTTTCGTTTGGGTGCCTAGCGGCGTTTTTCTTTATTGCTTGAGTAGTAATACAATTGAGATTGGGTGGAGTGCCTTGTCCGCAATTACCCGGTGACAGAACTTGCGCCGATGCTAATGAACAAGGCATCGAAATTTGGCAGTTTTCAGGGGCGTCGTGCCGAAGCGAGTAATAATATCTTATTATTGTCGAAGCACCCGATGGCACTGTGGCATACAAGTATTTGGGACAAATCAGGGAGCCGGCGAGTTCGCCCTCTTTCTTGCCCACTTTCCCGCAGCAAGGCTTAACGTCCCCCGTTGAATCTGGTGTTTGCTTTGATGCTGACTCATCGGCATTCAGGGCATAAGCGCCCCCACCGTGGCGGCCAAGAGTACGATCGCTTTGGCCCAAGTTCGCTGATTCATTGCTAATGCTCCCGAGGAGAAATGAAAACTCCGATGCACTCTCGCAATCCCGTCGCAGGAAATCACGCCGCGACCTAAAAGGTTATTTACCGGACATCGCAACTGCAAGTTGATTTGTCAAAATTGAGGTCTGTCCTAGTTCTCTGTAGGCCAGGCTGTAGATTCGCGGTCCATCCGATGTTAGCGTGGGACTCCGGCACAGGTTTGATCAGCGCGGCTGTCGCCGCAGCTGTCTTCGCTTTCGGCGACCCACAGGAACTCCGGAAGTGCCGAGAACAATGGGTGAAAACAGCAGCCTGTCCCTGCCAACGACTCGACAAGTGGACTGACGACTACTGAGTCGTATGGTGCTTGGACGCTAGTGACGCCGTTTCGCGATTCCCACCGTCCGAGCCGATGGGGTGTTTCGTGGCCCTGGACGACGCTCATCGGCTACGGACGGTGGCACGTTGTTACTGGCCCTATGGGTTACTTGGCTGCTTCGGCGCGCCAGGCGGAAAGGGTCTGGCTCAGGCGACGCTGCAGCGCGTAGGGGGCGGCGACGACCAGGCACTTCGTCGGCGCGTCGAATCGCACCAAGGCCGTGCCGCCGTTGGTGGCGAAGCGTTCGCTGCCTAGTTCGGCTTCGATGCGTTGAATGAGCGCGTCCGCATCTACCTGGACTAGATCCGCGACGGAATGGAATTCGACGTCCAGTATCGCGGCTGCGGATTGGCTAGTCACCACCTCGATCGTCACGTCGTCGACCACTCGATACGTCAGTTCCATCGGTTCCAACAGTGCGACAAGCGTCTCGTCGAGCGACTTGCCTTCGACGGTGACCGTCGCCTGCGTTTCCGTCGTCCAACCGATCGCCGCCAGCGACTGCCAGTTGGGCACGATCCGCGTCCCTGTGTCGCGACTCAAACGCTGCAAGATCGACGTCAATCGCGTCGGTCGTCCGAAATTCAGCTTGAGCGGCAAGGCGAGTTT
>Ga0105090_10001599_pt1 | contig 12303 bp, 9 predicted proteins | sample PPLLak3March2015_FD_79110 | JGI IMG/M metagenome (GOLD analysis project Ga0105090, IMG submission 79110) | Freshwater sediment microbial communities from Prairie Pothole Lake near Jamestown, North Dakota, USA - PPLs Lake P7 Core (1) Depth... | ecosystem: Environmental > Aquatic > Freshwater >... | reverse complement strand
ATCGACGTCGTGGCCGAGGACGTGAACGACCTGCTGGCGCAGATCGACGGCCGCCGCGTCAAGCTGCACAGCGGCGAGCTGACGTTGGCCACGCGCGGCCTGGCCGCCGAGACGGTGCTGCCCGACTGGCGCCAGCGGCTGCTGTCGGTGATCGCCAACCCGAGCTTCGCGCTGATCCTGATGATGATCGGCATCTACGGCCTGATCTTCGAGTTCTCGTCGCCGGGCTTCGGCCTGCCGGGCACCGTCGGGGCGATCTGCCTGTTGCTGGCGCTGTTCGCGCTGCAGCTGCTGCCGGTCAACTATGCCGGGCTGGGGTTGATCGTGCTCGGCATCGCGCTGCTCGCGGCCGAGCTGCTGAGCCCGAGCTTCGGCGTGCTCGGCGTCGGTGGCGTCGTCGCCTTCGTCGCCGGCGGCTTGCTGCTGTTCGACCGCGACGTGCCGGGCTTCGGCGTGCCGCTGGCGCTGATCCTGATGCTTGCCGCGTCGTCCGCCGCGGTGGTGCTGCTCGGCGGCGGCATGGCGCTGCGCGCGCGCCGCCGGCCGGTGGTCAGTGGCCGAGAGGAGATGGTCGGCGCCCGCGGCCGCGTGCTGGCGGTCGGGTCCGACAGCTGGGCCGAGGTGCACGGCGAGCGCTGGAAGATCGACAGCACCGAGCCGCTGACGCCGGGGCAGCGGGTATGCGTGCTGGCCATCGACGGGCTGACACTGCGGGTGCGCGCGGACAGCCCCGACGAAACCGGACATAAAGGAGCCTGACCATGTTCTTCGACCTGCAATTCGGCCTGGGCGGGGTGCTCATCCTGCTGTTGCTTCTGGTCTTCAGCGCGCTACGCGTGCTGCGCGAGTACCAGCGCGGCGTGGTGTTCCAGCTCGGCCGCTTCTGGAAGGTCAAGGGCCCGGGGCTGGTGCTGGTGATCCCGGGCATCCAGCAGATGGTGCGGGTGGATCTGCGCGTGGTGACGATGGACGTCGAGCCGCAGGACGTGATCTCGCGCGACAACGTCTCGGTCAAGGTGAACGCGGTGGTGTTCTTCCGTGTCGTCGATCCGCAGAAGGCCATCATCCAGGTGGAGAACTACCTGATGGCGACCAGCCAGCTCGCGCAGACGACGCTGCGCGTGGTGCTGGGCAAGCACGAGCTGGACGAGATGCTGGCCGAGCGCGAGCGGCTGAACCTGGACGTGCAGCAGATCCTCGACGCGCAGACCGACGCCTGGGGCATCAAGGTGACGAACGTCGAGATCAAGCACATCGACCTGAACGAGTCGATGGTGCGCGCCATCGCGCGCCAGGCCGAGGCCGAGCGCGAGCGCCGCGCCAAGGTGATCCACGCCGAGGGCGAGAAGCAGGCTGCAGTGTCGCTGCTGGAAGCCGCGCAGATGCTGGCGCAGCAGCCCGAGGCGATGCAGCTGCGCTACCTGCAGACGATGACGCAGGTGGCCGGCGACCGCGCCTCGACCGTCGTCTTCCCGCTGCCGATGGACCTGCTGGGCCGGCTGCTGGACAAGAAGCCCGAGTCACGCTGAGAGCTTGTGAAGGTATGAATCACGCCCGCGTAGGCCCCCAGAAAGGGCCCAATCAAGGCGCGAAGCACAGCCGGGGCGGGGTCCCGGCGAAGCTTCGCAACGCGGAGTGGGCCCTTTCTGGGGGCCTACCCGAAGGGCCGGGGTACCCAAGGGCCCTGGCGGGTGTTGCGCCGCTTGCGCGGGCGGCAAGCCTGCGCTGCGCGACGAGCCTACGCCAGGGCCCTTGGCCACCCCGGCGCGGGCGCGATTCATACCTTCACAAGCTCTGAGCCCGGACGCGGCATGACCCTGGCCTGGCTGCTGGTGCAGTTTGCGTTGTGCGCCATGCTCATCGCCCGCGCCGGCTACGTGCTCAGCCGCAGCGCCGACCGGCTCGCCGATCTGAACGGCTGGGGCCGCGGCTGGGTCGGGCTGGCGCTGCTGGCCTCGGTGACCTCGCTGCCCGAGCTGGCCAGCGGCATCAGCGCGGTGGCCTTCGTGAATGCGCCGAACCTGGCGGTGGGCAACGCGCTCGGCGCCTGCGTCGTCAACCTGGGCTTCCTGGTGATCGTCGACGCCGTGCAGCGCCACCAGCCGATCTACCGCGCCGCCAGCGCCACCCACCTGCTGTCGGCCGCCTTCGGCGTGGTGATGCTGGGCTTCGTCGCGCTGAGCCTGCTGGTGGGCATGCGCGCGCCCTCGCTGTTCCAGGTGGGCGCGTTCAGCCCGCTGCTGCTGGGCCTGTATCTGCTGGCGCTGCGCAGCGTGCAGGCGCACGAGCAGCAAGCCCTGGCCGCTGCCGCGCCGTCGCCGAACGCGGCTGCACCGCCCGCCGCCGACGTGCGGCGCGAATGGCGCAGATTCGGCCTGGCCGCCGCCACCGTGGTGGCGGCCGGCCTGTGGCTGCCCGAAGCGGCCGACCGCCTGGCCACCGAACTGCAGCTGCCGCGCAGCTTCGTCGGCACCATCTTCATGGCCCTGGTGACCACGCTGCCGGAGATGGCGGTGACGCTGTCCGCGCTGCGCCTGGGCGCGCTGGACATGGCCATCGGCAACCTGCTGGGCAGCAGCCTGTTCAACGTCATGATCCTGGCCATCGACGACCTGTTCTACCGCCACGGCCCGCTGCTGGCCGCCGCCGACCCGGTGCACGCCGGCACCGCCGTGACGGCCATGGTGATGAGCGCGCTAGTCATCATAGGCCTGCTGATGCGGCCGCAGGGCCGGGTGCTGCGCGTGACCAGCTGGATCAGCGTGGGCCTGGTGGCCGCCTACCTGGTGAACGTGGCGCTGGTCTACCTGGCGGCCGGCTGAAGATCACGCCGGCCGGCCCAGCGCCGCCAGGTGCACGACCCACTCGCGCCGCGGATCCACGTCGACCAGCGCCGCGGCCTCGTCGTCGTAGAAGGCCCCCACCGCGCACACGCCGAGACCACGCGCCACGCCCTCCAGATACAGCCGCTCGCCGGCCAGGCCCGCTTCCAGGAACGCGTGGCGGTAGCCCCGCGCGGCACCGGCCGGCTCGGCCGCCAGCGCGGCGCGGTCGATGGACAGCACGCACACCAGCGCGGCATCACCGACCACGTCCTGTTCCAGCGCCGCGGCCCGCGCGCGGCGGCGCAGTCCGTCGTCGTGCTGACGCTTGAGCTGCAGGGCGTGCGCCAGCGGGTCGTAGCGCCAGGCCGCCGGCGGCAGCCCGGCCACGGCCATGCCGAGCACGTCGATGCGCAGTGCCGCCGAGAGTTGCGCCGGTGCGCGCCCGGCCGCGGCCAGCACGGCCGACACCTCCTGCAGGCCGACCGGCTCAGCGCGGTAGCGCCGCACGCTGCGCCGGCGGGCGATCACGGCCAGCGGCGCGGCTACGGGCGGCGGTGGCGCGGGCAGCATCAGCCGCTCGCCCGAGACCGCTGCCCTGCCTGCCGCCGCTGCGCCGGCGCCCGGCGCGGCGCGCAGCGAGGTGGCGCGGTGCATCGCGTCCGTCAGCCCCAGCTGCGCCGAGGCCGCAGCCGCCAGCGACGGCGCCTGCCATGGCAGGCGCCGGGCACCGGCCGCACCCAGATGCCGCGGCTGCAGCGCCGTCGCGTCGAAGACCGCCTGGGCCAGCGGCCAGGCCGCGGCACCGCGCCCCGGCGTGAGCACGGCCAGCGCGAGCACGCCCTCCTCGGCCGCATCGACCCCCAGCGCCGCGGCCACCGGTGCCTCGTCGAACCAGGGCTGCAGCTGCGCCACGAAGCCCAGCGCCTGCGCCGCCGCCTGCAGGTTCTCCAGCGCATGGCCCAGGTCGGCCAGCACGTAGCGGTAGCTGCGGTCGCGGTACTTGTGGCCGCTGCGCCTGAAGACGGCGGTGGCCACCACCACGGCCGCGGCGCCGGCGGGCAGCGCGGCATCGGGCAGGCCCAGCGCCGCCGCATCGGCGGGCGCGTCGCCCAGCGGCTGCAGCGCGTGCGCGTCGGCGTCGTAGTGGTGCAGGCCCGGTGCCAGGCCGTCGGCGCCACGCAGGACGACGTAGAGCTCGGTGGCGAACAGCGCGCCGGAGGACGGCGCGGTACGGAAGGCGATGCCGCCGCTGCGCAGGCTGACGCCCGCGGTGTGCCACAGCAGCTGGCCCAGCGCCGCGGCGTCGAGCACGCCGCTGCGGTCGGCTGCGGCCGGCGCGGGCAGGCGCAGCGGCGGGCGCAGCGCCGTTGCCGTGTAGCGCTTGAACGGCGGCGGTGCCGCACCCCAGTCGACGCCCGGCGCGCGACGCAGCACACCGGCGCGCGAATGCGCGGAGAAGGCGTGGAACTGCTCCACCAGCGCCCAGGCTGCGGCCGCCTCGTCGGCCGGGTTGGGGGCCGGCGTGCCGTCGAGGCGCAACTCGGTGCGGCCGTGGCGCAGGCCGAGCACGAAGGCGCCGCCCGCCAGCAGCGACGCGCCGAGCAGCCCGAGTGCACCGAGCACCGGCCGCCGCGCAGGCGGGCCCGCCGGGGCCGTCGCAGCGGGCCGCGCCGCGCGGGGCCGGCGCAGCGTGTGCCAGACGATGCGGAAGTTGAAGCCCAGGTGCACCAGCAGCAGCAGCACCGTCGCATAGCCGAACAGGTAGTGCCAGTCGAACACCGGCAGATGCTGGTTGGCCACCCAGAAGATGCCCAGCGCCGCGGTGCAGCCCAGGTAGGCCAGCAGCAGCAGGCTGGCGAACACGTTCAGCTTGTGTCGCGAAGGCCGTCTGCCGTGCCAGGCCAGCCAGCCCAGCGCCGCGCCGGCCAGGGCCAGCGGCAGCAGCACCCAGGCCAGCTTGTCCAAGGTCGGACCCGGCGCGCTCAGCGCGCGCGTTCGGCGTTGCGGGCGATGCCCTCGGCAATGCGCGGCAGCAGCGGCAAGGGCAGGTCGTGGCCCATGCCGGGCACGATGTCGGCCACCGCACCCGGAATCTTCTGCACCAGGTCGTGCGCGGCCGGCACGGGCACCAGCGGGTCGGCCTCGCCGTGGATCACGCGCGTCGGCGCAATGATGCGTGACAGCAGCGGCGAGCGGTCGCCGTCTGCGGCCACCGCGACCAGCTGCCGAGCCGTGCCGGCGGGCCGGTAGGCGCGGTTGAACGACGCCGTCAGGCGCTGCTCCACGCGCTGCGGATCGGCCGGATAGCCGGGGCTGCCGATCACCGACAGCACGTGCCGCATGTGCGCCATGTAGGTGTCCACATCGGGCCGCTGCGGCCGCGACATCAGCACGCGCAGCACTTTCGGGTGGGCCTGCCTCAGGTGGCGCGCGCCCGAGGTGGTCATGATCAGCGTCAGGCTGCGCACGCGGCGCGGGTGCTTGGCCGCGAGGTGCTGCGCGATCATGCCGCCCATCGAGGCGCCGCAGACGTGCGCATGCTCGATGCCCAGCGCGTCGAGCACGCCGAGCGCGTCGGCCGCCATGTCGGCGATCTGGTACGGCGCGCGCACGCGCAGCCTGAGGCGATGGCGCAGCGCCTCGACCATCACGTTGGGCACGCCGTGCCGGTCGAAGCCCTGGCTCAGCCCGACGTCGCGGTTGTCGTGGCGGATGACGCGGAAACCGCGCGAAACCAGCATCTGCACCAGCTCGTCGGGCCAGCCGGTGAGCTGCATGCCCAGGCCCATGACCAGCAGAATCGGCTCGCCGTGCTCGGGGCCCTGGATGTCGACCTCGATCTGCAGGCCGTTGGCGATGATCTTCATCAGGCAGCCGCCTTCGCGTCGACGCGGAACAGCCAGCGCGGCGCGGCGCGCGGGTCGAAACGCTGCCAGCGCAGCGGATCCTGGCGCAGCCGGTCGGCCACGGCGTACAGCGCCAGCGGGTTCACGCCCAGGCCCAGGTGGCTGGCCGGTATCTCGATGTTCTCGGTGTGGGCGGCCGCGTCGTTCAGGCTGCACTGCCAGGCCACGACGCCGTCGGTCTTGCTGTAGATCGACGTAGTGGGCACGCCGGGCGCGCGCCTGAGGCGGTCGGCGCGTTCCGCGTCGTGCCGCAGCGCGCGTCCGCTCATCAACTCGTAGGCGCGGGCGGCGTTGTTCGCCCGCATGTGGCCGGCGAAGGGCGAACCCAGTGTGATCACGCAGCGCGTCTGCGCCTGCCATTGCTTGGCCAGTTCGCGCGCGTAGACCCCGCCCAGGCTCCAGCCGACCAGGCTGACCGGCCCGCCCTGCCGGCGCGCAATGTCGCGCAGCCGCTCGCCGCAGGCGTCCAGCAACCCGGGGCGAGGCCGGTTGCGGCCCAGGCCCCAATCGTGCACGTCGTAGCCCAGGCCCTGCAGGAAGCTGCGCAACGGCCGGGTGCTCACCTCCGACGCCCCCAGCCCGGGCAAGACGAGCACGGCGTGGCCATCGCCTCGCGGCAGACGCCTCAGCCAGGGCCGCGTCGCCAGCATGGCGGCGAACTCCAGCGGCGCACGGCCGCCTTCCATGAGCAGCAACCAGGGGCTGGGCGGGCGGATAGGGGGCTTGGCTTCGGACATGCTCGCAGGCGTGCGGCCGTACGGCACACATGGTAGCGGCGCCGCCCGCCGCTTGTTGGAGGCGCCGCCCTAGGAACGACGGCCGACTGCCGCCGCCGGCCGCGACGCGCGCAGCGCCAGCACCTCGTTGGCCGCCAGTGCGCCCAGCACCAGTGCCCCGCCACCGAGCACGGCGACCGAGGGCGCCTCGGCGCTGCCCAGCCACACCCAGACGACACCGAAGACCACCTCGAGCAGCGCCAGCAGCGACACCTCCGGCGCGCTGAGCACACGCGACACGCGCACCGCCAGCAGGCAGGGGATGGCCAGCTGCACCACGCCGAGCAGGCCGAGCAGGCGCAGGTCGTGCGGCGTCGCCGAGAACGGCATGGCCAGCGGCAGCGTCAGCGCGGCGGAGAGCAACGCGCCCAGCAGCACCGGGGCCAGCATGTCCGGCGGCTCGCCTTCCCGGTGGCGATACAGGTGCTGCAGCAGCGTCCAGTTCACCGCCGCGGCGATGGGCACGCACAGCGCGACCGCTGTGCCGAGCAGGTGTCGCGCGTCGCTGCCGGCCAGTTCCGCCCCGTACATCCAGCCGATGCCGGCGCCGGCAAACAGGATCGCGACCCAGGTGCGCAGGGCCATGCGGTGGCCGAGCGCGATGCGCGCCGCCAGCGCCGTCAGCAGCGGGGCCAGCGCCATCGTCACCAGCACGTTGGCGACGGTGGTCAGCGTGATGGCCACCATGAACGCGGTGTACATCACGCACCAGCACAGGCCGGAGATCCACAACGGCCGTCCGCCGGTGCGCAAGCTGCGCAGCAGTTGCGCCGGGCCCTGTATATAGCCCAGCAGCACCACCAGCGCCAGCGCATTGAACAGGCTGCGCCAGAAGGTGACCTCGAAGCCGCGGGCGCTGTCGAGATGGCGCGTGACGACGCCGGCGATGCTCCACATCAGCGCCACGCAGATCATCAGGAGAACGGCACGCCGATGGGTCATGCGGCTTCAGAGGCTCGCGCAGCGAGCCGGACGTTCGACATGCTGGAGCCCCTCCTGGATGGGGCCGAGGGTCGCGGCTCCGACCGCCCTGAGGGCGGTCGGACGGCCCGAGGGGCCCGAGCTCTGCGAGGGCGCGGCCTGCAAGGCTCGGGGGAGCTCACGGAAAGGCGGCACGTCGAAGGGCATCCGCATTCGCAAGCGCCGAGCTCACCCACCCTCCCGCGAAGCGCGCTTGCGTTCGTGCTCCTTCAACCAGCGCTTGCGAATGCGGATGCTCTTCGGCGTGATCTCGACCAGCTCGTCGTCGGCGATGAACTCCACCGCGTACTCCAGCGTCAGCAGGATCGGCGGCGTGATCTTGATGGCGTCCTCCTTGCCGCTGACGCGGAAGTTGGTCAGCTGCTTGGCGCGCACCGGGTTGACCACCAGGTCGTTGTCGCGGCTGTGGATGCCCACCACCATGCCTTCGTACACCGGGTCGCCGGGCTTGACGAACATGCGGCCGCGGTCGTCCAGCTTGCCCAGCGCGTAGGTGACGATCTCGCCGTCGTCGCCGCTGATGAGCACGCCGTTCTTGCGCCCGGCGATCTCGCCCCTGAAGGCCTCGTAGCCGTCGAAGATGTTGCTGATGAGCCCGGTGCCGCGCGTCAGGTTCAGGAACTCGTTCTGGAAGCCGATCAGCCCGCGCGCGGGAATGCGGTACTCCAGCCGCACGCGGCCCATGCCGTCGGGCTCCATGTTCGCCAGCTCGGCCTTGCGCTCGCCCAGCGCCTGCATCACCGCGCCCTGGTGCTGGTCCTCGACATCGGCGGTGACCAGTTCGATCGGCTCCAGCCGCTCGCCGCCCTCTTCCTTGAAGACCACGCGCGGCTTGCTCACCGCCAGCTCATAGCCCTCGCGGCGCATCGTCTCCAGCAGGATCGTCAGGTGCAGCTCGCCGCGGCCCGAGACCTCGAAGATGCCGTCCTCGTCGGTCTCCTTGACCTTCATCGCCACGTTGCTCTGCAGCTCGCGATCCAGCCGGTCGCGGATCTGGCGGCTGGTGACGAACTTGCCTTCGCGCCCGGCCAGCGGGCTGGTGTTGACGCAGAAGTTCATCGTCAGCGTGGGCTCGTCCACCTTCAGCATCGGCAGCGGTGCGGGGTTTTCGATGTCGGTCAGCGTGACGCCGATGCCGATGTCCTCGATGCCGTTCACGAGCACGATGTCGCCCGGCCCGGCCTCGGCGGCCTGCTTGCGGTCCAGGCCCTCGAACTTCAGCACCTGGTTGACGCGCGCCTTCATCGGCGCGCTGTCCGGCCCGGCGTACACGGCCACGTCCTGGCCGGGCCGCAGCGTGCCCTGGTTGATGCGGCCGATGCCGATGCGGCCGACGTAGGTGGAATAGTCCAGCGAGCAGATCTGCAGCTGCAGCGGGTCCTGCGGGCTGCCCTCGTGCGCCGGCACGTGTTCGAGCATGGCGTCAAACAGCGGCGCGAGGTCGGTGCCGACCTCGCCCGGCTTCAGCGTCGCCCAGCCGTTGAGGCCCGAGGCGTAGATCACCGGGAAATCGAGCTGCGCCTCGGTGGCATGCAGCTTGTCGAACAGGTCGAAGGTGGCGTTGATCACGTAGTCGGGGCGCGCGCCGGGGCGGTCGACCTTGTTGACCACGACGATGGGCTTCAGGCCCAGCGCCAGCGCCTTCTTCGTGACGAAGCGCGTCTGCGGCATCGGGCCTTCCACCGCGTCGACCAGCAGCAGCACGCTGTCGACCATCGACAGCACGCGCTCCACCTCGCCGCCGAAGTCGGCATGGCCCGGCGTGTCGACGATGTTGATGTGCGTGCCCTTCCACTGCACGGCGCAGTTCTTCGCCAGGATGGTGATGCCGCGCTCCTTCTCCAGGTCGTTGCTGTCCATCACGCGCTCGGCCACCTTCTCGTTCTCGCGGAAGGTGCCGCTCTGGCGCAGCAGCTGGTCGACCAGCGTGGTCTTGCCGTGGTCGACGTGGGCGATGATGGCGATGTTGCGGATCTGCAGGGTCATGACTTGCTTTCGATCAGGCCGGCGACCTCGACGGGCGACAGCAGGCGGTCGGCGATGAGTTCGCCGCCGGCGATGTGGGCGCTGCCGAGAAAGACCTCGGCATCGCAGGGTGTGGCGTCGGGCGGGGGCCCGTAGACGCGCACCGCCGGCGCGTCGGCCAGCGCCACGCGCCGGCGCAGCCCGGTGAGGAAGCGGCCCGCCTCGCCGCCCTCCAGGTGCACGCAGGGCCAGCCCGCCAGCAGCGCGTCTGCGGGCAGCAGCCGGGCGTCGCGGCCGGCCTCGTCGAGCGCCGCCAGCGCCTCCAGCGTCGATGCGCCGGCCAGATCGAGGGCGCCGCTGCCGGTGCGCCGCAGGGCGGCCAGATGCGCGCCGCAGCCGAGCAGGCGGCCGATGTCCTCGGCCAGCGTGCGCACGTAGGTGCCCTTGCTGCAATGCACGTCGAGTTCCAGCAGGTCGCCCTGCCAGTCGCGCAGCGCGAGGCGGTGGATGGTGACGCGCCGCGGCGCGCGTTCGACCTCGACGCCGGCGCGCGCGTATTCGTAGAGCGCCCGGCCCTGGTGCTTGAGCGCCGAGTGCATTGGCGGCCGCTGCGCGATCTGGCCGGTGCACTGCGCGATGGCGGCATCGATCGCGGCGCGTTCCAGCGCCACCTCGCGCCGCTGCAGGACCTCGCCCTCGGCGTCGCCGGTGCTCGTGGTCTGGCCCAGCCGCAGCGTGGCACGGTAGCGCTTGTCGGCGTCCAGGCTGATCTGCGAGAACTTGGTCGCCGCGCCGAAGCAGATCGGCAGCAGCCCGCTGGCCAGCGGATCCAGCGTGCCGGTGTGGCCGGCCTTCTCGGCGCGGTACAGGCGGCGCGCGGCCTGCAGCGCCTGGTTGCTGCTCATGCCCAACGGCTTGTCGAGCAGCAGCACGCCGTGAACCGAGCGGCGCGGGAGGCGCGTTTGCGAAGGCTGCGTCACTCGCCGTCCTTCGCGCGCACGGCATTGGCCTTGTGGATCAGCGCGCTGAGCTCGGCCGCCCGCTCGGTGCTGCGGTCGAAGTGGAAATGCAGCGTCGGCACGGTGTGGATCTGCAGCTTCTTGAACAGGCCGTTGCGCAGGAAGCCGGCAGCCTCGTTCAGCGCCTGTTCGCACTCGGCCACGTCGCCGGACAGCAGCGAGAAGTAGACCTTGGCATGGGCATAGTCCGGCGAGACCTCGACCGAGTTGATCGTGACCATGCCGATGCGCGGGTCCTTCAGCTCGCGCACCAGCACCGCCACGTCGCGCTGGATCTGGTCGGCGACGCGGAAGCTGCGGTTGACGGTGGTTTTCTTGTGACGCATGGAATCGACTCCTGAAGCACGGAGCCCCGCCGAAGCGGGGCTCCCTCGATCAAGGACATGCGCGAATCCGGCTCCGCCGGTCCGCTGCATGCGCCCCTCGGGGGGCAGCGACCGGGAGGGGGCGTGGGGCTTTGTCTACAGCGTGCGCGCAACTTCCTTGACTTCGAAGAACTCGAGCAGGTCGCCCTCGGCGATGTCGTTGTAGTTCTTGATCTTGACGCCGCACTCGAAGCCTTCCTTGACCTCGCGCACGTCCTCCTTGATGCGTCGCACGCTCTCCACCTCGCCGGTGAAGACGACGACGTTGTCGCGCAGGATGCGCACGCGCGCGCCGCGGCGCACAAGGCCGGCGGTGACCATGCAGCCGGCCACCGTGCCGATCTTCGAGGCCACGAACTTGGTGCGGATCTCGGCCGTGCCGATGACCTCCTCGCGCTGCTCGGGCGCGAGCATGCCGCCCATCGCCGCCTTCACGTCATCCACCGCGTCGTAGATGATGTTGTAGTAGCGCAGGTCGACGCCATTGCCCTCGGCCAGCTTGCGCGCACCGGCGTCGGCGCGCACGTTGAAGCCGATGATCACCGCCTTGGAGGCGATGGCCAGATTGACGTCGCTCTCGCTGATGCCGCCCACCGCCGAGTGCACGATCTGGATCTTGACCTCGTCGGTGCTGAGCTTGCCCAGCGCCTGGGCCAGGGCCTCCTGCGAACCCTGCACGTCGGACTTGACGATCAGCGCCAGCACCTGGGCCTCGCCCTGGCCCATGTCGGCGAACATGTTCTCCAGCTTGGCGGCCTGCTTGGTGGCCAGCTTGACGTCGCGGTACTTGCCCTGGCGGAAGGTGGCGATCTCGCGCGCCCGCCGCTCGTCGGCCAGCACCATGAAGTCGTCCCCGGCCTGCGGCACTTCGGTCAGGCCCTGGATTTCCACCGGGATCGACGGCCCGGCCACGTCGGTGGCCCGGCCATCCTCGTCGAGCATCGCGCGCACGCGGCCGTAGGCCGAGCCGGCGAGCACGACGTCGCCCTTCTTCAGCGTGCCGCTTTGCACGAGCACCGTGGCCACCGGGCCGCGGCCCTTGTCCAGCCGCGCCTCGACGACCACGCCCTTGGCCATGGCCTCGACCGGCGCCGTCAGCTCCAGTACCTCGGCCTGCAGCAGCACCTGCTCCAGCAGCTCGTCGATGCCCTGGCCGGTCTTGGCCGACACCGGAACGAAGGGCGAATCGCCGCCGAAGTCCTCGGGCACGACCTGCTCGGCCACCAGCTCGCTCTTCACGCGCTCGGGATTGGCCTCGGGCTTGTCGATCTTGTTCATCGCCACGACGATCGGCACGCCGGCCGCCTTGGCGTGGTGGATCGCCTCCTTCGTCTGCGGCATGACGCCATCGTCGGCCGCCACCACCAGCACCACCAGGTCGGTGGCCTTCGCGCCGCGCGCACGCATCGCCGTGAATGCGGCGTGGCCCGGCGTGTCCAGGAAGGTGATCATGCCGCGCGGCGTCT
>Ga0105090_10001598_pt1 | contig 12306 bp, 12 predicted proteins | sample PPLLak3March2015_FD_79110 | JGI IMG/M metagenome (GOLD analysis project Ga0105090, IMG submission 79110) | Freshwater sediment microbial communities from Prairie Pothole Lake near Jamestown, North Dakota, USA - PPLs Lake P7 Core (1) Depth... | ecosystem: Environmental > Aquatic > Freshwater >... | reverse complement strand
TCGCGCTCACCTCGAGCGACGCAGCTGACCCGTTCGGCTGGTTCGTCTACGGAGCCGTCGCGTGGCTCGCATTGCTCGGCATCGGGCCGTTCCTGCCCGTGTCATCCGCCGTGCTCGTGGGAGCGGTCCTTGCCCTGGCGCTGGAGGCCGTCGCGTACTGGCTCGTTTTCGCGCTCCCCGGCGGAACGGCGCACGCGGGCATCTACCTGTGGAAGCCGCTCGCGCAGCTGGCGCTGATCGGCGCCGCGTGGTTCGCGGGCTACCTCATCCACCTGCGCAGCCTGCGCGCACGCGCGCATGGCTGACGCTGCGCCGCAGCGCGCGGCCTGCGTCACCGGCGTGTCGCGCGGGCTCGGCGTCGCGCTGGCCGCGGAACTCGTCGTGCGCGGCTTCGAGGTGGTGGGCATCGGGCGCTCGGCGCATGCGAGCCTGGAGGGTCCGCGCTTCCGGCTGGTAAGCGCCGACCTCGCGAACCTCGCGCAGCTCGACGCGATCGCCGCGGGCGCGTTTGCGGCGATGGCAGCGCGCTCGCCGACGTTTGCCGTGCTGATCAACAACGCGGCGACGGCAGGGCCCGTGGGGCCGATCGGCATGCTTGCTGCGGACGAGCTCGCAGCGTCGTTCGCGGTCAATCTCGCGGCTCCGGCGGTCCTCGCCAACGCGTTCGTGCGCGCGCTCCGCGGCCGCGTCCGGATACGCGTCGTCAACGTGTCGTCGGGCTCGGCAGTGAAGCCCCTGCCGGGGACTGCTGCGTACTGCGCGGCGAAGGCGGGCCTCGAGATGCTGGGCGCGGCGGCGGCGGCCGAGGCGGTCGAAGGCGTCGAGATCGTCACCATCCGCCCCGGCATCATCGACACGCCGATGCAGGAGTACATCCGCACGCGATCCGCCGACATGCTGCCCGACGTGGACATGTTCCGCGACTTCCACGCCAGCGGCAGCCTGCAGACGCCCGCCGACACGGCGCGGCGCATCGTCGAGCGCGTCGTGTTGGCGCCGGTGCTAGGCGGCGCGGTGCTGCGCTACCAGGACCTGTAGCGTCCCGTACGGGTCGTTGGCGCCACATCGTCCAACTGCGGCGGCCGGCTCCTTGCGCATCCCAAGCGGCCGGCCAGCCGGGGGGGGCGAGCGACAACTCACTGCCGGCCAATGGCGCGCGGACACTGACCCGCCTTTCAGCGGGGGATCGCCGCGCGCTTGTCCCCCGCGCTCGCCGACGACCGCAGCGGCGCGCATTACCTTCGGGACTGCATCGGACGCCTCGCCATTTCGCGCTGCTGTTGCTTGCGTGCGTCGTGGGCGATGAAAGCCGCGAGTACGAGAACGCAGACCAGAACGGCAGCCATCACACCGTAGACCAACGGGGCCACGCTGAAGGTGATGCTCGGATACATGGCGCCTCCGTGCCGCGTTGTCCTCCTTTCCCGAAGTCATCATAGCGCTGGCCCGTAGAGGGAATCCTCTAAACGGTCCGGCAGAAATTCCATCGGCGAAGGCCCGGTCTTGCGGGAAGCCGGCCGCTTCGCGCGGAACCGAACTTGCCCGGGGAGGCGCAGCGACGTCCAGCGTGCGGGTCCGTCTGTGCCCGCGCATGACGTGTTCGCTCCCGCCGAAGGCGCGCGCCGGTGTCCTGCGTGCCGTTCCAACGATTCGGCAATCACGGCGTGATGGCTCGCCCGGCACGTAGCATCGTCTCCGCTCGCCCGTACGCGGCGCCCGGCCGGCTCTTGCTCAGTCGAGGAGGCTGGCGAGCTCGCCGGGCCGCTCGAGCAGCCGCTGCGCGCCGGCGAGCTCCTCGCGGCTGCCGTAGCCCCACAGCACGCCGATCGCGCGTGTGCCGTTGGCGAGCGCCGCACGCACGTCGTGGTGGCGGTCGCCGACCATGATCGCGCCGGCGGCATCGATGCGCTCCTCGGCGAGCGCATGCGCGAGCAGCGCGCGCTTGTCGTCCAGCGCGCCGGCGAGGTCTGCGCCATAGACGCGCCTCACGAATGCGTCGAAGCCGAAGTGCACGACGATGCGCGATGCGAAGACCTCGGGCTTCGACGTGCAGACGAAGAGCTGCACCCCGCGCGCCGCCAGCACGGCGAGCGCGTCGGCCACACCGGCGTAGGCTGCGTTCTCGCGCCAACCGAGATCGCCGTAGCGCTCGCGGTAGTGGCCGATCGCCACCTCGACGCCGGCGGCGTCCACGCCGGGGATCAGGCGCGCGAACGAGTCGCGCAGCGGCGGCCCGACGCAGGTGCGCAGCGCAGCCTCGCCGGGATCGGGCGCGCCCATGCGCGCGAGCGCATGGAGGATCGAGCGCGAGATGCCGGCGTAGTTGTCGGTCAGCGTGCCGTCGAGGTCGAGCAGGACGGTCGGCGTCATCGCTGCGGCCGCGTGAGCTCGAGGGAGTAGTCGAGCAGGACTCCGATCCTGCGGGCCTCCCACGTCGCGCAGTAGTCGCGGGCGGCGAGCGCGACGAAGCGGCCCGAGTCCGTCGCGACGGACTCGCGCGCGACCGGCACGACGACCGCCTTGCCTTCGCGGAACTGCACGCGGAAGTCGAGCGGCGCGTCGGCGGCGTAGCGCCAGCGCAGCTCGTCTCCCTTTTCCATCGCGAAGCACTCCTCGTGCTCCTGGTAGGGAGGCAGCGGCTGCCCGTTCGCCACCCGGGGCAGGCCCGGTGCAAGCCGCGGCGACGCGCAGCCCGCGAGCGTGGACGCGATGATGACGCTGACGAGCGCGGCGCGGCGGCTCACCGGGCAGAAGCGAGGCCGGCGAGCAGGGCGCGGCGTGCGCCCGGCCAGTCCTCGGCCAGCATCGCGTAGCGCAGGTGGTCGCGCCAGCGCCCCGCGATCTTGACGTAGCGGCGGGAGTAGCCCTCGCGCGCGAAGCCGACACGCTCGACCAGCGCCACCGAGCGCGCGTTGGAGGGCTGCACGTTGACCTCGATGCGGTGGAGCCGCAGGCGGCCGTAGGCCTCGTCGAGCGCCAGCGCGAACGCCTCGGTCATGTAGCCGCGCCCCGCATTCGGCGCGAGTGCGTAATAGCCGAGGTAGGCGCTCTGGAACGCGCTTCGCACGATCTCCGAGAAGTTGAACGCTCCGACGAGCGAGCCGTCCTCCGCGCGGAAGGCGAGCAGGCTCGCGGTGCGCGCCCCGCCGTCGCGCTCGAGCCGCGCGAGCCACGCGCGAAACGCCGCAGGGGTTACCGGCGGCGCCACCCACGCGCCGTGCAGGCGCGCGCTGGCGCGGACCGCGGCGACGAACGCCCGGCAGTCCGCGGCGACGGGCGGGCGCAACACGACGCGAAACGGCACGCGCGGGGCTCTTGCAGTCATGATTGCGGCGGTGATGGGTAGCGGTGCGTTGAGTGGGCGGGCAGGGTGTCCGGCGCGCATGACGCGGGTGCGGGCGCGCTCACCCCTCGCCTCCCAATCCTCGCCGCTTGTCGCCCCGCCCCTCGCCCCGCTTCTCGCCTAGCCGTCCAGCGCCCTCCCGGCCACCTCCGCCACGTCGCTCGAAAGCGCGCTCTGGCGCATGATGCGCTCCAGCGCCGCGTGCATCAGCGCACGGCGCTGCGCCGGGAAGCGCCGCCACAGGCTGAATGCGCCGGCGAGCGAGGCGGCGAGCTGGGGGTTCGACGCGTCGAGCGCGATGACCTGCTCGGCGACGAACGCGTAGCCGGCGCCGTCGGCGGCGTGGAACTGGCCGAAGTTGCGGTGCGCGTACGAGCCGACGAGCGAGCGCACGCGGTTGGGATTGCGCGCGTTGAACCGCGGGTGCACGAGCAGCGCGCGCACGCGCGCGAGCGTTCCGGTCCTCTGCGCGGTGGCCTCGAGCGCAAACCACTTGTCGAGCACCAGCGGCTCGTCGCGCCAGCGCGCCTCGAAGCGCGCGTAGAGGTCGTGGCGGTCGGGAGCGTCGCTGTCGCGAACCGCGGCGAGCGCGGCGATCGCGTCGGTCATGTTGTCGGCGGCGTCGTACTGCGCCGCCGCCAGCGCGCGCGAGCCGGCGTCGTCGAGCGCGCCAAGGTAGCGCAGCGCGACGTTGCGCAGCCGGCGCGGGCCGATCTGCGCCGGCGTGGGCGCGTAGCGCTCACGCGGCTTGTGCCGGGCGAGCAGCGCCTCGAACGGCACGCGCAGGCGTCCGGCCAGCTCGCCCATCAGGAAGGCGCGCGCGGCCACCACGCCTTCGGCATCCTGCTCGGGCTCCATCGCCGCCACGTACGCGGGATCGGGCGGCATCAGCGCGAGCGCGATCAGCGCGGGGTCGCCCGACGCGTCCTCGAGGAGGTGCGCGACGACGTGCTCGACGACGGGCATCAGTGCCATCGCGCGCCCAGCGCGGCGCTCGCGAGCGAGCCAGAGCATCGCCGCGACGAACGTGCGCTGCGTCGCATCCCAGCGGTTCACCGGGTCGCTGTCGTAGGCCGCGAGGAACGCGAGCTCGCGATCGCTGTAGTCGAAGGCGAGCTCCACCGGAGCGGAGAAGCCGCGCAGCAGCGAGGGCACGGCGCCCGGGGGCAGGTCGACGAAACGGAAGCGCTCGCGTGTCCCGCGTACGTCGAGCACGCGCGTCGTCGCGCCGGGCGCCGCCTCACCCGCCAGCTGGAGCGGCAGGTCGCGGCCATCGGGGCCGACGAGGCCGACGGCGAGCGGGATGTGGAACGGCTGCTTGACCTGCTGGCCGGGCGTGGGCGGTGTGGATTGCTCGACGTCGAGTTCGTAGACGCGCGTGGCCTCGTCGTAGCGGCCGCTGGCGCGCAGCACCGGCGTGCCGGCCTGGCTGAACCAGCGCGAGAACTGCGCGAGGTCGACGCCCGAGGCGTCGGCCAGCGAGCGCACGAAGTCGTCGCAGGTCACCGCCTGGCCGTCGTGGCGAGCGAAGTAGAGATCCATGCCGCGACGGAAGCGCTCGGGACCGAGCAGCGTGTGCAGCATGCGGATGACCTCGGCCCCCTTCTCGTAGACGGTCGCGGTGTAGAAGTTGTTGATCTCCTGGTACTCGTCGGGGCGCACCGGGTGCGCCATCGGCCCCGCGTCCTCGGCGAACTGGTCGCGGCGCAGGTACTCGACGGCGGCGATGCGCTCGACCGCGCGCGAGCCGCGGTCAGCGGAGAATTCCTGATCGCGGAAGACCGTGAGACCCTCCTTGAGCGACAGCTGGAACCAGTCGCGGCAGGTGACGCGGTTGCCGGTCCAGTTATGGAAGTACTCGTGGCCGACCACGCCTTCGATGGCCTGGTAGTCCTCGTCGGTCGCGGTCGCGGCGTCGGCGAGGACCAGCCGGCTGTTGAAGATGTTGAGTCCCTTGTTCTCCATTGCGCCCATGTTGAAGTCGTCGGCGCAGAAGATCATGAAGCGGTCGAGGTCGTACTCGCAGCCGAAGCGCTCCTCGTCCCAGCGCATCGCCGCCTTGAGCGAGGCCATCGCGTGGTGGCAGCGCTTGAGGTTGCGTGGCGTCGAGTAGATCGCGAGCGCGACCTCGCGTCCCGAGCGCGTGACGAAGCGGTCCTCGAGCGCGGTGAGGTCGCCGGCGACCAGCGCGAACAGGTACGACGGCTTCGGGAACGGGTCGTGCCACTGGGCATAGTGGCGGCCGTCGGGCAGCTCGCCGTGACCGGCCAGGTTGCCGTTGGACAGCAGCACCGGGAAGTGCTCGCGCTCGGCGCGCAGCGTCACCGTGTACTTCGCCAGCACGTCGGGTCGGTCGGGGAAGTACGTGATGCGACGGAAGCCCTCGGACTCGCACTGCGTGCACAGCACGCCGGAGGAGAGGTAGAGACCCTCGAGCGCCGCGTTGCGCGCCGGCGCGATCGTCGAGCGCACCGTCAGCGAGCCGCTCGCGGGCGCGTCGCGGATCGTGAGCCGCCCGCTTCCCAGCTCCGCGCGCGTCGCGTCGAGCGCGACGTCGTCGAGCTCGACGCGGACATCGTCCTGCTGCTCGCCGTCGAGCACCAACGGCTTGCCGCGGTCGCCAGGCACGGCGGCGGGGTTGCGGCGGAACTTCAGTGTCGTCGCCACGCGCGTCGCCTCGGCGTCGAGGTCGAACTCGATCGCCACTTCGTCGACGAGGTACACCGGGGGCCGGTAGTCGGCGCGACGCTTGAGCGACGCCCCGCTGTCGCGCGGCAGCATGGGGAGCATCGGCCGCAGGTCCTATTGCACCGAGACGAGCTCGACGTCGAAGATCAGCGTCGCATTGGGCGGGATCAATCCGCCGCCGGCTCCGCGCTCGCCGTAGCCCAGCGCCGGCGGAATGATCAGCGTCCGCTGCCCGCCGACCTTCATGCCCGCGACTCCCTCGTCCCAGCCCTTGATCACGCGCCCCGCGCCCACGATGAATCCGAAAGGTAGTCCGCGGTCCTTCGAGCTGTCGAATTTCCTGCCCTTGCCTTCGGGGGCGGCCGGATCGTGCAGCCAGCCGGTGTAATGCACGAGCACGGGGCGCCCGGTCGCCGCCTCGGCGCCGGTGCCGGCCTTCACGTCGATCTTGCGCAATTCGGTCACGGCGGCATCCTGGTTGCTGGTGGCTGGGGCGCTGGCCCCGCCCTGGGCGTGGGCGATGGGCGCGGCGGCGAACGCGGCTGCAAGCACGATTGCTGCAATGCAGCAGAGGGTTCTTGTACGATACATGCCAGTAAGTGATGGAGTCGGGGGACGCGGGCAGCCGGCAGGGCCGGGCGGCGGCGCCGTGAAGCCGGCACGGGCGAAGCGGCATTCTAACGGAGCCGCGGACGGATGCCGCGCGGTGGCCGACGAATTGCTCTGTCGCCACAGGCCCGGGCGCGTCATGATGGCGGCATGAATCTGCTCCGGCGCAGAGGGCGATTGCTGCTTGTGCACGAAGGCGGCGAGGGACGATGTTTGATTTCCTGAATTCGCATGGCAAGGACGTGGCCGATCCCCTGGTCGGCGTGCGCACGACCGCGAGCTGGCTGAAGCAGCTGCCGGCGCTCGACGTCATCGGGCGGCAGCAGCACGTCATGCGTGCGTTCGAGGCCATGCGCCTGGTGCGCCGGCCGCTTGACCACAACCGCGTCGAGGCGATTGCGTTCCTCGACTCGGCGCTCGGCGCGGACCGGCGCCAGCTGATCAAGCAGTACGCCGAGAACCATGACAGCGCCGCGCGGCTCGCCGAGCGCATCCTGCAGGCGATCTTCGACCTCACGCAGGGGTTCATCTACGCCTACCAGACCGCACTGGAGGACGGCATCGCGCAGAAGGGCAACCCGCGCTGGAAGCCGCTGCTGCCGCTCATGTTCGCGCGCCTGCTGCACTACTACGGCACCGAGGCGAAGCTGCGCGTGTTCCGCTTCGAGCGCTGGATCCCGGGCAAGTGGATGGACCTGCACCGCACGTATCTGCGCGCGACCGAGCTCGGCCTCGACCGCTCGCCGGCGGTGCTGGGGCACGGCGGGCCGAACGCGACCGCGTGGACGCCGGAGCAGGAATACCTCAACGTCCTGCTGATCCATCAGCTCAACGCCGGCAACCTGTCGCCGTCGCAGATCGACTGGGCGTGCTCGCAACTCCGCGCATGGAGCCGACGGCTAGTGCTCGACGCGATGCCGCGGTCGCCCGAGGGGTTCTTCGTCGACCTCGCCGGGCGCGCGGGGCTGACGCGGCGCACCGGGCAGGATGCCGGGACGATGCTGCGCTACGTCGACACCACGCCGGTCGCGGAGTCGCTCGAGCGGGCCATCGCCGCGCTGCGCAGCGCCGAGGCCACCGACCAGGGCCCGGGGGCTGCGATCAACCCGCAGCGCATCGCCATCCTCGAGAAGGTGCGCCCCTCGATCGCGCCGAGCATCAACCACGACCTGCGCCGTGACCCGCGCATCGCCTGCGAGGTCGCGGCCAAGGTGCGCATCGGGCTCGGCCGCATCCTGCGCGAGCTGGCGGCCGGCGACTCGGCCGCGGCGGCGAACGAGCCGGCCGTCACCGGCGAGCAGATCGAGGTGTTCGCGGTGGCCGATGCGCCGCGCGTGCGCCGCCGCGTGCCCGACGAGCACGATTCGCTGGCCGCAAGCCTGTCGTCGTTCTCGGACCCGATGTGGCAGGTGAAGGACCGCAGCCTCGCGGGCTTGCGCATCGCCGCGTCGGGCGGCATCGGCGCGTCGTTAGCGCTCGGCGGACTCGTCGCGGTGCGGCAGCCCGATACGACCGGCTGGGTGCTCGGCGTCGTGCGCCGCCTCAACAAGCTCTCCATCGAGGACGTCGAGGCCGGCGTATCGATCATCGCGGAGCGCGTCGTGCCCGTGGTGCTGAACGCGCGGCGCGACACGAAGGAGGACCTCGGCTTCGTCGTGAACGGCATCGACGTGTCGACGATGGGCGCGCGCTTCGACGGCCTGTACCTGCCGCCGCCCTCGCGCCCCGACAAGCCGTTGTCGGTGAAGACGCTGATCGTGCCGACCTCGGAGTACTCCGACGGCCGCCAGCTCGTGCTCACCACCGGGCGGTCGATCTACACGGTGGCGCTGCGCCACCTGATCGAGCAGCGCTCGGAGTGGTCGTGGGCTGCGATCCAGATCATCGAGAAGAGGGCGCGGGAGGGCTAAAGCGCTTCCCGCAACTCACTCCGCCGGCCTGAACTTCAGCGTCAGCACGCGCTGAAACAGTTCCGGCCGATCCGGCCGCGGCAGCGGCGAGCTCTTGTGGATCGCGCGCTGCACCGCCTCGTCGTAGGCGCGAACGCCGCTCGAGCGGCGCAGCTGCACGTCGAGGATCTCGCCGGTGGGCAGCTGCACCACCTCGAAGATCGCCTCGGGATTGCCGGCCATGTCGGGCGGCAGAGTGACGTTGCCGCGCACCTTGGCCTGGATGCGGCGGATCCAGTCGGCCTCCGCCTTGGCGCGCGCGGCTGCCTCCGCCTGCTGCTTCGCCTTGACTTCCGCCGCGGCCCGGGCCAGCGCCTCGTTCTCCGCGCGCGCCTTCGCATCGGTCTCGGCCGCGGCCTTCGCGTCCGCTGCGCGCGCGCGCGTCTCGCGGTCCGCCTGATCGCGCAGCTCGGCTTCGCGCTTCGTGCGTTCTGCCTCCGTCTTCCGCTTCTCGTCTTCGCGGCGCTTCTTCTCCGCCTCGGCTTTCGCGATCTCCTCCCTGCGCTGCTTCTCCGCCTCGGCTTTCGCGATCTCCTCCTTGCGTTTCTTCTCCGCCTCGGCTTTCTTGAGCGCGATGTCCGCCTCGCGGGGATCGGGCGCCACCGTCTTCGGCTCGGGCTTCGGCGCCGGCTTCGGTGGTTCCGGCCGTGGCGGTGCGGGCTTCGGAGGTTCGGGTGCGGGGGGCGTGGGCTGCGGAGGTTCCGGTGCAGGGGGGATGGGCTTCGGCGGCTCGGGCGCCGGTTCGGGTTTCGGCTCCGGTCGCGGCTCCGGCTTCGGGTCGACTTGCTTCGCCGGTGGCGCATAGAGCTCCGCCATCACGGCTGGCGCAGGCGGGTTCTTCCACGTCACCGAGAACACCAGCACGCCGACGAACGCGAGGTTGACGAGGACCGCCAGCGCGAGCGCGAGCCACCGGCCGCGCGACGTGGGCCGCGGCTGCGGCGGACGGGTGCGATCCCGCGCCACGGCTTATAGGCCCCCCACGCTTGCGGCGTACGCCGCTGCGCTGCCCCCCAAGGGGGCTCGTTCCGCGGCCTCCTTGTGCCGGCTCGCAGAGCGCAAGGTCTGCGCGTCGGCCGCCGCCTGCGCGAGCGGACGCGCGCTCCGCGCCTGGCGTCCGCCCCGCTTGCGCAGGCGTCCTCGGGCCGGCCCGGCGGCGTTCACGTTACGAGGGCTGGCGGGCCAGCAGGCCCACCTTCTTCACGCCGTTGCGCTGCAGGACGTCGAGCACGTCGAGCACTTCCTGGTAGCGCGCGCCGCGGTCGGCGGCGATGACGACGGGCTGGTCGGGGCGCCGTGCCTGCGCCTCCCTGACTCGCGCGACGAGCTCGTCCTGCGACACGCGCAGCTGCGCAGCGCCGCTCGCCGTGTCCCGCAGCCACAGCGCCTGGCCACGCAACGTGACCTCGAGCGGCTGCACGGGAACGTTGAGCCTGCTGCCCATCGACGGCAGCTCGACCTGCCCGGTGATGAGCGGCGCGGTGACCATGAAGATCACCAGCAGGACCAGCATCACGTCGATGTACGGCACGACGTTCATCTGGTTCATCGCCTTGCGCGAGCGGCGCATGGTCAGCGCGGGCGTCGCGCCCGGAGGGTGGGCAACGCGCGCGGGGGGCGGAGACTTCGCGTCATGTCAGTGGCGCCGGGCCGTCCCAAGCCACTGACTCGCCGGCCTCCTCGGACAGTCGCGAGTTACGGCCACCTGCGTGTCGGCCGGCGCGGCGATTCGCCTTGGCGGCGATCCCCGTGAGCTCCGCGACACGGGGCCCCTCGCCGCTGGGCGAACGCCGCTCCCCTCGGGGGGCAGCGAACGTAGTGAGCGTGGGGGCTGTTTCATCCTAGCCCTGCCTTTGCAGGATGTTGGAGAACTCCTCGATGAACGTCTCGTAGCGCGTGGCGAGCCGGTCGACGTCGTGCGTGTAGCGGTTGTACGCGACGACGGCGGGGATCGCGGCGAACAGGCCGATCGCGGTGGCGATCAGCGCCTCGGCAATGCCCGGCGCGACCTGCGCCAGCGTCGCCTGGCCGACGCTCGCGAGCCCGCGGAACGAATTCATGATGCCCCACACGGTGCCGAACAGCCCGATGTAGGGCGACACCGAGCCGACGGTGGCGAGCCCCGGGAGCTTCGCGTCCAGCGCGTCGATCTCGCGCTGGTAGGCCGCGCGCATTGCGCGGCGTGCGGCGTCGAGCGTGACCGCGGACGCGCTGCCCTGCTTGCGGTGCTTGGCGAACTCGCGGAAGCCCGCGGTGAAGACGTGCTCGAGCCCCGCGCCCGTGCGCGAGGCGCTGACGCGCTGGTAGAGCTCGGCCAGGTCGCCGCCCTTCCAGAAGTCGTCCTCGAAGGCGACGGTGTCGCGGACCGCGCGGCGGATCTGGAACGCCTTGAGGAAGATCTGCCACCAGCTCCACAGCGACAGGAAGGCGAGCAACACCATCACCGCCTGCACGACCACGGAGGCCTGCAGGACCAGCGACACGAAAGAGAGGTCGGTGTGGACGTTCACTGTGCGCGGGCGGTGGCCTGGGGGACGGGGAGGGAGATCGGGATGCGCTTCGGCTTCCACCGCGCGGCATCGACACAGGCGAGCTCGACGCGGGCGTCGACGAGCACCTCGTCGCCGCGCCGCACGTCCTGGCGCGCGACGAGGCCGGCGCGACCGAGCGATTCGACGACGACGCCGACGTCGAGCCCGTCGCCGAGCCGCGCCGGCCGGCGGAAGTCGATCTCCGCGCGGCGGACGACGAACACGATGCCGTGCGCGCGCTCGAGTTCCGCCAGCGGATGGCCGATGGCGGCGAGCCACTCGGTGCGCGCTCGCTCGAGATAGCGCAGGTAGTTGGCGTAGTAGACCACGCCTGCAGCGTCGGTGTCCTCGTAGTAGACGCGGACGGGAAAGGCGAAGCGGCTGCCCAAGGTGCCTGTCCCTATTCGCTGGGGAACAGGTCGGCCGCTGCGCCGGGCGCAGGCGGTGCGAGCCCGAAGTGGCGGTACGCGGTCGCCGTGGCCACGCGGCCGCGCGCGGTGCGCTGCAGGAAGCCCTGCTGGATCAGGAACGGCTCGAGCACGTCCTCGATCGTGTCGCGCTCCTCGCCGATCGCCGCGGCGAGGTTGTCGACGCCCACCGGGCCGCCGTCGAACTTCGCGAGCACGGTGTTCAGCAGCTTGCGGTCCATCACATCGAGCCCGCAGGCGTCCACGTCGAGCATCGCGAGCCCCGCGTCGGCGACCTCGCGCGTGATGCGCCCGCCCGCTTTCACCTCGGCGTAGTCGCGCACGCGGCGCAGCAGCCGGTTGGCGATGCGCGGCGTCCCGCGCGCGCGCCGCGCGATCTCCAGCGCGCCGCCCTCGTCGACGCCGATGTCGAGCAGCTTCGCCGAGCGCGCGACGATGCGCTCGAGCTCCGGGGGCGTGTAGAACTCGAGCCGCGCGACGATGCCGAAGCGGTCGCGCAGCGGGTTCGTCAGCATGCCGGCGCGCGTCGTCGCGCCCACCAGGGTGAACGGCGGCAGGTCGAGCTTGACGCTGCGTGCCGCCGGCCCCTCGCCGATCATGATGTCGATCTGGTAGTCCTCGAGCGCCGGGTAGAGGATCTCCTCGACGATCGGCGAGAGCCGGTGGATCTCGTCGATGAACAGCACGTCGCGCGGCTCGAGGTTGGTGAGCAGCGCGGCCAGGTCGCCGGGGCGCTCGAGCACCGGGCCCGAGGTCTG
>Ga0105090_10001597_pt1 | contig 12307 bp, 10 predicted proteins | sample PPLLak3March2015_FD_79110 | JGI IMG/M metagenome (GOLD analysis project Ga0105090, IMG submission 79110) | Freshwater sediment microbial communities from Prairie Pothole Lake near Jamestown, North Dakota, USA - PPLs Lake P7 Core (1) Depth... | ecosystem: Environmental > Aquatic > Freshwater >... | reverse complement strand
TATCAGGGCCAGATTGACATCCCGTTATCGGAAACCGGGCAGGCGCAGGCCCGCAAGCTCGGTGAACGGCTGCGTGATGTGGCCATTACCCGCGCCGTGTCGTCGCAGTTATCGCGCGCCAAAACCACCGCCGAACTGGCGTTGGGCGATGCGCGCAAGGACATCCTGCAGATCGACCAACGCCTGCAGGAAATCGCCCATGGCAAATGGGAAGGGCTGCTGGCCCAGGAAATCGCCGAGCAGGACCCGATCACCTTCAAAGCTTGGCGTGACGCGCCGCAGACCGTGCAGATGCCGGACGGGGAATCCCTGCAGCAGGTGCTCGACCGCGCCTGGCAGGGCTTTGCCGCGGCCTGCGAAGGGCTTGGCGACGACGATACGCTGCTGGTGGTCGCGCATGATGCGGTCAACCGCGTGCTGCTGTGCAAAATACTCGGACTGGGTTTGGATCGTTTATGGGCTTTCCGGCAGGCGCCGACCACCATCAATCTCCTGGAAGGCGATTCGGTGCATAATCTGGCCTTGGTGCGCTTGAATGACTGCCAGCACCACACGCCTTTATTCGGAGAAGCCCTGCACCGCGCCCTGTGATGAAACGCTCGCTCGACCAATGGCTGCAGTACCAGCTCAGCACCCATCCGCAGGCCATTGCGATGGGGCTCGAGCGTGTCCGCGAGGTGGCGCGGCGCCTGCAGCTGCTGGCGCTGCCGTGTCAGGTCATCATGGTCGCCGGCACCAACGGCAAAGGCTCCACGGTCGCGTTCATCGAAGCCGTCGCCAAAGCCTCGGGATTCAGGGTCGGCGCTTTCACCTCGCCGCACATCCTGCGTTACAACGAACGCATCCGCATCGACGGCATGGATGCGGCCGACGATCAGTTGCTTGCGGCCTTCGAAGCGATCGAGCGGGCACGCGCCGACATTCCGCTGACCTACTTCGAATTCGGCACCCTGGCGGCTTTGTGGATTTTCGCCCGAGCGCAGCTCGACGTGGCCATCCTGGAGGTCGGCCTGGGCGGGCGTCTGGATGCGGTCAACATCATCGACGCCGACGTTTCGGTGATCACCACGGTCGATATCGACCACCAGGCCTATCTGGGCGACGACCGCGAAGCCATCGGCCGGGAAAAAGCCGGCATCATGCGGCCGGGCAGGCCCTGCATCGTCGGCGAGAAAGATCCGCCGTCCTCGGTGCTGCGCCATGCCTACGCGCAGGGTGTGTACTGCGTGCGCGGCTACAGCGATTACCTGATCGACCTTTTTGATGACCATTGGGTCTGGCGCGAGCCCGGCTTTGCGCTGAAGTTGCCGTATCCGCAGCTGAAAGCGCCGGCGCAGATCCAGAACGCAGCCTGCGCGGTCGCCGCCCTGCGCGCGACCACACTGCGCATCAAGGCCGATGCCTGGGCTGAAGGCATCGCTGCGGCACGGATCACCGGCCGGCTGCAGCAATGGCTCAGCGCGCCTGAGGTGATCCTGGATGTCGCGCACAACCGGCAATCGGTGGCGCAGCTGGCGCTCTGGCTGGAAAGCAACCCCAAGCCGACGAATGCCGTTTTCTGCGCGTTGAAGGATAAGGATATTCCCGCCATGATCGAGGCGCTCAGCCCGTATATCAGGCTATGGCATGTCGGCGTGCTGCATGAGCCGGCCGGGCGCTGCTTCAGTGCGCAGGAGTTAAGCGCCGTGCTGGGGCAATGTCTGCCGGAAACCGCCTACCGCCTGCATGAATCGGTTCCTGCAGCGTATCAGGCGGCTTTGGCCGACACGCCGGCCGATCAGCGGATTCTGGTTTTCGGCTCATTTCACACCCTCGAAGCGGTCATGCGCCAGGCCCACTAGGAGTATAATCAGCGCTACCACTGAGAGGGTTTTTCATGGAAGCACCGCTGAAGCAACGATTGATTGGCGCCATCGTACTGGCCGCCTTGGCCTTGATTTTTGTCCCGATGCTGCTGAATAGCCCCGATGTCAAAGATCCCGACAGTGCCGACGTTCCCCTGCGGATTCCCGATGAAACGGACTCCGACGGCATCAAAACCATCGAAATCCCTTTGGACGGCTCAGCGCCGATCGTTACCTCGGCAAAGCCGACCAGCCAAACCGCGCCGGCGCTTCCGGCCCCGGTCGAAAGTCTTTCAGGCGCACCGGCCGTTCCGTCCGCGGCGCCTGAATCGGACGCACTAACCGCCGCCGGACAATATGCGGTGGTCATTCCGGCGAAAAACGATGCCGAGGCCAAGGCGATTTACGCAGGTCTCCTGAAGCAGGGCCTGACTCCGAAGATCCAAAGCAATAAACAGATGTTCCGCGTCCGTGTCGGGCCTTATGACAGCCGTGAGCAGGCTGAACTGGCGCGTCTGCGCTCTACAGCCGTGGTCACCGGCGGTACGGTGGTGGCTATGGATGCCGAAGTCAAGCCGCTGCCGGACGCAGCGCTGCCGGCGCAACCTGCCGTGGCGGCGCCGGCCGTGGCCGTAACGGCCAAGCCTGCAGTCAGCGCGCCGGCCGTTGCCGTCAAGCCCGAAGCCAAGCCCGACGCGGTTTCCGGCGCCAAGGGCTTTGCCGTGCAGATCGGCGCGCCGGCCAGCGAAGCGGCGGCCATCAGCCTGCGCGACAAGGCACGTGGCGCGGGCTTCAACAGTTTCATCCAGCCGGTCGATACCGAAACCGGGCGCCGTTTCCGTGTCCGCATCGGGCCGGAACATACCCGCGACGAAGCCAGGCAGCGGCTGCTTACGGTCAAACAGAAACTCGGCGTTGACGGCATCGTCGTCACGCACCCTTAAACAGCCAAAGGTCGAATCATGTGCGGAATCCTCGGAATCGTCGGAACAACGGATGTCGCCGCCGCTTTATATGACGGCCTGACCGTCCTGCAGCACCGCGGACAGGATGCCGCCGGCATCGCCACGGTTTCCGGGCAGCGCATCAACCTGCACAAAGGCAACGGCCTGGTCCGCGACGTGTTCGGCCCGCAGCAGATGGCGTTGCTGCAGGGCAGGTTCGGCATCGCGCACTGCCGCTATCCCACCGCCGGCTCCTCGGGCAGCGATGAAGCGCAGCCGTTTTACGCCAACGCGCCGTTCGGCATTTCGCTGGCGCACAACGGCAACCTGACCAACACCGACGCGCTCCGCCAGGAAGTGTACGAACAGGACCACCGCCACATCAACACGCAGTCGGATTCCGAGGTGCTGTTGAACGTGCTGGCGCATGAGCTGCTCGAGCAGGGCGAGCTGTCACCGGCATCCGCGCACAAGGCGGTGGAGGGCGTGCACCGGCGCGTACGCGGCGGCTATTCGGTGGTCGCCACGGTGTTCGGCCTGGGCCTGCTGGCGTTCCGCGATCCGAACGGCATCCGTCCGCTGGTGATCGGCAAGCGCGAAACCGCGCTCGGCGCCGAATACGCGATCGCCTCGGAATCGGCGGCGCTGGACATCCTCGGGTTCACCCGCCTGCGCGACGTCGCGCCGGGCGAAGCGGTGGTGGTCACCGAACAGGGCGAGCTGCTCAGCCATCAGGCCGCGCCCGGTCGGAAACATACCCCGTGCATTTTCGAATTCGTGTATTTCGCGCGTCCGGACTCGATGATGGACGATATTTCGGTGCATAAGGCCCGGATGCGCATGGGCGTCAAGCTCGGCGAGAAAATCCTGCGCCTGCGCCCCGATCACGACATCGACACGGTCATCCCCATTCCGGACACCTCGCGCGACGCGGCCCTGGAAATCGCCAACCTGCTGGGCGTCAAATACCGCGAAGGCTTCATCAAGAACCGCTATATCGGCCGTACCTTCATCATGCCCGGCCAGAGCCAGCGCGCCGCGTCGGTCAAGCGCAAGCTCAATCCGATACCGTTGGAGTTCAAGGACCGCGTGGTGCTGCTGGTCGACGATTCCATCGTACGCGGCACCACCTCGCAGCAGATCGTGCAGATGGCCCGCGAAGCCGGCGCGCGCAAGGTCTATCTGGCTTCCGCCGCGCCGCCGGTGCGCTTCCCGAACGTCTACGGCATCGACATGCCGGCCGCGTCCGAGCTGGTCGCGCATGGCCGCAGCGAGCAGGAAGTGCAGCAGGTGCTGGGCTGCGACTGGCTGATCTACCAGGATATCGCCGATCTCGAAGACGCCGTATCCGGGCCGAAGCACAAAATCAGCCAGTTCGATTCGTCCTGCTTCACCGGTGAATACGTGACCGGCATCGATGCCGGCTATTTCGAGAAACTCGAAAAAAACCGCAGCGACGGCGCCAAGGGCATTCAGGCCTAGCGCTGGCAAGGCCATGCCGATGGAACTGCGCCAGCTTGCCTATGATGCATTGATGCAGGCCGACGTCGGCCGCAAGCTGAACGCCGTGCAGCTTCTGCACCAGGCCTTGCAAAACCCGCAAAGCACCGTCGATCCGGCCGTCCTGTTTACCGGCTTCAGCGCGCCCGGCAGGCCGGACCTGCCGGAGCTGGTGCTGCCGAGGGACGTGCCGCGGCGCGGTCTGGGCAGCGTCGAGGGCAGGGCGGCTTTGCTGCATGCGGTGGCGCATATCGAATTCAACGCCATCAACCTGGCCTTGGATGCCATGCAGCGCTTTGCCGGCATGCCCGAAGATTTCTATCGGGATTGGGCCAGTGTCGCGGTTGACGAGGCGCGCCATTACCAGCTGCTGCAGAACCGCCTTGCGCAGCTTGGGTTCGCCTATGGCGCTTTCAAGGCCCATAACGGGCTGTGGGAAATGGCCGAGAAGACCCATGACTCCTGCCTGTCGCGCATGGCCCTGGTGCCGCGCCTGCTGGAAGCGCGCGGCCTGGATGTGACCCCGGGCATGATCGATAAACTCAGGCAGCTGCAGGACCTTGAGTCGGTGGCGGCGCTGGAAGTGATCCTGGCCGAGGAAGTCCGGCATGTTGCGATCGGAACGCACTGGTTCAGGCATTGCTGCCGTGAGCGGGGCAAGGATCCGGAAACGGAATTCATCGCCCTGCTGAAAGTGCATGCCAAAGGTTCCGTGCGCGGGCCCTACAACTTCGAGGCGCGTGCCCGCTCAGGCTTCACCGAGTCCGAGATGCGTGAAATCAGTCTGCTGGGGCAAAGCTGAGCGTCAGCCGGCCGCCGGATGCGACAAGGCTTGAGGCCTGCTGGTACCAGTCGCCCAGGACGATGCGTTCGGCCGGTTGTCCGTCGATGTCCAAGGCATGCCGGGCAGGCCGGTGGGTATGGCCATGGATCAGCCGGCGCACGCCATAGCGCCGCATGGTATGCAGAACTTCATCGGGCGTCACATCGGCGATGGTTTCCAGTTGCCGATCGGCCTTGAGCTGCTGCTGATGCGCTTGGCTGCCCAGGCGCGCCTGCTCGGCGAAGGCGCGCCGCGCCGCCAGGCTTTGTGACAGCATCTGGCTTTGCCAGGCCGGGTTATGCACCTGCGCGCGGAACTGCTGGTAGGCGGTATCCCGGGTGCACAGCAGGTCGCCGTGCATCAGCAGGGCCGGCTCGCCGGCGCAGGTTATCACCGCGTAATCGGGCAGCAGCTGGGCGCCGACGGTTTCGGCGAAGCGCGTGCCGAGCAGGAAATCGCGGTTGCCGCGCTGTACGAAAATCCGCGTGCCGCTGGCGCTGCATTCCGCCAGCGCGTTCTGCACGCCGAGCGCGAGTTCGCTGTCGTCGTCGTCGCCGATCCAGGCCTCGAACAGGTCGCCGAGGATGTACAGGGCCTCGATGCCGCGGCACTGGCTGGCCAGCAGGGCGTAGAACTGGCCGGTGGATTCCGGGCGGGAGGCGTCCAGATGCAGATCGGAAATGAAGACCTGGGTCACCTCGATCAATCCAGGACGCGGGCTTGGCTGACCACGACCGGGGTTTTGGGTACATGGCCGCCCAGTTCCTCGACCGGTTTGACCGGAACCAGCCGGATGGCATCGACGATGTCCTGACCCTTGACGACCCGTCCGAAAACCGTATAGCCGCGTGAGGACATGGTGGCCGTCGAGCTGAAATCGAACTGCGGGTTATCGACCACGTTGATGAAGAACTGGCTGCCGGCGGATTCGCTGTCGTTGCCGCGGCGCGCGGCGGCGATGGTGCCGCGCTTGTTGCTCAGGCCGTTGTTGGCCTCGCTGCGGATATAGCCGCGGTCGGCCTTGAGCTGCAAGGCCGGGGTGTAGGCGCCGCCCTGGATCAGCAGGTCGCGGACCACCCGGTGGAACACGGTGTTGGCGTAAAAGCCGGATTCCACATATGCCAGGAAGTTCCTGACGGTGACCGGCGCCTTGTCGGGAAACAGTTCGACGACGATCACGCCTTTGCTGGTGGTGAGTTCGACTTTCGGATTGCCGTTGACCTCGATTTCCTGGCTGATGAACCCGCTGTCCTGGGATTTGGCTTGGCCGCCGATCTGGACCTCCTGCGTGGTCCGTGGAGCGGCCCATGGCGCGGAGCTGAGCAGGAGAAGCGCGCAGAAAGCGGCGCTTTTTGACAGGAATGATTTCATAGCGGTCAGTTTAAAGCATTACGCGGCAAGTTTCGATTATTGATAGGTTTCGCCGCGGTGCTTAAGCCAGCCGCCTGCATGCCTGCCGTCCGGGTCGTGGTGCGTCCAGTGCACGATGCCGCCTTTGGCGTTCCAGACGTATTCGCCCTTGAAGCCGATCCGGTCGCCCGGTTGAATGTCCGGCAGGCGCGGCGCCAGGTCGATGTTGTGCGCGATCAGCACGCTTTGGCCGTCGGATAATGCCAGCAGAATGCGCTGATGCCGGCTGCCGTCAAGGTCATCGGGCAGCGCTTTGATGACCCGGCCTTCGCCTTGTACGGGGATGTCCGATGCCTGCCGGTTGAACGCGTCGGCAAGCGTGCCGGTGCCGGCCGGCGTTGCGTCGACGGCCTCCGGCGTCACCGCCTGCGTCCCGGTGGTTCTGAATTCGGGAGCCGGCGCACCACCAGGGCCGGATACGCGGCCCAGAACGAAAGCCAGAAGCGCGACGCCGAGCAGCAGGGTGGCTTTCTTCAGCATGGCTTCCGGCGCTTAGAGTTTCTTGCTGTAGTGGTAGAATTCCCGGTCGCGCTGCCAACCCTGCTTTTCATACAGATCCTGGGCGCCGGCATTGCTGATCGCGGTGGCCAGTTCCAGGCCGCTCAGGCCCAGGTTCCTGCCCAGGTCTTCGGCGGCGCGCATCAAGGCGCGGCCGACGCCTTTAGTCCTTGCGGCTTCAGCCACATAAAGGTCGTTCAAGATCGCGATGCGGCTGGTGTTGGTGGAGCTGAAACAGGGATACAGCTGGCAGAAGCCGAGCAGTTCATCACCCTGCTGGGCCACCAGTATCCAGGAGTCGTTGCGGGCCAGGCGTTCACTGATGAAATCGCGCGCGCGTTCGATGTCCGGGGCCTGCAGGTAAAAGCTGCGGTAGCCGTCAAACAGTTCGGACAGTGATTTGAGGTCGGAGTCGGCCGCCATCCGGACGCTGAGCATGCTCATGGCGCGGGCGCGCCCTGAACGGCGGCAGCGGGAACGGCCTTGAAAGGCGATGGATCGCAGGGTGCTGTGTTTGGCGGCATGGGTCGCAAAAGTCGTTGAAGAACAACCCACACTATGCCATAAATACGCCTATCAGTCAGAGCCCGGAGCCGCCGTAATTGGCCAGAACGCGCGCGCTCGGGTCGTTCACGTCGCAGCCCTGCCAGGTTTTATTGGGCATCCAGTAATCCGTGATCAGCCCGGCCCGGCCCGGGTAGAAGCGCTCGAACACATCCCGGTACCACAACGATTCCTTGGTGAACGGCGCGGCGAACGGGTATTTCGCCGCGGCCGCCAGCAGTTCATCGTCGCTGTACAGGGTTTCGGCATGGGCTTTCAGGTAATCGACCATGGAATGCCCGACGGCATCGGAGAACGCGGCTTTTTCGCGCCAGAGGATTTCATCGGGCAGGATGTCCATGCCGTCGAAAGCCTTCCGCAGCAGGTATTTACCCATGTTGCGGGTGTTCATCTTCAGCTCGGGCGGTATCGCCATGCAATACGACACGAAGTCCAGGTCGGCGAAAGGCACCCGCGCCTCCAGGGAATGCGCGGAAATGCATCGGTCGGCGCGCAGCACGTCATACATGTACAGCTCGTCGATGCGCTTGACCGATTCCTGCTGGAAGGCTTCTGCGCCGGGCGCGAAATCGGTGTATTTGTAGCCGAATATCTCGTCGCTGACCTCGCCGGTCAGCAGGACCTTGATGTTGCTGTTGCGGTGGATGTGCCGGCATACCAGATACATGCCGATCGAGGCGCGGATGGTGGTGATGTCCCAGGTTTCGGTGTGCCAGATGACCTCGTTGACGCAGCCCAGGGTGTCATCCCGGTTGAAGCGCACTTCGTGATGGTCGGAATGGATGAAGTCGGCGACTTTGCGGGCGTACGGCAGGTCGATCGGGCTCTGGTCCAGGCCGACGGCATAGGTGATCAGCGGCTTGTTCAGCACATGTGCGGCGATGCCGCAGACCAGCGAGGAATCCAGTCCGCCGGACAGGAGGTAGCCGACCGGCACATCCGCCACCAGACGTTTGCGGACCGCCTCGATCAGGCGCTCACGGATTTCCAGCAGGGTCTTGTCCAGCGGGTCGTCGTTGAAGCGCAAGGTCCCGGAGATGTCGCGGTAGCGGATGAAACGGCCCTCGCCGTCGTAGTAATGGCCGGGCGGGAAGGCGTGCACTTCGGCGCACAGCGGCGACAGCACTTTCATCTCGGAGGCGAACATGATCCTGCCGTCCTGCGCGCCGTAGCCGTAGAACAGCGGCCGGATGCCGATCGGGTCACGCGCCGCGAACAGCTTCCGGCATTTCTGGTCCCAGATGATCAGGGCGAATTCGGCGTCCAGCTGCCTGGCGGTTTCGGCGATGCCCAGTTCTTCATAAAGGGGAAGGATCACTTCGCAGTCGGAATGCGAAGCGAATGCGTAGCTGTCCCGGTAACGTTCACGCAGTTCCGGGTAGTTGTAGACCTCGCCGTTGCACATCAGCCAGACCTGCCGGACCGCGTCGCAGAATGGCTGGTCGCCGGCATGGGTCGGATCCATGATCGCCAGCCGGTGGAAGGCCAGCGTCACCTCGCCGTCGGGCTGCACGATTTCCGTGTCATCGGGGCCGCGGTGGCGGAGGAGCTCGAAACTGGACCGGAATTCCGGAAGCGCCAGGGCATTGCCCAAGGAGCCGAATAAACCACACATGCTGTTCCTGCCGTTTCAACCATGGGCCTTATGCCGCTCTGAATTCATCTTAGCAAAGACATCCGGGCGAAAAGCGTGCGATGGCCCCGATTGCCATGATTATTGCTAATGCCGGGTACTGCTGGGCTTAATAATGCCCGTGCGATTCCCGCTGAATTAGTGAATAATGGTCGGATGCGCCGCCGGAGCAGGCCGGCCGATTGAATCATGAATACGGAGAATACCAGTAAATTATGTGTCCCAGCCGTTCACCCAGAGGCAAAACGCGGGGTTGGATCATTCCCGTCGGCGGTGCTGAAGTCAAAGAGAACAACCCGCTGATACTGAGCCGGTTCGTCGAATTATGCGGCGGGGCCAAAGCCCGCATAGCGATCATCCCCACGGCCAGCAAGCTCCTGGAGACCGGGCCGAAATACGAACGCATTTTCAAGGCGCTGGGCGCCAAATCGGCGGTCTCGGTCGATTTCGAGCAACGCATCGATGCCTCCGATCCGAAGCGTCTGGCGGTATTCGACGGCGTGACCGGCGTGTTCCTGACCGGCGGCAGCCAGCTGCGCCTGGCGACCCTGCTCGGCGGCACTCCGGTGGCCAAAAAAATCCGCGAACTCAACGCGCACGGCGTGCATGTGTGCGGTACCAGCGCCGGCGCCAGTTTCCTGAGCGAACACATGATCGCTTTCGGCGAGGAGGGTTCCACGCCGATCGCCGGCAATGTCCGGCTCGCGCCCGGCCTGGGCTTGACCAACCGGTTCATCATCGACCAGCATTTCCGGCAGCGTGACCGCCTGGGCCGACTGACCGCGGCCCTGGCGTACAATCCGTTCGCCATCGGCATCGGGCTGGACGAAGATTCGGCGGCGTTCATCAGTCCGGACCAGACCTTGGAAGTGGGCGGCTCGGGCGCGGTCACCGTGGTCGATGCGACCGACCTGGAATTCTCGTCGATGGACCAGGCCGACGAGGGCCAGCCGGTGTGCATGCTCGGCCTGCGCATCCATATCCTGATCGCCGGCAGCACCTACAATCTGCATACACGTCTGGCTTCGCCCGGCAAACTTGTCACCTCTAAGAAATAGCAGGAGAGTTCCATGCGCATCTTGGCCCGTTCGGTTTTTGTTGGACCTTCGCAATACGCCCATTTTCCGGTCATCCGCCTGGAGCTGGATCTCGGCGTCCTCGAACAATGGCCGACCGTGCGGCTTGGTCCGGGATTCGTCGATGCCCTGGTGGACGCGCTGCCGGAACTGAAGGAGCACGGCTGTTCCTACAAGCAGCCGGGCGGCTTCATCCGGCGCATGAAGGAAGATGAAGGCACCTGGCTGGGCCATGTGCTGGAACACGTCGCCATCGAGCTGCAGAACATGGCCGGCGAAGATGTCAGCTTCGGCCGCACGCGTTCGATCGAAGGCCGGCCCGGGGTGTATTCGGTGGTGTACGAATACGTGCAGCGCGAGGAAGGCATCGAGGCCGGCGAACTGGCCCTGAAGCTGCTCAGTTCGCTGCTGCCCGATGAACTGAGCCGCGAGCGCGCGGTCTCGGCGGATTGGTCCTGGCCGGATGCGCGCGATGCCTTCATCCGCTTCGCGCAGAAACGTGCACTGGGGCCGTCCACGGCGTCGCTGGTGCGCGCGGCCGAAGAGCGCAACATCCCCTGGGTGCGCTTGAATGAGCAGTCCCTGGTGCAGCTTGGCCACGGCAAATACCAACAGCGCATACAGGCCACGATCACCGGCAAAACCCCGTATATATCGGTCGAGCTGGCTTCCGACAAGGAAGAGACCAACAAGATCCTGGGCGCGTTGGGTCTGCCGGTGCCGAAACAGATCATGGTCCAGCATAAGGACCGCGCCATCGAGGCGGCCCATAAAATCGGCTTCCCGGTGGTCACCAAACCGTTCAATGGCAATCATGGCCGTGGCATTTCGATCCACCTGACCACCGACGAGGAAGTGGCGCTCGGCTTCCTTGCCGCCAAGGACCATTCCCGCTCGGTGATCGTGGAAACCTTCATGGAAGGCGATGACCACCGCTTGCTGGTGGTCAACGGCGAACTGGTTGCCGCCACCAAACGCACGCCCGGCCAGGTCATCGGTGACGGCAAACACACCATCGCCGAACTGGTGGACATCGTCAATTCCGATCCGCGCCGCGGCGTAGGCCATGAAAAAGTGCTGACCCGCATCGAGCTCGATGCGCAGGCGAAAATGATGATGGAGCGCCAGGAGCTGAGCGCCGAATCGATTCCGGCGGCCGGGCAGGTCGTGCCGCTGCGGTCCACCGCCAATCTTTCCACCGGCGGCACCGCCACCGACGTCACCGACATCATCCATCCGGACAACCGCGACATGGCCATCCGCGCCATCCGCGCCATTGGCCTGGATGTCGGCGGCGTCGATTTCCTGAGCAAGAACATCGCCGAATCCTACCGTGAAATCGGCGGCGGCATCTGCGAGGTCAACGCCGCGCCGGGCTTCCGCATGCACGTGGCGCCCAGCGAGGGCACGCCGCGCGATGTGGCCGGTCCGGTGATCGACATGCTGTTTCCGCCGGGCGCGCCGTCGCGGGTGCCGATCGCCGCCATCACCGGTACCAACGGCAAGACCACCACCAGCCGCATGCTGGCGCATGTCTGCAAGATGGCCGGCTTCACGCCTGGCATGACCAGCACCGATGGCGTGTACATCGACGGCCAGCGCACTTTGGAAGGCGACATGACCGGGCCGGTGTCGGCGCGCATGGTGCTGTCCGACCCGAAAATCGACCTGGCCGTGCTGGAAACCGCACGCGGCGGCCTGGTGCGCGCCGGCATGGGCGTCCGCCACGTCAACGTCGGCGCGGTGCTGAACGTGCAGGCCGACCATCTCGGACTGAAAGGCATCGACACCCTCGAGCAGCTGGCGGAAGTCAAGCGCATCGTGGTCGAAGTGGCCGAAGACTGCGCGGTGCTGAACGCCGATGACGCCAATGTGCTGAAGATGTCCGGCTACACCGAAGCCAAGGTGATCTGCTACGTGACCATGAATCCGGACCACGGCCTGGTGCGCGAACACATCCGCGCCGGCGGCCGCGCCTGCGCGCTGGAGGCCGGCGTCAACGGCCAGATGATCAC
>Ga0105090_10001596_pt1 | contig 12309 bp, 6 predicted proteins | sample PPLLak3March2015_FD_79110 | JGI IMG/M metagenome (GOLD analysis project Ga0105090, IMG submission 79110) | Freshwater sediment microbial communities from Prairie Pothole Lake near Jamestown, North Dakota, USA - PPLs Lake P7 Core (1) Depth... | ecosystem: Environmental > Aquatic > Freshwater >... | reverse complement strand
TTCCGTCATTTACCAGTCTGGCGTTCCCGCTACAAAACCAAGCAACACCAACATGCCAATCCGCAAACAACTCCCGCTCGCCCTCGGTCTTGCCCTGGGTCTCCAAGTCCCCGCCCTCGCCGGCCCGGAAGCCGCCCCTGTCCAAAGCGCGCCGTCCAATCCCGGCGACTGGTGCGAATGGCTCCAGAACAAGCCCGGCACGCTCTACAAGAACAAGGAAAACCCGATCCTTCAGGGATTCCAAGTGGGTGGACGCTTCCAATACCAGGCCGCCTACCTTGATGGTGAGGACGTCAATGGCCGCGATTTCAATGACACATACGACGAATACCGGCGCGTGCGGATCGAAACCAAGACCGATTTCCTCCAGTTCTTCAGTGCCAACGTGAAGCTCAACATGGTCAACGACGGCCGCCGCAGCGGCAACGATCTGGACTGGGGCTACGATACATTCGACGAGGCGGTGTTCAGTTTTGATATCAAGAAAGCCTTCGGCGCGGGTGCGCTCGACGAGTTCAAGCTCAACTACGGCCGCTTCAAGTTCAACATGACCGAGGAAGTTCACATGTCCTCCAAGGAAATCTACACCATCGAGCGCTCGGCCATCGCCAACAAACTCTACGGCGCCAACAACCGCCCGACCGGTGTGACCCTCGATGCCGCGCTTGGCAAGTGGTCCGGCACCGTCGGCGTGTTCAGCGGTGAGGACGATTCGGAATTCATCGGCGGCTGGAACGACGGCCAAGCCTACTACCTGTCATTGGCCAACGAGATGTCCGACGAATGGCGGCTGGTTCTCGACCTGGTCGTCAATGACGAATCCGGCGCGGACGATTTCCTCGGCTACGCATGGGCCACCGCCTTCAATGCGATTTACGAGAAAGACCGCTTCGGAGCGCTCGCCACTCTTGCCCTGGGTGAAAACAACGGCAGCGGAAACCGCGGTGGCTCGTTTCACTCGCTCATGGTCATGCCTCACTACTGGATTCTTGAGGATCGTCTGCAGGCGGTCTTCCAATACCAATATGCAGGTGCCAGCGAGGATCAGGGAATCGGTAGCAACGGACGCTATCTTAACTCAAGGCACAGCACCGGAGTGGACGTCAACAGCGGCCGTGGTGACGAGCTCCACACGCTCTATGCCGGTCTGAACTATCACCTCTGTGGCGACAACCTGAAGTTGATGGGCGGAATCGAATACGCCACCTTGGATACCCCCAAGGGCGACGTGGATGCCGTCACCTACTTGATCGCCTTCCGCACGTTTTTCTGAGCGTTGCATCTTCGGCCGTTTTCAGTTGCTGGCAGCCGCTCCGGATGGGGCGGCTGCTTTGCGTTTGAGCACAAAAAAATGTCCATTGCCCCGCCCTTGGAAAAGAGCCGGGCGATGGACTGTTAGACCGGACGCCTGTTGAGGTTTATTTCTTGTCCGGTGAGTAGGGCAGCGATGACTTGTGGACGATCAGGCGGAGCTTGCCGTCATCGCCTTTCTTGAAGACGAAGGTCTTGTCCACCATCACTTCCGTGCCGTCCTTGGCCGTGACCCACACGTTGCCCATGGTGATGGCGATGTCGCCGTGGATCTGGATGCCATCATCGCCGTCGCCGAGATTGTCATAGCGTGCCTTCACCCAGGGCTTGAGCGCGAAGCCCTTGTCCTCCGGGAAATTCGGATCGCCACCGACGAAATAGGCGAGCGCGCCTTCCTTGGTCGGGCGGAAGGTGTTTTTGCCGTAGGTGAGGGTCGGCTTGAAGAAGACCTTGCCCTTGTCGTAGTCATAGGCCTCGCTGAGGACCTTTGTTGCGAGCGCCTTGGCGTCCTTGCCTTCCTCGTTGGCCTTGCCGATGGCAACCAGCGCGTCACACCATGCCTGCTGAGCCGCATTGACCTCGGCCTTGGTGATGGTGGATGACGCCTTGTCCTTTGCGCTGAGCGGGAGGGCCGCCGCAAGGCTGAACGTGGCGATGGTGAGGGAACGGATCAGTTTTGATTTCATGGTCGTTTCGTTGTCTGTAAGGTTGTGGTTGAATGCGAAGCGGGGATTTGCCCCGGAACGCGATCACAAATCGTCGCTAACGGTTTTTCCGCCATTGGAAATCATCGCCAAATTTCCACCCGCCGCAGGAAAGCCGATTCATGCCCGGCGGAGCAGCCACCACGCCACCACCCAGACCGCACCTGATAGAAAGGGACATCCAGAAAGACGGTTGTTGGAAAGGCCCACCTGTTTGCCTGCCTTCCGCTCCTTCTATTCTTTGGATTTGAAATCCCGGCATGTTTGCATCCGGTTGCAAACAAGCGCTCCGCCACCGAGCGCTTGTCATCTGTCATCACCTAATTTTCCGCACGCCGCCCTGAAGCGGGCCTTCGATGGCGGGGTTGCCTGTTCGGGTGAGAGATGGCCAACCCCGGCTTTAACCCTCCGCAAAGGCGCTTGCTCGCATTCGGGATCCGCCCAGTGCCGCCGGGGGGACTCGAACCCCCACGGTCCTTGCGGACCAACGGATTTTAAGTCCGGAGCGTCTACCATTCCGCCACGGCGGCTTTTTCCGGTGCCGGGCGGCGAGTAAGGCGGAATCGCCGGTGTCCGTCCAGCACCGGCTGCTCAACCGACCGATTTTAATAAATTTTAAAAAACCCAACCATCTTGAGAGGTTTGCTTAAAAGTTTTCTAAAAATTCTTGTCATCCTACGTAATCGCGTGTAACTCATCAGGCGTCCCATGAAACGCACCCTTAGCCATGCCCGGTTCCCTTGGGCCTCAGACATTGTATGCCATGGTCTGCCTGATACGGAGAGATTTCTCAGGATGATTTTCATTTATGGGCCCCGGCAGTTGTTGACCTCCCGGATCAGCATGAAATGTGCCGCCCTCATGGTGGCGATGTGCTCGCCTTCGTTATTGTTTTGCTCGATTCTGACGATTCCGGCGCTGTTGTTCCGCTCGCCTGAGCAGCACGCGTATTTCTATTTTGGCAAGCTACTCAATGAGGATCCGAGTCGCTGGCTGGTGCTGCTCCTGGCGGGAGTTTGCGCGCTCATGTCGCTGGCCATTCCCGCCGCATTGCTCACCCCGGGTTCTTCCCCCAGTCACTGACCCGGATCAGGGTGCCTACCCCCGTTGACTCAAAAGTAGATGACACCGGAGCGGGTCCGGGGCGGTGGCGCAACATTACGGACTCATCCGCTTCCCCTTGAAGACCAAATGGCGACACTCATGAAGTAAACCGAAGAACGGCACTCCGAGAGCCGGATGCGGGAAATCCGCCCGTCCGGTTCGATGAGGGGGAGCAGCGGAGCGGCTACGCCGTCCGTTGCTCCCTACTCTACTCGCCGTGGGCGATTCCCTGGCCGTGTGTGCATGAGTTTCTCGCCATCGTGACGCATCCGAAAATCTACAATCCACCCTCGCCGCTGGCCACGGCGCTCGCTGCCATCGAAGCATGGCAGGCCAGTCCCGGCTTGAGGTTCATCGGGGAAGGTCCGGGGTATTGGGAGGTCATTTCCACACAGGCGAGCGCCGGGAAGATCAAGGGCCCGAAGATCCACGATGCCAGAATCGCCGCGATCTGCCGGCACCATCGGGTAAAGCAACTCTGGTCAGCGGATCGGGATTTCTCGTCTTTCCCGGAATTGGTTTGTGACAACCCGTTGGTTCAGCGGGAGAAGTAGGCAACTCCGGCTGTGAAGATCGGCTGGTGTTTGTTACCGGGGATGTTTTTGGCGACGAGTTTTCCGGCGCGTTCGGTGTGGCCCATCTTGCCGAGGACGCGGCCGCAGGGCGAGGTGATGCCTTCGATGGCGCCGAGTGCGCCGTTCGGGTTGTGGGCGATGTCCATGGATGGGGTGCCGGATTCGTCGCAGTATTGGGTGGCGATCTGGCCGGTGGTGGCGAGTTGGGAGATCACGTCTTGGCTGGCGTAAAAGCGGCCTTCGCCGTGGGAGAGGGGAATGGTGTGGATGTCTCCCGCTGTGCTGTTAGAAAGCCACGGCGAGAGCGTGCTGGTCACGCGGGTGTGGGCGTAGCGTGAGATGTGGCGACCGATGGCGTTGTGGACGAGGGTGGGCCGCACCGATGGATGGGGGACAGGAGGTCCCCCGGACGGACTGGGACTGGTAGTCCCAGCCACGATTTCGCCGTAGGGCACCAAGCCGGTTTTGATGAGGGCTTGGAAGCCGTTGCAGATGCCGAGGATCAGTCCGTCGCGGTTCTTGAGCAGGTCCATGATCGCATCGGCCACGCGCGGGCTGCGGATGATGGTGGCGATGAACTTGGCGGAGCCGTCCGGTTCGTCGCCGGCGCTGAAGCCACCGGGGAACATCAGGATCTGGGATTGGCGGATTTTTTCCGCAAGGGCGGTGAGGGATTCCTCGATGTGTTTGGCTGTTAGATTGCGGAAGACGAGGATTTCCGGATCGGCGCCGGCTTCGCGGAAGGCCTTGGCGGAGTCGTATTCGGAGTTGGTGCCGGGGAAGGCGGGGATCACGACCATCGGTCGTGAAATGTTGGATGTTGAATGTTGAATGTTGAATTTTTGAACCGCCAAGACGCCAAGGCCACCGGGGGAAGACGGAGATTCCGGTTTGGTGGGATAAACGGGTTCAAGGGTGGATTCCCAGGCGGATTGGAGATCGGCGAGGGGGTGGGATTCGTTGTTGAGGATGAGGACTGGCTCGGGGGTGGTGTGGCCGATTTGTTGCGCGGATGGGAGGGCTTGGCGGATGCAATCCGCCGCCACGGGGTCGTGTTCGAGGAGGAAGGTGAAGTAGGCTTCGGAATAGATGGCGGCGGGCGAGACGCTCGCGCCACTTATGAATCCGATGCGGTTGCCGAAGCAGGATTTGGCGAGGGCGGCGGCGAGGCCGGGGGCGCCGATGTGGTGCAGGGATAGAAGTTTGCCTTGTTGGTTGAGTTGGTGGAGGGCTTCGGCGGTTTGTTTGAGTGCTTCGAAGTCGGGCAGGTTGTCGGCGTTGCGGGGGATGGTGACGAGGGAGACATGAGAGCCGGGTTGTTTGAACTCGGGGCTGAGCGCGAGGCTGGCTTTGCCGGGGGCGAGGGCGAAGGAGACGAGCGTCGGCGGAACGTCGAGGTCGTTGAAGGAGCCGGACATCGAATCCTTGCCGCCGATGGCTGCGAGGCGGAGATTGTGCTGGGCGTGGAAGGCACCTAACAGCGCGGCGAAGGGGAGTCCCCAGCGTTTGGGATCGGTGCCGAGTTTCGGGAAATATTCCTGGAGGGTGAGGCGGATGTCGGAAAGGCGCGCACCGGAGGCGACAATTTTGCAGACGGATTCGGTGACGGCATAGACCGCGCCGTGGAAGGGGGAATTTTCTGATAGATAAGGATCGAAGCCCCAGGCCATGTGGGTGCAGACGTCGGTGTCGCCTTCCAACAAGGGAAGCTTGGCAACCATCGCGTCCGGCGGGGTGATCTGGTGCTTGCCGCCGAAGGGCCAGAGGACAGTGCCCGCGCCGACGGAGCCGTCGAACATTTCGCCTAGGCCGCGTTGGGAGGTGATGTTCAGGGAACGTAAGTGAGAAGTGAGAAGTGCCGCGTGAGAAGTGGAGGAAGGCGGCGGGCAGGATGCCCGCGCCACATGAATGCGGGCGGATTGCTGGACGCCGTTGGTGTCGAGGAAAGCGCGGCTGAGGTTGACGATGGTTTGGCCGCGCCAGGTCATGATGAGGCGGCCGGAGTCGGTGACGTCGGCGACCTTGACGCATTCGAGGTTTTCCTTGTCGGCCTCGGCGATGAAGTAGTCGATTTCCTTGGGATCCACGCAGACGGCCATGCGTTCCTGGGATTCGGAAATGGCGAGTTCGGTGCCGTCGAGGCCGTCGTATTTTTTCGGGACGGCATCGAGATCGATCACAAGCGAGGGGGCGATTTCTCCGATGGCCACGGAGACGCCGCCGGCGCCGAAGTCGTTGCAGATTTTGATTTTGCGGGTGAGTTCCGGGTTGCGGAACAGGCGTTGGATTTTCCGCTCGGTGGGAGCGTCGCCTTTTTGGACTTCGGCGGAGTTTTCGAGCGCGTTGTCGTCGTGTTCCTTGGAGGAGCCGGTGGCACCGCCGACGCCGTCGCGTCCGGTGCGGCCGCCGATGAGCAGGATGACGTCGCCGGGCGCGGGGCTGCCGCGGAAGACGTTGGCGCGCGGGGCGGCGGCGACGACGGCGCCGATTTCGAGGCGTTTGGCGACGTAGCCCGGATGATAGACTTCGGCGACCTGGCCGGTGGCGAGGCCGATCTGGTTGCCGTAGGACGAGTAGCCGTGGGCCGCGGTCTGGCAGATTTTCTTCTGCGGGAGCTTGCCGGGCAGGGTTTCCGAAAAAGGTGTTAGAGGATCGCCCGCTCCGGTGACGCGCATGGCCTGATAGACGTAGGAGCGGCCGGAGAGCGGATCTCGGATGCAGCCGCCGAGGCAGGTGGCGGCACCACCGAAGGGCTCGATCTCGGTGGGGTGGTTGTGGGTCTCGTTTTTGAACATGACGAGCCACTCCTCCGTCGTGGAATTTTGGATTTTGGATTTTGAATTTTGGATGGTGACGGGGACCACGATGGAGGCGGCGTTGACTTCTTCGGAGACTTCGAGGTTGTCGAGCTCGCCGGAGGCGCGGAGTTCGCGCATGCCGATGAGGGCGATGTCCATCAGGGTGACGGGTTTGTCGCCGCGGCCGAGTTGGTTTCTAACATCCTGATAGGTCTGCCAGGCGCGGGCGACGGGGCCTGCGGGGTCGTCGTAGGTGACGTCTTCGATTTTTGTTAGGAATGTCGTGTGGCGGCAATGGTCGGACCAGTAGGTGTCGAGCATTTTGAGCTCGGTGATGCTGGGGTCGCGGTTTTCCTCGTTGCGGAAGTAGCTTTGGCAGAAGGCGACGTCTTCCGGGGACATGGCGAGGCCGTGTTCGGAGCGGATGGAGGCAGGGTCGGCTGTGGTGAAGCCGGTGAGGGTGCGGACGTCCTTGGGAGTATGGGGGGCTTGGCGGATGCAATCCGCCGCCACAGGGATCTCGTGCGAATCAACGGCGTTGATGACGTAGTTTTTGACGGCGGAGATTTCGTCAGCGGAGAGATTGCCATCGAGAACGATGATCTTGGCAGAATGAACGTCGGGGCGGTCGCCGCCGGTGAGGATCTGGACGCACTGGGCGGCGGAGTCCGCGCGTTGGTCGAACTGGCCCGGGAGATACTCGACGGCGAAGGCGGTTTCGTTTCCGCTGATGGTCAACTCGCGAAAAATGTCATCGACCTGCGGCTCGGAGAGGATGTGGGTGGCGGCTTCATTGAATTCAGCCTCGCTGAGGCCGTCGGTTTCATAGCGCTGGATGACGCGGACGTTTCGCAGCCCGGGCAGGCCGAGCGACTCGCGGAGGTCATGCAGGAGGTGGCGCGCCTCGGCGTTGTGGGCGGGCTTTTTTTCGACGAAAATGCGGTTCATCAGCAGCGTGGCTTGGGGAAGCGCCGGATGCTAAAGCACGGGCCCGCGAGGGCAAGAGGAATGGCGGACGTGGCGGATTCGCCGCTTGATTTGTTAAGATTTCCAAAATAGCTTGCCGACCTGATCCGAGGCATGGCGAAGCAACGCAGCAAGACCCGCGCAAGGCGGCCGCTGAGCAATCAACGGCGCGAGGGGGCATCGTTTGCGGAGATGTTGAGCCTGGCAAACCGACGCGCGCACGAGCGGGCGAACCGCCGCAGCGGCAAGCGGGAGACGAGATCGGTGTGGGCGGCGATCGCCGAAACGCACGTGCATGAGGATGCGGCATCGGTGGAGTGGACGCGGCGCATGATGCGCTGGATGCTGGCGCTGATGCTGCTGCCCTTGTGCTGGGTGACGACGTGGACGTTTCTCTCGCGGTTTTCGGAGGCGACGGTGGAGCGTGGTTTCTGGCAGACGGCGGAGTTCTGGTATTTCGCGCTGGGCGTGCTTTCGATGGTTGGCTGGTTCTGGTCGGGCTTGTTGCAAACGCTGTTTCTCTATCTCTATGTGCTGGGCCACGAGTTGACACATGCGGCGTTCGTAGTGCTTTTCCGCGGGCGGGTGAGCAACATCCACGTGAGCACGGAGGGTGGCTACATCACGACGAACAAGACGAACCTGATCATCGCGCTCTCGCCGTATTTCGTGCCATTCTGGTCGGTGGTGTGCGCGATGGCCTATGCGGTGCTGCGGCTGACGGTGGATTTGAAACCCGGTTGGGATCTGGCGTTTTACGCGGCGATGGGTGTGACGTGGACGTTTCACATGGTGTGGACCTTGTGGATGATCCCGCGGGACCAGCCGGACTTGAAGGAAAACGGCACTTTCCTCTCGCTGGTGGTGATTTACCTGTCCAACCTGATGGTGTTGGTGGCGCTGTTGTGCATGGCGGCGGAGTCTCCGCTGCACGATGCGCGGGAGTTTGCCATGGAGTGGCTGCGGCACGCGGCGACGTGGGGAGACGTCTTCTGGCGGCGGGCACAGTGGCTGATGGAGGAACTGCATGCGGCCGGGCGGTTTTGAGCGACTGGTTTTTTCCGGGTTGCCATCAAGCAGTGCGAAGTTGGATGCTGCGGCGTGATTTATGCGGATGCGAATGCGACGACGCCGGTCCTGCCGGAGGTGCTCGATGAAATGCTGCCATGGCTGCGGCAGGGCTATGCGAACCCCTCGGGCTCCTATGCGGCGGCGAAACTTGTGCGCGCGGCGATTTGCCAGGCCCGCGAGCGGGTGGGCGGCTTGATCGGCGCGGAGCCCCAGGAAATGGTTTTCACCGGCTGCGGCACCGAGAGCGTGAACACGGCGCTGCGGTCGCTCGACGCGCTGTGCGGGCCGGGTGCGGCGGTGGTTTCCGCCATCGAACACAGCGCGGTGCTGAGATGCGCGGAAAGCCTGGCTCGCGAGGTGCGGCGGGTGCCGGTGACTGCCGGTGGAGTGATCGATGTGGAGGCGTTTGCCGCGGCGCTCGATGGAGCGGCCTTCGTTTCGATCATGACGGCAAACAACGAAACCGGAGTGATCCAGCCGCTGCGGCAGCTTGTCGGGCTGGCCCGGGCGCGCGGCATTCCGGTCCACACGGACGCGGTGCAAGCTGCGGGCAAGATGCCGCTGGATGTGAAGGAGACGGGCGTGGACCTGCTTTCGCTCTCGGCCCACAAGTTCCATGGCCCCAAGGGTGTGGGTGCGCTTTATGTGCGGGACGGCCTGAAGTTCGAGCCACTCCTGCGCGGCGGCGGGCAGGAAGCCGGGCGGCGCAGCGGCACGGAAAACACCGCGGGCATCGTGGGCATGGGGGCGGCGGCCGGACTTGCGGCGGCTTTTCTAACGGAATCCGGCGCATCATCCGTGGCGGCCGTGCGGGATGCCTTTGAGGCGCGCGTTCTGGCGGAAATTCCAGGTGTCACCGTGAACGGGGATGTGACCCGCCGCTTGCCGAATACCAGCCATCTTTCATTCGACCAGTGCGATGCGGCGGGTCTGCTGATCCTGTTAGACGAGGCGGGCGTAGCCTGTTCCGCAGGCTCCGCCTGCATGACGGGAAAGCAGCGGCCGTCCCATGTGCAGCTGGCGATGGGTATCCCGGAGGCGCGTGCGAAAAGCAGCCTGCGCATCAGTTTTTCCAGACTCAACACGCCACAAGACGCGTGCGCCGTGGCCGGGGCACTGCGCAAGGCGGTGGAGAAACTGCGGCGCGTCCAAGGCCCGGGCGTGGGGCCGGTGGTGGTCTATACGCCCTGAGGCGCGGCAAGTTCACTTGTCGCTTTCCTTGAGGCGTCGCTGCTCGCGGATCCGTGCGATGGCTTTTTCCGCGAGGTCCGCCACCTTGTTGTCCTCGGACTCCATGAAGCCTTCCAGCAGCTTGATGGCCCAGTCGTCCTCGAAGTTTGCAAGGCCGCGGACGATGTTGAACTGCTCGTTGCCGGTCTTGGCCAGGCCGGCGAGCTGCGTCCATTTTTCCTGCTGGCTCTCCGGGCTGAGGCCGGACTCTGGATCGGAAACGAAACGGAGCGCCGAGGCGAAGGCCCGGTTGCGGAGGTCCTCGTCGCGTGTGCCGGCGATGAAATCGCCGAGCAGGTGGAAGGCCGAGTCGTCAGCCCATGAGCCGAGCGAAATGATGGCGGCCACCTTGTCCTTGCCCTCGTTTCCATCGAGCGCCTTCTGGACGAGTTCCTGCGCCTTGGTTCCACCGCAGCGGCCTAACAGACGGAGCAGTGAATGGCGCACCGCTTCATCCACGCTGCCTTCATAAGCGGTGGCCAGGCGGTTGGCGAAGTTGGCGCGGCCGGGAGATTTCTTGATGATCTGCGCCAGCGTTTCCTCGGCTGCCTTGCGGACTTCATCGTTTTTGGTGGCCTCGATCACTTCGAGAAACTTGTCGAACTGCTCGTCGCCGGCCATGAAACGCACGGCCTGCAGGGCGGCGACGGCGGAGCGCGGGTCCTCGGTGCTGCGGCTGGCGTAGGCGATGAGCGTGGGCACCACGGCGGGGTTTTTGCGCTTGCGCAGCACGTCGCGGATGAGGACCTCGCGCACATCCGGCAGCATCTCCTGGGTGGTGGCGAACTCGGCGATGCGCGCGTCCACATCGGTGCCGTCGGTGGCTTTGGCAAGGAACAGCGCCTTGTAAACCGTCTGGCGTGCCTCGACCACGCCGGTGTTGGTGGCGGCCTTGAGCAGGAGCTCGAGTTTGAGCGAATTGACCGGGACTTCGGTGGCATCGCCCTTGGCGGCCTCCAGGATCATTTCGTTGTAAAGCTTGGTCTCGCGGTTCTTGCCGCTCTTATCCAGTAGAAACCAGCCGAGCAGGATGACCAGCACTGCAAGGATGGCGGCGATGGCGGTTTTGCTGGAATTGGACAACTTGCGCTTGCCAGCGGGTGCTTGCGGCACGGGCGGGACGTGGATTCGTGCGGATACCGCCTTGGCCACGGTCACCGGTGCGGGCTCGGGCTCTGCGGGCGGCAACTCGTGGGAGGTGGTGTGAACGCTCGGCTTGGAACCCTCCGGCGGCATCAGCGGCTGGGGCGCGGTGAGGGTTTTGCTGTCTTGCGGCGGTTCCTCCGGAGTGGCTGGAACCGCGAGCGCCACTACCGGCACTGCGGCGGTGGCGGATGAAACGGCGGGTCTTGCGACCGGGGCCTCATCAGCGGCCACTTTCACCGCGCTGGCCACCGGCACCGAGGCCGTGGCCACGGATACCGGATCGGCTCCCGGGATGATCAGGCGCGGGCGCTTCTGCTGCGCCTGTGCCGTGCCCAGACTCATGGTGGGGTTGGGATTCTTGTCGTTTTGCAGGAAAACCGAGAGCGACTCGCGGGCGGATTCCGGTCGGTCCTGTGGCAGGCGGTTGATTTGCCACATCACCCAGTCGCACACCCAGAGCGGGATGTCGGAGCGCAGTTCCTGCAGCGGCTTGACCGTGTGGCTCAGGTGCGCCTGCATCACTTCCTGCCCGGTTTTGCCATCGAAGGGATAAACTCCTGCCAGCGCCTGATAATAGACGCAGCCCATCGAATAGATGTCCGAGCGCGCGTCCAGCGGGACCCGCTCGAATTGCTCGGGGGGCATGAAGAAAATCGAGCCGAACACCGCCTCCATCTCCTCCAGTTCTTCCCGGTTTTGAGACTGGGTGAGCGTGGCCAGCCCGAAGTCCACGATCTTGATCTGGAATTTCCCGGAGGGCAGCCAGGTGAGCATCAGGTTGGACGGCTTAATGTCGCTGTGGATCAGGTCGAGTTCCTGGGCGGCGATCAGCGCCTCCTGCGTCTGCATTGCGAGTTCCCGGAAATCCGGCCAGGTGAGCGGGGCGCGCTCGATGAGTTCGTCGAGCGTCTTGCCGCTGATGAGTTCCATGACCACGTAGGGCCCGTCATCGTCCTGGCCGACATCATAGATGGTGACGATGTGTGGGTGCTGGAGCGAGGCTAGCGCGCCGGCTTCCTTCATGAGCTGGCGGGTGGATTCCTCCTGCAGCGCGGGATCTCCGGTGCTTTTTGAAATGCGCTTGATGGCGACCTCACGGTTCATCCGCGTGTCGTAGCCCCGGTAAACCGCGCCCAGTCCGCCTTGGCCGATTTTTCCGCGGATTTCGTAACGTTCTTCCATGATGGTCGGGCCTCGGGTGGTGGAAATGGATGCCGGGCGGTAATCCCGCTTGCCGCATGGCTCAAGAGGCCGCGCGCTCAAGCCGCTCCCGGCGGTAGAGTGTGGGTGACAGCCCCACGATGCGCGCGAAACTCCGGTTGAACTGCGAGAGCGATTGATAGCCGATGAGGAAGGCGATCTCGGAAATCCGCGCCTCGGGCTTGAGCAGCTCGCGTTTCGCCC
>Ga0105090_10001595_pt1 | contig 12312 bp, 10 predicted proteins | sample PPLLak3March2015_FD_79110 | JGI IMG/M metagenome (GOLD analysis project Ga0105090, IMG submission 79110) | Freshwater sediment microbial communities from Prairie Pothole Lake near Jamestown, North Dakota, USA - PPLs Lake P7 Core (1) Depth... | ecosystem: Environmental > Aquatic > Freshwater >... | reverse complement strand
TATAATAATTCCATGCTTGCCCTCGGGGGCTGGTTGATCGGCAATAACAACAATACCGCGGCGTGGCTGCAGCCAGCTCGCGCTTGTGCTGCGCAGATCCTGGCGCAGCGCCATGCGCGAGTGCTCAAACGTGGACGCCACCTCGAACGGCGCACTGCTGCAGAATTGCATCGCTTGCGCATTGCCGTTAAACAATTGCGGTATGCAACGGAATTTTTTTCCACGCTGTTTCCCGGACGCAGCATGACTACGCTGCGTGACCGGCTTGTGCGGCTGCAGGATATACTGGGACGCATCAACGACGCTGCGACGGTACAGCCTTTATTCAGCGAGACTGTTGCGGATGACCGCGAGTTTGCCGCTGCGGTCGGCATCGTCATCGGCTGGTGTGAGGCGCGTGCCGCAATGGAGCGCGGTGCCCTGCAATTGGCGTGGCACCGTTTTCGCGCCGCACGGCGGCCCTGGCAGGAATGAGTTTGGAAAATGATTTTTGCAAATAAGTCGGGCAAAATAAGTTGAGCAAAACGAGCATGGATCTGATTTTGTGGCGGCATGCGGATGCAGAAGACGGCGTGCCGGATGAAGCGCGGCGATTAACCGCCAAAGGCCGCAAGCAGGCGCAAAAAATGGCGGCATGGCTCGCTGCTCGCCTGCCGGCTGATTGCCGGGTCATCGTCAGCCCGGCGGCGCGGACCCGCGAAACTGCGGCCGCATTCACGGAACAGGTTGTCATCGAAAAAGCGGTGTCCACTGCCGCAACGCCCCAGGGTGTACTCAAGGCAGCAGGCTGGCCCGACGCGACTGGCACGGTCATCATTGTCGGCCACCAGCCAACACTGGGCGCGGTCGCTGCACTGGTGCTGACCGGTGAGGCCGCGGCATGGAGTCTGAAAAAAGGCGCGATCTGGTGGCTGTCACACGACGCCGACGGCGTACGGGTAAAAGCGATGATGACGCCCGGGATTTTGTAGGAGGATGTCGTGTTCGAATCAGCCAGCCTTTCCCATCGCATCGATAAAGCCGCCTACAAACGCGAAGAGCCGAAGCTGCGCGAAGCACTGCTCAATGCGCAATACGATCTCAAGCAGAACGGGAAGTTTGCGACTCTGATCCTGATCGCCGGCGTGGAAGGTGCAGGCAAGGGTGAAACGGTCAACCTGCTTAATGAATGGATGGATCCGCGGCACATCGAGGTCAGTGGATTTGCCGACCCATCCGACGAGGAGCGCGAGCGCCCGCGGGTCTGGCGCTATTGGCGTGCGTTGCCACCCAAGGGCAAGATCGGCATTTTCTTCGGGGCATGGCATACCCAGCCTATCGTGGACCGTGTAAGCGGGCGCATCGATGCAGGACAGTTCGACCAGTACATGGGCGAGATTCTCAAACTGGAACGCATGCTGGCCGACGAAGGCGTGTTGCTTCTTAAATTCTGGTTTCACTTGTCCAAAGTGCAGCAGAAAAAGCGCTTGCGCGAGATCGATAAGGATCCGGTGACCAGCTGGCGGGTGACCAAAAAAGACTGGGACCTGTTCAAGCATTACGACGATTTCAGCGCAGTGTGTGAACCTTTCGTGCGCCAGACCAGCACCGGTGAGGCGCCATGGCTGGTGGTGTCGGGGGCCGACCCGCGGTATCGCAGTCTGATATTCGGCCGCACGCTGCTGGCGGCGTTACGCGAACGGCTCGATGACAAGGCTGTAGAACGCCTGCCCGATCGCAACCCGCCGCTGTTGCCTCAGGTGGACAAACTGAATGTGCTGCGCGCGCTGCAACTCGACCAGACGCTGTCGAAAAGGAATTACGAAAAGGAACTGGAGCACTGGCAGGGGCGGCTCAACAAGCTGTTCCGCGACCCGCGCCTGAAGCAATTGTCGGTGGTGGCGGTATTCGAGGGTAACGATGCGGCGGGCAAGGGCGGGGCGATCCGTCGCGTCACCGGTGCGCTTGATGCACGCGGCTATCAGACGATTTCAGTTGCCGCGCCAACCGAGGAGGAACGCGCACAACCTTACCTGTGGCGGTTCTGGCGGCATATTCCGCGTCGCGGACGGCTCGCGATTTTCGACCGCTCCTGGTACGGGCGCGTGCTGGTCGAGCGCGTGGAAGGGTTCTGCAAGGAGTCGGACTGGATGCGGGCCTATTCGGAAATCAATGATTTCGAGCAACAACTCATGCAGCACAACGTCCTGGTCGTAAAGTTCTGGCTGGCGACCAGCAAAGAGGAGCAATTTCTGCGATTCAAGGCGCGTGAAAAAATATCGTTCAAGCGATTCAAGATCACTGAAGAGGACTGGCGCAACCGGAAAAAATGGGATGCCTACGAGCTGGCTGTCTGCGACATGGTTGATCGTACATCAACCAGCATTGCGCCATGGACGCTGGTCGAAGCCAACAACAAGTATTTCGCCCGGCTTAAAGTGCTGCGCACACTGGCTGAAGCCGTTGAGGGCGCGTTATCACGTATTAAAAATCCGCCGAAAAAGGGCAAAGGAAGCAGTTAAAGACCGGATCGGCACATTCAGTTCCCGCGATCATTCAATCAGTACCGGTTCCTGCGCCAGCACGATGTCATCGAGTCCGGGGATTTTTATTTCCTGGCCGATACGCGCCCATTCGTCGATTTCCTCGCGCAGCGCCGTTGCCGTCAGCGGATTGGCTTCCAGCCATGCGGAGTCAAAAGCCAGACGTACGCGTTCGCCCTGCAGCTTGATGTCCAGCGGTGGAAACCGGGTATCGCGGCGCGCCCGGCACAACACTACCGCCAGACGCAGCGCGAGCACGGTCGCCATGTCGATTTCATCCGGCGCATCTTCCAGGGATTTTTTCAGCGAGCGGCGGTGGCGCAATACCAGTGCCGCCAGTTGTTCCTGCTCCTCGCGCGAAAAGCCCGGCATGTCAGCATTGCTGAGGATGTAGGCCGCATGTTTGTGGTACCCGCTGTAGGCCACGGGAATGCCGATTTCATGCAGTTTTGCGGCCCAGCCCAGCAGGCGCAGCGTTTCGTCGTCGATGGTGTTGCCGGCGAGTTTTTCGTACAGGGCGGCGGCATGTGATCCCACGCGCCGCGCCTGCTGCGTGTCGACATGGTAGCGGCGCATGAACTGCGTGACGGTGACGTCACGCATGTCGTAGTTATGGAAGCGGCCGAGCATGTCGTAAAGAATGCCCTGACGCATCGCTCCGGTGGCGGGCGTCAGCGTCTCGATGCGTAATTCGTCGAACACGGCATGCAGGATGGCCAAGCCACCGGCGAGCACCGGGCGGCGGTCTGGGCGCAGGCCGGGAAGTTCTATGTATTCCATGTCGCCGGCCTTGATCAACTGGCTGCGCAGCTGGTCGAGCCCGTCCAGCGTGACCGGACCGTCGGTGTATCCGCACAACTGGAGGATTTCAGCCAGGGCGCGGATGGTGCCCGAAGAGCCGACCGCGTGTTTCCAGTTGCCGCGGACATAACCGCTGGCCATGGGCTGCAGTTCGGCACGGGCGGAGAGTTCCGCTGCCTTGAACGCGGATTTGGTGATACGGCCGTCGCGGAAATACCGCAGGCTGTAAGACACGCAGCCCATGTACAGGCTTTCCAGGCGCAGCGGCTTGTAACCGGTGCCGATGATGCATTCAGTGGAGCCGCCGCCGATGTCGACCACCAGCCGTTTTTCGCGTGAGGCCGGCAGGCTGTGCGAGACACCGAGATAGATCAGCCGCGCTTCTTCGCGACCGGCCACGACCTCGATGGGGAAACCCAGCGAGGTGCGCGCTTTGCGCAGAAATTGTTTGGCGTTTTTGGCCACCCGCAGCGTGTTGGTGCCGATGGCGCGCACGGCGTGCCTGTCGAGGCCGCGCAGCCGTTCGCCAAAACGCGCGAGGCAGGCCAGCGCGCGTTCCTGTGATTCTTCATCGAGTTTTTTGTCTTTGTCCAACCCTGCACCGAGACGCACCGGTTCGCGCAGCGAATCGAGGGGGAAAAACTGGTCGCCGGTTACACGGGCGATCTGGCAATGGAAGGAGTTGGAGCCGAGGTCAACGGCGACGATGGTGGACTGGTCGGCCACCTCAGGATGCTCCTGAATGCACGGTTGTCTGGATTATCAGCATGTTTGCGGCTCGCTCAGCCAATCATGCTTGAGTGTACCATGCAGCCGAGCGCATTAGCGTGCTACCGTGCCTCTATTATCCCAATGCTTCGCGTTCTAACGCATCAACTCCGGTGTGGCGCACATCCTTGCCTTTGACCAGGTAGACCACATACTCGGAAATGTTCTTGGCGTGGTCGCCGATGCGCTCGATGGCCTTGGCGATGAACAGGATTTCGATGGAATGGGAGATTGTCCGCGGGTCTTCCATCATGAACGTGATCAATTGCCGCAGGATGCCGACAAAAGCCTTGTCGACCTGCTCATCCTGCCGGACAACTTTGGCGGCGACGGACATATCCAGCCGGGCGAAGGCGTCCAGCGAGTTGCGCAGCATGCCTACTGCAATATCCGCGACCAGTTGTATTTCCGATGTGCGCGGCACGCTCGGCCGGTCAATTTGGTAGATGGACTGGGTCATCCGCGCGATCTTGGCGGCCTCATCGCCGATGCGTTCGAGGTCGGTAATGGTCTTGGCCACAGTCATCACCATGCGCAGATCCTTGGCCGCCGGTTGGCGGCGGGCGATCACCGTGCTGCAATCCTCGTCAATGGCGATTTCCATCGCATTGACCTTATGGTCATTCTCCACGACCTCACGCGCGAGATGGGGATTGCCGGTGACCAGAGCTTCAAGTGCACGGGTCATTTGTTCCTCGACCAGGCCGCCCATTTGCAGCACCCGTGAACGGATTTCATCCAGCTCGGTGTCGAATTGTTTAAGCGTATGGTCCGGCATGGCGGTCTTTCTCGGCGGGTATGGAGGATATAAGGACGATACAAGAGGACGACTTATAACGGGGAATTATGACAGTTTCGTGGCGGCAGTCGGGTGGCGCAGGGTTTCCACGCCGTTTTTTCCGGCAAGCAGCAGCACATCGGCCCGCCGCCGCGCGAACAGGCCATTGGTGACGACGCCGGTAATCTGGTTCAGCTGCGTTTCCAGCTCCGGCGGGTCGAGAATGGTCAGGTTGCGCACATCGAGAATCAGGTTGCCGTTATCGGTGATGAAATTGGCGCGCCACTCGGGCTGGCCGCCGAGTTTGACAATTTCACGTGCGACATAGGAGCGCGCCATCGGGATGACCTCGACCGGCAGCGGGAAACGGCCCAGCACATCGACCAGTTTGGAGGAGTCGGCGATGCAGATCAGCTTCTGCGCCACCGCGGCGACGATTTTCTCGCGGGTCAGCGCCCCGCCGCCGCCCTTGATCATCATCAGGTGCCGCGTGACTTCATCGGCGCCATCGACGTACACGGGCAGGTCGCGGACATTGTTCAGCTCCATGACCTCGATGCCGGCTGCCTTCAGCCGTTTCGCACTGGCTTCGGAACTGGAAACTGCGCCTTCGATGCGGTTTTTGATCAGCGCCAGCTCTTCGATGAAAAAATTCACCGTGGATCCGGTGCCGACGCCGACGATGCTGCCGGCCGGAACCAGTGCGACAGCCGCCTTGGCCGCAGCTTGTTTCAATTCGTCCTGATTCATGCTTTTTGCACCATCATTTTTTCTCCATGTTGCGCCTGCGTTTCAATATACACGATACCCGTTGTGTTGCGACCGGAGTCCGTGCCGGACAGCCCTATTCCTGATAACCTTTGGGAATCAGCGATTTGCAAATCAGCACCAAACAAGACATGAAAAAAACGGACTATCTGGAACGCATTCTCAACGCGCGGGTTTACGACGTCGCGATCGAGACACCGCTGGAATTTGCGCCTGCCCTGTCACGTCGCATGCACAACCGTATCCTGCTCAAGCGCGAGGACATGCAGCCGGTGTTTTCCTTCAAGCTGCGCGGCGCCTACAACAAGATGGCGCAGCTGCCGCCGGAGGCTCTGCACCGGGGCGTGATCGCGGCATCCGCCGGCAACCATGCCCAGGGTGTGGCGCTCGCGGCGCAGCGTCTCGGCTGTACGGCGACCATCGTGATGCCGGTGACCACGCCCGACATCAAGGTCAATGCAGTGCGCGGGCGCGGCGCGAAAGTCGTGCTCCACGGCGATTCCTATGATGAAGCGGCTGCGCATGCGCGCAAGCTGGAAAAACGCGGTGGCCTGACCTATGTGCATCCCTACGACGACCCCGATGTGATCGCCGGCCAGGGCACGATCGCGATGGAAATCCTGCGCCAGCATCCGGAGCCGATTGACGCGATTTTTGTCGCCATCGGCGGCGGCGGACTGATTGCCGGCATTGCCGCCTACGTGAAACGGCTGCGTCCTGAAATCAAGATCATCGGCGTCGAGCCCACGGATTCGGATGCGATGTATCAGTCGCTGAAGGCGGGACGCCGCGTCAAACTGGCGCAGGTCGGTTTGTTCGCCGATGGTGTTGCGGTCAAGCAGGTGGGCCGCGAAACCTTTCGCCTGTGCCGCACACTGGTCGACGAGGTGATCCGCGTCGACACCGATGCCATGTGCGCGGCGATCAAGGACGTGTTTGAAGATACCCGCGCCATTCTCGAGCCCGCGGGTGCTCTGGCCATCGCCGGCGCCAAGGCCTGGGCGGCACGCAAAAAATCGCGCGGCGCGACCTTTGTCGCTGTCGCCTGTGGTGCCAATATGAACTTTGACCGGCTGCGCTTTGTCGCAGAACAAGCGGAACTCGGCGAAAATCGCGAGGCCATCCTTGCGGTGACGATTCCGGAAAAACCCGGCAGTTTCAAGTTATTCTGCGAACAGCTCGGGCCGCGCAACGTGACGGAGTTCAATTATCGTTTTAACAATGCCAAAGAGGCGCAGGTGTTTGTTGGGGTGCAGGTACGCGACCGCCGCGAGACGGCGCAACTGGTGCGTGCCTTGCGGCGGCGCGGCTTGCAGACGCTGGATCTCAGCGGCAACGAACTGGCAACCCTGCATGTGCGGCACATGGTCGGGGGTCACGCGCCGGGGGCCAAAAACGAAATTCTCTACCGCTTCGAGTTTCCGGAGCGGCCGGGCGCGCTGATGCGTTTCCTCACCAGCATGAGCCGTGGCTGGAACATCAGCCTGTTCCATTACCGCAATCACGGCGCGGATTATGGCCGCGTGCTGGTGGGCATGGAAGTGCCGCCGACTGACAAGGCCCGCTTCCAGGCGTTCCTGGCGCAGGTCGGTTACCCGTGGTGCGATGAAACGCGGAACCCGGCCTACCGGCTGTTTCTGGCCTAAATGATTAAATATGTTTATAATCAATAACTTATGATTTTTACCCGAATTTTCCACGCAATCACCGGTGGTCTGCTGCTCTGTGCCGGTGCTGCCGGCGCCGCGAATCTTGACGACGCTTTTCTGAAAGCGCGTGATGCTGCGCGCAGCGGCGACAGCAGACAACTGGAACAGATCGCAACAAAATTTCAGGGACATCTGCTCGAGCCTTATGTCCAGTATTGGCGGCTGAAAATGCGGCTGGAATCACGTGATCCTGCGGAAATCCGCGCTTGGCTCGCCGCCAATCGTGACACGCCGCTATCCGATTACCTGCGCCGCGACTGGCTGAAACAGCTGGGCAAAAATTCCCAGTGGGAATTGTTTGAAGCCGAATTGCCGGCACTGGTCAACGAAGACCTCGAAATGACCTGTTACACCCTGCAAAACCGCGTACGCACCGACTCTCTCGCATTGCGCGAAGCGCGGCCGCTGTGGTTTGTCGCCCGCGATCTGCCCGGCAGCTGCGACCGGCTGTTCCAGGCTCTGGTGGAAGCACAGCAGTTGTCGGTCGAAGACATCTGGACAAGAGTCCGGCTGGCGCTGGAAGCCGGGCAGGTCAGCCTGGCCAACCGTGTAGCGACCTACTTGCCCAAGGGTCAGGCGCCGGACGCGCGCGCGCTGACGGCGATTTTAGGAAACCCGTCAGCACAGCTGAGTGATAACCGAGCCGATTTCAAAACGCGTGGCGGGCGGGAGGCGACCATGTTCGCGGTGTACCGGCTGGCGCGCACTTCGCCCCAGCAGGCTGCGGGGCACTGGGTCAAACTCGCACCACGATTTTCCGCAGAAGAGCGCGGATACGTCTGGGGCATGCTCGGTTATTTCGGCGCGATGCGCCATGATCCTGCGGCGCTCGACTGGTTTGCGCAGTCCTCGGGCATGAGTGATCTGCAGCTGGCATGGAAAGCCCGTGCGGCACTGCGTGCCCGGAGCTGGCCCGACGTTTTGTCGGCGATTGATGCCATGACACCGAAGGAGGCCGAGGAACCGGCCTGGCGTTACTGGAAAGCCCGCTCGCTTAAAACGCTGGGTCGCAGCACGGAAGCAGTGGCGTTGCTGAAGCCGCTGTCGGCCGAATATCACTTCTACGGACAACTTGCGTTGGAGGATCTGGGCGGATCGGTGCAGGCGCCGGCAACCGCATACAAACCGACCGAGCAGGATATCGCGGCGATTGCCGCCCGGCCGGGCATCCGGCGTGGACTGGAACTTTTCCGGCTCGAGGTGCGGCTGGAGGGGGTGCGCGAATGGTTGTGGGCAATCCGCGGGCTCAGCGACCGGGAGTTGCTCGCAGCGGCTGAAGTCGCCCGCCGCAACGCGATCTATGACCGCGCAATCAACACCGCTGACCGCACGGTGTTCGAGCACGATTTCGGTTTGCGTTACCTGGCGCCGTACCGCGACCAGTTGAAGGCTGCCGCGCGCCAGCTCGACCTCGACGAAGCCTGGGTCAATGGGCTGATTCGCCAGGAAAGCCGCTTCATCGCGCAGGCCAAATCCCGGGTCGGCGCCAGCGGCCTGATGCAATTGATGCCGGCGACCGCAAAATGGGTTGCGGGCAAAATCGGGCTCAAGGACTGGCACTGGTCGCAGGTCACCGATGTCGACACCAACCTGAGCCTCGGCACCTATTACCTGCGCCATGTGCTTGATACCCTGGACGGCAGCCCGGTAATGGCTTCAGCCGCCTACAACGCCGGTCCCGGCCGCGCCCGTGCCTGGCGCAACAATCAGGGCATGGAGGCGGCGATCTACGCCGAGAGCATCCCTTTCAACGAAACCCGCGATTACGTAAAAAGGGTGATGGCCAATGCCAGTTATTACGCCAGCAATTTCGGCCAGCAATCGCAATCGCTGAAGGCGCGCATCGGTGTCATTGAGCCGCGTGCCCGCGAGCGTGAGAAGTCGCTGGGTGATACGCCGTAGTGTTGGTTGCCGGTGAGGGATGAAGGGTAGAATGGGCTGATGCAAATCACCAACATCTGTGTCATCGGCGGCTCGGGTTTTGTCGGGCGCCACCTGTGCCAGCAACTGGCTGCGCAGGGATATCGCGTGCGTGTGCCGACGCGTGACCGCGAACGCGCTAAAGAGCTGACCCTGCTGCCCACGGTCGATGTGGTTGTGGCCGATGTCCAGAATCCCGTGGCATTGGCGGCGGTGATCAAAGGATGCGATGCGGTGGTCAACCTTGTCGGCGTTTTGCACGACGCGCGCGGTAAACGCGGTTTTGACGCGGCACATGTCGAGCTGGCGCGCAAGGTGGTCGCTGCCTGTCGTGCCAATGACGTCCGCCGCCTGCTGCAGATGAGTGCGCTGGCGGCAGCGGTAGATGCGCCTAGCGCCTACCTGCGCAGCAAGGGTGAAGCCGAAATGATCGTGCGCGGCTCCGGCCTCGACGTGACGGTGTTCCGGCCTTCGGTGATTTTCGGGCCCGACGACAGTTTTCTGAACATGTTTGCCTGCTTGGTACGGGCGCTGCCGGTCATCGCGCTGGCGAGTCCGGGAGCGCGTTTTCAGCCGGTATATGTTGATGATGTCGCCGCCGCATTTGTGCGCGCCTTGCCCGACATGAAGACGTTTGGCCAGTGTTATGAATTATGCGGTCCGCAGCGCTACACGCTGCGCGAACTGGTGGCGTACGTGGGCCGTACAACCGGCCATCCCCGGCCGATCATCGGGCTTAATCGCACATTGTCGTATTTCCAGGCGTACACCATGGAATGGCTGCCGGTAAAACTGATGACGCGCGACAACGTACGCTCAATGGAAATTGACAGTGTCTGCGATTGTGCGTTTCCCTTCGGCATCAAGCCGCAGGCGCTGGAAGCAGTGGCGCCGGCGTGGCTTGCCGTACGCACGCCGCGCGGGCGTTACCAGCGGTTCCGCGATGTAGCTGGACGTTGAAGCGCGGGACGTTGATTAGCGTGACTTTGAAGCGCGCGACGTTGAATCCATTGTACCAATCATGAAAATCTACACCGTCGGCGGTGCTGTCCGCGACGAAATGCTCGGCCTGCCTGTTCAGGACCGCGATTACGTCGTCGTCGGCGCGACGCCGGATGAAATGGTGAAACACGGCTACCGCCCCGTCGGGCGCGATTTCCCGGTTTTTCTGCATCCGCAGACTCATGAGGAATACGCACTGGCGCGCACAGAACGAAAAACCGCACCCGGTTACCACGGCTTCACCTTCCATGCCGCGCCCGGAGTCACGCTGGAAGAGGATCTGCAGCGCCGCGACCTGACCATCAATGCGATGGCCCGGGATGAGGCGGGACGGTTGATTGATCCCCACCACGGCGCCGAAGATCTCAGTCACGGATTGCTGCGCCATGTCAGCCCGGCGTTCATGGAGGACCCGGTGCGCATCCTGCGTGTTGCGCGGTTTGCTGCACGTTTCGGTTTCAGCGTCGCCCCGGAGACGCAGACGCTGATGGTGCAAATGGTGCAGGCAGGAGAGGCCGATGCGCTGGTGCCCGAACGCGTTTGGCAGGAACTGGCGAAGGGGCTGCTGGAACAAACACCGTCGACGATGTTTGCGGTATTGCGCGATTGCGGCGCGCTGGCGCGCGTGTTGCCGCAACTCGACGCCTTGTATGACGAAGGCCGCGCCGAAGAGGCGCTGCAGGCACTCGATGCGGCAGCGGATAAGGGCGCGTCACTCGATGTGCGTTTCGCTGCGCTGGCGCGCGGGCTGGAGCCCGAAGCGGTGGAGGCGTTTTGCGCAAAAATAAAAGCGCCGGCAGCCTGCCGCGACCTCGCGGTGCTGGCAGCGCGGCATGGCAATGCGCTGGCCGACGCGGCGAGTCTCGACGCGGAGGAGTTGCTGGGTTTGCTTGAGGCGGCGGATGCGTGGCGGCGGCCGGAACGGTTTGCCGCGCTGGTGCAGGCGGCGCTGGCGGGTGAAACAGATGCAGAGCCGGCACGTCAGCGTTTGCGCCGCGCTCATGAGGCCACATTGGCGGTGGATGCAGGCGCCGTGGCGCGCAATCACGCAGCACCTGCCGACATCAAGGCGGCAGTGTCCCATGCGCGCCTGACAGCCTTAAAAAATAGTTAATAAAATCATATACTTATGGAGATTCTGCGGTGATCGATTTTTATACCTGGAGTACGCCCAACGGCCGCAAGATTTCCATCATGCTCGAAGAGTGCGGTCTGTCCTACCAGACCCATGCCATCAACATCGGCCAGAACGATCAGTTCAAATCCGAGTTCGTCGCGATCAATCCCAACAGCAAAATTCCGGCAATCGTCGACAGCGACGGTCCCGACGGCAAACCGATCGCATTGATGGAATCCGGAGCGATCCTGATCTATCTCGCCGATAAGACGAACAAGTTCCTGCCGGAATCAGCACGGGGTCGTTACGACGCCCTGCAATGGCTGATGTTCCAGATGGGCGGCGTCGGGCCGATGTTCGGCCAGGCCCACCATTTCCTCCGAGCGGCGAAGGAGCCTGTGCCGTATGGCATCGAGCGTTATGTTAACGAGACACGGCGCTTGTATGGCGTACTCGACAAACACCTTGATCGCAATGAATGGCTGGCGGCCGGCGAATACACCATTGCCGACATGGCGACTTATCCGTGGATCGCGCGCCATGAGTGGCACAAGGTCGACCTTAATGACTTTCCCGGCGTCAAACGCTGGTTCGACATCATTTCTGCGCGCCCCGCGGTGCAGCGCGGCATGGCGGTGCCGAAGGTCTGAGTGCAGGGCTGGCCATGATTTTCGGGAAAAAGAAATCCGGGCCGGCGAAAATTCCCGGTTCACTGGGTGCGGCGTTCAAAAGACCGATCCCGGTGACAAAATATGAAGGCGACTTTTGCGAGTTTGAGTCGAACAAGGTCGCAGTCAAGGTCTGGTTGCCGGAACCCGTCGACTTGATATTGCGCGAACTCGGAGAATATTTTGCTCTCAGTCGCACCGAACTGATTAAGCAAACGCTGTTTATTTACGTTTACGGACGTTATCGCTTTGAGCAGAT
>Ga0105090_10001593_pt1 | contig 12318 bp, 11 predicted proteins | sample PPLLak3March2015_FD_79110 | JGI IMG/M metagenome (GOLD analysis project Ga0105090, IMG submission 79110) | Freshwater sediment microbial communities from Prairie Pothole Lake near Jamestown, North Dakota, USA - PPLs Lake P7 Core (1) Depth... | ecosystem: Environmental > Aquatic > Freshwater >... | reverse complement strand
TACGGCTTCGAGGAGGCCGGCGTGGAGCACGCCTACCGCAACAGCCTGGTGATGGCGGGGCTGTGCGCGGTCCTGGGCGCAGCGATCACGTTCGCCGGGGCCTACTGGGTCGAGAAGACGCGCGGCGCGGTCGGGCTGCGCCCGGTGATCCGGCTGCAGGCCATGCTGCCGATGGCAGTGCCTGGCATGGTGCTGGGCATCGGCTACATCCTGTTCTTCAACAACCCGGCCAACCCGCTCACCGTGATCTACGGCACGATGGCCATACTCGTCGCCTCGACGATCGTGCACTTCTACTCGTCGTCGCACCTCACGGCGGTGACGGCGCTGAAGCAGCTCGACAGCGAGTTCGAGTCGGTGTCGGCCTCGCTCAAGGTGCCGTTCTACAAGACGTTTGCCCGCGTCACGCTGCCGGTGTGCCTGCCGACGGTCATCGACATCGCGCGCTACTACTTCGTCAACGCGATGACGACGATCTCCGCCGTCGTCTTCCTGTACTCGCCGAAGACCACGCTTGCAGCGATTTCGATCCTGCACATGGACGAGGCCGGCGCGATCGGCGCGGCGGCGGCAATGGCCACACTGATCGTGGCCACGTCGGCGGTCGTCACCGTGATTTCGCTCGGCGTCGAGCACCTGATCCTCAAGCGCACGCAGGCATGGCGGCGCACCGCCTTCGCCCGCTGACGCCTTCACCAAGGAGCCTTCCATGAGTCTTGTCTCCCGCGACCCGATCCTGCTCACGCCGGGCCCGCTCACCACCTCGCTGACGACGAAGATGGCGATGCTGCGCGACTGGGGCTCGTGGGACGCTTCGTTCAATGCCGTCACGGCGAGCGTGCGGCGCAAGCTTCTGGACGTCGTCCACGCCGATACGACGCACGTCGTCGTGCCGATGCAGGGCAGCGGCACGTTCTCGGTGGAGGCCGCGATCAACACGCTGGTGCCGCGCGACGGCCACGTGCTGGTGCTGATCAATGGCGCCTACGGCCAGCGCATGGCCAAGCTCACGCAGATGATGGGGCGGAAGGTCTCGACGTTCGTGACTGCGGAGGACGTCCCGACCACGCCCGCCGACGTCGACCGGCTGCTCGCCGCCGATGCGTCGGTCACGCACGTCGGCCTCATCCACTGCGAGACCTCGACCGGCATCCTCAATCCGCTCAAGGGCATAGCCGACGTCGTGGCGAAGCACGGCAAGCGGCTGATCGTCGACGCGATGAGCTCGTTCGGGGCGCTGCCGATCGACGCGCGCGAAGTGAGCTTCGACGCAGTGATCGCCGCCTCCGGCAAGTGCATCGAGGGCCCGCCGGGGATGGGTTTCGTCATCGCGCGCCGTTCCGCGCTCGAGGCCGCTGCCGGCAACTCGACCTCGCTCGCGCTCGACCTCCACGACCAGTGGGTCTACATGGAGAAGACGACGCAGTGGCGCTATACCCCGCCCACGCACGTCGTGGTTGCGTTCGACGCGGCACTGGACCAGTTCATCGCCGCGGGCGGCCAGCCGGGACGACTCGCGCGCTACGCGAGTAATTGCGATGCGCTGGTGAAGGGCATGGCCGCACTCGGCTTCCGGCCGTTCCTCGACCCTGCGATTCAGGCGCCGATCATCGTCACGTTCCACGCGCCGGTCGATGCGAACTACGAGTTCAAGGCGTTTTACGCGGCGGTGCGCGAGCGCGGCTTCATCCTCTATCCGGGCAAGCTGACACAGGTCGAGACGTTCCGGGTGGGATGCATCGGCGCGATCGGCCCCGAGGAGATGCAGCAGGCGGTGCACGCTATCGCCGATGCACTTGCGGATCTTGGCGTTCGCGACATCGGCAAGCCCGCGCCGGCGGCGCGGGCCGCGTGAGGCGTCGGGCGAGTTGCATTCAGCAAGCAGCGCGGCTTGTTCGCCAGAGCCGTCATGACCGAGCCCGGCCTCAAATGGAGTGCGCCCGCCGGTTCACTTTTTCGGACGGCCCACTCGTGATCCAGGGCTCGCCTTCCAGAAACCAAAAAAAATCGGGCACGCGGCCCGATTTCTGAATCGTGGTGCTGAAACGAGTCAGCACACGAAGTGTAAGTGTGCTTACTTCTTGGCGTCCGGCTTCTTCTCGCCTTCCATCAGCTTCTTGCACTCGGCCTTCATCTTGTCGTCGGCCGTCTTCGGGTCCATCTTCTTGCAGGCTTCCAACTTCTTGGCCTTGTCCGCATCGCTCATCGCGCCGCCGTGAGCCGCGGCGAATGCGCCAACGGAAGCGGTGGCAAAGGCCGCGGCAATCAACATCGTGATCAGCTTTTTCATTTGTGGGGACTCGTTTTGGGTTGGAGAGGGACGTTCTCGATGAACGCGGCCGGCAGTCTAGCGCAGGAATGACCGCAAGTCACCGTATCACCCCCCTGTTTTCACGGGCTACGGGGGCATTTTTGCCGGCTCTGCGGGCTTTCGCCTTGGCTGGAGTCTGCCTCGCGCCCCTTCACCTGCTGGCCGCTCCGCGCCTGCCAACCGATCCGGCCGAGGTGTTGGAGCGCCTGCCGCTGCGGCCCGCAGACGCCACGGCACGCGAATTGGCCGGCCTGAGGGCGGCCGTGACCCGAGCCGCCAAGGAGGCTCCGGCCGATCCTCTCCCGGCCGCCCAACTGGCAGCGCGCTACTACGTACTGGCCGTTGCCCGAGGCGATCCCCGCTACATAGGCTATGCGGACGCGGTCCTGGCGCCGTTTGCCTCGAGCCGAACCCCGGGCGTGCTGACCGTTCGCGGGCAGTTGCGGCAATACCGGCATGACTTCGACGGGGCGCTGCAGGACTTCGCCGGCGCGCTTGAGGTCGACCCGGAGTTTGCCTCGGCCCATGCCTGGCGCGGCGCCATCTACCTGGTCCAGGCCAACTACGCGGCGGCCAGGAAAGAGTGCGATGCCCTGCTGGCACTGGATCGCGCCACGCTTTACGGAGGCTGCATCGGACTGGTGCTCGCCTATGGTGGCCGGATGGAAGCCGGATACGCCGCCTTGCAGCGTGCCCTGGCTGAGACCCGTGACGCAGGCAACCGGTTGTGGTTGCTCACCCGCCTGGGCGAGGTGGCGGCTTGGCGCGGGCAGCCGGATAAGGCCGAAGAGCATTACCGCGCCGCGCTCGCGTCGGGAATCGATGATGGCTACCTGCTGGCCGCCTGGAGCGACTTCCTGCTGGACCGGCAACGCCCCGCCGAAGTGGTGAAGTGGCTGGCCGGATGGGAAGCCTCGGATGGACTGCTCTTGCGGCTCGCATTGGCGGAGACCGCGCTCAAGCAGCCTGCCGCCAAAGCGCACGTGCAGGCGCTGGCGGACCGGTTCGCCGCTGCGAAGGTACGCGGCGACACCACCCATCGGGCCGAAGAGGCGCGCTACCTCATGCACCTGGCCGGCGATCCGGCCGCCGCGCTCACCGTGGCCGCCGCCAACTACCGGGTGCAGCGTGAGCCCCGCGACGCCCGGGTATTGCTGGAAGCGGCCATCGCGGCGAGGAATGCCGGCGCCGCGCAACCGGTGCGCGACTGGCTGCGGTCCAGCGGATTCGAGGGTGCGCACTTGCGGCAGTTGGGATCGGCGTCAGGGCCATGATGCGGCTGCGGAGATTCCTGTGTCTCATGCTCTCGCTCTGCGCATGGCTTGCCGTGCCGGCCATGGCGCACAAGGCGAGCGACAGCTATCTGGTGCTGCAGGTAAACGGCCGGGAAGTGGCCGGCCAATGGGACATCGCCCTGCGCGACATCGACTTCGCCATCGGCCTCGATGCCAATGGCGATGGCGACATCACCTGGGGCGAAGTGCAGGCGCGCCACGCCGACATCGCCGCTTGGGCGCTGGGGCGGCTGAAGCTGGAACGCGGGGGTGACTGCGCGCTGCAGGCCGTGGAGCACCTGGTGGACAGACACACCGACGGCACCTATGCGGTGCTGCGGCTCGCCGGCACGTGCCCCTCCGACTCACAGCCGCTGGCGTTGGGCTACCGCCTCCTGTTCGACATCGACCAATTGCACCGCGGGCTGCTGCGGCTGGAGTTGGATGGCGTCTCGCACACCTCGGTGCTGGGGCCGGACAGCGGTGTGCTCAACGTGAAAGCCGGCGAGACTTCGCGGCTGGCGCAGTTCGGCCAGTACCTGGTGGAGGGCACTTTTCACATCTGGATCGGCTTCGACCACGTCCTGTTCCTGTTGTCGCTGCTGCTGCCCGCCGTGCTCGTGCATGAATCGCGGCGCTGGACGGGTGTGGGCTCATTCCGCCCCGCGCTCATGGAAGTGCTGTGGGTGGTCACCGCCTTCACCGTCGCGCATTCGATCACGCTGTCGATCGCGGCGCTGCAGATCATCGAACTGCCGTCGCGCCTGGTGGAATCCGCCATTGCCGTTTCGGTGGTGCTGGCAGCGGCCAACAACCTGTGGCCGGTAGTGGAGCGGCGGCGCTGGCTGGTGGCATTCGGTTTCGGCCTGATTCACGGATTCGGTTTCGCCAGCGTGCTGACCGAGCTCGGCTTGCCCAAGGACGCGTTGGTGCTCTCGTTGCTGGGTTTCAATCTTGGCGTCGAGATCGGCCAGCTGGTTATCGTGGCGTGCTTCCTGCCGGTAGCCTACCTCCTGCGAAATTCGCCGTTCTACCGCAAGGGCGTGTTGGTGGGCGGCTCGATTCTCACCCTGCTGGTGGCGCTCGTGTGGCTCGCGGAGCGGATGTTCAATCTGAAGCTGATCGGCGCCTAGGGATCCTGCACGGCCCCCGCACGAGCGGGCTTGCGCCTTGTGAAGCCGGCCCCGTCGCGCCCGGCCAGCGTCACCGTGCGCACGTCCCTCGGCAGGGACGTGCCAGTGTCGGACTCGATTGCTGTCGTTCGTTGGCGCACATGGACCTGCCGACGGATCGTGACTGAATCCTGCCCTGTCACGTTCGAGGTGGCGGTGCCGCACCTGGTTGTTCGCCATGCCGCAGGCTGTCCAGCGCATTCCATGCGTCCGTGCTGCGCTGTACATGGTCATGCCGCATCAGCCAGTCGGCGATCACCAGGCTCGCATCGGCGGTGACGACATCCGGACCGGATTCGTGCGCGGCGAGCTGCGCTGCCTCGTCGGGCGAGACAAGGCGGAACTCTGCGACCTCGCCGTCCTGGTTTGTCGGAATGGTGTCGTTCGGCAGGTCGAGGTCGTGCACGAAGATGGTCTCGAGTTGCAGTCCGTCGGGCTGTGCGCGCCGGATCTCCAGCGCTCCGACCGGACGGGCACTGTGCGCGATGCGCGGCGGCAGCCCGGCTTCCTCCCACGCCTCCTTGACGACAGTCTCCGCGACGGTCGCGCCGGCCGCGATCCCGCCGCCGACCAGGTTGTCGAGAAGGCCCGGATCGATCGCCTTGCGGGTACTCCGACGTGCGATCCAGATCGCGGTACCGCCGTCACGCCGCGCGGTGCCGTTGACGTGTGCCGCGAACGTGCGTATGCCGAAGTACCGCGCTGCGGCCCGCTCCAGCAGGAACAGCGGGGCGCCATCGGGTTGCGAGCCAACGGCGTAGCGCTCGTCGCGCCAGGGGCTCAAGCGGCCCTCGTCCGCCAGCGCTCGCGCAACTGATGCGACCGCGGCGGTGCGGGACGCCGCGTCGTTCAGGTGTAGCGCGAAGCGAACTTCCCCGGCGCCGACGACGAAGACGTCAGGGAAGCGTACCAGGGCCAACGCGCGCGGCGGATCGAGCTCGCCCACGATCCGACCGTCGACGCGGAACGGCCACATCGGACCGACAGGCGGCGCGAGCGCCGCCGCGAGGCGGCGCACGATGCGGTCGAGGAGCGAGGCGTCGATCACCGCCGGGATTCTACGGCTCGATGCAGCAACGGCGGCGGGACCGCAGCCGCTCCTTTATCATCGGGGGCATCCGAATGTCCCGGGCGAATCCCCGATGTCCGCGCAGATCCTCGACGGCAAGGCTGTCGCCCAGGTCGTTACGCAGGAAGTGGCGGCCAAGGTGGCCGCGCGCGTCGCGCTGGGGCGCGCTCCCCCCGGGCTTGCGGTCGTGCTCGTCGGCGAGAGCGCGGCGTCGCAGGTGTATGTGCGCAACAAGCGCCGTACGACCGAAGCAGTAGGCATGCGCTCGTTCGCCCACGACTTCCCCGCGTCGCTGCCCGAGGGCGAGCTGCTGGCGACGATCGATCGCCTGAACGCCGATCCCGCGGTCCATGGCATCCTCGTGCAGCTGCCGCTGCCTGCCCACATCGACCCGCAGAAAGTCGTCGAGCGCATCGATCCGGCCAAGGATGTCGATGGCTTCCATCCGTACAACGTCGGCCGCCTCGTGCTGAAGTCGCCGACACTGCGGCCTTGCACGCCGTACGGCTGCATGCGATTGCTCGCGGAGACCGGCGAGACGCTGACTGGCAAGCATGCCGTCGTGATCGGTCAGTCGAACATCGTCGGCCGGCCGATGGCCATGGAGCTGCTGATGGCTCGCTGCACGGTCACGGTTTGCCACTCGGCCACGCGCGACCTGGCGGGTCTGGTGCGACAGGCGGACATCGTGGTAGCCGCCATCGGCAAGCCGCGGTTCGTGCCGGGCGACTGGGTCCGCGATGGTGCGATCGTAATCGACGTGGGCATCAACCGAACGGATGCCGGCAAGCTCGTCGGCGACGTCGACTTCGACGCAGCGCGCGAGCGGGCGGCGTGGATCACGCCGGTCCCCGGAGGGGTTGGACCGATGACCATCGCGATGCTGCTCGCCAACACGCTGCGCGCGGCGGAACTCGCCGATGGCTGAGCTGCGGCCCTTCGCGCGGAAATTCATCGCCGGGTGGGGCGACATGGACTTCAACGCCCACATGCGCAACACCGCGTTCTGCGACCGCTCGGCCGACGTGCGGATGATGTTCTTTGCCGAGCGGGGCTTTCCGATGAGCGAGTTCCCACGCCTGCGGATCGGGCCCGTCGTCCTGCAGGACGTCGTCGATTACCGCCGGGAAGTCGGGCTGCGGTCCAACGACTTCGCCGCGCTGCCGTCCGGCCGCGAGAAGTAGCAGGCACCGACCCTCGGCAACCGGCCTTCACCATGGCAACGACACGATGAACGATTGCGACTTCGGATTGATCGGCCTGGCCGTGATGGGCGAGAACCTGGCGCTCAACGTCGAGAGCCGCGGTTGGCGCGTAGCCGTCCACAATCGTTCGACGGAGCGCGTCGACGAGTTCATGCGCGGGCGCGCGGCCGGGCGCAACTTCGTCGGCTGCCGCTCGATCGGCGAGCTGGTGGCGGCCGTCAAGCGTCCGCGCAAGCTGATGATGCTCGTCAAGGCGGGACCGGCGGTGGACCAGCTGATCGAGCAGATGCGGCCCCATCTCGCACCGGGCGACATCCTGATCGACGGCGGCAACACGCACTATCTCGACACCGAGCGGCGCACGAAGGAAGTCGAGGCGATGGGCCTGCTGTACGTCGGCTGCGGCGTCTCCGGCGGCGAGGAGGGCGCGCTCAAGGGTCCGAGCCTGATGCCCGGCGGCAGCGCTGCCGCGTGGCCCCGGTTGAAGCCGCTGCTGCAGTCGATCGCGGCGAAGGTGGGCCCGAACGAGGACATCCCCTGCTGCGAGTGGGTCGGTCCGGGCGGCGCCGGGCACTACGTCAAGATGGTGCACAACGGCATCGAGTACGGCGACATGCAGCTCATCTGCGAGGCCTACCAGCTGCTCTCGGAGCTGGGAGCCTTGAGCAACGACGAGCTGTACGACGTTTTCGACGAGTGGAACCGCGGCGAGCTGGCGAGCTACCTGATCGAGATCACCCGCGACATCTTCAGCGTGCGCGACGACCGCGGCGGCTTTCTGGTCGACAGGATCCTCGACGTCGCCGGGGCAAAGGGCACCGGCAAGTGGATGAGCCAGCTCGCCCTCGACCTCGGGGTTCCCAGCACGCTGGTGACGATGGCGGTGTTCGCCCGTGCGCTGTCGGCGCAGAAGGAGGCGCGGGTGCGCGCGAGCAAGCTGCTCGGCGGACCACCAGCCGGCGCCAACGCCGCGTTGCGTTCGGCCGTGCAGGCCACGCTCGGGGAGCGAGGCGCGCTGGTCGAGTCCGTGCGCCAGGCGTTGTATGCGTCGAAGATCATCAGCTACGCGCAGGGCTTCGTGCAGCTGCAGGAGGCGAGCCGCGAGCACGACTGGCGCCTCGACTACGGCAACTGTGCGCTGCTGTGGCGCGGCGGCTGCATCATCCGCGCGCAGTTTCTCGACCGGATCAAGGAGGCGTTCGACCGCCAGCCGGATCTCGAGAACCTCCTGCTCGCGCCTTACTTCCGCGACGCGGTGGCGCAGGCGCAACCGGCGTGGCGTGCTGTCGCGGCGGCCGCGAGCGTGACGGGCATTCCCGTTCCGGCGTTCTCCGCGGCGCTGGCCTACTACGACAGCTATCGCCGCGAGCGGCTGCCGGCGAACCTGCTCCAGGCGCAGCGCGACTACTTCGGCGCGCACACGTTCCAGCGCGTCGACGATCCGGCGTCGTTCCACGCCGATTGGATCGCTCGGCGGCGCCCGCCGCGTGCTTGATGAAGGCCGCGCGGGTGGAGGTACGCCGGCGATGGTATGCGCTGCGGATCATGTGGCGCGCTGAAACATCTGGTCACCGCGGGGCTTGACGCCGAGCAACCTCCATCGCGGCGCGAGTCGCTAGCGTTAGCACATCGCCTGTCAGGCAGACCCTCGAGGACTTTGATGTTGCGTACGCTGGCCGCTATCGCCCTTGTTGCGCTCGCCGCGCTCGCCGCGCAGGACGCGCGCGCCGATCTTCACTCGGACATGGTCGCGCTCGACCGCGCCTACGTGCCGGCGCTGGCGCTGACCAACCAGCCCAAGGCGGAGCCGGCGCAGAAGGCCATTGCCCGCCTCCGCGCGGAGTGGAACCGCTTCCGCACGGCCCACTCGTCGGCGCCACCGGGCTTCGACGTTACTGCGTGGGCAAAGCACTTGCGCGAGGTCGAGGGCGCCATTGCTGCCGCCGAGACGAACGTTGCGGTGGGGAAGGGACCCGCCGCGCACGAGGACCTCGAGCACGTGCGCGAGTCACAGTTCGCGGTGCGGCGTGGCGCCGGCATGCCGTACTTCCTGGACGACCTCACCATGTATCACGAGGCCATGGAGAAGCTTGCCGGCCCCGCGACCGCGAAGACGGCGGCCACGCTCACCGAGGCGGACATCGCTGCGATCGGCGCGGCGCTGTCCGAGGCCGAGCGGTCGTGGCGCGCCGTGGTCAGCAGCCGCACGCTGGTCGCCCGCCACGGACTTGCCGCCGACGTCGAGCAGGCGGTCCAGCGCGACATCGACGCGCAGACGCAGCTCCTGGCCGATGTAGCCGCGGCGCTGTCCGCCGGCGACCGCGGGCGCATCGCCGAGAAGGCGATGGCGACGAAGCCGGCATTCTCGCGGACGTTCCAGCGTTTCGGCGACTTCGGCGGACTGCGCTGAGCGGCGACGGGGGCGCTACGCTCCCCGCAGGTGCCACGCCTTCGGCCGGGTGAACGTCTGGATGCCGTAGGTGGACAGCGTCAGCCCGATGCCGGAGTGCTTGACACCGGACCACGGCAGGCGGGGGCTGACGCGGTCGCAGCAGTTCCAGTACACGCTGCCGGCGTTCACGCGTTCGAGGATGCGCCTCGCGCGCTTCTCGGTCCTCGCGTAGACCCCCGCCGTGAGTCCGTAGTCGGTGTCGTTCATCAGCGCGACCGCCTCGTCGTCGCCGGTCACCTTCTGGATGCCGATCACCGGCCCGAAGCTCTCCTCGCGCATCAGTTCCATGGCGTGGTGGGCATCGGCGATCACGGTCGGCTGGAACCAGTTGCCGCTGCCTTCGATCGGCTTGCCGCCGCAAAGCAGCCGGCCGCCGAGCTTGATCGCCTGCGCGACCTGGCGCTTCAGCACGCCGATCTGCGCCCGGCGCGTCAGCGGCCCGATGTAGGTCGCCTCCTCCAGCGGGTCGCCGATGCGGAACCCCTTTACTTCCGTCACGAACGCCGCGACGAACGCGTCGTGGATCGGCGCGGCGACGTAGATGCGCTCGACGGCACAGCACGACTGGCCATTGTTGTAGAAGGCGCCGTCGGCCAGGCCCGCCGCCGCCGCGGCGACGTCGACGTCCTCGCAGACGTAGATCGGGTCCTTGCCGCCAAGTTCGAGCTGCGTCTTGATCATCCGCCGCCCGGTGCTCGCGGCGATGCGCTTGCCCGTCGCGTACGAGCCGGTGAAGAACACGCCGTCGACGCTCTGCCGCAGCAGCGCCGCGCCGGTCAGGCCGTCACCGATCACCGGCACGAAGACGTCCTCGGGCACGCCCGCGTCCTTCAGCATCTGCGCGATGTGGATGCCGGTGAGCGTCGCATACTCCGAGGGCTTGTAGAGCACCGCGTTGCCGGCGATCAGCGCCGGGACGAACACGTTGCTGCCGACGAAGTACGGGTAGTTCCACGCCGAGATGTTCGCGATCACGCCGAGCGGCTCGTGCGAGATGCGCTCCTCCATCCGCTTGTCGACCTCGGCGAGCACGGTTTCCTGGCGCAGCGTGCGCGGCGACTCCGCCAGGAAAAAGTCGAGGCGTGCGAGCAGGCCGTTCAGCTCGTTGCGCGACTGGCGGATCGGCTTGCCGACCTCCTCGGTGAGCGTGCGCGCGAGCGTCTCGTGCAGCGCGACCACGCGCTCGCGGAACGCAATGATCGTCGCCAGGCGCTTTTTCAGCGACAGCGCCGCCCACGCGGGCTGCGCGGAACGGGCGCGCAGGTACTTGCGGCGGACGGCGGCACTGCTGTCGGCCTCGATTTCGGCGATGGTGGCGCCGCTGGCAGGATTGTGGATTCGCATGGGCAGGAGGGGTCAGAGCGCGTATTCGGCGTCCTTGTGGGCGGCCGCGGCAGCGAGGAAGTCGTCCAGGATCGGCGTGTCGTCGATGTAGGAGGCGTCGCCGGGCGGGTGGAACTCGGGGTGCCACTGCACCGCGAATACGTAGGAAGGTCCGGTCCAGCGGATCGCCTCGGCGACGCGGTCGGGCTCCGACCAGGCCTCGACGACGAGATCGTGGCCGAGGTCCTTCACTGCCTGGTGGTGCACCGAGTTGGTCTTGACCAGCGCCGCGCCCGGGTAGAGCCGGGCCAGCCCGGAGCCGGCGACGATCGACGTCGCGTGGCAGTTCTCGGCGTAGATCTCCCAGTTGCGGTGGTTGAGCGAGCAGGGAACCTGGCTCGTGAGGTCCTGCCACAGCGTGCCGCCCTGCGCGACGTTGATCAGCTGCGCGCCGCGGCACACGCCGAGCACCGGCTTGGCCTTCGCGACGAACGCGCGATAGAGGTCGATCTCGTAGTCGTCGCGCACGCGGTCGCCGTTCCACTCGGTGCGAAGCGCCTTGTCGCCGTAGGTCTCCGGACACACGTCGGAGCCGCCCATCAGCACCAGGCCGTCGAGCGCATCGGCGTAGGCGTCCAGCGTGACGCGGCTGCGCTCGCGCCGCGTCGAACCGTCCGGCGAGGGGATCATGAACGCGAGCACGTCGCGCTGCATCAGCCAGTGCGCGAGGTTCTGCTCGATGTACTGCAGCGTCATGCCCTTGAAGATGCGCCGCTGCGGATCCGCATGGAAGAACGAGGCCGAGATGCCGATCTTCAACATGTCAGTCCCGCCGGGCCGGCCCGCTGCGAACGAAGCGCGCGAGAGGGTCGTTTCATCCTAGAGCGCCGCAGCGAACAGCGCCGCGAAGTCGGCGGCCGTGCACGGGCGCGGATTGGTCTGGTGGCACAGGTCCTTGACCGCGACCGCAACGAGCCCCGGGATGTCGGCGCGCGTGACCGGGCGTGTCCCGCGATGCGCGGAGAGCGTCGCGGGAATGCCTATCGTCGACTTGAGCCGGCCAAGCCAGTCGACGAACGCCGCGGCGCGCGACTCCACTGAGCCGGCGTCGCCTCCCGGCACGCGCGCCACGTGGGCGAGCTCGGCAAGTTTCGCGGCGGCGGCGGGCAGGTTGAAGCGCATCACGTGATCGATCATGATGCCGTTGGCGAGCCCGTGGTGCAGGTCGGCCACCGTGGACAGCGCGTGCGCGCAGGAGTGCACGGCGCCCAGGTCCTTCTGGAACGCGATCGCGCCCATCATCGAGGCCATCAGCATGTCGCCGCGCGCGGCGAGGTCGGCGCCGTCGTGCACGGCGCAGGGCAGCGCCTGCGCCGCGATCCGCACGCCCTCGACGGCGATGCCGTCGCACAGCGGGTGGTAGGCCGGGGAGAGGTAGCTCTCGACGTTGTGCGTCAGCGCGTCCATGCCGGTGGCCGCGGTGATCGGCGCGGGCAGGTCGCGGGTCAGCGC
>Ga0105090_10001592_pt1 | contig 12318 bp, 12 predicted proteins | sample PPLLak3March2015_FD_79110 | JGI IMG/M metagenome (GOLD analysis project Ga0105090, IMG submission 79110) | Freshwater sediment microbial communities from Prairie Pothole Lake near Jamestown, North Dakota, USA - PPLs Lake P7 Core (1) Depth... | ecosystem: Environmental > Aquatic > Freshwater >... | reverse complement strand
TGTGCAAAAAGAGTGGCACATGCCATCAGCAGGGTGGCGAGGGTGCGGAACATTCGGCTCTCCTTGTGCTGTCATAAGGCCGGCAAGCAGCCAGCCCGGTGGAGTATAGGGCGAATACAAGCCCTGTTCCCGAAAACCGGGAGTAAAGACCCTGCGTTACCCCAGCTTTCGCCCGAAGCGCCGCCGGCATGCGCGATGCAAACCGTCCATCCCCCGGTCACTCGCTCAGCCAATTGGCGACCTGCAATCCGGGCACGCGCGAAAATTCACGCGCATTGGCGGTCACCAGGGTGCTGTCCAGGGCCAGCGCGTGGGCCGCGATCAGCAGGTCGTTGGGCCCGATCAGCTCGCCGCGCTGCTCGAGAATCCAGCGAACGCCGGCGTAGTGCCGGTCGGCTGGCTCCTCCAGGGGCAGGATTTCGATGGCGCCGAGAATCGCCTCCAGTTGTCGGGACAGCCGCTCGGAACCCAGCTTTTGGGCGCCGAACCGCAACTCCGCAGCGACTATGATGCTGGTGCAGACGCTTTGCTCGCCCTCGCGCGCTATGCATTTGGCCACCGGGCCCTGCGGACGGCGCACCAGGTCGGAAAGGATGTTGGTATCCAGCAGAAAGTGGGGCCGCATCGCTAAAGCGGTGCGTCATCGAGCGGCGACAATGTCTCGTCGACATCCGGGAACGTGTCGTCCAGCGGCTGCAGACTGGCCAGCAGGGCCAGCAGGCCGCCCGCCCGGATCGGTTCGATGACCAGGTGGTCGCCCTCCCGCCGGATGATGGCCTCATCGCCGTCGAGTTCGAATTCCCTGGGTATGCGCAACGCCTGGTTGCGGCCGTTGCGAAACAGGCGCACATGGCGCGCGGAGTCAGGCTGATCGGCGGAGGATTTTACTGGCATATGCCTAAGCCTATGCCACATTCCGGCGGCGGTCAATGGCCATTACGCCCCCGAGTCTGCAGGACCTGCCCCACGAAACCGGTGCGAAAATCACCCGGCGCGGGGCAGGACGTAGCCGTACACCGCGACGAAGTGGCAGGCCGCGCCCAGCAGCACGAACAGGTGGAACAGGGCGTGGTTGAACGGCAGCCGCCCGATGCTGTAGAGCACCGCGCCCAGCGTGTAGGCGATGCCGCCCGCCAGCAGCCAGGCCAGGCCGGCCGGCGGAAAATTCTCGATCAGCGGCTTGATGAAAAAGACGATCAACCAGCCCATGAACAGGTACACCCCGGTCGAGAGGTGGTTGAAGCGGCCGGTGTAAAACAGCTTCAGCACGATACCCGCGATGGCCATGCCCCAGGTGATGCCGAAAAGCGACCAGCCGGCGGGGCCGTTCATGGTGACCAGCGCGAAGGGCGTGTAGGTGCCGGCGATCAGCAGGTAGATGGAGGCGTGGTCCACGGTCCGCAGGCGCCCGCGCCGGGCCGAGTCGCGGCTGCCATGGTAGGCGGTCGAGGCCGCGAACAGCACGACCATGCTGGCCGCGTAGATGCTGAAGCTGACGAGGTGCCAGGCGTTTCCGTGCCGTAAAGCCAGCGTCACCAGGGCCACCAGGCCGACCACGCTCAACAGCAGCCCGGCGGCATGGCTGGCGATGTTGATGCGCTCTTCCCCCGCGGAATAGTGCGTCAGGTGAATTTTCCGTTGCATGCCTTGACCTGGATGGGCGAATTCCGCGAGCACCCATGGTGCCTCAAGTCGCGATGATGGCACAATGCGCCAGAGCACTGTGCTGGAGCCTTCGGTGGCCCGGAATCGCCGTTTCCCAACAGGGAGAACTCGATGACTGACAACGCCTTGCCGTCCAGCGCCCGCGCCGTCGTGATCGGCGGCGGCGTCATCGGCTGCTCGGTCGCCTACCACCTGGCCGACATGGGCTGCACCGACGTGGTGCTGCTCGAACGCGACCAGTTGACCTCCGGCACCACCTGGCATGCGGCCGGGCTGATGACCACCTACGGCGCGACCTCGGAGACCTCGCTCGGCATCCGCCGCCATTCGCGCGAATTGTACGGACGGCTGGAGGCGGAGACCGGCCTGTCCACGGGGTTCATGGAGGTGGGGTTCATCGAAGTCGCCGCCGGCGCGGACCGCCTGGAGGAGTACCGGCGCGTGACGGCCTTCAACCGGCTTCACGGCAATGACGTCGAGGAGATCTCGCCCGCGGAGATCCAGGCGCTGTTCCCTTACGCGAATCTGGACGGCATCCTGGCCGGCTTCTACACCGCGTCGGACGGCCGCATCAACCCGGTGGACCTGACCATGGCCCTGGCCAAAGGCGCGCGGCTGAAAGGCGCTCGCATCTTCCAGAACACGCCGGTGCTCGGCGTGCTGGCCCGCAAGGGCCGCGTCGCCGGCGTGCGCACGGCGCAGGGCGACATCCAGTCGGAATTCGTCGTCAACTGCGCCGGCATGTGGGCGCGCCAGCTGGGCGAAAAATCCGGCGTGTGCATTCCCAACCAAGCGGCCGAGCACTATTACCTCATCACCGACGAGATTGCCGGTGTGCCCAAGAACCTGCCGGTGTTCGAGGACCCCTCCGTCAACGCCTACTACCGCGAGGAGGGCGGCGGGCTGATGGTCGGCATGTTCGAACCCGACTGCGCGCCGTGGAAAGTGGATGGCATACCCGAGGATTTCTCCTTCGGCGAATTGCCGCCCGACTGGGACCGCCTGGCGCCGTTCCTGGAGCGCGCCATGGCCCGTGTGCCGGTGAGCATGGAGGTGGGCATCCGCAAACTGTTCTGCGGGCCGGAGAGCTTCACGCCCGACCTGGCCCCGATCGTCGGCGAGGCGCCGGAGTTGCAGAACTACTTCGTGGCGGCCGGGCTGAACTCGGTCGGCATCATCACCGGCGGCGGCCTCGGCCGTGTGCTCGCGCACTGGATTCTGACCGGCCGGCCGGACGTGGACGTGACGGCGATGAACATCGACCGTTTTCATCCTTACCAGTGCAACCCGGAGTACCGCCGCCTGCGCGCGTTCGAGTCGCTCGGCATGGTCTACGAATGCCGCTATCCCTCGCGCTCGATGCAGACCGCCCGCGGCGCGCGCAAATCGCCGTTCCATGAACGACTGGCCGCCCGCGGCGCGTATTTCCGCGACGTCAGCGGTTGGGAGTCGCCGGGCTGGTACGCGCCCGACGGCCAGGATCCGGGCATCCAGGCTTATTCCTGGGGCCGCGAAAACTGGTTCCCCTGGTGGGAGGCCGAGCACCGCGCCTGCCGCGAGGGCGTGGTCGTCATGGACATGTCGTTCATGGGCAAATTCCTGGTGCAGGGCCGCGACGCCGGCGCCTTGCTGAACTACCTGTCGGCCAACGATGTCGACGGCCCCATCGACGGCGCCGGCGGCCGTATCACCTACACCCAGTGGCTGAACGACGACGGCCGGCTGGAAGCCGACCTGACGGTGATCAAGTTCAACGCGGAGAAGTTCATGGTGGTCGCCTCCGACACCGCTCACCGCCACGTCGAGACCTGGATGCGCCGGCACATCCGCGATGACCAGCACGTGTTCGTAACCGATGTGACGTCCGCATACGGCCAACTCAATATCCAGGGACCGCGTTCCCGCGAATTGCTGCAGTCGCTGACCTCGGCCGACCTGTCCAACGAGGCCTTTCCGTTCCGCGCCGTGCGCGAGATCGACATCGGCCTGGCGCGGGTGGTCTGCGTGCGCATCACCTACGTGGGCGAACTGGGCTACGAGTTGAACATCCCGGCCGAGCAGGCCGTCCACGTGTACGACCGCATCGTCGAAGCCGGACAGGCCTTCGGCCTGCGTCACGCCGGGCTCAAGGCGCTGGCCAGCCTGCGCCTGGAAAAGGCCTACCGCGACTACGGGCACGACATCGACAACACCGACCACCCCTACGAAGTCGGGCTGGGTTTCGCGGTGGATCTCAGCAAGCCGGGCGACTTCATCGGCAAGGCCGCGTGCGCGGTCCACCAGGCGGCCGCACCGTATTCCAGGCGCCTCGTGCAAATCCTCGTCAAGGACCCCGCGCCGTTGCTGCACCACGCGGAAGTGGTGCTGCGGGACGGCGCGCCGGTCGGCGACGTGCGCGCGGCTTCCTACGGCCACACGCTGGGCGGCGCGGTCGGCCTGGCCATGGTCGAGGGCGACCCGGTGGACGCGGCCTGGCTCGCCGAGGGCCGCTGGGAGGTCGACATTGCCGGCAAGGTATACCCCGCCGAAGTGTCGTTGCGGCCCCTGTACGACCCCGGCATGGAGCGGGTGCGGGCTTGATGCCGCCGGCTTTCGCGCGCCGGTGCGGCAGGGGCCTGGCGCCAGGAGCAGCGTGGGCCCCCGCGGTCGCGCTGTGCGGCGCGTTGCTGCTGGCGCCGGGCCAGACGGCCGCCGCGGAGACCTGGCTGCTCATCGATACCGGGGAGCGGGTCCTGCAGGTGATGGACGGCGAGCGGGCCGTCCACCGCTTTGAGAACATCGCGATCGGGCGGGGCGGCGCCGCCTCGCGCCGGGCGCGGGGCGACACCCAGACCCCGCTCGGCACGTTCCGCATCTCCAGTATTCGCGAAGAGACCCGCTATCACCGCTTTTTCGGCATCAACTACCCGGCCCTGGACGACGCCTTGCGCGCCCACGCCTCGGGGAAGATCGACGACGCCGAACTGGCCGCGATCCGCCGCGCGCACGAACTGGGCCGGGAACCGCCGGCATCGACGCCGCTGGGCGGCAACATCGGCATTCACGGTCTGGGCGCGGGCGATCCGCGCGTGCACGAGGACTTCAACTGGACCGACGGCTGCATCGCCCTGACCAACGAGCAGGTGGACGAGCTGTCCCAATGGGTGCGCCCGCGCATGATCGTGGTCATTCGCTGAAGCTACTCGCGGTACCCTTCGGCGGCCGGTCTTGTTAGGATAAAGATGTGGGCATGTCGCTCACGGGCAAACACCATGCCATCGCGATTTCCACCAGGTGCGAGGTTTTGGAATCATGAAAAGACCAATGCAACAATTGTTGTTCATCCTGATGCTGGCACTGACTGTGGGCGTCTCCGGCTGCGCCACCACGCAGGAAGTCGACAAGCTGCGGGCCGACGTGCAGACGGCCATGGAGCGCGCGTCCGGCGCCGAGGCGACCGCCAACGCGGCCAAGCAAGAGGCAGCAGCGGCCCGGGCGGCTGCGGAGCGTGCGGAACAGGCAGCATTGGATGCGAAAGCAGCGGCCGAAGCGACGGATGAAAAAATCGACCGCATGTTCAAGAAAACGATGAATAAATAGCCAGCCGGCCAGCGGCGGCTGGTGTGACCGGCTCGGCGCCCGCCGAGCCGGTACGTCGGTTGTTACACCTTCACTTTTCCACGCCCCGGGAAATCGCCACGGGGATGCCCCGTTTTTCGCGCACCACCCGCAGCAGGTCGCGGCCCAGCAGCGCGACCGGCCGCGCGCGGTCGGCCTCCTCGACCAAGGCCAGGGCCATTGCGCGCAGATCGTCCTCGGTCATCGGGTCCTCTTCGAGCGGCGGGTGCACCTCCATGAACAGCGTGTCGCGCAGCCAGCCGACCTTGACCGGCTGATTGACGATGTGCACCGGCGTGCCGACCGCTATCTTGGGAAACAGCTGCTCGATGTCCTCGGGGTACATGCGGATGCAGCCGTGCGTCACGCGCATGCCGATGCCGTAGGGGCGGTCGGTGCCGTGGATCAGGTAGCTGGGGCTGTCCAGCCGCAAGGCGAATTGCCCCAGCGGATTGTCCGGTCCGGGCGGCATGAACTGCGGCGGCGGCTCGCCCGCGGCTCTGGCCTCCTCGACGATCGAGGCGGGCGGGGTCCATGAGGGATCGCGTACTTTCTCGGTGATCCGGTGGCGGCCCAGCGGCGTGGTCCAGTCCATGCGCCCGATGCTGACCGGATAGGTGACGACCACCGGGTCGCCCTCGCGCCCGGGGGCCGGGAAATAGTAGAGGCGCATTTCCGGCACGTTGAGCACGATCCCCCTGCGCTCCGCCCGCGGCAGGATGAAGCGGGTCGGCAGGACCACGCGGGTGCCGGCGCCCGGCAGCCAGAAGTCCACCTCGGGATTGGCCAGACGGATTTCCGTGTGGCCGAGCTTGAACGTGCGCGCGATGTCGGCCAGCGTGTCCTCCTCCGCGGCGAGCGTTTCCCCCTCCCAGCCGACCACGTCGCTGCCGTCGCCGGGCAGCACCAAATGGTCGGCATGCAGCGGCGCCAGGGCCAGCACGAACAGCCAGCCGATGGCATGACGCAGGGCGCGCTGCGCGGTCATCCCGGCTGCCCATCCTCGTGCAAATGACTGTGCCGGTCCCGCTGCGCCAGCACCGCCCGCAAGGCCCGCCACATCCGCCAGGCATCCAGGCCCCGGACCTCGCGGTCCACGTGGTGCAGGCCTTCCAGCAGGAACAGGCGCGCGCGACCGGGGGGCAGCGCGCGCGCCAGCGACACGCTTTCGGTGTAGGGAATGATGTCGTCGTCGAGTCCGTGCACCAGGATGAAGTCGGCGCGCAGGCCGGACAGGTCGCGCGTGGCCAGGTCCAGCGCCGCGATGTCGTCGCGCACGCCGGCCGGCAGGCGTGTCAGCAGGCCGGGCACCCTGGCCGGATCGCGATTGTCGATGAACGCGTAAACGGCCCGGCCGGCCGGGCCCAGCCGCGCCAACAGATCGTCGATGTCTGCCCCGGGATCCTCCATCCTGCGGCGCGCGACGGCGGCCAACGTCGCCCCCTCGGCCGGATCCGGCAGGCGGCCGGCATTGCTCAGGGCGTAGACCCATTTGCCGTATGCATCCGGCTCGCGCTGCCGCGGCTGGCCCTCGGCCTCGAAGTACCCGGTCGTCAGAAAGGTCAGTGTTCGCGGCAGGTCGTGATAGCCGCCCACCAGCAGCAGGAAGTCGACCGCGCGCCGCGGCGGGGCATCCAGCACGGCCAGCACGGCGGGCCCGCTGGCAATGCTGAAGGCGCCGATGCCCAGCCGCAGGCCCGCCCCCAGTGCGCCGCCCGTGCGCAGTTGTTCGACTCCGTCGCCGATCGCGCGGGCGCTGTCGGGCGAGGGCCGCAGTTCACGGAAAGAAGGTATGTCCGGAACCAGCACGGCGAAGCCCGAGCGGGTAAGGACCTCAGCGAACTCGACGAGCCTGGGATCGCGCCGCCCGCCCTCGGCGGCGCCCGGTACCAGCACCAGCCCGGCCCGGGCCGCCACGCCTTGCGGTATATAGAGGTCCGCGGCGCGCCAGCCGTCGCGCGAGCTGTAAGTGATTTCCCTGCGCGCGGCGGCCGGGCGGTGATCGGGCAGGGGTGAATGCAGTCCCGCGAGGTCGGCCAGCGTCAGGGTGGTGTCGTAGCCGTGCCGGAAAAAGGCGCCCAGCCCCAGCAGAATGGTCGTCGCCAGGGCCGCGACCAGGACCAGGAGCGCCTTTTTTCGCTTGGGTTTAGGGGACACCCGGTCATTGTCCCTGATCTGCGTGCGGGTTTTCCAGCCCGGCGCGTTGCACCCATCCGCCCGGCTCGCCGACAATGCGCCCATGCGCCAGCAGGAATCGAACTACCCGGAATCCTACTACGCCGCCAGCATGAACCGCTGCCCGGAGTTCCCCGCGCTGCGGGGCGATGCGCAGGCGGACGTCTGCATTATCGGCGGCGGCTACACGGGCCTGTCGTCGGCCATTCACCTCGCCGAGCGCGGCTACAGCGTGGTCGTGCTGGAGGCCGCGCGGGTCGGCTGGGGTGCGTCCGGGCGCAACGGGGGGCAATGCACGGTCGGCCAGCGCAAGACGCCCGACGAGCTGGAAAAGGCATTCGGCCGGGAGGAGGCGCGACGTCTCTGGGATCTCGGCGTCGAGGCCGTCGCCACCGTGCGCGCGTTGATCGAGCGCTTCGCGATCGACTGCGATCTCAAGCGCGGCAATCTGCAGGTGGCCTGGAAGCGCAGCGACGCGGAATGGTACCGGCGCCACGCCGAACACATGCAGTCGGCGTACGGCTTCGACATCCGCTACGTCGACGGCGCCGACCTCGAGTACCTCAGCGGCACCAGCGTGTTCCGTGGCGGCCTCGTGGAATACGCTTCGGCCCACCTGCATCCGCTGAACTTCGCGGTCGGCCTGGCCGGCGCCGCGCGCAGCCTGGGCGTGCGGATTTTCGAGAACAGCCGGGTGCGCCGCTACGGCCGGCCGGCGGCGGCCGGTCAGACCCGGGTCGTCACGGCGCTGGGCGCCGTCGATGCGCGCTACGTGGTGCTGGCCTGCAACGGCTACCTCGAGCGCCTGGAGCCGCGCATCGCCGGCCGCATCATGCCGCTGAACAATTTCATCATCGCCACCGAGCCGCTGGGCGAAGACCTGCGGCGGCAGATCAACCCCGAGGACCTTTGCGTCTACGACGCCAAGTTCGTCGTCAACTACTGGAAGCTGTCCGGCGACGGTCGCCTGCTGTTCGGCGGCGGCGAGAACTACACGCGGCGATTCCCCGCCGACATCAAATCGTTCGTGCGCAAACGCATGCTGCCGGTCTACCCGCAGCTCGCGGACGCCAGGATCGACTATGGCTGGGGCGGCACCCTGGCCATTACGATGAGCCGCCTGCCCTGCTTCGGGCGGCTCGACCCCGACATCTACTTCGCGCTGGGCTATTCGGGCCACGGCGTGCAGATGGCGACCCTGGCCGGCAAGCTGATCGCGGAGGCGGTGGCCGGCACCGCGGAGCGCTTCGACGTGATGGCGCGCATCCCCTCGCCGCCATTTCCCGGCGGCACGCTGTTGCGCTGGCCCGGCCTGGTGGCGGGCATGTTGTACCACGCGCTGAAGGACCGCCTCGGCGACTGATGCGCAGGCGGGCGGCCACGACCCAGGCCACGCGGCTCTTGTGTTGCTGCCTGGCGGCACTGTCGCCGGCGCTTCCTGTCGGCGCGGACGATCCGGGACCGGAGCTCAGCGCCGGCTGGCTGCTGTTCGGCGACCTCTACCACGTGCCGAGCCACCACAGCGCGGCAGGTGAAGACGCGACCGGCCTGGTCGTACGGCGCGCCTACCTGACCTTCGACGCCGATTTCAACGAGCGCTGGTTCGGCCGCCTGCGCTTCGAGGCGAACCAATCGGGCGAATTCGAAACCTACACCTTCGACGCGGATTTCAAGGATCTCTACGTCGGCCGCCGGCTGGGCCGGCAGAAACTGCTGGCGGGCCTGGCGCCGACACCGACCTTCGATTTGATCGAGTCCGTCTGGGGCATGCGCTATCTGGAAAAAACACCGATGGACCTGCAGGGACTGGCCAGCCGCGACACGGGCCTGTCACTGCAGGGGCCGCTGAATGCGTCCGGTTCGCTCGGCTACCGGGCCATGTACGCCGCGCCGCTCGACTTCGGCAGCGACGGCAACGACCGCGAGCGCTGGCTGGGCGCGCTGAGCTGGCAGCCTGCGCCGAAATGGACGCTCGATGTCTACGCGGACTACGAGGAGGTGGACGGACCGCGGGACCGCTCCGCCGTGCAGGTCTTTGCCGCCTGGCAGGCCGACGGGCTGCGCTGGGGCCTGCAGTACGCCAACCAGGACCGGCAGCAGGACCCGCCGCTGGAGCTGGCGTCCGGCTTCGTCGTGGCGGACCTGGACGAGCGCCGCAGCCTGTTCGCCCGCGTGGACCGCCTGTTCGAGCCCAGCCCGAAGGGCGACGACATCGACTACCTGCCCTACAATCCTTCGGCCCGTGCCACCACCCTGTTCACCGGCGCCGAATTCCGGCTGCGGCCCCACGTCACCCTGACCCCCAACCTCGTGTTCACCCGCTACGACCACAACGACGACGGCATCCGCCCGCGCTCGGATCTGCATCTGCGACTGACCCTGTTGCTGGACTTCGAGTAGCCGGTCGCCGGACTGGAAGCGTAAGACCGCTCAGTTGGCTTTTCTGGGGGAAAGGTACATCGTGATGTCGGCGTGTACGACGCGCGTGCCACGCTGGTCGGTGATGTCCACCGGAACGACCACGTCTTGCGCACGGCCCTCGTCGATGGCCGGGAAAGTGGCTTCCGCCCTGACGTCGGTCTCGGCCTTGCCGAGATAGCCGATCTGCATGCCGCGCGGAATCCAGCGCATGGATGCGGGCAGGGAGGCCTCGGTCACGGTGCCGGCGACCAGCTCGCAGAGATTGGCCATAGCGATGGCGTGCACCGTGCCGATGTGGTTGCAGACCGCCCGACGTTTCCTGAAGTGCGCCACCGCCCGGCCCGGCTCCAGCACATCGAATACCGGTCGAATGGACGCGAAATAGGGGGCCTTCAGGCAGACCAGGCGGGAAAACAGCCAGCGCCCGAAGGCCGTGCCGGAAAGCGCTTGCCAAGCGGCGAGGGCTCTCGCATTCGTCATGCGCGCATTCTAACCCGCTTACTTGATTTCCGTTTCGATGATGATGATTTCGGTGGCCCCGATGTTTCGCACGTTGTGCGTGGCACCCGGCAGAAACGACGCCTCGCCATCGGCAACCTCGAGCACTTGAGTCGGCTGCCGGCTGTCCGCCGGAACCAACTCCAGCTTGCCGCCCTGGACGACGTACGCGGCCCGGTAGGGATGTTCGTGCGTGTGCATGCCTGATTCGCTGCCGGCCGGATAGATCAGTCGCACCATTTGCACGGCTGCGTTGTCCAGCAGCACCTCCCGGGTGCCGGTTTTTACGTCGGCCACAACGAGAGAATGTGTCGTTATCAGGATGACAATGATCAGAATGGTTTTCATGGAAACCTCACCTGGGAGTCATGACGGCGTTGCTCAATCACCGAGCCCCCGCAGCACGGTGGCGCCGGACTCGCTGCCGCTGGCCTGGGCCCGGAACAGGTGGAACAGCTCCCGGCCCATGCCGTGCGCAGCTTCCTCGCTGCCGGGCCCGGCCGCCGGCCGGGCGTCCAGTTCCGCGTCCGACAGGTCCACCTCGATCGACCCGGCCTGCGCGTCGATGCGCACGCGGTCGCCGTCGCGCAGCTTGCCGATGGTTCCGCCGGCCGCGGTTTCCGGCACGACGTGGATGGCCGCGAGCACCTTGCCGGAGGCGCCGGACAGCCGCCCGTCGGTGACCAGGGCCACGCGCAGCCCGCCGGACTGCAGCACGCCGAGATAGGGCATCAGCTTGTGCAGCTCCGGCATGCCGTTGGCGGCCGGGCCCTGGTGCGTCAGCACGACCACCGTGTCGGCCGCGAACTCGCCGGCCTTGAAGGCGTCCACGAAGGCCTGCTGGCTGGCGAAGACGCGGGCCGGGGCTTCAATGCGGTGGTACTGCGGGTCCACCGCCGAGGTCTTGACCACCGCGCGGCCGAGGTTGCCCTGCACCAGCCTGAGCCCGCCTTCCGGCGCGAACGGCCGCTCCGCCGGGCGCAGGATCTGCTCGTCCAGCGAGGCCTGCGGCGTCGGCTTCCAGCGCAGGCTCCCCTTGTCCAGTTCAGGCTCCTGGCGGTAGTGGTCCAGCCCCGCGCCCATCATGGTCAGCACGTCGCCGTGCAGCAGCCCGGCGTCCAGCAGCGTGCCGATGGCGAAGCCGAGCCCGCCGGCCGCGTGGAAGTGGTTGACGTCCGCGGAGCCGTTCGGATACACGCGCGCCAGCAGCGGCACCGCCGTCGACAACTCGGCGAAATCGTCCCAGTCGATGCGGATGCCGGCCGCCGCCGCCATCGCCACCAGGTGCAGCGTGTGGTTGGTCGAGCCGCCGGTGGCCAGCAGGCCGACGATGGCGTTGACGATCGCCTTCTCGTCGACGATGCGGCCGAGCGGCGTGTACTGGCCGCCGGAAGCCAGCAGCCGCAGCACCCGGCGCACCGCCTCGGCCGTCAGCGCCTCGCGCAGGGCCGTGCCCGGGTTGACGAAGGAGCCGCCCGGCAGCTGCAGGCCCATGAACTCCATCAGCATCTGGTTGCTGTTGGCGGTGCCGTAAAAGGTGCAGGTGCCGGGCCCGTGGTAGGAGGCCGATTCCGCCGCCAGCAGTTCCTCGCGGCTGGCCTGGCCGGCGGCGTAAGCCTCGCGGACGCGGGCCTTCTCCTTGTTCGGCAGGCCGGACGCCATCGGCCCGGCCGGCACGAACACGATGGGCAGGTGGCCGAAACTCAGCGCCCCGATCAGCAGGCCGGGCACGATCTTGTCGCAGACCCCGAGGCACAGCGCGGCGTCGAACATGTTGTGCGACAGCCCGATGGCGGTGGCCTGGGCGATGACGTCGCGGCTGAACAGCGACAGCTCCATGCCCACCGTGCCTTGGGTCACGCCGTCGCACATCGCGGGCACGCCGCCGGCGAACTGGGCGACCGCGCCTTCGGCGCGGGCCGCTTCGCGGATCACCGCCGGAAACGTCTCGAACGGCTGGTG
>Ga0105090_10001591_pt1 | contig 12321 bp, 13 predicted proteins | sample PPLLak3March2015_FD_79110 | JGI IMG/M metagenome (GOLD analysis project Ga0105090, IMG submission 79110) | Freshwater sediment microbial communities from Prairie Pothole Lake near Jamestown, North Dakota, USA - PPLs Lake P7 Core (1) Depth... | ecosystem: Environmental > Aquatic > Freshwater >... | reverse complement strand
TGCTGGCGCAGCGTCCGAAGGGCAAAGCCTATGCCGGCTATTGGGAATTTCCCGGGGGCAAGGTTGAAGACGGCGAAACGGCTGCCGCCGCATTGTCGCGCGAGTTGCATGAAGAACTCGGCATCGACGTCATCTCAGCTTATCCCTGGCTTATCCGCGAGTTTGATTATCCGCATGCTGCCGTGCGGCTGCATTTTTTCCGTGTGCGCGCCTGGAGCGGTGAATTGCAGGGTCGTGAAGCGCAGGCTTTTGCCTGGCAGCGGCTGCAAGCGATTGACGTGGCACCGCTGCTCCCGGCCAACGGCCCGATACTGCAGGCGCTCAGTATTCCCGAGACTTACGGCATCACCGGCTTTACGCCGGCGGAATATCCACGGATGCTCGACCAGATCGAAAGCGCGCTGCAACAGGGGCTGCGGCTGATCCAGGTGCGCGGCAAGGACTGGCCACCGGAACTGTTCGCGCGTTACACGATGGACATCGTTGCGCGGGCGCATGCCTTCGGCGCCCGGGTGCTGGTCAATGCGGACATGGAGCTTGCGCGTTGCAGTGACGCGGACGGGGTACATCTGACGGCTCAACAATTGCGAGACAGCTCGAAGCGTCCCGATTTTGCGCTGGTCGGTGCGTCATGCCACAACGCTGAAGAGTTGCGCAAAGCGGAGCAACTGGGCGTCGATTTTGCAGTGCTCGGACCGGTGCTGCCAACCCCGACACATCCTGAAGCGGCGCTGCTGGGCTGGACAGGGTTGCAGCAACTGACGATGGATACGCGGATTCCGGTGTTTGCGCTGGGCGGTTTGCAATCCGGCGACCGCGAGCAGGCGCTGGTCAGTGGCGCCCATGGCCTCGCCATGATGCGCGGCGCCTGGGTTTAAGTGACTGACTCAGGCGTTACTGACTCTGGCACAAGTGTCAATTCGGTTTGGGCGAGTAGCTCTCTTCGGGCACTTCCGATTCGTCGGACTCCACGACAGGCACGCGATAACGTTCCGTTGCCCACGCGCCGAGATCCACCATCTTGCAGCGCTCCGAGCAAAAGGGGCGGAAACGGTTTTCCGGATTCCATTCGATGCCTGTGCCGCAGTTAGGGCAGGCGACTGTCTTTGCCATCGTTCAGAGATTGCAGAAGGTCAGTTCGAATTCAACGTCGGTATCTGAAGCCTTGGGACGCTGGATGCCTTCTTGCGTCGTGAAGCGGATGTTCAGAGCGTATTTATTGGCGCTGATTTCAGGCACACAAGCGTAATCATTGGAAAGCCGGATGCGCAGCATCTGCGCCAGGCGCCCCGCCATCATCTGCTGATAGATGCCCTGCTGTGCGGTTTGTGCTGTGGTCTTGCCGCTTTCGCGCAGCAGCCGCAGTACGATGCCGATCGCATCGCGGGTGGGTATGAATGGCGCAAGCCATTGCTGCAGGTCATGCCGGCGGTGATCGGAGGCCTGCTGCAACCAGTAGTGGTACGAAGGCAGGTCGAATCCGCACACGCCGCCGGGGATGCTGGTGCGCTGCTTGATGCTCATCAGCCAGTCGTTTTCACGCAGCTCCTGGCCGACTTTGCCCGAAGCCTGGTAAAGCCGTGACGAGGCCTGGTCAATCTGCCACAACACGTTGTCGAGTGCGTCTTCGGAGATGTCCGGATTTTCTCGCAGGGCTTCCAGCGTCTGCTTCTGCCGCTCCAGTTCCTGCAGCAGATCGGATTTGAGATCGGCCCGGCTGGCGACTTCGAGGATTTCGAAAATCAGCAACAGCGCGGCATGGTGTTCGGGACCATCGTTCCGGCTCTGGAAATATTCGGTACGGTCGAAAAGATGTTCGAGGCGCAGCAGGGTGCGCACGCGTTCGCTCAGGGGATGCTCGTAGACAATCACGTCCGTCACGTCCGGTACGCCCAATGGGATAGGGTTGGAATCCAGTTGCGGGAGTATCGGACAAAACCCAGAAAAAATAAAGGCTTAATGCCCTTTGTGCGTCTCCTCACCGGCTGCCGGACGAGCCTTGGGCCGCCAGTTTCAGGTACTGCTGATGCAGGTCGGTGACCTGAGCACGCAGTAGCGCAATGTCGCCATCATTACGAATGACGTCGTTGGCGCCGGCTAGGCGTTGCCGTCGCGGCAGCTGAGCGGCCATGATGGCGCGCACTGCGTTCGCAGTAAGATTGCTGCGCTGCATCGCACGGCTGATCTGGAGTGATTCATCACAATCAATTACAAGTACGCGCCGGATCAGATCGCGATAACCGCCGGTTTCCAGCAGCAGCGGCACCACAAGTAATACATACGGAGCGGTCGATGCCATGACACGGTTGCGGGCGCGCTCGCGGATCTGCGGGTGCAAAATGTTTTCCAGTTGTTTGCGCGCATCCGGGTTTCCGAACACCAGCCGGCGCATGGCGGCGCGATCCATGCTGCCGTCCGCGGCTGCCACGGCCGCGCCGAACGCCTTGATGATCTCAGGCATCGCGCTACCGCCAGCGGCGGTGATTTCATGGGAGATGTCGTCAGTGTCGACAACGTCCGCGCCGAGCTCACCGAACAATGCAGCAGCCCGCGACTTGCCGGAGCCGATCCCGCCGGTGACGCCGACGCAGAATGGCATGGTTCAGAGCGGGCCGAACCAGGCGCGGGTCAAGGCCGGCCCGTGCAGCAGCGCGATCATGCCAGCGATGGCCAGATAAGGGCCGAAGGGAATCGGCACACTACGGCCGCGGCCGGCAAACACGATCATGCTGATGCCGATCACAGCGCCGACCAGCGACGACAGCAGGATGGTCAGCGGCAGCATTTGCCAGCCCAGCCATGCACCGATGGCGGCCAGCAGCTTGAAGTCGCCGTATCCCATGCCTTCCTTGCCGGTGGCCCATTTGAAAATCCAGTACACGCTCCACAGCGAAAGATAACCTGCTGCAGCACCAATGACGGCACCGGACAACGGCGTGTACGTGCCGTTGATGTTGAGCAGCAGGCCCAACCAAAGCAGCGGCAGCGTAATGCTGTCGGGCAGGTAGAAGGTGTCGAGGTCAATGAAGGTCAGCGCGATCATGGCCCAGGTGAACAGAATCGCGCCCGCCGCAGCCATTCCGAAACCGAAGTGCCAGGCGACATAGGCGGAAAGTGCGGCGGTGAGGGCTTCCACGGCCGGATAACGCGGGGAGATGCGGGCGCGGCAGCCGGCGCATTTGCCGCGCAACATGAGCCAGCTCAGCAGGGGGATGTTTTCAAGCGCGGTAATCGGGCGCTTGCACGACGGGCAGGCGGAGCGCGGCACGACCAGATTGTAGCGTTCCGCCGCCGGGGTTTCCTGCCCGGCCAGTTCGGCACACTCCGCCCGCCACTCACGTTCCATCATTTTCGGCAGGCGATGGATGACGACATTGAGAAAACTGCCGACACACAGCCCGAGGAGCGCCGCGCAAAAGGCAAATATCAGGGGATTTGACAGCATGGTCGACAATTACTGGAAACGTTACGCGGCATCAGCGCTGCAACGCCCGGCTGCGCGCACCGCGCGTGACGCCGGGCGGCGTATGGGGCAAGGCTTATGCCGCGGGTTTATACCGCCGAGCCCAGCTTGAAGATCGGCAGATACATCGCGATCACCATGCCGCCGATCAGCGTGCCCAGCACCACCATGATCATCGGTTCCATCAGGCTGGCCAGTGCTTCCACGGTGTCATCCACTTCCTGTTCGAAGAAGTCGGCGACTTTGCCCAGCATCGCATCCAGCGATCCCGCTTCCTCGCCGATCATCACCATCTGGATCACCATGCTCGGGAATACTTCGGTGCCCTGCATGGATGAGGTGAGGCTGGAACCGGTGGAGACCTCGGACTGGATTTTCTTGGTGGCGACATAGTAGACGTAGTTGCCGGAAGCGCCGGCAACTGAGCCCAGCGCGTCCACCAGGGGAACGCCCGCTGCAAACATCGTTGACAAGGTGCGCGTCCAGCGCGCGATCGACGATTTGCGGATCAGGTCGCCGAAGATCGGAATCTTCAGCGTCAGCCGATCCATGAACATCTGCATTTTCTCCGAGCGTTTCCATGTCCAGAAGAATGCCCAGATCGCAGCGCCGGTGCCGCCGAAAAGAATGAGCCAGTTGGCGACGACGAAGTCGGATATGGCCATCACGATCAATGTCGGTGTCGGCAGGTCGGCGCCGAAACTCTTGAACACTTCCTTGAACGCCGGGATCACGAAAATCATGATGATCGCGGTGATTACCACGGCGACCACAATGATGGCGATCGGGTAGAACATGGCCGATTTGATCTTGGCCTTGATGGCGAGGATTTTTTCCTTGTAGGTGGCTAGCCGGTCGAGCAGGCTTTCCAGAATACCGGCCGCTTCGCCGGCGCCGACCAGATTGCAGAACAGGGCATCGAAATGCAGCGGGTGTTTCTCGAACGCCTGTTTCAGGCTCATGCCGGTTTCAACGTCGGACTTGATGGTCATCAGCAGCCTTGCGACAGCCGGATTGCTGTGGCCCTTGCCGACGATGTCGAAGGCTTGCAGCAACGGCACGCCGGATTTCATCATCGTCGCGAGCTGGCGGGTGAACAGCGTGATGTCCTTTTCGGAGACCGAGCCACCGCGGCCAAGGCGCTGTTTCTTGACCTCGACGATCTTGATGCCCTGCCGGCGCAGCGTGGCGTTGACCTGCGCCTCGCCGCTGGCCTGCATCTCGCCGCGCACGGTTTTGCCGGCGCGATCCTGGCCGATCCAGCGAAAGGTGTATTCAGCAATCTCTGATTTGCGAGCGGCAGCGGTGGCAGTCGCCATGGCGAACCTCCAAAATTCTTCGATGAACCAATAGGTTACGATCGGTTATTCACGGAATAATGCCTTTCCCGCCGATCTTTGTAAAGGCTGTATTGCACACCGTCTGGCGCTGGCCTTATGGCCGTGTTGGTGCATATGCCCGGACGCTTTTGATGACCCGGTCCTGGGTCTGGACAATTTCCAGCGGATGACCGGCAATGCGCACGCTGGTATTGGGCTCCGGGATGTCCTGCAGATGTTCCAGAATCAGCCCGTTCAGGGTCTTCGGGCCGTCGAGCGGGAAGCTGAATCCCAGTTTGCGATTGAGCTCCCGCAATAACGTGCTGCCCTCAATGACATAACTGCCGTCTGGCTGCCGGTGCAGGCCTCGGGCCATCAGCGGCGACTGGGTGGTGAACTCGCCGATGATTTCTTCAAGGATGTCATCGAGGCTGACCAGTCCCATGATTTCACCGTATTCGTCGACCACCAAGCTGACGCGATCCTTGTGTTCCTGGAAATTCTGGATCTGCGCCAGCAGAGGCGTGGCTGATGGTACGAAATAGGGCTCGCGGATTATTTCACGCAGGCTTTCGTAGGTCAGCTCCTCGCGCTGGATCAGCGTCAGTACGTGCCGTATCCGCAGCGTGCCGATCACGTTGTCCAACTGGTCTTGGTAAACCACCACGCGGCGGTGGTGGGCTGTCGAAATTTGCTGAGCCAGTTCCTCCAGCGGAAGATCGAGATTGACGCCTTCGATCTGGTTCCGCGGCACCATCACGTCGTCGACGGTGATTGCGCCGAGTTCAAGAAGGTTAAGCAGCACAGTAGCGTGTTTTTTCGGCAGTACATTGGAAGACTCGAGGACGATGGTGCGGATTTCGTCGATGGACAGCGGTTGTGGCCCCGATTCCTGGGGTTGCAGGCGCAGCAGGCGCAACGCGAGTCCGAGCACCGCATTGGTCGAAATCGTCAGCAAGTGCACAAACGGCGCGGTGACCCAGGCCAGCACGCGCATCGGCCAAGCCACGAAACGCGAGACGTTCTCGGCACTGTGCTGGCCGAGGCGTTTGGGCACGATTTCGCCGACGACGATGGTCACGTAGGTGATCACTACGACAACGATCATGGTTGCGGTGATGTTGGCCGTTTGGAGCTCGAGGCCCTGCAACTGCAGCCAGATCGCGAAGGGCTCGGCCAGGATGGCTTCGCCGACAATACCGTTAAGGATGCCGATCGCGGTAATGCCGATCTGCACCGTCGACAGGAAACGTGTCGGATTCGCACTGAGTTTGATGGCCGCCGCGGCCAGTTTGTCGCCCCGTTGCGCAAGTGTGGCCAGCCTGGACTGGCGAGCGGTCAGCAGTGCGACCTCGGACATCGCAAAAGCACCGTTGAGCAGGATCAGACAGACGAGTATCAGCACTTCCATGAGCGCACCTCAATATATCGAAAGCGGCGGTTGCAACGCCACCGCAAAACGAACTGGTCAGCCCCGGCCGAGCAGCACTTCCACGACGAACTTGCTGCCCAGATACGCCAGCACCAGCATCAGGAAGCCAGTGAGTGTCCAGCGCACGGCAACGCGCCCGCGCCAGCCGTGGAAATGCCGGCCGAACAGCAGGGCGGCGAAAATAATCCACGATATGATGCCAAAGATGGTTTTGTGATTGAGCCGCGCCGCCTTGCCGAACAGTTCTTCCGAGAACACCGCGCCGCTGGCCAGCGTCAGTGACAGCATGATGAAACCTGCCCATATGATCCGGAACAGCAGGGTTTCCATGGTCAGCAGTGGCGGCAGTTTCTGCAGCCCGGCCGGCAGCGCTCCGCGGTGCAGTCGCCTCTCCAGCATGGCCATCAACAGTACGTGCAGAGACGCGATGGTGAACAGGCTGTAGGCGAGCATGGACATCAGCACGTGAAGTTTGAACGCCAGTAATTCGGTATTCGGCAACGGCCGCGCCTCGGGGAGCAGCACGGGCAGGAAGGCGGCCAGCGCTGCGGCTGGCATGATCAGCGCCTGCAGGCCTTCCAGGCGGTAGAACAAGCCGCCCAGCCAGTAAATCAGCACGGTCAGCCAGAGGATTGCCGAGATGGCGTCACCGACGCCGATACGCAGTGTGTTGCCCGCGAGCATCGTGCCGAACAGCACGAAGGCATGCACGCAGATGGCGGCAAGCACCCCCGTGCGCTCCAAGGCGCGAGGCCCGGGAGCGGCCGGCGTGATCGCGGCAGCAGACCAGTGCAACCGCCAGAAGTAGACCGCCATTGCCAAGTACAGAAGCGCGCTGATCAGATACGGTAAAATGCCTTGCATAGTCTTCAAGTTTACCCGAACACACCTTTCATAACATTCCATGTTTGACAACCTCACCGGGCGGCTGTCGCGCGTCGTCAAGACGCTACGTGGCGAAGCCCGCCTCACTGAAGCCAATATCCAGGAGGCCTTGCGCGAAGTGCGCATGGCTCTGCTCGAGGCCGATGTCGCACTGCCGGTAGTCAAGTCCTTCATTGACCGCATCCGCGAAAAAGCGGTGGGCGAAGAAGTCATCGGCAGCCTGACTCCGGGTCAGGCGCTGGTCGGTGTCGTGCACCGTGAACTGGTGGCCTTGATGGGAGAGCACAGCGAGTCGCTCAATCTCGCCGCCCAGCCGCCGGCGGTGATCCTGATGGCCGGCCTGCAGGGCGCCGGCAAAACCACCACCGCCGGCAAACTTGCGCGATGGCTACGCACCGATCAGCGCAAAAAAGTACTGCTGGTGAGCTGTGATGTCTATCGCCCTGCGGCCATCGAGCAGCTCAAGGTCCTGGCAGAACAGGTAGAGGCAGATTTTCATCAGGCCGGGGCCGGTGAAAAGCCGGTCGATATTGCGAAACGCGCGCTGGAATATGCACGCACCCATTTTCACGACGTGCTGATCGTCGATACCGCAGGCCGCCTCGCGATCGATGTGGCGATGATGCAGGAAATCCGCGAACTGCACGCCGCCTTGAATCCGGTCGAAACACTGTTTGTCGTCGACGCGATGCAAGGGCAGGATGCAGTCAACGTCGCCAAGGCGTTCGGCGAGGCCTTGCCGCTGACGGGTGTGATACTGACCAAGCTCGACGGCGATGCGCGCGGTGGTGCTGCATTGTCCGTGCGCCATGTCACCGGCAAGCCGATCAAGTTTGCCGGTACCGGCGAGAAACTGACGGGTCTGGAAGCTTTCCATCCTGACCGTATGGCCTCGCGCATCCTCGGCATGGGGGATGTGCTGTCGCTGATCGAGGATGTGCAGAAATCAGTCAACCTGGAGGATGCGGAAAAGCTCGCCCGCAAGGTCAAGACCGGCAAGGGATTCGATCTTGAGGATTTCAAGCAGCAGGTAGCGCAGATGCGCAAGATGGGCGGCATGAGTGCGCTGATGGACAAGTTGCCCGCGCAACTGGCCCAAGCTGCGCAGGGCGCGCCGCAAATGGAAGACAAGGCGATCCGGCGGCTGGAAGGCATCATCAATGCGATGACGCCGCTGGAACGCGCCAAACCCGAACTGATCAAGGCATCGCGCAAACGCCGCATCGCCACTGGCGCCGGCGTCAGCGTGCAGGAAGTCAACCGACTGCTCGCCCAGTTCGAGCAGACACAGAAGATGATGAAAATGGTCGCCAAGGGCGGCATGGCGAAAATGATGCGCAACATGAAGGGCATGTTTCCGGGCATGCGCTGAGCATGCCCGTGCCCCAGTTTCTCCCGCTCGGGGCTATTTCAGGCTGAACCCCTGGCGCCGGATGTAGGCGCCGAAATCCGACCGTTCCGGCTCGGCATACTGTCGGGCCTTGTCCTCCGACCAGCCATAAAAATCCGCTGTACCGAATGATTTGATGCGGCGCTGCTTGCCGTAAGGGTGATTGGCATGCCGGCGGCGATCGTAGGCATCGACCTGTTCGCGAAGAGCGCTTTCGTCATAGCGATTGGTGTGCACCGTAACCTCCAGGCCCAGCCGTGGGCTGATGTGTCCCGGATTCGCCGGATAACCCACACAAAGTCCTGCGACCGGAAACACCCCTTCCGGCAATTCCAGCTCGCGGCTGGTGGCATCTATGGCGTTGCGGATGGCGCTGATCGGACAGGTGCCGAGGCCGGCGGCTTCCGCCGCACGGATGAAATTCATCATCACGATGCCGGCATCCACCGCGGCATTCATGAAGTGATCAAGGTGTTCGTTGGCGAACGGTTTGCCCCGCCACTCGCCGATGTGGCGGATACGGCGGTTGTTGCCACAGAACACCAGGAACACCGGTGCTTCGAGTATCCATGCCATGTCCGGAATTGCTGCGACGATGCGCTGCCGTTTGCCGGCATCGGTGATCTGGATGATGTCGGCCTGCTGCAGATCGCTTTTGGTCGGAGCTGACAGTGCACAGGCCAGCAGCAGGCGCAGCAGTTCAGGCGCGATCGGATCCGATGTGTAGCGCCGGATTGAACGGTGACCGGCAATCTGCGCCAGTTCGGCCACCCCGCGCTGGTCCGGTGTGACGGGGAAATCGGCGCCAAAACGTGTACGCAACGACGAAAGGATGGTAGCGGCGAGGTCTTTTTCTGCGGAATTCATGAAATATCTTTCAAAAACAATTGGTTAGTGTTGCTTTTCTGTTGCAGGTCTTTTCTTGCGGCAATCGCCTATCGCCTGTGGCTTTGGTTGCGCCTTAGGTAAAAAGTAGCGTAAAATCCGGCCCTTTCGTCATCTTAAGTCGCTGGGAATCCTCATGGTAGTAATTCGTTTAGCACGTGGTGGCGCCAAAAAGCGTCCGTTTTTCAATTTCGTTGTTGCCGACTCTCGCATGCCGCGCGACGGGCGCTTTATCGAGCGCTTGGGTTTCTACGATCCCAAGGCCCCGGAAGGCCGCGAGCGCCTGCGTATCAATCGCGAGCGCCTCGACTTCTGGAAAAGCAAGGGTGCATTACTGTCGGACACCGTGACCCGGCTCGTCAAGCAGTCTGGTGAACAAAAAGCCGCTTGAGCGGCTGGCAACTGGGCAGTTGGTGACTATGGGGCGCATCGTCGCGCCCTACGGCATCAAAGGCTGGATCAAGATTCAACCGTTCACGCAGTTGGAGCGGGGTCTGCTGGATTATCCGCTGTGGCTGGTGGGACAGGACGACGAGTGGCAGTCGCGATCGGTGGAAACGGCGAAAGTGCATGGCGCCACGGTCGTTGCAAAACTTGAAGGCGTCGCCGACCGGGAGCAGGCTGCAGCGCTGCAGGGCCTTCGAATCGCGGTATCCCGTGGCGATTTTCCCGAGCCTGCGACGAATGAGTTTTACTGGGCCGACTTGGTTGGCTTGAAAGTGGTCAATGCAGACGGTGTGGCGCTGGGGAGTGTGACCCGCGTCTTTGGAACCGGAGCGAATGATGTGCTGGTGGTGGAGGATAAGGTGGCAAATGATGTGGCAGGTAATGTGGCAGGTGAGCGCGAACGACTGCTGCCCTTCATTGCACCGGTGATCCGCCAGGTGGATATTGCCGGCGGCACTATCATCGTGGATTGGGATGCGGGCTACTGATGTTGCAGTTTGATGTGGTCACGCTGTTTCCGGCGATGTTTGATGCCGTGACTGAACTTGGTGTCACCGGGCGCGCCAGGGAACGCGGCTTGTACCAGTTTGTGGCGTGGAATCCGCGGGATTTTGCGGCTAATGTACACCGCACCGTGGATGACCGGCCTTACGGCGGCGGCCCTGGTATGGTGATGATGGCCGAACCGCTGGGCAAGGCACTGCAGGCGGCCTGTCAGCGGCAGCAAAGCGCCGGCGTGGAACGGCCGCGGGTGGTGCACCTGACGCCGCAGGGACGTTTGCTGGATCACGCCAGGGTGGTGGAACTGGCGAGGGAGCCGGGAATGGTGTTGCTGGCGGGGCGTTATGAAGGTGTTGATGAACGGTTGATTGAGCGGCAGGTCGTCGAGGAAATTTCGATCGGCGACTATGTATTGAGCGGCGGTGAACTGGCAGCTATGGTTTTGATGGACAGCGTAGTGCGGCAGTTGCCGGGGGCGCTTGGTGATGCCGAGTCAGCAGCACAGGAATCGTTTGTCGATGGCCTGCTCGATTGTCCGCACTACACGCGCCCGGAAAATTATGCGGGCGTGGCGGTGCCGGCGGTGCTGATGTCCGGGAATCATGCGGCGATCACGCGCTGGCGGTTGAAGCAGTCGCTGGGACGTACCTGGCAGCGGCGACCGGAGTTGCTGGAACGCAGGACGCTGACGAAAGAAGAACGGGTGTTGCTCGATGAATACCGCAACGAGCAGCATGGCAGTTTGGCGCACGTAAGTAAGAGTTAGCAAGAATTAACAGCGGACGTCCATAATGGCGGACGCATCAAGTTTGAGGGAGCATGAGCATGAACATCATTCAGCAGCTGGAGCAGGAAGAAATCAAACGCCTTGGCCGCAAAGTGCCCGAGTTCGTTGCCGGTGACACGGTCATCGTTAGTGTCAACGTGGTCGAGGGCGAACGCAAACGCGTGCAGGCCTATGAAGGGGTAGTCATCGCCAAGCGCAACCGCGGCATCAATTCCGCGTTCATCGTGCGGAAGGTTTCCTCAGGTGAGGGCGTCGAGCGGACTTTCCAGACCTATTCGCCGGCGATTGCCAGCATTGAAGTCAAGCGTCGCGGCGATGTCGGCCGCGCCAAGCTCTACTATCTGCGCGGCCTGTCAGGCAAGGCGGCGCGCATCAAGGAAAAGCTGACGGTTAATACTGCCGTGCAGGTTGAAGTCGCAGAAGCGGCAAGCGAAACGGCACCGGCAGAAAAATAACCTCCCGGGGTATTCCAAAAAAGGCGGCTGCGGCCGCCTTTTTTGTTTTACGGCGGACTGTGTACTGCAATCAGCGCCCGCTACAATAGTTGCATGCCTGCACTGCACCACATCATACCCACCGCGGCATTGCTGGCGGGTCTGCAAGTCTTCACTTTCACGCACGCCGCCCAAGCACCCGATGGTCTCGATGCCACGCGCAGCCTGGCGCAGGTCGGTGCGCTGCAACTGGCACTGCGCCATATCGATATCCTGCAGCCGCAGGATGGCGTCGCGCCGTCCCCCAAGGGGACTTCCTCCGGGGCGACCTGGGCGGAATGGGAAGCGCTGCGACTGCAATTGCTGGCGCGCCTCAATCGTAACGACGAGGTGCTCCAACGCGCAGGCGTGTTGCCGGCATCGCTGCCCGCAGACGCCCGCGTCGGCTTGCATGCCATGGCTGCCCGTGCCGCGCTCGCGCTGGGAAGGACTGCCGTCGCCCGAGATCACGCCGGCCGCACTTTGTGGACACCCGGACTCAATCCCGGCGTGTCGCGCGAACTGCGGCTGCTGGTGATCCGCAGTTACGTCCGTGATGCCTCCCCCAAGGGAACTTCCTTCGGGGCGCCCCCCAAGAGGACTTCCTTCGGGGCGCGCAGCGCCGATGATGCTTACCGCAGCATGCTGCGTTTTGAACAGGACTACCGGCCGCTGGATGCCGTGACCGCGGGCGTTTTTGTCGATGCCTTGCTCGACCTCAGGCTGGCGCGGGAAGCTG
>Ga0105090_10001590_pt1 | contig 12322 bp, 12 predicted proteins | sample PPLLak3March2015_FD_79110 | JGI IMG/M metagenome (GOLD analysis project Ga0105090, IMG submission 79110) | Freshwater sediment microbial communities from Prairie Pothole Lake near Jamestown, North Dakota, USA - PPLs Lake P7 Core (1) Depth... | ecosystem: Environmental > Aquatic > Freshwater >... | reverse complement strand
TGCGCAGGCGGCCGTCGGCTTCCTCGAAGCCGGTGACCTGGCCCACGACGAACTGCATCTCGTAGGCCTCGCACAGCTCGCGCATCTTGGCCACGCTGGCCGGCGCCGCGCGGAAGGCGTCGCGGCGGTGCATGAGGATCACGCTCTCGGCCTTGTGCGGGCCGTCCTGCAGGAAGTTCAGCGTCCAGTCGAGCGCAGAGTCACCGCCGCCGACGATGACGAGGTTCTTGCCGGCAAACTGCGCCGGCGTCTTGACGCGGTAGAAGAGCTGCTGGTCGACGAATTTCTCGATGCCGTCCACCCGCAGCGTGCGCGGCTGAAAGGAACCCACACCGCCGGCGATGAAGACGGTCTTGGTCAGGAAGCGCGTGCCCTTGGACGTTTCCACGTGGAAGCGGCCGTCATCCAGCTTGTGCACCACCGTGACCTCCTGGCCCAGGTGGAAGGTGGCGCCGAAGGGTTCGATCTGCTTGAGCAGGTTGTCGGTGAGTTCCTTGCCCGTGCACACCGGCACGGCCGGGATGTCGTAGATGGGCTTGTCGGGGTAGAGCTCGATGCATTGGCCGCCGGGATAGGCCAGCGAGTCGATGACGTGCGCCTTGATTTCGAGCAAGCCCAGCTCGAAGACCTGGAACAGGCCCACCGGGCCGGCACCCACGATGACGGCGTCGGTCTCTATCGGTGCGTCGTGGCTGCGGGCCGTTTCCGCGATCGCGGGGCTTTCTTCGAGTTGCATGGTCTCTTAGCGCACGAGCTGGTCCAGCTTGTCGCGGCGGTCTTTCCAATCGTCGGCATCGGCCGGCGGCGTCTTGCGCTTGGTGATGCTGGGCCACTGGCGCGACAGCTCGGCGTTGAGCTTGATGAAGGGGAGCTGGTCGTTGGGCACGTCCTCTTCGGGCAGGATGGCGTTGACCGGGCACTCGGGGATGCACACCGCACAGTCGATGCATTCATCGGGATCGATGACCAGCATGTTGGGCCCCTCGCGGAAACAATCGACAGGGCAGACATCGACGCAGTCCGTGTACTTGCATCGGATACACGATTCGAGAACGACGTGGGTCATGGAAGGCTCGTGATGGGAGGGCAGGACCGAGGCAGGGCATGCCGCAACCCGCCGGGAGAACCGATTTTACGGTGCTGCCGACCCCACCACGGCTGGCACGTGGTCAAGCGCGGGACGGCGGTCGCCCGGCGCCACCTGGTAGTGGGAGTCGAAGAAGCCGAGCGCGCGTTGCGCCGTTTCGAGCCGCTGGTCGGCGCGCAGTTGCACGGCGTCGAAACCGCAGCGCCGCAGCAGCGGCAGCATGTCGGCCAGCACGTCGCCGGTGGCGATCACGGTGCCTGCGTAGCGCAGCCGGCCGCGCAGCAGCACGCCCTGCGAGTAGGCGCGGCCGTCGGTCCAGCGCGGGAAGCACAGTGCCACCGCGGCATGCCGGTGAATCTCTTCGGCGTCGGCCATGACGTCGGCCGTGTTGTCCAGCACCAGGGTGCCGGCAGGCAGGGCCATGCCCGGGGCCAGGAAGTCCACGAGGGGGTTCGGGTTCATGGGATCAGCGCGGTGCTGCGACGCACCGCGTCGGCGACCTGGCGGAAGGGCAGTGGGCCCAGGCGCCGGGCGGCTTCGATGAACGACTCGCCGCTGTGTCGTTCGCGCAGGTAGGTGGCGATCACCGCTTCGATCACGTCAGCCACCTCTTCAGCGGCGAAGGAAGGGCCGAGGGCCTTGCCCGGGGTGGCTGGCCCCGACAAGGCGCTGCCGTCGGCACCCGCCAACGTGACCTGGTACCACTCGCTGCCGTCCTTGTCGACACCCAGGATGCCGATGTGACCGCTGTGGTGGTGGCCGCACGAGTTGATGCAGCCGCTGATGTGCAGGTCGATGTCGCCGATGTCCTGCAGTTCGTCCAGGTCGGCAAACCGCTCGGTGATGGCTGCAGCCACGGGGATCGAGCGGGCATTGGCCAGCGCGCAGAGGTCGCCGCCCGGGCAGGCGATCATGTCGGTGAGCAGGCCGATGTTGGGTGTGGCGAAGCCGTTCTCGCGCGCTGCCAGCCACAGCGCCCGCAGCTGGTGCTCGGGCACCCAGGGCAGCAGAAGGTTCTGTTCGTGCGTGACGCGCAGCTCACCGCTGCTGAAGCGGTCCGCCAGTGCCGCAGCGCCTTCCATCTGGTCCGCGGTGACGTCGCCCGGCGGCAAGCCGGCACGCTTGAGCGACAGCGTCACGGCACGGTAGCCGGGCCAGCGGTGGGCATGCACGTTGCGGTCTACCCATCGCTGGTAGGCAGGCAGTGGCTCGGCGGCCGTCGCTGCGGGCGCCGTGGCAGGGTGTGGCGGAGGAGTGAAGCAACGCTGCAGGCGCACGAGTTCGGACTCCGGGATTGGCATGGTGGCCGGATCGGCCAGCAGCGCCGCGAACTCGCGATCGACGGCATCGATGAAGCGCTGCCCTTCGGCCTTGACCAGGATCTTGATGCGCGCCTTGTACAGGTTGTCGCGGCGGCCGTAGAGGTTGTAGACGCGCACCACGGCTTCGATGAAGACGAGGATCTGTTGCCACGGCACGAAGTCGTTCACCGGCGTGGCGATCACCGGTGTGCGACCCATGCCACCGCCGACCGATACAGCAAAGCCCACCTTACCGGCGTCGTTGCGACGCAGCCGCAGGCCGATGTCGTGCCAAGCCGTGGCGGCGCGGTCCTCGCGCGCCCCGCTGACGGCGATCTTGAACTTTCGCGGCAGGAAGGCGAACTCCGGGTGCAGCGTGCTCCACTGGCGCAGGAGCTCGCAAAAGGGCCGCGGGTCGACTTGTTCGTCGGGTGCGATGCCGGCCAGGGCGTCGCTGGTGATGTTGCGTATGCAGTTGCCGCTGGTCTGGATGCCGTGCATGTCGACCTGGGCCAGCAGGTCCATCACGTCGGCGGCGCGTGCCAGCGGGATCCAGTTGAACTGGACGTTCTGGCGTGTGCTGAAATGCCCGAAGCCGCCACGCTCGCTGGCGAGTCCAGCGTCCTGGAGATCGAATTCGCGTGCGATGCGGGCAAGTGTCCGCAACTGGCGGCTCGACAGCTCTCCATATGGCACCGCCACCCGCAGCATCGGCGCATGACGCTCCACGTACCAGCCGTTCTGCAGCCGCAGTGGGCGGAAATCATCTTCGGGCAAAGTTCCGGCCAGATGGCGCTGCAATTGATCGCGGAACTGCGCCGCGCGGGCGCGCACGAAATGACGGTCGTAGTCGGTGTAGCGGTACATGGTGGGAAGGTGCCTCGGTGCGTGCCATGGGTGGGCCCGAGCCCACCGATCCGATGCACTTTAGTCAGGCAGAATCATTCCTGGAAGTACAAACAAGTTGCTTACTTATGCATTCGGAGAATGAAGCGCGGTTCGTGCGGGTCGCGGCGATGACAGCTGGCGTCCACGCGGTGGCGTCTGGCCGTGCCTGGGAACGCGCAATCGGGCCCTTGCGCCTTTTGCTGGCCGCTGGGCTGCTGGCCGTGCTGGCGGCCTGCCAGACGGCGCCCCCGGCAACGCCGACGCCACCGGCGGCACCCGTGACCACGCCCGAGCCACCGCTCGTGGCACCCAAGCCGCCACCGAAGCCGCCGCGCATCGGCCTGGCGCTGGGCGGCGGGGCGGCGCGTGGCTTTGCGCACATCGGTGTCATCCAGGTGCTCGAGGAGGCCGGCATCCGGCCCGACCTGGTCGTCGGCACTTCCGCCGGCAGCCTGGTGGCAGCGCTCTATGCCTCGGGCAAGACCGGGCCGGAGATGGCGACGCTGGCGCTGGGCATGGACGAAGGCGCAATCACCGATTGGTCGTTTCCGAGCCGTGGCTTGATCCGCGGCGAGGCACTGGCACGTTACGTCCGCCAGCACACCGGCGGGCTCAGCATCGAGCAGATGAAGCTGCCCCTGGGCATCGTGGCCACCGACCTGGACAGCGGCACCGGCATCCTGTTTCAGCGCGGCGACACCGGGGCGGCGGTTCGAGCTTCCAGTGCCGTTCCGGCGGTGTTCCAGCCGGTGCGCATAGGCAGTCGCGAGTACGTGGACGGCGGCCTCGTGTCCCCGGTGCCGGTGCGCTATGCGCGCCAGATGGGCGCCGAGATGGTGATCGCGGTCGACATCACGTCGCCGCCCGACGGCAACGCCACTGGCGATGTCATGAAGATGCTGCTGCAGACCTTTGCCATCATGGGTCGCAGCATCAACCAGCTGGAACTGCGCGATGCCGACCTGGTATTGCGGCCGGTGATGGCCGGCATGTCCAGTGCCGACTTCGGTGCCCGGGCGCGCGCCATCCAGGCCGGTCGTGAGGCTGCCTTGCTCTTGTTGCCGCGGCTCAAGGCCCGCATCGCGGCGCTGACGCACTGATCTGCCAGGCTCAAAGAAAACGGCCCGGTCGTTGAACCGGGCCGTAAAGCACCAGAAAGGGGATTTCAAGGTGCTGAGGAGTCAACCTTTCACACAAGACGCCTGGAGCAGGGCCCCAAGCATTGTGTAGAGGTCGTGCGGCCGAAAAAGTTCAGCCGCGGGTTTCTTCCATTCAGGCGCGCTTGGCAGCCTTGGTGGCGGTTTGCGTGGCCTTGACGGCCGTGTTCGACATCGCCTGGAAATTGGCTTCGGCGACTTCGGTGGCTTGCTTGGCGGCCTTCTGCACGCTCTCGAAGGCGTTGTTGGCCGCAGCCACTGCAGACTTCACCAGCGCAACGGCGCTCTCGGTGCCGGCGGGCGCGTTCTTCACTGCGTTGTCCACCAGTGCCAGGGCCTGCTTCTGGCTGTCGGCCATCTGGGCTTCGGTGACCTTGGCCACTTCGGCTTGGGTGCCGGCCATGATGTCGTACAGATGACGGCTGTAGGAGGCGGCCTTCTCGGCGGCCGGCTGCAGCAGGCTGGCTTGCAGGGCCAGAAGTTCCTGGGCGTCCTTGACGGCCATTGCGGCCTGCGTCGTTTCAGCGGCTTCGCTGAGCGTGGTCCGGGCCACTTGCAGGTTCAGCTCGACGAGCTTCTCGACGCCTTCGAAAGCCTTGGCGGTGAGGCCGAACAGGGTTTCGACGTTGGCCTTGTGGGCGGCCATCATTTGTTCAGGGGTGAAGGTCATGGTCTATCTCCAAGAGGTGAGGCGGGGGGAACCGTGCTGCGCTGCCAGTACATCTATGCTGCGCTGCAACATGAAACGAAGTATAGGGTTCTCCCGCTTCAATGCAAGCACTATTTGCTGCGATGCAGCAATCTAGGGGGTCGTTCCTAGAATCGGCAGCCGTGCTCGCCTACCACTCCGACACCTTCGTTCTCCCCTTGCCCCCTGGGCACACCTTTCCGATGTCGAAGTACCGGCTGTTGCGTGATGCAGCGGAGTCCGGGCTGCCGGGGGTGCGCGTTGCTGAAGCGATGCCCGCCAGCGACGGCGAGCTGGCGCTGGCGCACGACCCAGCGTGGATCGATGCGGTGAAAGAGGGCACCCTGTCGGATGCAGCGCAGCGGGAGATCGGCTTTCCATGGTCACACCGCATGGTCGAAAGGGCGCGGCGTTCCGTGGGTGCCACCATCATGGCCGCTCGGGCGGCGCTACTGGGTGGGGAGGGGGTGGCCGCCAACCTGGCAGGTGGAACTCACCATGCCTATGCCCACAAGGGCTCGGGCTATTGCGTCTTCAACGATGTGGCGGTGGCGGCGCGCCTGATGCAGGCCGAATGGCATCGCCATCACCGACGCCTGCTTCGGGTGATGGTGATCGACCTCGACGTGCACCAGGGCAACGGCACGGCGGCGATCTTCCGCGACGACCCGACGGTGTTCACGCTGTCGATGCACGGCGCAAGGAACTTCCCGTTCCGCAAGGAAGCCAGCGACATCGACGTGGAACTGGCTGACGGTTGCGCCGATGCGGCCTACCTCGCGGCGCTGGACGGGGCCCTGGACGCCGCCTGGGCGCGCCACGGCAATGCGCTGCCCGGCCTGGCCTTCTACCTGGCAGGCGCTGACCCGCACGAGGACGATCGCCTCGGCCGCCTCAAGCTCACCACCGAGGGCCTGGCCGAGCGAGACCGTCGCGTGCTGGCGGCGCTGCGCAAGCGGCGCATTCCGGTGGCGCTGTCGATGGCCGGCGGCTACGGCCGCGAGTTGGCCACCACGGTAGCGATCCAGCGCCACACCCTGGCCGAGGCGCTGGCTTCGTGGCAGGGCTGGCGCGCAGTGGAAGAATGCCCGGGATGAGCGAACGCCACCACCCGCTGCCCCGCGAACACTTTCCGCTGTTCCGCACCATCCACACGCGCTGGATGGACAACGACGTCTACGGCCACGTCAACAATGTCGTCCACTACAGTCTCTTCGACACGGCGGTGAATGGCTACCTCATCGAGGCCGGAGCGCTGGACATCCATCACGGCGCCGTCATCGGCCTGGTGGTGCAGACGCAGTGCCACTATTTCGAGTCGATCGCCTTCCCGCAGCTGGTGCATGCCGGCCTGCGGGTGGCACACCAGGGGCGCTCCAGCGTGCGCTACGAGCTGGGCCTTTTTGCCGATGCAGCGCCCCTGGCTGCGGCGGTGGGGCAGTTCGTGCACGTCTATGTCGATCGCGCCACGCGCCGCCCGGTGCCCCTGCCGGCCCCCCTTCAGGCGGCGCTGCGGCCGCTGACCCGGGTTGCGTGAACTTGGCCGCGAGAAGTTCCTCGTCGCATGCCCGGTTGCGGGGCCAAGGCTTTTCCGGGTACGGTTGGGGTGCCGTCGAATTCCGTCGCGCCGCCAGGGCGCGGTTCGGCGGCCAGGAGCTTGGCCCCTCGCTGGCAACGGTGGGGGGCGTTTTTTCAGGTCGCCCGGCCGGCTACAGGTAGTACAGCAGCAGGTAGCCCAGGAGGAGCGACAGTACCGACAACGCCATGCGCCCGGTTGGCCAGGTCTTGGCCAGGCGGCTATTGATGCCATGCGTGCGCTCGATGACGGCCTGGGCGCCGCTCACGGTGGACTGAACGGTGGCGTCGCCGGCGCGGAGCGTGGCACCCATGACCTTCACAGCGGCGCCTGCCAGCGCCGGCAGCAGGCGGCGCCAGAACCAGTCCACGTCGAGTGTGATCGTCAGCGTGCGCTTGAGCAACGGCAGCATGACGAAGAAGGCCAGCCCCGAGAACAGCAACAGCTGGGTCTGCGTCAGCACATGGGCCCAGGTGTAGGGCTCGTAGTTCACGGCGTAGGGAAGCAGCGCGTACAAGGATTGGGGCCAGACGCCGATCCCGATGCACAGCAGGGCGAAGCCCACCATGGCCCAACGCATGGACGCCGGTGGCTCGGCCGGGCGCAGGCCGGAGTCCTTGTCGAAGAAGACGAACCACGGGAACTTGAGCCCGGCGTGCAGAACGACCCCTGCCGCCGCGGCGGTGAGCAGCAGCCATACACCCAGCTGGTGGCCGTCGGCGGCGGCTTGCGTCACCATCGACTTGGAGACGAAGCCCGAGGTCAGCGGGAAGGACGAGATCGCCAGCGCGCCGACGGCGCCGCACGCGGCGGTCAACGGCATCGTGCGGTACAGGCCGCCGAGTTCGGAGCATCTGCGTCGGCCCGTCATCAGCATCACGGAGCCGGCCGCCATCAGCAGCAGCGAAACGTAGATGGTTCCGGCGAAGGCCTGTGCCGTCGCGCCGTTGAGCGCCATCTCGGTGCCGATGCCGATGCCGGCGATCATGAACCCGACCTGGTTGACGATCGAGTAGGCCAGGACACGCCGCATGTCGTTTTCCAGCACGGCATAGACGATGCCGTAGTAGACCATGGCCAGGCCGACCCAGATCAGCAACTCGGTGCCCGGGAAACCGCGGATCAGCACGTACACCGCCGCCTTGGTGGTGAAGGCCGACAGGAACACGGTGCCGCTCCAGGAAGCTTCGGGGTAGGCGTCGGGCAGCCAGGCCGCCAGGGGCAGCGCGCCGGCGTTGACCAGGAAGCCGGCCAGGATCAGCCCCTGCGCCACCGAATCGGGCGCCATGCGCGTGAAGGCGACGCCGCCGGTGTCGACGACATGGCCGGTGATGCCGGCGAAGAGCAGCACGCCGCCGGCCAGATGAATCATCAGGTAACGCCGCGCAGCGCGGTAGGCGGCGTTGCTGCCCTGGCTCCACAGCACGAGCGTGGAGCCGATGGCCATCAGTTCCCAGAAGACGAAGACGGTGACCAGGTCGCCGGCCAGCGCGACGCCGATCGCCGAGCCGGCGTAGACGAAGGCCGCGGGCACCTCGACGCGGCTCGTCTGCGCCAGAGCGAACAGGCCACCGCCAGCGGCCATGATCGCGAAGATGGTGGCGAACAGGCGCGACAGCTTGTCGCCCTGCAGCGGCGTCAGTGTGTAGTCCAGCCAGTGCAGGCGCCACACGGCGCCGTCGGGCACCTGCCACCCCAGGGCCAGCACGACGAGCGGCAGTGCGACGATGAAAGCCGAACGCAGCCCGCCGCGCCGCCAGGGCAGCAGCAAGGCGCCGGCGATCAGCACCAGGCCGGGGTGGACACCAAGCTCAGTCATCGCTCTTGCCGTAGTAGGTGTCGGGGCGCTGCAGCCACAGGGCCAGACCCTTGGCCACGACGATCATGGCCGCACAGGCAGCGAAACCGAACCAGGCGGTGAAGCCAAACACGGAATCGATCTCGAACTGCGGGTGCAGGTGGATCACGAACTCCGCTGCCACCGTGAGCGCCAGCACGACGAGAAAGCCGCGCCACAGCAGCCTCAGGTGGGCGGGGTCATCGAGCCAGTGGCGGTCTTCCTTTGGGGTCATGGCGTTCAGCTTCCGGCGAGCATCTGCCGCGCCAGCGCCAGCGGCACGTCGGGCAGGAAGAACAGCAGCACGGTGGCCGCAGCGGTGAGCGTGAGCGCGATCACCATCGGCAGCGGCGCCTCGCCATGGGTGTGGTCGTGCGCGTCGGATGCCGGCGCTACGAAGAAGGCGCGGTAGACGATGGGCAGGAAGTAGGCCGCGTTGAGCAGCGTGCTGCCCACGATCACCGCCACCGCCACCCAGTGCTGCGCGGCCATCGCGCCCGACACCATGTACCACTTGGAGACGAACCCTGCCGCCGGCGGCAGGCCGATCATCGACAGCGCACCGATTGCGAAAGCTCCCATGGTCCATGGCATGCGGCGGCCGATGCCGTCGAGCTGGCTGACCTCGGTCTTGTGCGCCGCGGTGTAGATCGAGCCGGCGGCGAAGAAGAGCGTGATCTTGCCGCAGGCGTGCGCGGCGATGTGCAGCACGGCGCCGATCAAGCTCAGCGGGGCCAGCAGCGCGGCGGCCATGATCACGTAGGCGAGCTGGCTGACGGTGGAGTAGGCGAGCCGGCGCTTCAGGTTGTCGGCGTTGAGCGCGACCACCGACGCGGCCAGGATCGAGAAGCCGGCCACCGCCACCAGCCAGTCGGCGGCGCCGCCGAGGCCGGCCGCGGCCAAGTTGTCGATGCCGAAGATGTAGACGATGACCTTGACCACGCTGAACACGCCCGCCTTCACCACCGCCACCGCGTGCAGCAGCGCCGACACCGGCGTCGGCGCCACCATCGCCGCCGGCAGCCAGCGGTGGAAAGGCATCAGCGCCGCCTTGCCGATGCCGTACACCGTGAGCGCGAGCAGCGCCGCCATTTCGTTGTGCCCCAGCTGGCCCTCGAGAATGCCGCCGGGGGTGAAGTCGGTGGTGCCGGCAATGAACCAGATGAACACCAGAGCCGGCAGCAGGAACACGGTGGAGGTGCCCAGCAGCAAGCCCAGGTAGACGCGGCCGCCCCGGCGCGCCGGGGCGGTGCCGTGGTGCGTGACCAGCGGGTAGGTCACCAGCGTCAGCACTTCGTAGAACAGGAACAGCGTGAACAGGTTGGCCGACATGGCGATGCCCATGGTGGCCGCCAACGACAGCGCGAAGCAGACGTAGAAGCGTGTCTGCTTGCCCTCCTGGTTGCCGCGCATGTAGCCGATGGAATACAGCGAGTTGACGATCCACAGCCCCGAGGCGACGAGCGCGAACAGCATGCCCAGCGGCTCCACGCGCATCGCGATTTCCAGGCCCGGCAGCAGTTCGAACAGCGCCACCGCGGGGCGGCCACCGGCCATCACGACGGGCAGCAGCGTGAGCACGCAGGCCAGCAAGGCCAGCGCCGTGACCAGCGTCACCGCTTCGCGCAGGTTGGGCGCGCGGCCGGCCAGCGCAATCAGCGCCGCACCCACCAGGGGCACGGCCAGCGCTGCCAGCACCGCTTGCTCGGGCGCCATCAGCGCGGCCCTCCGATCAGCATCTGGGCGGCGCGCATGGCCGGGTCCACGGTGTAGGTGGTGTCCAGGCCGAAGACCACCACCGCTGCCAGCAGCAGCGCCGTCGGCAGCGCCATCGACAGCGGCACGGCCGCGGGCACGATGTCCGTGCGCGGCTCACGGAAGTAGGCGGTCTCGACGAAACGCCAGACGTAGGCCAGCGACAGCAGCGACGAGGCCACGATCAGGAACACCAGCCACCACTGCCCCTGCTCCAGTGCTGCCAGGATCAGGTACCACTTGGTCACGAAACCCGCGGTGCCCGGCACGCCGATCAAGGACAGCCCGGCCAGCACGATGCCGGCGCTGGTCCAGGGCATGATCCGGCCCAGGCCTTGCACCCGCGCCAGCGTGGCGCCGCCCGTCGAGGCCACCACGATGCCCAGCAACAGGAAGACGGCGCCCTTGGTGACGCCGTGGTTGAACAGATGCACGATGGTGGCCGTGAGACCGGTGACCGAGGCGTAGGAAACGCCGAGCACGATGTAGCCAATCTGCGAAATGCTCGAATACGCGAACAGGCGCTTCAGGTCGGTCTGGAAGATGGCGATGGTGCTGGCCACGAAGATGCCGGCCAGCGCCAGCACCAGCATCATCTGCTCCATGGGCAGGCGGCCGAAGACCTGCGATTGACCGAACACCTCGAAATAGAAGCGCAGCAGCACGTAGACCGCCACCTTGGTGGCGGTGGCGGCCAGGAAGGCCGAAACTGCCGAAGGCGCGTAGGCGTAGGCATTCGGCAGCCACTGATGCAAGGGGAAGAGCGCCAGCTTCAGCGACACGCCCACGGTCAGGAAGGCCAGCGCGGCCAGCACCGGCCGCGTGCCGTTCACCGTGGCCAGGCGCCGGCCCATGTCGGCCAGGTTCAGCGTGCCCGTCATCAGGTACAGCATGCCGATGGCGATGACGATGAAGGTGGCGCCGATGGTGCCCATGATCAGGTACTGGTAGGCCGCCACCAGCGCGCGCTTGTCGCGGCCCAGCGCGATGAGCACGTAGCTGGAAAGCGAAGAGATCTCCAGGAAGACGAAGATGTTGAAGGCGTCGCCGGTGATCGCGATGCCCAGCAGCCCGGTGATGCACAGCAGGAACATCGTGTAGAAAAGGTAGTGCTGCGCCGCCGGCACCTCGCGTTCGATGCTGCCGCGCGCATAGGGCAGCACCACCGAGGCGATGCCCGTGACCAGCACCAGCATCAGCGACGACAGCGCATCGACGCGGTACTCGATGCCCAAGGGCGCGGGCCAGCTGCCGATGGCGTAGTTGATGGCGCCGCTGCCGGCGACCTGCAGCGCCAGCGCCACCGAAATGGCCAGCGCCAGCCAGCTTGCGGCCACGGCCGTCACGAAGGCCAGGCCGGGCCGGCGCAGCAGCACCGTCAAAGGAGCGGCCAGCAGTGGCACGACGACCTGCAGCGCAGGCAGATGGGTGGCGATGCTCATTCAGTCTGCGCCGCTGGCCGGCGACGCTTCCTGCAGCAGGATTTCGTCTTCTTCGATCGTGCCGTAGGCCTCGCGGATGCGTACCACCAGCGCCAGGCCCAGCGCCAGCGTGGCGACGCCCACCACGATGGCCGTCAGGATGAGCACATGCGGCAGCGGGTTGGAGTAGACCTTGTAAGACTCGCTGATGATGGGTGCGGTGCCGCCGATCAGCTTGCCCGGAGCGACATACAAGAGGTAGACCGAGGTCTGGAAGATGCCCAGGCCGATGAGTTTCTTGATCAGGTTGCCGCGCGCGATGACGATGAACAGCCCCGCCACGAGCAGGAACACGGTGACGAAATAACTGAAGTGCCCGATGACGCCGGGCAGTCCCTCAGGTCCGGTCAAGACAGCCCGCCCTTGCTTCGGTTGGCGAACACGTAGAAGATTTTCAGCATGACACCGGAAACGGTGATGGCCACGCCCATCTCGACCCAGAAGATGCCACGCAGCTGGCCTTGCACCGAGTCGTGGGCGAGCACGAAATAGTCGAGGAAGTTGCCGCCCAGCAGCAGCCCCGCGACGCCGACGCCGCCGTACAGGAGCACG
>Ga0105090_10001587_pt1 | contig 12324 bp, 11 predicted proteins | sample PPLLak3March2015_FD_79110 | JGI IMG/M metagenome (GOLD analysis project Ga0105090, IMG submission 79110) | Freshwater sediment microbial communities from Prairie Pothole Lake near Jamestown, North Dakota, USA - PPLs Lake P7 Core (1) Depth... | ecosystem: Environmental > Aquatic > Freshwater >... | reverse complement strand
CGATGTGGGCCTGGAACATGATGAAGCAGGCGGGAACCGATGCGGCGGAGGCGATGGGCCGGGCGGTGGAGGCGGCGGGAAGCACCGCCCGCGATGCGGCCGACGTCGCCACGAAGACCGCCGCGCCCAAGCGCAAGAAGGCCGTGCGGCGCAAGCGGAAGGCGTCCTGATCCTTCGTACTGAGTAAACCGGCTTCGGCGAATGCGGGATCGGCACTGCGGGGTGTGGGTCGTATTTTTCCGGTTTTCCCCTGGGCGAGTGAACTTGCCCTTGTCTTCGTTCTGATTGGACGTCGAGACATAGGCTGGGGTGTCGCTGAGTGAATCACCGTGAGTCGCCCGGGAAAACCGGAAAAATGCGACACCACACCCCACAGCGCCGGTGACCTTGGATGGCCTTAAGGGCATTTCACCCTGACACGATTTTTCTCGGATATCGTTCGCTTTCGATTCGAATCCCCCATTGGAGCCCGCCATGCGATCCATCCTTGGAAGCCTTGTCTCTGCGCTTGCTGCCGGCACCTTGCTGTTCGGTGCCGCAGCCCACGCGCAGGGCTATCCCACCAAGACCGTGACGCTCGTCGTCCCGTACGCTCCGGGCGGCGGCCACGACACGATGGCGCGCATCGTCGCGGAGAAGCTGGGGCCGCGCCTCGGGCAGACCGTGATCGTGGAGAACAAGCCGGGCGGCGGCGGGATGGTGGGCACGGAATTCGTCGTGAAGGCGCCGGCGGACGGGCACACGCTCCTCTTCTCGTCGCCGGCGGAGATCGTCATCGCGCCGAGCGTCTACAAGTCGATGCGCTACGACCCGGTGAAGGACTTGACGCCCATCACGCAGGTGGGCGACACGCCGCTCGTGCTGATGGCGCACCCGGGGCAGGGCGTGAAGACGCTCGCCGAGCTCATCGCCAAGGCGAAGAAGGAGCCCGGCAAGCTCAGCTACGGCACCGCGGGCAACGCGAGCTCGCAGCACCTGGCGGGCGCCTGGATCAACAACCTGGCGGGCATCGACCTCGTGCACATCCCGTACAAGGGCGCGGGCCCGGCCACCAACGACCTGCTGGGCGGCCAGGTGCCCTACGCGATCCTGGGCATGGCGCCGGTGATGCAGCACATCAAGGCCGGCCGCATCACGGCGCTCGCGGTGATGACGCCGAAGCGCCTCGAATGGGCGAAGGACATTCCCACGGTGGCCGAGACGCCGGGCATGCAGGGCTTCCAGGCCAACCACTGGATGGGGCTCCTGGGGCCCGCGAACCTGTCGCCGGAGATCGTCGCGAAGCTGCAGGCCGAGGTGGCCGCGGTGCTCGCGATGCCGGAGGTCGCGGATCGCCTGCGCGGCATCGGCATCGACCCCGTCGGCAGCAAGACGGCGGATTTCCGCAAGTTCCTCGTGGAGGAGCGCGAGCGATTCGCGACGATGTTCAAGCTGTCGGGCCTGCAGCCGGAATAGGAAAGCCATGAGCACGCCCTTCGGGTTCGTCCCCATCGACGGCCGTCGCACGCAGGCGAAGCCCCGCAGGACCGGCATGAGCATGATCATCGACGACGGGCTGCCGCTCGCCTATGTCGAGAGCGTGCTCGAGATGGCCGCGCCCTACATCGACCTCATGAAGATCAAGACGGGCACCGCGCGCCTCTACCCGCGCGAGGTGCTCATGCGCAAGCTGAAGCTCTACCAGTCGAAGGCCATCAAGCCCTTCATCGGCGGGCAGTTCCACGAATACGTCTTCGCCACGATGGGGGAGGGGGCGCTGCCGGCGTTCTACGAGGAGGCGCTCGCCCTGGGCTTCAGCACCATCGAGATCTCGGACAACACGGTGCCCCTCACCGAGAAGCAGCGCTTCGACCAGATCGCCGGCGCGGTGAAGGCGGGCCTGGAGGTGTTCGGCGAGGTGGGCTCGAAGGATACGATGAGCAACCCGGCGCTCCTCATCGACCAGGCGAAGGTGTGCCTCGACGCCGGCTCGGTCCTCGTGCTGGTGGAAGCCGCGGAACTGGTGGACGAAGGCGTGGTGCGCCAGGAGACGCTCGACATCATCAAGCGGAACCTGCCGATGGATAAAATCATGATCGAGCTGCCGGGGCCGTGGATCGCGGGCGTGAGGAGCTGCGACATCGAGGCGATGAAGAAGATCGTGTTCGCCGAGTTCGGGCCGGACGTGAACCTCGCCAACATCGACGTGAAGACCCTCTTCGACACCGAGGCGCAGCGCGTGGGCCTGGGAACGGGCGGGCCGATCCGCTAGCGCGCGCGAGCCGCCCCGCCCCAGCGGAACAGGAAATCCGAGGCGCGGATGCGCGATTGCACGAGCCGAACCGGTCGCGCTTGGCTTCGTTCTCGAGCGTCGTGTTGCCCTGCGGATCGACCAGGAGCATCGGGACGGGATCCTTCAGGAAGGCCCGCAGCATCCGTGCGCGCCCTGACGGGGATTCGCGTCTGTTCGGCTTCATTTCCTTCCACCGGGTTCGTATGTCTTCATGGCAGGGGGCCCATTCCGGGCAGGTCGATACCGGTCCCGCCGCGCGATTCCAGTGCAGCCCCAGCAAAACGCCGATGGCCGGGCCGCGACAGGGCCGCGACAGGACAATCGCCGGGTCGGTTGACGGCCATCAACGCCCGGGGAATGCGGTGAAGGGGACGTTCTTCCCTTGCCGCCCGCGCTTCAGTCCGCCACGAGCAGGTAGATGCCCAAACCCACCATCACCAGGCCCGAGAGGAGCTTGAGGAGGCGACCTTCCTTTTCCTGCAGGCGCCGGTTCGAGAGCGTGGTGACGCCGATGGCCAGCACGATCACGTCGTCGAGCATGTAGGCCAGGACGTAGAGCAGCAGGTAGCCGTAGTAGCTCGCCGGCTCGAGGCTGCGCAGGGTGAGGATGCGCGTGAAGAGCGCCGGAAAGCCCGAGGTGCACATGAACTCGACCACCTGCACCAGGAGCCCCAGGACGATCACGCCCAGGATCGCCGCCGGAAGGCTTTCCGCGTGCAGGAGGCCCCGCATGCGCGCGTAGATGCCCGGCTTCTGCTTGTCCGAGATCGAGAGCGAGATGCCCACGCCGGGTGCGACGAAGTCCTTGATGTTGATGGCGCCGGCCACGATGGCGATGAGGGCCACGGCCACCTGGGAGGCGCGCGAAAGCCCGATCAGCAGGAACAGGTTCAGCCACGCCGCCATGAAGACGTAGTACGCGATGCCCTGCACCAGAACGAACGTGCCCGCGATGGCGAGCATGCGCTTGCGGTCGTTGAGCGTCGAAAGCAGCGAGATCATGAGGATCAGCACCCACATCGAGCAGGGGTTCAGCCCGTCGAGCAGGCCCATCATGAACGTGAAGGCGGGCAGCCCCACGTCGTCGAGCGTGACGGTGCGGCCGAAGAAGGTGATCTCGAAGCCGCCGTTGGCGGGCTCGTCCGTCTCCATGCGGCAGTTGGAGTTGTCCTGCGCGGCGCAGGTCGTGGAGCCCGCGGCGTCGCGCGCGGGCTTGACCGCCTGGCCGGCGAGCGCCGAGCGGATGAGCTTGTCGGTGGAGGCTTCCTCCGAATAGCCCACGATGAGCTGGCCGCCCGCGAAGAACGCCGGCACGCGCGTGGCGCCGCCGCCGTGGGTCTTCGCGATTTCCTGCAGCCGCGCGAGAGCCGCGGGTTCCTCGAGCACGTCGCGGATGACGATCCGCAGCCCGGGCTTCTCCTTGCCGAGCGCCGCGAGGAACTGTTCCGCCTTGGCGCAGTGGGGGCAGCCCTCCTGCACGAAGACTTCCAGCGCGGGCTGCCCGCCCGCCGGTGCGGAAGCCGGCGTGCCCGCCAAGGCCGCCAGCGACAGCAGCAGGGCGGCGAGGAAGGCGAGGATGCGTCCCATCTAGTAGACCCTCGAGATCTCGTCGAGGACCAGGCGCTTCAACTGGTCTCGCCCGAACGTGGGCATCTGGCGGCCGTTCACGAAGTATTCCGGCGTCTTGGTCACCTGGAGCGTGGCGGCGTCCTCGCGGTCCTTGGCGAGGTTCTCCAGCACCTTCGGCGACCTCATGTCCGCCTCGAGGCGCGCCCAGTCGAGGCCCACGTTCGCGAGGGCCTTGCGTGCGAGGGCGGGCTGCGCGACGTGATCGACCGTCCAGAGATCCTGCGTGGCGAGCAGGGTTTCGAGGACCGGCCAGTACTTGTCCTGCAGGCGGCTCGCCTCGATCATCGCGGCCACCGGTTCCGCGCCCCGGTGCAGCGGGACGAGGCGGATGGAGACGCGGATGCGCGCCGGGTTCTCGGCCATCAGCTGCTTGATGAACGGATAGAACGTGGCGCACGTCTCGCAGGCCGGGTCGAGGAACTCCACGACGTGCACCTTGGCGGCCGCCTCGCCCATCGAGGGGGAATGCGCGCTCTCGAGCGCCGGATGCCGCGCCGGGTTCGGCCCCTGCAGCACGAGGACGATGATGGCGACGATGGCGATGACGAGGGCGACGGCGATGCCGGCGACGATCTTGCCGAGGGCCGACGGGGGCGTGGCGGCGGGCGCGGGGTTGGCGGCCGGCGCGGCGCGGGGCGACTTCGTTTTCTTGCTCATGGAAAGCTCCTGGCGCGGGCCGCGCGGGCGGCCCGTTCGATGCGGTTTGTGCGGTGGCCGCCCGCGTGCGCGAGGCACGGGCCGGCCGGGGTGATTCTCAGGCGTGGGCCCCGGATGGCGGTCGCAACGGCGCGCTCGTCACCGGCGCGGCGATGCGGTACGCGTGCGTGCTGTCGCCGGTGCCGGTGGCCACCGGGCCGACACTCGCCGGCAGGCCGGTCAGGGCCATGAGCCCCGGGCAGTGGCACTCGGTGCCGTCCGAGCCGCATTGCACTTCGTGCGTTTCGCCGCCCGCATCGCCGCAGCAATCGGGAACCGCGGCAGCGTCGCCGGGCGCGGGGACCTGTGCCACCGCCGCGACGGACGCACCGCCCGGGCAATCCACGGCCACGCCCGCCCACGAGGGCGTGAGGGGCAGGATCGCGAGCAGCAGCAGGGCGAGCAGTTTTCGCACCGGTGGATTATCGCTCACGGCGGCGAGGGCGCTATTTGATGAAACGCACTTCCTTCGAAATGGCCGCGATGGCCGGCACCTTGAGCCGGTTGAACTCGGCCTTGTTGGTCTCGAAGAGGTTGTTGCCGTGCGTGTCGATGGAGATGATGAGGGGGCCGAATTCCTTCACGCGGCACACCCACAGCGCCTCGGGCATGCCGAGGTCGAGCCATTCCACGCGCTCGATCGCCTCCACCTGCGTCGCGGCGAGCACGGCACAGCCGCCCGGGAACACGGCGTGCAGGGCTTTGTGCGTCCGGCAGCCCTCCACCGTTTCGGGGCCCATGCCGCCCTTGCCGACGATGAGCTTCACGCCGGTCCGGGCGATGAACTCCTTCTCGAAACTCTCCATGCGCATGGAGGTGGTGGGGCCGATGGAGATGATCTTCCACCCGTCGCCATCCTTCACGACGATGGGGCCGGCGTGGAAGATGGCGTTGCCGCGCAGGTCCACCGGCAGCTTCTGGCCCAGCTCGATGAGGCGGCGGTGGCCGACGTCGCGGCAGGTGACGAGCAGCCCGTCGAGGTACACCACGTCGCCCGCGTGCAATCCGGCGATGTCCTCGTCCTTGATGGGGGTGGTGAGGATCTTCTTCACAGGACGGCCCCCCGGTGCGACAGGATCTCGTAGGAAAGATCCGGCTGGATGCGGATGGTGCCGCGCCGGTGCGCCCAGCAGCCCACGGAGACGCCCACGCCGATGGTCGACGGATGGCGCGCGGACGCCTCGATGTGCACGCCCATCACCGAGGCGCTGCCCGACATGCCCTGCGGGCCGATGCCCACGTCGTTCAGGCCCTTCTCCAGGAGCGCTTCCATCTTCGCGGCCTGCGGGTCGGGGTGGTGCGAGCCGATCGGGCGCAGGATCGCGCGCTTGGAGAGCATCGCGGCCGTCTCGACGGAGGTGGAGACGCCCACGCCCACGAGCAGCGGCGGGCAGGCGTTCACGCCGTAGGAGGTGATCACGTCGAACACGAACTGCACCACGCCTTCGTAGCCGGCCGCGGGCATGAGCACCTTCGCGGCGCCCGGCAGGCTGCAGCCGCCGCCGGCCATGTATACCTCGATGGTGCAGGTGTCGTCGTCGGGCACGATCTCCCAGTCGATCCAGGGGATGTTCGTGCCGGTGTTGGTGCCGGTGTTCTTCTCGACGAAGGTCTCCACCGCGTTGTGGCGAAGCGGCGCGTCCTTCGTGGCCTGGCGCACGGCGTCGCCCAGGATGGCCTTCAGCTCGCCCAGCAGCGGGAAGCCGGCGCCGGCGCGCACGAAGTACTGCAGGGCGCCGGTGTCCTGGCAGCAGGGCCGGTCGAGCCGGTCGGCTTTCTCCAGGTTGTCGAACATCGAGTCGTAGACCACCTTGGCGAGGGGCTTCGTCTCGCGCGAGCGCAGCTCGGCCAGCTTGTCGAGCACGTCCTGGGGCAACCGCTTGCCGACGTAGCCGGTGAACTTCGCCATGACGTCGGTGAGCGTGCGGGCGGCCTGCTCCTTGTCGGGCGACGCGTCCGTCCGCGCTGCCTCGGCGGCGGGCGCCGATGCGGGCATGTTCATGCGTTCTCTCCAGTCGGGAAGGGGGGGGCGGCGCCCCGCCGGTCGCGGGTGCGCCACCTTCGTGTCGCTCAGGCCTTGCCCATGAACATCAGGTACGGGTAGGTGACGCCCAGGAACACGGCGATGAAGATCACGCCGAAGACGGCGCCGAGCGTCCAGTATTCCTTGCGGCTGATGTAACCGCAGCCGTAGTAGATGGGGCTCGGGCCCGTGGCGTACGGGGTGAGGATGCCCATGAGGCCGAGGGTGCCGAAGAGCAGCAGGCCCAGCGTCTTCATCGGCATGTCGGGCACCGCCATCGCGGTGGCGAGCATCACGGGCATGAGGGCCGTGGTGTGCGCGGTGAGCGAGGCGAACATGTAGTGCACGAAGTAGAAGATGAGCACGAAGCCGATGATGAGTGCGCCCACCGAGAGGCCCGTCATCGAGGCCGCCATGGTCTTGGCGAACCAGCTGAGGAAGCCGACGTTCGCGAGGCCCCCGGCCAGCGCGACCAGCGTCGCGAACCACACGAGCACGTTCCAGGCGGTCTTGTGGCCGATCACGTCTTCCCAGGTGATGACGCGGGTGAGGATCATCATGCACAGCCCCATGAGGGCGACGGTGGTGGCGTCGAAGCGCTTGCCGCCGAAGATCCAGAGCAGCAGCGCCATGATGGCGAGCGAGGCCATGATGATCTCGGGCCTCGTGATGCCGCCCATCTTGGCGAGCTCGGTGCCGGCCCACTTGGGCGCGTCGGCGCTTTCCTTCACTTCGGGCGGGTAGATCACGTAGGCGAGCCAGGGCACCAGCAGGAAGAGGATCACGCAGGCCGGCGCCATCGCGACGAACCACTCCATCCAGTCGACGGAGAGCTTCGTGGTCTTCTGCAGGATCTCGATCGCGAGCAGGTTCGGGGCGAGGGCGGTGAGGAACATGCTGCTCGTCACGCACGTGGTCGCCATCGCCGTCCACATCAGGTAGCTGCCGATCTTCCGGCGGCCTTCCTCCGGCGTGCTGCCGTAGAGGGGCGGGATGTTCTTCAGGATCGGGAAGATGATGCCGCCGCTTCGCGCCGTGTTGGAGGGCGTGAAAGGCGCCACCGCGAGATCGGCGAACGCGACCGCATAGCCCAGGCCCAGCGTCTTCTTGCCGAGCAGCTTGATGAGCAGGAGCGAGATGCGCTTGCCCAGCCCCGTCTTCTCGTAGCCCAGCGAGAACATGTAGGCCGTGAAGATGAGCCACACCACGCCGTTGGAGAAGCCGCCGAGGGCGAACCTCAGTCCGTCGGCAACCACGACCGGCGCGCCGGCCTTGGAGGGCACCATCATCATCGCCGAGGCGAAGGTGACGCCGATGAGGCCGATGGCGGCGGTGGGGATGGGTTCGAGGATCAGCCCGAGGATGACGGTGACGAACAGCGCGAAGTAGTTCCACGCGATCGGCTCGAGCCCCGCGGGCGGGGGCGAGAAGTAGATGATCGCGCCCACGGCGAGCGGGGTTATGGCCTTCCAGTCGAGTTTCATCTTCTTGGCTCCTTGGTGGTTCGTTCCCTGGCGGGAAGGGCCATGGTTCGGCCGCATGCCCGGTCGCCTGCAGTCCTGCACGAAACGGGCCAGAAAAAACTGCCCGTCGAATCAATCAGTTGATCCCGCGCAGTCGGCGGGTGAAACGTTTGTGTTCCAATCGGTTTCAGGGCGTTTCGTCCTGTTTCACGAAGCAAAGGACCATGGCCGCGATCGCGTTGCTCTCCCTCGACGAAGGGATGCTGGAACTGGCGAAGGAAACGCTGAAGGGGCGCCACGAGGACGTGCGAATCGCCAAGGGGCTCATGGGCGAGGCCGTCGAGGTGGCGCGCGGCCTCATGGCGGAGGGCGTGGAGGTGGTCATCTCGCGCGGGGCGACGGCGCGCCTCCTCGTGAGCCAGTTGCCGGACCTGTCCGTGGTGGACATCTCCACCTCGGCCGTGACCCTGATGACCGCGATCCACAAGGCGAGGGCCCGGTCGCGGCACATCGCGGTGGTGGCCTTCCCGCCGATGTCGGCCGGCGCGCTCGAGATCGGCCACATGCTGGGTGTCACGGTGACGTTGCACGAGTTGCACCGGGTGGAGGACATCGAGCCCGCGGTCGAGCACGCCCGCGACGAGGGCGCCGGCATCATCGTCGGCGGCTACATCACGGCGGAGATCGCGAGGAAGGTGGGCATGGCCTGCCAACCGGTGGAAGCGGTGGCCCAGGGCATCCTCGCGGCCGTCGACGAAGCCAAGCGCATCGTCCGCGCGCGCGCGGTCGAGCGCGCCAAGGGGCAACTGCTGCGGGCCGTGGTCGCCGGGAGCGAGAACGGCGTCCTCGCCGTGGACCGGGAGGGGATCGTCACGGTGATCAACCCCCGGGCGGCGCGCATGTTGCGGATCGGCGAGGACGACGCGATCGGCCGCTCCGTCGCCATGCTCTGGCCGCGGCTCGCGCTCGAGAAGGTGCTCGTGGGCGGCGAGGGGGAGGAAGGCCGCGTCGAACACCTCTTCGACCAGGACCTGGTTTGCGACACGATTCCCATCCGGGTGGACGGCGCGACGGTGGGGGCGCTCGCCACCTTCCACGACGTGCGCCAGATCCAGCGGCTGGAGGCGTCCGTGAGGAGGCGCATCCTCGCGACGGGCCACGTCGCCACGGCGCGCTTCGCGGACATTCTGGGCCGCAGCCCCGCGCTGCGCGAGGCGGTCACGCTCGCCGGGGATTTCGCGCTCACGCAGGACACCGTGCTCATCCAGGGCGAGACGGGCACGGGCAAGGAACTCTTCGCGCAGGGCATCCACAACGCGAGCCCCCGGCGCGAGGGCGCCTTCGTGGCGGTGAACTGCGCGGCGCTTCCCGGGAGCCTGCTGGAGAGCGAGCTCTTCGGCTACGTGCCCGGCGCGTTCACCGGCGCGAGCCCCAAGGGCAAGGCGGGACTCTTCGAACTGGCCCACGGCGGCACGATCTTCCTGGACGAGATCGCCGAGATGGACCCGACCACGCAGGGCCGGCTCCTGCGCGTGCTGCAGGAGAAGAAGGTGATGCGCCTGGGGAGCGACCAGGTGATCCCGGTGGACGTGCGCGTCGTCGCCGCCACCAACAAGAACCTCCGGAAGCTCGTCGCCGAGGGGCGCTTCCGCGACGATCTCTACTACCGGCTGGACGTGCTGCAGCTGCGCCTGCCCGCCCTTCGCCATCGCCGCGAGGACATCGCGATGCTGGCCGGGAAGTTCCTCGCGCAGTCCCATCGTTCGGGCGACGGGCCGAGGCTCTCGCCCTCCGCCGTGCGCGTGCTCGAGCAGCACGAATGGCCGGGCAACGTGCGCGAGCTGCAGAACGCCATGGCGCGCGTGGCCGCGACGGTTCGATCGGGCAGCCTGACCGCGAAGATCGTGAACGGGCTGCTCGAGGATGCACCGATGGCGCCCCGCCGCGTCGACCTGTCGGGCGAGGAGGCGCGCGTGAGGAAGGCGCTGGAGGATTCGGGCGGGCGCGTGGCCCGCGCGGCGCAAAGCCTGGGCATCAGCCGCGCGACGCTGTGGCGGCGGATGCGGCGGATGCAGGAGCGGGGCTGACCCCCCTCCCGCGGGCAACGGGGCGGATCAGTGGGCGGGCGCTGCCGCCTGCGCGTCGCGGATCCACTGCAGCACCGACTCGGGCGCCGGAATCCGGCCGCTCGACACGAGCTTTCCGTCGATCGAAAGCCCCGGCGTCTTGAGGACGCCCGCCTCGACGATGGCCATGGTGTCCGTCACCTTCATGACCTCGCCCTCGACGCCGGCGCTCGCGAGGGCCTGGATCGCGATCTCCTCGAGCTTGCGGCAGTTGGCGCAGCCGGGTCCGAACACCTTGATGGTCAGCATGGTCAGGCTCCTGGTGAATGCAGCGGATGGGTGCCGGGCCTCGCGCCGGCCCGATGCACGAGCGCGGCCAGGGTGGCGATGAAGGCGATGACGGCGAGGGCGATGGGCACGAGCGGCGTGCCGTCGACCCAGGCCCCGTAGGCGAGGCCGGATATCGTGCTGAAGAGCGCGACGAGCCCCACGTAGGCCGCCGTCTTCTTCCGGCCGAGGATGGCCGAGATGATGAGGATGCTCTGCAGGCTCAGCTCCGGGTCCGCCATCAGGTAGGCGAGCAGCGGGCCGCGGTGCATGCCGAGGTCCAGGAACATCCGCGCGATGGGCACCTCGACCAGCGTCGGGAAGTACATGAAGACGCCGAAGGCGACGCCCGCCAAGTTGCCGGTGACGGAGTTCGTGCCGGCCACGGCGCGGATCCACTCGGGCTGGATGAGGGCGCGCAGCATGCCGACCACGAAGACCCCGCCCACGAGCAGCGGGAAGATCTGCTTCACGAAGCGCCACGATTCCCACAGCCACGACTGCAGGTCCTCGCGCGGCAGGGCGCGAGTCGCGACGGCCCCGATCAGCGCGAGGCACGCGGCCACCGCGAAGAACTTGCCCGTGAACCCGATCGCGAGCGCGCCCGGGACGACGCGGACGGTGAGGCAGGCGAAGAGCAGCGTGGCCGCGATCAGGACGAGGCTCGCGCGCGCCCAGGTGCCGAACCCGTCCAGGATGTTCTCGAGCCCCTTCCACGCCGTGAGGCCGATCGCCGCCAGCAGCGCGATGAGCGCGACGCCCTGCAGCGAAAGCCCTTCCTCGCCGCGGCTGGCATCGGCGGGCACCAGGCGGTCGAGCATCGCCTGCCCCGTCGCCGCGCCCTCCCACGGTAGCGAGATCTCGAACACGGCGCCGGTGAGGAAGGCGAGCTTGAGCGTGCCCGCGAGGAGCAGCGCGATCCAAAGGCCCAGGAAGGCGAGGGCGGCGCCCGAGGGCTTGGTCGGGCCCTGCGCGGCGAACATGTTGTTGGCCGCCTGTTCGCGCACGTCCTCCTCGGCGCGGAAGAGCACCGCCATGATCAGGCCGATGCCGATGCCGAACGCGAGGGAAAGGAAGAAGCGCGCGCCGGCGAGGTCCACGCCGATGACGCCGCCCGTGTACACGAGCGCGAGGATGTTGGCCGCCGGCGCGAAGAAGAGGAACGTGATGGCCGGGCCCAGGCCCGCGCCCTTGCGGTAGATGCCGGCGAAGAGCGGCACGATGGTGCAGGAGCACACGGCGAGCAGCGAACCCGCGGCCGCGGCGGCGGGATACGAGATGGCCTTGGAGGTATCGCGGCCGAGGAAGCGGGTGACGGCGCCTTGCGGGATGAGCGCGACCATCGCCCCGGCGATGAAGAAGGCCGGCAGCAGGCACAGCAGCACGTGCGCAGCCAAGTAGGCAGCAAGATTGCCGGCGCCGCCGTTCAACAGGTTCAGGGCGTAGCTCATGAGAACAGACCTGAAGGAAGGTGGGCCTTAGTGTGCGCTTCCCGGGCTTGTGGTTTCGTGAGATGGGTCAAGCCTTGCGTGGGGCAACGGGCCTTCGGCGCCGATTTTGTCGTCCAGCCCTCGCGCCGCGGACGCAAACCTGTCACCAAACCGTCATCAAGAGCCGGGCAAACACAGCGCACAATCCAAGCTTGTAACCAAACGATCTACCGGCCATCGCCCAAGCCAATTTGGCGCATCAGCCGGTACGACGAAATCCATCTCGAAGGTCCATCCCATGCGTGCAATCAAGGAAGCCCGGAAATTCATTGAACAGGAACCGGACGACCCTTCAGCCCAGACCCTGTCCCGGCTCGTCCTGGCCCTCGAATCCGAGGCCGATTTTCCGATTTCCGAT
>Ga0105090_10001586_pt1 | contig 12331 bp, 12 predicted proteins | sample PPLLak3March2015_FD_79110 | JGI IMG/M metagenome (GOLD analysis project Ga0105090, IMG submission 79110) | Freshwater sediment microbial communities from Prairie Pothole Lake near Jamestown, North Dakota, USA - PPLs Lake P7 Core (1) Depth... | ecosystem: Environmental > Aquatic > Freshwater >... | reverse complement strand
GCTTCCTTCAGGATGTCGCCGGCCAGGATGCCCAGGCCGCCGGAATAGATCGGCAGCGAGCCATGCACGCCGAACTCGGCGCAGCAGAAAGCCACCGGGTGCTCCGGGGCGGGCGCGCCGGCCAGCCACGGCCGCTCCCGGTCGGCCTGCAGCCCCCGCGCCAGGCGCTCGATCCGGGCGACAAGGGGCGCATCGGCCGCGGCGCGGCGCAACATCGAAGGCGGGGTTTCGGTGAGCAGCCGGCGCGGGTTGGCGCCGCAGCGGGCCCAATGTTCGGGGTCGATGGCCGCAAAGCTGGCTGCGCCGTCGGCGGACCAGCACCAGCGGTAGTTGAAGGCCACGCGCGCCAGTGGCTGCAGCGCCGTTGGCAAGGCCTCGGCCAGTTCGGCCACGGCCGCGTCGATGTCACGATCTCCGGCAAACATGCATGTCTCCTGCGCTGATGGGCGCAGGATGACTATCGCGTGAGGCCGGCGGGAGCGAATTGATGCCGCTCAACCGTGGGCGTCAACGCTTGCGTGCCAGCTTCGGGTCGAGCAGGTCGCGCAGGCCGTCGCCCATCAGGTTCAGACCCAGCACCGCCAGTGCGATGGCCGCGCCGGGGTAGATGGCCAGCTGCGGCGCCTGGAACATCTGCGTCTGCGCCTCGTTGAGCATGCGTCCCCAGCTGGGCATTGGCGGCTGCGTGCCCAGTCCCAGGTAGCTGAGTGCGGCTTCGGCAATGATGGCGGTGGCAAACTGCACCGTGGCCTGCACGATCAGCACGCTGGCGATGTTGGGCAGCACATGGTCGATGCTGATGCGCCACGGCCCCAGCCCCGCGGCCCGCGCCGCCAGCACGTATTCGCGTGCCCACACCGCGTTGGCCGCGGCGCGGGTGGTGCGCGCGAACACCGGGATGTTGAACACGCCGATGGCGACGATGCCGGTCAGCAGGCCGGGTCCGTAGATCGCGCCGAGCATGATGGCCGACAGCAGCGCCGGGAAGGCGAAGGTGAAGTCGGACAGGCGCATCACGCCTTCTTCGACCCAGCCGCGCCGCGCCGAGGCCAGCGCACCGGCGGCCACGCCCAGCAGCAGGCCGATCAGCACCGCCACCACGCCGACCATGATCGAGGTGCGCGCGCCCACCAGCAGCTGCGAGACGATGTCGCGGCCCAGGCTGTCGGTGCCCAGCCAGTGCGCGGCGCTGGGCGGCGCCAGCTTGTTGGGGATGTCGATCTCGGTAGCCGGCCAGGGCGTCCACACCAGCGACAGCAGCGCACTGGCCACGAACAACCCGGTCAGCACGCTGCCAAGCACGAAGCTCGGGTTGCGCCACGCGCGCGTCCAGAAGGTGGGCTCAGGCATCGCTGGTCTTCAGGCGCGGATCGACCACGGCGTAGAGCACGTCGACGACGAAGTTGACGGCCACCACCATGGCCACCAGCAGCAGCACGACGTCGCGCACCACCACCAGGTCGCGGTTGGCGATGGCCTGGAACACCAGCCGGCCGACGCCGGGCAGCACGAACACCTGCTCCACCACGACCGTCCCGCTGATCAGGAAGGCGAACTGAAGCCCCATGATCGTCAGCACCGGGATCATCGCGTTGCGCAGCACATGGCCCCACAGCGCCTGGCGTCGGGTCAGGCCCTTGGCACGCGCGGTGCGCACGAAGTCCTCGCGCATCACCTCCAGCACCGCCGAGCGTGTCCAGCGCGCCAGCACCGAGGCCTGCACCACGGCCAGCGCCACGGCGGGCAGCAGCAGCGCCTTGAAGCCTTCCCAAAGACCGCCGCCCTCGTCCTCGCTCCAGCCGGGAAAGCCGCCCGCGCTGACCCACTGCAGTTTCACCGCGAACAGCAGGATCAGCAGGATCGCGAACCAGAAGCTGGGGATGGCAATGCCCAGCTGGCTGGCCGCCATGACGCTGACATCGCCGAGCCGGTTGTGGCGCGAGGCCGCGTACACGCCCAGCACCAGGGCCACCACCACCGTCAGCGCCATCGACATCGCCGCCAGCGGCAGCGTCACGCGCAGCCGCTCGGCGATCAGCTCGCCGGTGGGCGTGTCGTAGGAGATGCTCATCGCCGTGCGGCCCTGCAGCAACCCGCCGATCCATTCGCCGTAGCGCTGGTGGTGCGGCCGGTCCAGGCCCAGCTTGGCCTGCAGCGTGGCCAGCGACTCCGGCGTGGCGCTCTCGCCCAGGATGATCTGGGCCGCGTCGCCGGGCAGCAGTTCCAGCACCGCAAAGACCACCATCGAGGCCACGGCGAGCGTGACCACGAAGGTGGCAAAGCGCTTCAGCAGAAAGAGTCCCATCGCGTTCTATGATGCCCTAGGCCCCAGCCAGCAAGGAGTTGCCGTCATGCCCCACATCCCCTTCGACAGCAGCGGCGTGTTCATCGCCGGCCTGTGGCGCCCCTGCGCCAGCGGCGAGACGCTGCCGCTGTTCAACCCTTCCGACGGCAGCCTGCTGGCGCAGATCGCGCGCGGCGGGCCGGCAGACATCGATGCCGCGGTGGCCGCCGCCCAGGCCGCACTCGACGGCCCCTGGGGCCAGCTCACGGCCACCGAGCGCGGTCGCGTGCTGATGCGCATGTCGGCGCGGGTGCTGGAGCAGGCCGACGAACTGGCGCGGCTGGAGGCGCTGGACGTGGGCAAGCCGCTGAAGCAGGGCCGTGCCGACGCGCTGGCGCTGGCCCGCTACCTGGAGTTCTATGGCGGCGCGGCCGACAAGGTGATGGGCGAGACCATCCCCTTCGTCAACGGCTACACCGCGCTGACGCTGCGCGAGCCGCATGGCGTCACCGGCCACATCGTGCCTTGGAACTACCCGATGCAGATCATCGGCCGATCGGTCGGCGCGGCGCTGGCCATGGGCAATGCCTGCGTGCTCAAGCCGGCCGAAGAGGCCTGCCTGACAGCGCTGGCCTTCGCGCGCATCGCCGACGAAGCCGGGTTGCCAGCCGGCGCACTGAACGTCGTGCCCGGCCTGGGCGAAGAGGCCGGTTCGGCGCTGTCGGCGCATGCCGGCGTGCAGCATCTGTCCTTCACCGGTTCGGTCAGCGTCGGTTCGATGATCCAGGCCGCGGCGGCCAGGCACACCGTGCCGGTGACGCTGGAGCTCGGCGGCAAGAGCCCGCAGATCGTGTTTGCCGATGCCGACCTGGACGCCGCACTGCCCTTCCTGGTGAACGCCGGCATCCAGAACGCCGGGCAGACCTGCTCGGCCGCATCGCGCATCCTGGTCGAGCGCGGCATCTTCGACGATGTGGTGTCGCGCATGGCGGCGCGCTACCGGGCCTTGCGTGTGGGCCCGGCGCTGGCCGACCTGGACGTGGGCCCGGTCATCTCGGCGCGGCAGCGCGACCTGATCGAAGGCTACCTGGCGCTGGCGCGCCAGGGCGGGCTGCACATTGCCGCCGAAGCCGCCTTGGCCGACAGCGCCAGCGCGGCCGGCTACTACGTGCGTCCGACGCTGGTGGCCGACGTGCCGGCCGCGAACCGGCTGGCGCAGGAAGAGATCTTCGGTCCGGTGCAGGTGGTCATCCCCTTCGAAGGCGAAGCCGAAGGCCTGGCCATCGCCAACGGCACCGCCTTCGGCCTGGTGGCCGGCGTGTGGACGCGCGACGGCGGCCGCGCGCTGCGCCTGGCGCACAAGCTCAAGTGCGGGCAGGTGTTCGTCAACAACTACGGCGCCGGCGGCGGTGTCGAGCTGCCCTTCGGCGGCGTCAAGGCCAGCGGCCACGGCCGCGAGAAGGGCTTCGAGGCGCTGTACGGCTTCTCGACGCTGAAGACCGTGGCCATCCACCACGGCTGAAGATGGGTCGGATGCGCTGGCTGGGCAAGGCTGCGGGGCGGGCTCGCGCCGCGCTCACGCTTTGCCTGGCGCTGCCGCTGGCCGCTCATGCCGAGGGCGACGTGCCCTTCGTGGTCACGCCCGACAACGTCACGCTGGCGATGCTTGAGCTGGCGCAGGTGGGGCCGCAGGACTTCGTGCTCGACCTCGGCTCGGGCGACGGACGCATCGTCATCCTGGCGGCGCGGCGCTTCGGCGCGAGCGGGCTGGGCGTGGAGATCGTTCCCGAACTCGTCGAACGCAGTCGGCGCAACGCGCAGCAGGCCGGCGTGGCTGGGCGCGCCCGCTTCGCCGAGCAGGACCTGTTCAAGACCGACCTGTCGGCAGCCACGGTGATCACGATGTACCTGCTGCAGGAGGTGAACCTGCAGTTGCGCCCGGCCCTGCTGGCGCTGCGCCCGGGGACGCGCGTGGTGTCGCACGACTGGGACATGGGCGACTGGCGTCCGGACCGCAGCCTGACGGTGCAAGCGCCGGACAAGCCGGTGGGCAAGGACAAGCGCAGCCGCCTGCACCTGTGGGTGGTGCCGGTGCGGGCCGCCGGCGCCTGGTGCGGCACTGGCGCCTGGCGCGGCGCGCAACTGCAACTGGCGCAGAGGCACCAGATTTTCGACGCCACGCTGTCGCTGGGCGACTCGGCGCGGCTGCTGGTCGGGCGCATCCACGGGACCCGACTGCTCGGCGCGGGCGGCTTCGAAGCCAGCGTCGAGGGTGAGCGCCTACGCATCACCCAAGGCGGCGACGCCCCGCCTGGCCTGAGCGGCGCCGAGTTCGACCGCTGCTAGCTGCGGCCGTGCAACCGCTCGTGCCTGTCAGCTGCGGCAGACAGGTCGGCGGCGAAGCCCGGATCGCTCTGCCGATAGGACCAGGCCAGTTCGCGCACCTGCAGCACGTCCTGCTCGGGGTTCGCAGGCCGCGGGCCGGCGCTGCGTCCCAACGCGGCCACGCCGCGCCATACGGCCAGGAACATCGCCGCCGCCAGGCGCGAGCCACGGGGGTCGGCCGGGCCGACGCGCGGCGCAACCTGCAGATGGATGGTGGTCATGACGAACTCACTTCACCTTGGATGCGCGGGGACCTGATGCCTTGCCGGCACTCGGCTGCGGCGGCGCGCAACTGGCGGGCCAGCACCGGGTCGCCCAGTGCACGGCGATCGGCCAGCACGTCCAACTCCCGTGCGGCACGCAACTGCCCGTAGCGGTACAAGGCCTGCCAGGCCTTGGCGGCGAATGCAGGCACGTAGGTGCTGAGCGGCAAGCTCGTGCGCCGCGCCAGCGGCGCGTTGGGAAAATTCCTGATGGCAGTCATTTGCTTTCACTCCTCGCCTTGTGGGGCGTTACACCGGCGAATCCGCCGATGGACTGAATGTCGGGTTAACCCTTATTCTTATCCAATGAAATCTCATCATGTAAGATATAAACAAGATTGATATCTTGGCGTCGCTGTGAACTTCCGCACACTTGACCTGAACCTGTTGCGCGTCTTCGATGCGCTGATGTCAGAAGGCAGCCTGACACGCGCTGCAGAGGTGTTAGCGATCACTCAGCCAGCCGCCAGCCATGCCTTGAAGCGGCTGAACGAGGCCGTGGGGGAGGCGCTTTTCGTGCGCAACGCCTTCGGCATGACGCCCACCCCGCGCGCCGAGGCCTTGTGGCCACAGGTGCGCAGCGCGCTTGCCGCGCTGCAGCAGGCGCTGGCACCCGGGCAGTTCGACCCGCAGAGCCAGGCCGTCACCTTCCGCCTGGCCATGACCGACGCCACCGCGGCGCTTCTCACCCCGTCGCTGGTGGCCGTGATCGAGCGCGAGCTGGCACTTTGCAACCTGCGCGTGCTGCCGCTCACCACCCACGATCCGCGCCGCATGGTCCAGCAGGGCGAGGTGGACCTGGCGCTGGGCCACTTTCCCGAAACCGTCACCGCACTACTGGCCGCCGGGCGCGACGCCACCTTGCGCCACGCCCGGCTGTACGACACGCGCTACGTCTGCGTCATGCGCCGCGGCCACCCGCTGGCCGACCGGCCGCTGACGCTGGACACCTACTGTGCGGCCCATCACCTGCTGGCCAGCGCCACCGGGCGCTCACAGGGTTACGTGGACCAGGCGCTCACCGCCCTGGGCCGGCAGCGCCGCGTGGTGATGAGCGTCAACCAGTACTTCACTGCCGGCCAGGTGGTGACGCAGTCCGACCTGTTGAGCGTGCTGCCGCTGGCCTTTCTGCCGGCCACCGGGCACGAAGGCCAGTTGCTGGTGCGCGAGTTGCCCTTCGACCTGGGCGCCATGCAGGTGAGCATGCTGTGGCACATGCGCCGCGACGCCGAGCCGGCGCACCGCTGGCTGCGCGAACGCGTCATGCGCTCGGCTGGGGTGCAGCCCTAGCTGCGGCCCGGTCGGCGGTCGGACACAATCGTCCACATGGCCGACACATACATTCCCACGGCAGCGCTGCAGCGCTGGGTCGAACAACTCTGGCTGGCCGCGGGCTGCAGCGCCGACGAGGCCCGGCTCACTGCCGAGCACCTGGTGGGCGCCAACCTGGCGGGCCACGATTCGCATGGCGTGGGTATGGTGCCGCGCTACGTCAACAGCTGGCTGGCCAACGAGTTGCAGCTGAACCAGCACGTGGCCATCAGCAGCGACAGCGGCGCGATGCTCAGCCTGGATGCGATGCGCGGCATGGGGCAGAGCATGGCCTACGAGGCCATGAACCTGGCCATCGAACGCGCGAAGAAGCATGGCGTTTGCGTCATGGGCCTGAAGAACGCCCACCACATCGGCCGCATCGGCCACTGGGCCGAGCAGGCCGTGGCCGCGGGCTTGGTGTCGGTGCACTTCGTCAACGCCATGAGCAAGCCGGTGGTGGCGCCCTTCCGCGGCACCGAGGCACGCTACGTGACCAACCCCTTCACCGTCGGCATCCCGGTGCCAGGACGCGAACCGATGCTGCTGGACTATGCCACCAGCGCCATCGCCATGGGCAAGGTGCGCGTGGCCTACAACAGCGAAAAGCCGGTGCCCGGCAACATGCTGATGGATGCGGCGGGCAACTACACCGACGACCCGGCCGCGCTGTTCCCGCCCGCCGGCCAACCGGGCGGCGCGCTGGTGCCCTTTGCGCAGCACAAGGGTTATGCGCTGGCGATGGTGGTCGAGGTGCTGGCCGCGGCGCTGACCGGCGGCGAGACCACGCGGCCGGCCCACTTGAAGTACCAGCATGCGGTATGGAACAACATGCTGGCGATGGTTTTCGACCCGGCGCGGCTGAATGACCAACTACTCTTCGGCGCCGAGGTCAATGCCTTCGTCGACTGGGTGCAGTCGGCGCGGCTTCGCGACAGCGCCGAGCCGATCCTGATGCCGGGCGACCCGGAGCGCGCTTCGCGCAAGGCACGCTCCGAGCGCATGCCGGTGGACGCCGGCACGCTGGCCGAGTTGGATGCGGCAGCGGCGGCGGTGAACCAGGCGCGAGGCACGGCGTTGCCAGCACTCTCATCGCTGGCCGTCTGATACGGGATGCGTCCATTCGCCTGCAAGCGATAGGCGCGTTCGGCGCGCAGCGGTCAATGGACCGACGCTCGACGAATGGAGATCTTCGGGCTCCTGCCGGCCCAAATCGGCCGATCGTGAACGGCAATTCCCCGGCACTGGGTGCCGTGTTCGTTCCCGCAAAACCTGCCCGGCTGAACAATTGGCGATCAACCGGGCATGCATGCGCACGGGAATGTTCGCAGAACACAGACCGGAGCGCCTTTGCGACGCTGAGCGTGGTGCTGTCGCGATGCCTGTCGGAGCTCGCGGGCATTCAGCCCTGAGACGGGGCTGCAGGAGCGCGGCGATGGCGACGCACGACCGTCAGCGCCAGCAGCCCGAAGCCGACCAGCACCATCGAGCCCGGCTCTGGCACAGCGGCCGCCAAGGGTTCGGCGTAGAGGAAGTCGTCCATCACCACAAGGTCATCATTCGGGTTGCCGAGCTGTCCGTTGGCGACGATCGTGTTGGCGCCGGCGGTGATGCGCACGCGTGAGATCGCGGTGCCGTCTGCATAGCTGGCGCCGAGGAAGCTGAGCCCCTGATTGCCGCCAACGAGCGCGCTGCGGCTGAACAGCAGTTGGTTGTTGAGGTCGAAGAACTGCAGAGTCGTTTGTTCGGCCACCTCGACGTCCACGAAGACCACGCCGAAGGCGGTCGTCGTCGCCGCGGTTGTCGTACCTGGCAGGAAAAAGCTCACGTCGGTGATGTTGCTGTTGACGGCGGTGAACAAGCGCTGCGCGCTGAATGTCTGAAAATCACCCGCAAAGCCAAACAGCGTCGGCGTCACCTGCCCTGAATTGGCGCTGACGAGGAACCCGGTGCCCGGGGTGGTGAGCACCACCCCGCGCGGCGAGTTGAGGTTGAAGAAGTCGCCCGGCAGCGCGTTGGGATCGGACCGGATGTCGGGCACGCCGTCCCAATTGATCTCACGCCGCAGGCCACCGAAGGATCCGTTCGTGCCAGGCGTCGTGCCGCCGCCGACTGCGGCGCGGAAGGCGTCGCGCGTCGCAGTGATCGCCGCGGGGTCGGCGCCGGCCGCCTCGAACACCACTGGAGCGGCCCAGATAGGCGAGGCAAGGCCGGCACCGCCCAGCGCCGCCACGAAAGAAGCCAACAGGAGCTGACGGCGCATGGTCATGACCTCGGTTGATGACGGCTGGACCCGAGCTTACGGCCGAGCTGGCCTCACCGCGTACTCACCCCCCGTGATCGCAGGGGAGAGCTTTCCCGGCCGCGCGTCGGCAGGGATGAGGACACGCTGGCGAAACGACACCGCGCAGCCGGTGATATCGCCGCTGGAGTTCGTGGAGCAGTTGGCGTTGCCGGTGCATCAGCCTCGACAGCGCCCACCAATGGCTGCTTCGCCGCAGGCAATCTCGGCAGTCGGAAGCCCGGGTCGAGGGTGGGTGCTCGGAGATCCAATCGGAGCACCCTGGAACCCGCCGGTCACGGCGGATCACCATATTGCCGGCACCAGCCAACGCTGAGCCTCGGCCTGGAGTGGCCGCTCGCGAGTGACCGTTTCCGGCAGGCTTACATCACTCGTCTGCCTGCTCCGAGCAGTCCGTGCGCCCTGACCCCTGCAACACCACACCTTGCGACGCGACGGCGTGCCGTGACGCAAGCGGTCGTCCCTCGTGGCTCTCCGGGCCGGCAAAGGGCTGAGCGGCAAAACCTTTCGCCCTCGCCGGGAAGTGTCAACGCGTACTTCTCCCGTTTCATCGGACGACTTCCGCCCGCAGGCTCGTTGCCTCGCCCGCCGCGGCGCATCGAACAGGCCAACCCGATGACACCGAACGCCATCAAGAACGATCTGCGCGCCAGGAAGACCATTGCCGGCGCGATGATCTTCGAGTTCTTCTCGCCGGGCATGGCCAGCATCCTGAGCAACGCGGGCTGCAAGTTCGTGCTCTACGACATGGAGCACACCGGCCTGGGCTACGAAACGCTGAAGTGGCTGTTCGCCTCGTGCCGCGGTCTGCCGATCGAGCCGATGGTGCGCGTGCCGAGAGGCGAGTACACCTGGCTCGCACGAGCGCTCGATCTGGGCGCACGAGGCGTGATGATCCCGATGGTCGAATCCGCCGCCCAGGCGCGTTCCATCGTCGAAGCGTGCCGCTATCCGCCGGTCGGCCGGCGCGGGGCGGCGTTCGGCTTCGCCCAGTGCGACTACCTCGGCGGCGATGTCGGCCAGAAGATCTCCGAGGCGAACGCGCGCACCCTGGTCATCGCCCAGATCGAGACCGAGCGCGGGCTCGAGCAGGTCGAGGAGATCGCGGCGGTCGACGGGGTCGACGTGCTCTGGGTCGGCCACTTTGACCTCTCGAACTTCTTGGGCATCCCGGGGCGGTTCGACGACCCGCGGTTCGATGCCGCGATGCGCAGGGTGGCCGATGTCTGCCGCCGGCAGGGCAAGGCTGCCGGCTTCATGGCGACCGACAGCGCGTGGATCGAGCGCGCGCGCGACATGGGCTACACGATGATCGCGGGTGGCACTGACAGTGGCTTGCTGCAGCAGGCCTTCACCAGCCTCGTCGAGCAGATAGGCAGCGGCAGCCGCTGAGGAGACTCGATGCTCGATCTGAATCAAGAGGTCGCGCTCGTCACCGGCGCCTCGCAAGGGCTCGACTGGGCGATGGCGCATTGCGTCATACGAGGCCTCGTAGGTCACCGGTCTGGTGATGGCGGTGGGCGGCGGCTTCACCGCGGCGATGGGAAGGAGATCATGCGATGAGCGAATTCCGGGTCGGCATCACCGCCGACGTCCTCAGCTCCGATGGCGAGCCGATCTTCGGCCGCGAGGTGCTCGGCCTGCTCGACGCGAACGGCATCGCCTGGGAATACATGGCGCAAGCGCCGGACGGGCTGACGCCGACGCAAGCGGCGCGCTACGACGCGGTCTGCGCGATGCTGACCCGGGTGACGCCGGCGAGCCTGGCGGGGCCGGATCGTCGCCTGAAGTTGATCGCGCGCTTCGGCGTCGGCTACGACACGATCGACGTGCCCGCGTGCACCGCGGCCGGCGTGCTGTTGACGATTGCCCCCGACGGCGTGCGCCGACCGGTCGCCACGTCGGCGCTGACCTTCGTGCTGATGCTCGCCCAGAAGGTGCTGATCAAGGACCGGCTCACGCGCACTGGCCGCTGGAGCGAGAAGCTCGATCACATCGGCACTGGCCTCACCGGCCGCACCTTGGGCTCGATCGGCCTGGGCAACATCGGCGCCGAGCTGTTCCGGATCGCCCGCCCGCTGGAGATGCACGGCATAGCCCACGATCCGTATGCCGATCCGGCCCTCGCCGCGGAGCTCGGCGTGCGCCTCGTCGACCTCGAGACGCTGTTTCGCGAATCCGATTTCCTCGCCGTGAATTGTCCGCTCAGCGAGGCGACCCGCGGCCTTGTCAGCGCCCGCCTACTGAGCCTGATGAAGCCGAGCGCCTATCTGATCAATACCGCACGCGGCCCGATCGTCGACGAACGCGCACTCTACGATGCGCTCGTCAGCGGCCGACTTGCCGGTGCCGGCCTCGACGTCTTCGAGGAAGAGCCTACGCCAGCGTCGAATCCGCTGCTGCAGCTCGACAACGTCATCGTGACGCCGCACGGCATCTGCTTCACCGACGAATGCATGCGCCGCCTGGCCGAGAGCGCCTTTCGCGCCGTGCTCGACGTCGCTGACGGCCGTACCCCACCGTACGTCGTCAACCCGCAAGCCATCGGCTAGCGCGATCGAGTGCTTGGCGCGGAACCCGCCACGATGACGCCGCCACCTTCGGCGCCCAGCCTGCCGCGACGCACATGCGCTCTTCGACAACGCTTAGCGCCATCGCCGCTGGGCTGGACGACCAACGTGGCGTTCGCCGCGGTTTCCTCCCCCGAGGCCTATACAACACCTGCCCGCACGCAGCGAAGGCGTGCGACCACCTGCGCGCGAGGGCAGGTGTCACACAAGCCTCAACCACGAGTTCGGTTTCGTGAGTGTCGCTCAGGGTCGGATCCTGACGGCGAACCTGCCGAATTCGCCGCCCGCTTGTCGTCATCCGACGTGGTGATGCCGGTTCGCTGACGCGCGCCGCCAAGGGGGCCATCCACAAGCCGCAATCGGCGAACGTCCGCAGCTGGGGCGCCAAGGCGCGATGGCGTCGCCACGCTGGCGTCGCCACGCTGGAGTCGCGCAGTGGGGCCGCCGACCAAGCGCACCGAGTCGCCAGTCGGGACGCCAGGCGCCGGGCCGAGGTACGCCTCGCGCCACATGGGCGAGCGCTTCTAGACCTTCAAGCGCTCGTTCTGCGGGAACATGGCGCGCCGCGCCTCATCGTCCAGTTCGGTCTTGAAGGCGTGCCTATCCTTCAGCGCGGCGGCCCGTTGCGCCGCGGGGCGCTCATTCACGGCATCGAGCAGGCGCTTCACATTCGGCAGTTGCTCCCAGGCTTCGGCGCCCAGCGCAAAGGGCACGGCACGAGCCCAGCCCCACACCGCCATATCCAACACCGTGTAGCGGTCGCTCTGCATCCATGACCGATCCGCCAGGTGCGCATCGAGGAGCTTCCAGTGTCGCCACGCCTCGAAGTCATAGCGATTGATCGCATAGGGGTTGGGCTCCGGCGCGTAGTGCTTGAAGTGCACGCACTGACCGGTGAATGGTCCGATGCCCGAAGCCACGAACATCAGCCACGACAGCATGGGCCCACGATCCTTTGGCTCGGGCAGGAACTGACCGGTCTTCTCCGCCAGGTACAGCAGGATCGCATTGCTGTCGAACACGGTACTCGCACCGTCCACGATCACCGGCACCTTGGCGTTGGGGTTCAGCGCAGTGAAGGCGGGCGCATGCTGTTCGCCCTTGCGCGTGTCGACCGGAATGGCCTCGTACGGCAGCCCGGCCTCCTCGAGGAACAGGGCAACCTTCATCGGGTTCGGTGCGAGCGAGTAATAGAACTTCAGCATGGGGCAGACCT
>Ga0105090_10001585_pt1 | contig 12340 bp, 11 predicted proteins | sample PPLLak3March2015_FD_79110 | JGI IMG/M metagenome (GOLD analysis project Ga0105090, IMG submission 79110) | Freshwater sediment microbial communities from Prairie Pothole Lake near Jamestown, North Dakota, USA - PPLs Lake P7 Core (1) Depth... | ecosystem: Environmental > Aquatic > Freshwater >... | reverse complement strand
GTCATCAGTCATCTCACGCGGTTCATCAGCCTTGGGGTTCTGAACCGACAGATACAGATTTTCTCGACGCCTGAAGCTGCTATGGACTGGGTAGCAGAGCAGTCGACTTTCTTGCTGCATTAGTTCGGCCAAGGCGGCGCGAGAAGATCTGGCGGGCTCTGTGCACCGTGCGGACCTTGCTTGGTTAGGTCTGCTCCTGGCCGATCTTACGCGTCCACGAATGTCCGCATCGCATGCTACGACCGCAGCATCCGGCCGCCGCCCGCTAACGCCCCGCGCCGCTCAGCAACGCGCCCCGCTGAGCCGCGCACTCGCGATCGAGTACCACCGTCGGGAGCGCTCGTGTCTCGATGACGTCGAGCATGCGTTGACCATACGGCGGTACCGTACGATGGCAATGCGAAGGACACGAGGAATGGTTCAGCCTGACCGACTGCTCCCGGCCGAATCCGCTGGTCCAAAGCGTCGCAACACAACCCCGCCGCTAGACTATGCGTAACGACCGGGGACAATTCAACCATCCGCCAGGCGCGACTGCGTCGCGGCCGGCGGGGGATGGCCGTCCGATCGCGTACAAGTGGCGCACGCGACGGGGTGCGGCCCGGATCGGTAGGCCTGGAGAACGACGGTGAACATACGTTGCCTTTCAGTTGCTGCGGCTTGTTCGTTCGTGCTCGCATTTTCGAGCAACCTGTTTGCGGAGGATCTGGTCAGCGAGTCATATGCCGTAGCGGTGCAGACCGACGTGGTCTACGGCCGGGGTCGGGTCGGCGCAACGGGACCGAAGCCGCACTTGCGTGACCTGAAGGCGGATGTCTACCGGCCGCTCGTCAATGGCAAGCCGCTGATCGGACGTCCGGCGGTCGTCATGGCGTTCGGAGGAGCCTTCCATCGCGGTTCGAAGGGCACGGCTCGATTCGAAGAAGATGGTGCCTCGGACTCCTCGATGGGCGATTACTGCAGGACCTTCGCCGCGGCGGGCTACGTGTGCCTCTCCATCGAGTACCGTTTGGTGCCGGAGGATCCGGCATTACCTCCCGATCTCGACCCTGCGGCGCTGCTTCCGAAGGCGATGCTCAAGGACCCGGTGATGACCGCGCGTGTCGACGTCGTGCGCGGCCGGATGGAGCTGCCATTGCTCGACGAGCGATCGCGCGAGCAGCTGTGGAACACGGTCTTCGCGGCGGCCGAAGACTTGGCCAGCGCGGTCGAGTTCGTGCGGGCATCTGCCGCGCAACTCGGGGTCGATCCGGACCGGCTCGCGATCGGTGGCTTTTCAGCCGGCGGGCTGGCAGCGGTTAATGCCGCTTATGGCATGGGTGCTCCGGTTAGAGCGGTGATCTCGCTGTCAGGTGGCATGGGCGGGTTTGATCTGCGCAAGACAGTCAAGGCCGGGATGCCGCCCGGGCTGTTCGTCGTCGGCCAGGGCGACCTCGAAGGCGTGCAGATCGGCACCCGCGCACTGCTGGGAATACTGTCCGCGTCAGGCGTGGAGGCGGAGGGGGCCTGGATGCCGGGCTTCGGTCACTTCTATCCGATGGGCGCGACGAGCCTCGGCAGCGACATGACCAAGCTGACCCTCAGGAGCCGTGCTCTTCGGTTCCTGGAAAAACGCTTGTGACTCCCGCGCTGATCCTCGCCGCTTTGCGCACCGCCATGAGCACGTGGACCATGTCGCTCCTCTGAACGCTCGACGACATCTCAGTCATCGACTCAACGCTGATGCCATTTTCTCGACGGTCCACTCCTGGCCGGTTGCGCCCGCACTCTCGACGGCCGCAAAGGGGTCGTTCGCCATTCCGGGTGACTCGAACCGACGCTGCGTTTAGCCCGCGAGACCCATTTCCGGACGGACTGTCTCCCCGCATGCGAATCCTGGTCGCCCTGGTGACCGCGGCCACCCAGCAGGACGGTTCAGCCGAGCACGCGCAGCACCTGGCGCGCTGCGAACACCATCAGCACCACCGTGCCGAGCGCGAAAAGCGAGAAGCGCACGATCACGCGGTTGAACGTCGCCTGCACGAGCGAGTGCAGCACCCTGAGCGCCACGTAGCCCCAGGCGAGCGCGAGCGACGTGCCGTCCCCGCCGCCCGTCATCGCGGCGAAGAACATGAGCGCGTAGAAGATCGTCGGCTGCTCGTGCAGGTGGTTGTAGTTGTCCGCGACCGAGCGGATGCCGGGCCGGAGCCGGTGAGCCCACGTCCCTGGATAGGCGGCCTCCTGCGGATCGATCCCGGCGGCCTTCATCGCGGGGATCCGCGTGGCGTACATCCAGACCCACATCACGAGCGTCCACGCGACGAGCGCGAGGACGGGCGACAGGAACTCCTGCGTGGTCGGCATGGTTGACTCCTCAGTCGGCGGGTCGGGAGGCGAGTGCGGCGAAGCCGGCGAACTGCTGGCGGACCACGGGATCCACCACCGTCGCCATCGTATCGAGGCGGTGCGAGGCGTCGCCGCTCAGGCGGTACGTGACGATGGCTTCGCTGCCGCCGGCCGCCGGCTCGAGCCGGACGGTGAGCACGCCCGTCACCGCCATTTCCTGGAACGGCCCAAGCGCGCCGCGGATCCTGAGCAGTCTGCCCGGGACCGCCATGACGACCCGCCCGTGTTCCGCGCTGCCTGCTGCCCAGCGTTCGCAGTAGCAGCCGCCAGCCTCGGGTACGAGGCTCAGGTTGGATGCGTTGCCGGACCATGTGTGGTCCGCCGGCCAGTAGTGCTCCGGGTGCACGAGCACCGCCCAGGCCGCCTCGGGCGTCGCCGCGAGCGTGTAGCGGTGCTCGATCACCAGCGAGTCCGTTGCCTGGGACTTCACCTCGGCCTGCGTCATCCACGGCGAGAGCACGAGCGCGGCCGCGAGGCCGAGCCGCCGATACCTGAGCATGGATCCCCCTGCGATCGTGTCGTTTGCCCGGATGATACTGCGTGCGCGATGGGCGCACACGCCATCCTCGGCGTGCGCCCGGCTACAGCATGCCGGCGGCGGCGAGCCGGGCGTCCTGCTCCTGGATGGACAGGGGCGGGCAGTGCCGCGATACGTTGCGCAGCAGCGCGGCGAGGTGGGGCACGTGCAACCCGAGGAGCACCTTGCCGGTCGCGAGGAACGCGACCGAGATGTCGCGCTCGGGATCGGCCCACACGAAGTTGTTCGCGAAGCCCAGGTGCCCGTAAGCCCGCGATGTGTTCGGACCGAACACGCCCCACGGGCTCGCGCCCAGCATCATGCCGGCCGAGTACCTGAGCGGCACGAGCAGCGTGCGGTCGATCTCGGGCTTGCCGACCTCGGCGACGGCGCGGCGCACCGTGAGCGGCTGAAATGCGCGTGCGCGGCCGAGGCGGCCGCCGTTGAGCAGGCACTGGAAGAATCTCGAGCAGTCGTCGGCCGTCGCCACGCCGTTGCCGGCCGGGATCACGGCCTGGTAGTAGCGCGGGTCGTTCGAGAGTTCGACCGCGTGACGGAGCGTCGTGCCGATCGCGTGACGCAGATAGCGGTCGACCGGCGCGTCGATGCGGAAACCGCAGGCGTAGCTGCGCGCGAGGCGGGCGAACGTGGCCGCGTCGGCGCCGAAGTCGAGGGAGGACAGTCTGAGCGGCGCGAAAACGTTGCGGCGCATGAAGCCGCGGAACTCCTCGCCCGCCACTTTCTCGACCAGGTCTGCAATCACGAACCCGGCCGTGAGTGCGTGGTACGCGTGGTGGCGGCCCGGGCGGTCCGGCGCCGTCCGGTAGATGAGCCGCAGCATCTCCTTGCGGTCGAGCAGCAGCTCGGCCACGTCGAGGCCCGCGAGCGGCACGGCCGGGATGCCGGCCTTGTGGCACAGGAGCTGGTAGATCGTGATGTCGCGCTTGCCGTTCTGGCCGAACGCGGGCACGTAGTGGCTCACCGGGTCGAGCAGGCTCAGCGCCTTGCGCTCCGAGAGCAGGTGCACCGCCATCGCCGCGATCGCCTTGCTCGCGGAATAGATGCAGACGGGCGTGTCGGGCGTCATCAGGACCGGGTCGCGCGCGTAATCGCCGGGCCCGTTGCCGCGCGCATGGCCGATCGCGCGCTTGAGCACGACGCGCCCGTGGCGACGCAGGACCAGCGAGATCCCGGGATGCATGCCAGAGGCGTACACGCGCTCGACCGAGCGCCAGATCGCATCGACGCCCGAGCGCGTCATGCCCGCCTCGGCCGGGTCGCACTCGTCGCGGCGCGCGATCGTCGTGACGGTCGCGAGATCGTACGGCACCCTGGCGGCCTCGATCACGAGGCTCCGCATCGCGTCGGGGACTCGGCGGACCGCCGTCAGCATCGGGCCGCCTGCAGTCCGGACGCTTCGTGCCGGCGGCGCAGGACCGCGTCGCGGACGAGCACCAGGCGGTCGTTGCCGAAGTACATGTCGTCGCCGCCGACGAAGATCGTCGGCGAGCCGAAGCCGCCCCGAGCGATCACTTCGTCCGTGTTGCGTTTCAGCGCGTCCTTGATCGCGGGGCTCGCGATGCCGGCGTGGAACGCCTGCGGATCGGCGCCCACGCGCTCGCAGAGCGCCGTCAGGACCTCGTCCCGCGAGATGTCCTCGCATCGGGTCCAGTAGGCCTCGAACACGGCTTCCGCGAACGGCACGAGCCGCCCCTCGGGCTCGAGATGCAGGCAGCCGCGCATCGCCTTGACGCTGTTGACCGGGAACACCGGCGGCGGGAAGTGGATCTCGAGCCCGGCCACGCGCGCCCAGTCCTGCAGGTCCTTCTGCAGGTAGGTCTGCTTCGCCGGCACGCCGCGCTCGCGAAACTCGTAGACGCTCGGGTTCACGGCGTTGAAAATGCCGCCCACGAGCACGGGCCGCCAGCGCACCTCGACCCCGAGCTCACGGGCCATCGGCCGGAGGTTGTGGAACGCCAGCCAGGTCCACGGACTCGAGCAGTCGAAGAAGAATTCGATCATTCTCATATATTTCCAGAAGCCAGCCCCGGCCGCCAGCACGATGCCTCCATGATCGACCTCTACACCGCCCCGACTCCGAACGGCCACAAGGTCTCGATCGCGCTCGAGGAGCTCGGGCTGGCGTACGTCGTGCACGCGCTCGACCTCGGCAAGCTCGAGCAGAAGCAGCCCGGATTCCTGAAGATCAACCCGAACGGGCGCATCCCGGCCATCGTCGACCGCGACGAGGGCGATTTCGCCGTCTTCGAGTCGGGCGCCATCCTGGTCTACCTCGCGGAGAAGACCGGCCGGCTGATGCCCGCGGACCCGAAGGGCCGCTCGCTCGTGATGCAGTGGCTGATGTTCCAGATGGGCGGCGTCGGGCCGATGATGGGGCAGGCCAACGTGTTCTTCCGGTACTTCCCGGAGAAGATCCAGCCCGCCATCGACCGCTACCACGCGGAGGTGCGCCGGCTCTTCGGCGTGCTCGACGCTCGCCTCGCGGACCACGAGTTCCTCGCCGGCGACTACTCGATCGCGGACATCGCGAACTGGGCCTGGGTCCGCACCCATGCATGGTCCGGCGTGTCCCTCGACGGGCTGCCGCAACTCGAGCGCTGGGTGAGTCAGCTGGCCGCGCGTCCCGCCTGCCGCCGCGGCGTGGATGTGCCGCCGCGGCCGAAGCGGCTCGAGGAGGGCGGCGGCGCCGAGCGCTTCATCGAGGAGGCGCGCAAGATGGTCGAGACGGGCCGCGGTCCTCAGGGCGACGCGGGGCGGTAACGGTCGCGCAGCTCGGTCTGCCGCGAGCGCATCGACTGCGCCCTGCCGTCGATCCACACCTGCTCGGCGACCGTCGTGACCTCGAACGGATCGCCGGACCACAGCACGAGGTCGGCCGCGCGGCCGGGCGCGATCTCACCGAGCTCCGCGCCCAGCCCGAACGTCTGGGCAGGAACGCGCGTGAGCGCCGCGAGCGCAGCGTCCCACGGCAACCCGTGCGCCACCGCGACGCCGGCCGCCTGCCTCACCTGGTACGCGTTGTGTGTCGGGGTGATCAGGTTCGTGAAGACGATCGGCACGCCGGCCTCATGCAGGCGCGCCGCGTTCTCGAGCGTGGCGCCGAGCTGGTCGAAGCTCATCGGCAGGTTCGAGAGGGGATCGAGCACGACCGGCACGCGCGCCTTCGCAAGCAGACCCGCGACCTGCCACGCCTGCGCTCCGCCCACGATCACGGGCTTCGCGCCGGTGGCCGAGGCAAAGTCGAGCACCTGCCGGATGTCCGCCGCGCGATCGACGCGAAACGCGATCCGGCCGCCCGAGAGGTAGCGCGCGAGCACTGCGCGGCCCTGCGGAGTCAGGAGGCGAAAGTCGCTGTCGAGCGGGCGGGGTCCGGGCCGAGCTTCGCCGACGGCCTGCTCGAGCAGCATGAACTGCGCCGCACGGGTGTGGGCCGAGGCCTGGGAGGCCCGCGCCCCGAGGTCGACGAACAGCGTGCGACTGGCCGGGGCGAACGCGTCCCAGCGACCGTCGAGCCGCGCAACGGCGCCCTGACCGGCGAGCACGGTGCCGCCCTCCGAGGCGCTCGGCGCCACCATCGCGTGTGTGACGCCCTCGAGCCGGTTCACGCCGATCACGACGGAGTCCGGGTTGAACGCGCGCGTGACGTCGAACTCCGGCCGCGGCTCGAACGCACCCTTGCCGTCGCCGTGAGTCGGCGAGTTGTCGACGGTCGAGGGCTCGAGGCTGATCTCCTCGACGCCGATCGCCGTGATGCCGCCGAAGAAGCCCGGCGTGAGCGGTCGGCCAGCGGCCTCGACGACGGTCGCGCCGGGCGGCGCGGCAAGTGCCTGGCCGACCTCGACGATCCGTCCGCCGCGGATGCTCACGTCGGCATCGTCGAGCGTGCCGCGCTCGCCGGCGGTGTGGACCTTCGCGCCGCGGATCAGCACGTCCTGTGCGGTGGCGGCCGGCGACACGCCCAGCACGAGCGGCACGAGCAGCAGGAGCGCGCCCGCGAAATGCATCGCGCCGCTCACCTCGCACCCCCGATCGGCTGGCCGAGCAGGAAGTCCGATTCCGGTGCGCCGCGCGGACGCGCGCGGTCATAGGCGAGCGCGCCGTCGACGAATACCAGGTCTGCCTGCGCGTAGACGCTGAACGGGTCGCCGCTCCAGAGCACGACGTCCGCGACGCGGCCCGGCTCGAGCGTGCCGACACGGTCCGCGATGCCGAGCGAACGCGCCGCATGCGACGTGATCCAGCGGATCGCGCGCTCCGGCGGAATCGCGAGACCCGCGCGCCGGCCCCGCTCCATCGCCTTGGCGGCCTCCTGGTTCAGCCGCTGGATTCCCGCCGCCGAGTCGGAGTGCACGATTGCGCAGCCGCCCTCCGGCGCGTCGACGAAGGCGAGGTTCTCCCAGATCGCGTCGTAAGCCTCGATCTTGAAGCCCCACCAGTCGGCCCACAGCGCGCCGCACACGCCTTCCTTCGCGAGCCGCCCGGCGAGCTTGTAGGCCTCGACGCCGTGGTGGAAGGCAGCCACCCTGAAGCCGAACTCTCGCGCGAGATCGAGCATCAGGGCCATCTCGTCCGCGCGGTAACAGTGGATGTGGACCTGGATGTCGCCCGCCATCGCCGCCACCAGCGTCTCGAGCCGGAGGTCGCGCTTGGGCGGCACGGGCGCGGGGTCGTCGGAAGGCCTGCGCCCGGTGCCCTTGCGCTCCCACGCCGCGAGTTCCTGCTCGTACTCGCGCCATTGCTCGCGGTAGTCCTGCGCGTCCGCGAACGCCTGGCGATAGCCCGCGACGTTTCCCATGCGCGTCGACGGGGCGCGGTCCTGCCCGCCGTAGACGCGCTTCGGATTCTCGCCGCACGCCATCTTGAGGCCGTGCGGCGCGCCCGGGAATTTCATCTCCTGGTAGGTCGTAGCCCTGACGTTTCGCACGGTGACCCCGCGCCCGCCGATCAGGTTCGCGGAACCGGGCAGGATCTGCATCGTCGTGACGCCGCCTTCGAGGGCCGTCTCGAAGCCGGGGTCCTGCGGCCACACGCCGTGCTCGGCCCACACGCCCGCGGTGACTGGGTCGGTGGCCTCGTTGCCGTCCTGGTGCGCGTCGAGCTCGGGCACGGGATAGACGCCGAGATGCGAGTGGACGTCGATGATGCCGGGCGTCACCCAGCGTCCGGACCCGTCGACGATGGTCGCACCGTCAGGGGAGAGCCCGGCGCCGACGGCGACGATGCGGCCGTCACGCATCAGCACGTCGGCGCCGTCGAACCGACGGCCGGCGCCGTCGAGCACGGTCGCATTGCGGATCAGCGTCGGCGCCGAGGCCGGCGCGCGGTAGGTCGAGGGATACGGGTCGGGTGCCGCGGCATGCGCGCAACCGAGGACCCACAGACCGGAAACGAGGCCCGCAACAATTCTACGCACGAATCCACCGCTCCCACTCCGGCGTCGTCGGCGCCAAGAGTGTCTGCACGGCGGCACGAAAACAAGAGGCCGGCAGCGACGCTGCCGGCCCCGTGAGCCGATGCGGATCCCTTGGATCGGGCGTCGAGCGGCGTCGACTAGCGGCCGTGGAAGCCGAAGTCCGTCCGGTAGACCGCGCCGAGCGTGATGCGGTCCACGTCGTATTCGCCGAAGCCGTCGTCGTCGCCGACATCAGTGTACTGCTGGTACTCGAGGCGCACGGTCCACTGGCGTGCCGTGTACCCGAGGCCGGCACCCCACATGAGCGACTGCGACGAGGACGAGTCGTCGAGCGACTCTCCGAGGCCGCCGCTGTCGACGCTGACGTCGAGGTCGTTGTCGCCGAAGTACATGCCGACGCGGCCGAGCACTTCCCACCCGGCGCCGATCGGCAGCGTGCCGACTGCGGAAAGTGCCGGGCCGGAACTCGCGACGTTCACGGTCGTGTTCAGGTCGCCGCTCCCGATGCCGTCGCTCACGAGCAGGCGGCTCTTGTACTCGGCCTCGCCGAGGTCGACGTAGGCCAGCTCGACCGCGACGTAGCGGATGATCTGGTAGCCGAGCGTGAGCCCCCAGGTGAACGCGTCTTCGCTCGTCTCGGAGCGGCCGTCGATCACCGCGAAGCCGCTATCGACGAGCGCGTCCTCGATGCCACGGTCGAGCCCGCGGCCGTCGAGGTCGGTGGACGTCTGACCGAGATCGGCGCCCCAGTAGAAGCCACTGTTCGCCCAGATGTCCTGGGCTCCGGCGGTCATCGGCAGCGCGGCCATCGAGGCGATTACGGCAAGGGCGATTCGGGACTTCATCGGGTGCACTCCATGGGGTTCGTCCGGCCCCGATACCCGGGCCCGGTAGGTTTGGGCTAACGTAGCGGAAGTGTAGGGGCCGGCGGAGCGAACCGCATCACGGAAACCGCAGTGCCGGGGGAACCACTGGCCGGCGGCTGGACGATTCGCCACGCGCGCCGGTGCCCACGATGGCTGGGGGAGGCAACATGAAGCGTACGAACCGTTGGTCGATGAGCGGCGCCTGGGCCGCGATTGCAGTGGCCGCGCTGGCGGGCGGCTGTGGAGGCAAGCCGCCCGCAGAGCCGGTGGCCGCACCCGCGGGGCCGCCGCCGACCCCGACCCTCGAGCAGGTTCGATCGGCCGTGGTCGCGGGCGTGTTCGAGCAGCCGGTCACGCTCGCCGACGGACGCTGGCAGGGCGAACCGGCAGCCCCGGGCGCGGCCTCGCAGCCCTCGTTGCTGCTCTGGGACACGACTTTCCTCACCGGTGATCTCGACGGCACGCCGGGCGGGGAGGCTGCAGCGTTGCTCGGTGCCTCGGGCGGCGGCAGCGGCGAGTTCGTCCACATCGCGGCGTTCGGCTTCCGCGACGGCGAGCTGCGCAATCTCGGCACGGCCCCGGTCGGCGACCGCACCCGGGTGCAGAACGCGTGGCTCGAGCGGGGCCGGGTGGTGCTCGACGTCGTCGAGGCCGGGCCCGGTGACGCGGCCTGCTGTCCCACGCAGGTCGCCCGCAAGGTCTATGCGCTCGAGGGCGGCGCGCTGCGCCAGGTCTCGAGCGAGGTGCGCGGCGTGCTCGGGATCGGCATGCTCGCGGCGAACGAGTGGCAGCTCGTCGAGATCGACGGCGAGCCGCTGCCCGCAGGGACCGAGGCGCCGCTCGTGCACTTCGAAAAGGACGGCGTGCGCGGCTTTGCGGGTTGCAACCGGTTCACGGCGAGCGTCGCGGAGACGGCTCCGGGCCGGATCGAAGTCGGGCCCGGCGCTGCGGCGACCCGCAAGGCCTGCCCGCAGCCGCAGATGGAACTGGAGCAGCGTTTCCTCGCCCGGCTCGACCAGGTCGAGCGCTATTCGTACGTCGCCGGGCGCCTGGCGCTCGAGTACAGGGACGGCGACCGCTACGGGACCCTGCTCTTTCGCAAGTAGGCGTCAGGCCGTGGCCCGCGCACGGCGCCGCGTCTTGCCGCGGGCCGGGGCGCGGGGCGTCCCGCGCTGCGCGGTGACCCGTTCGAGCCCGACGAATGCGGCGGTCGCGTCGCGCGCGAGGCTCTCGACCTCGGGCAGCGCGGAGCCGTTGGCGGTGAATCCCAGGATCACCTGTCCGGCGTACGACATGAACGTCACGTTCAGGCCGATGCCGACGATCAGCGTCGAGACCGGGAACAGCGCCTCGAGCCGCGCCCCGTTCAGGTACAGCGGCTGCTCGGGCCCGCGCACGTTCGAGACCAGCACGTTCGCCGGCACGAGGCCGAGCGCCTCGGGGCTCGCGACCGTCAGCGTCTCGGAGATCGCGAAGGCCACGACCGCATAGGCGTAGGCCACGTTCTTGCCGAGTCCCTTGAGCTCGGCTTTCGCGGCCCGCGTGTGCTCCATGATCGTCTGGAGCCGCTTGCCGATCGAGGCCGACACCGGGCCGAGCGCCGGGAAGATCGCCGAGACGTTGGTCGTCACGTCCTTCGCGCCCGGGTCGTGCAGCGAGACGGGGCAGAGCGCTACGATCGGGTGGTCGGGCGCCGCGCCGTGGCGCCGCAGGTAACGGTTTATCCCGGCGTCGAGCACGCAGAGCGTGACGTCGTTCACCGTCGCGCCCCACGCGCGGGCGACCCGCTGCATGCGGTCGAGCGGCAGCACCGCGTGGGAGATCGAGCGGGCGTTGTAGATCGGGTCGTTCATCGGCGTGTGCGGCGCCGTGAACGCCCGCGGCTGGCGCGGCGAGTAGCCGCGCAGCCCGCCGAGCGCCTGGTTCAGCGCGTGCAGCGAGCCGCGGCCGACCGAGTAGCTGCGGCCCGCGAGCTGACGCGCCTCGCGTTCGAGACGCTCCTGCAGCCCGCGCGGCGCGGGACGCGGCCGGTGCGGGTGCGCGAGGCCGACCGTCGTGCGGATGCGGCGGTCCGCGGCCGACTCCGAGAGCGACTGCCGCAGGATGCGCATGCCGGACTCGCCGTCCACCAGGGCGTGGTGGCACTTGTGATAGAGCGCGAAGCGGCCGTCCGCGAGCCCGTCGATGACGTAGACCTTCCAGCCGGGCCGGTGCCGCTCGAGCATCGGCGCGTGCAGGTCGGCGACCAGCCGATGCAGCTGCTCGTTCGAGCCGGGCGCCGGCAGCGCGAGGTGCAGCACATGGTGCGCCATGTCGATGCGCGACGCGTCCTCCCAGACCGGCAGGCCGGGCCTGCGGAACACGGGAATGCGGTTGAACGGCGGCAGCGGCTTCGCCGCGAGGTAGGCGTCGACGATCTGCTGCACGGTGCGCCCGCCGCCGCGCTTAGGCTTGCGGAAGACGAGCACCGAGCCCACGTGCCGCGGGTTGTCCACGGTCTCCGTGAGGAAGAACATCAGGTCGAGCATCGGGATCGGCGTGGACATCAGGTCTCCCCCGGGTCTCGCCGACGCCTCGACGTCAGGCCGACAGCAGGTCCTCCGCCGTCAGCTCCGACGCGTTTCGGCCGCCGGCATATCTGGTCAGCCCCACCTTATCGTAATGTCCCCGGATCCGCGGCGAGAAGACGCCGATGTACTCGAGGTTCGGCACGAGCCGCTTGAACATGGTCTGGCGGAACTCGGCCATGAACGGGGACGAGGAGATGATCTGGTCCCACTCGGACCGCTTGAGCCGCCCGCCGAACCATTCGTCGTAGACCTCGTGGGCGAGGAAGCGGTCGCGCATGAGGCAGGCGACCTCGAACGTCCAGTCCTCGCGCTCGCGCAGCTCCGAGGCGGAGAGCTCGGCGAAGTGGCGCTTGAGCGCGAGCACGCCGTAGTGCACGTGGCGCGCTTCGTCCTGGATCACGTAGCGCAGCAGTTCCTTCAGCAGCGGCTCGCGCGTCGCGTGGTGCATCATGCTGAAGGCGCCGAGCGCGAGGCCCTCGATCATGATCTGCATGCCGAGGAACTTCATGTCCCAGCGCGAGTCGCGCATCAGCGCGTCCATGATGGTGAACAGGTTGTCGTTCACCTG
>Ga0105090_10001584_pt1 | contig 12342 bp, 11 predicted proteins | sample PPLLak3March2015_FD_79110 | JGI IMG/M metagenome (GOLD analysis project Ga0105090, IMG submission 79110) | Freshwater sediment microbial communities from Prairie Pothole Lake near Jamestown, North Dakota, USA - PPLs Lake P7 Core (1) Depth... | ecosystem: Environmental > Aquatic > Freshwater >... | reverse complement strand
GGCGTCGTCCAGGTCGCGCTGCAACAGCGAGAACTTGTCCATCAGCGGCTTCAGATTGGTCTCGGCCTGGTCGAACAGCACGATGCCCAGCGCGCCGATCACCGCGCCGTCGGCGTCGCGCAGTGGAATGCGGCTGACGACGAAGGTGCCGGCGCGGTTGGACAGCAGGTCGATCAGGATCGGCTTTCCGGTTTCGAGCACCTTGTGCATCTGGGTGTTCTGCACCACGGCCGACACCGGATGGCCGACAAAATCCTCTTCGCGGGTAAAGCCGAGCGCCGGCAGGAAGCGGCGGTACTGGTCGTTGATCCAGACGACGCGGGCATCGCGGTCCACCAGCAGCATGCCCTCGCTGGCGTTGGCGAACAGGTCGAACATCGAGCGCGCGGCCAGCTCCAGGATGCTGGCGGCATCGCGCGGAAGCACCCGTTGGGCAAGGGTCTGACGGGACACGCTGGTATTCATGGGCACGATGTTACCCGCCAGACTCATCGGTACGCCGATATCAACGGCGCCGAATAGCTTTGATTTTTGTAGCGGCTTGTGACCGTTTGACGCCGGGGTGAGCGGTAAATAAGTCCGAAAATAAGTTCAGGCAGCCGGTGTCGCACCCCCGCGCCGGGCTTGCCACAGGCGCGCGACGCGCGGAAGCAACAGCACCAGCACCACAATGAACAGCAGGAAGGCCGAAGCCGGCCGTTCAAGGAACACGCCCCATTTGCCTTCGCCGATCGACATCGCGTTGCGCAACTGGGCCTCGGCCAGCGGGCCGAGAATCATGCCGACAATGACCGGCGCCACCGGGAAGTCGTAACGGCGCATCAGCACGCCCAGCAGGCCGATGCCGTACATCACAAACAGGTCGAAGCTGCTCTGGCGCATGCCGTACACGCCCACGGTGGCGAAGATCAGGATGCCGGCGTACAACTGCGGGCGCGGGATCTTCAGCAGCTTGACCCACAGGCCCACCATCGGCAGGTTCAGGATGAGCAGCATCACGTTGCCGATGTACAGCGAAGCGATGAGCGCCCACACCATCTTGGACGAGGTTTCGAACAGTTGCGGCCCGGCCTGGATGCCGTAGTTCTGCAGCGCGGACAACAGGATCGCGGCGGTGACCGACGTGGGAATGCCCAGCGTGAGCAGCGGCACCAGCGTCGCGGTCACCGCCGCATTGTTGGCGGCCTCCGGGCCGGCCACGCCTTCGATCGCGCCGGTGGTGCCGAATTCGGCCTTGTGGTTCGAGAGCTTCTTTTCGGTGGCATAGCTCAAGAAGGTGGGGATCTCGGAGCCGCCGGCCGGGATGGTGCCGAACGGAAAGCCCAGGGCCGTGCCACGCAGCCAGGCCGGCCAGGATCGGCGCCATTCGCTGCCGGTCATGTGCACGCTGGTCAGGCGGTTCATCTCGCAGACGCTTCGGCCCTCGTACATCGCGTTGTAGATCACCTCGCCGACGGCAAACAGCCCCACGGCGATCAGCACCACCTCGATGCCGTCCATGAATTCGGGGATGCCGGCGGTGTAGCGCACCTGGCCGGAGATCTGGTCCATCCCGATCAGGCCGGCGCCCAGGCCCAGGAACAGCGCGGTCAGGCCGCGCAGCGTGCTTTTGCCCAATACGGCACTGACCGTCAGGAAAGCCAGCACCATCAACAGGAAATACTCCGGCGGCCCGAGTTTGACCGCATGCTCGGCCACCAGAGGCGCGAACAAGGTGACCAGCACGGTCGCGATCGTGCCCGCCACGAAGGAGCCGATGGCCGCCGTGGCCAGCGCGGCGCCGGCGCGACCGCTGCGGGCCATCTTGAAGCCCTCCAGCGCAGTGACCATGGTGCCGGTCTCGCCCGGCGTGTTGAGCAGGATGGACGTGGTGGAGCCGCCATACATCGCACCGTAATAGATGCCGGCGAAGAAGATCATCGAGGCGGTCGGCTCCACCTGGCTGGTGATGGGCAGCAGCATGGCCACCGTGACGGCCGGCCCCAGGCCGGGCAGCACGCCGATGGCGGTACCCACCGCGCAACCGACAAAGGCCCACAGCAGATTGATGGGACTGATGGCGGTGGCAAAGCCACCCATGAGATGGGTCCAGGTCTCCAGCATGGCGACTCCCGAAAAAGGATGGGGTGGTGCGGGACCCGCGCTCAGATCCAGCCGGTACCGGTAAGCCCCGGCAGATTGATGGCCAGCAGCTTGGTGAACAGCCAGTAAACCGGCGCGGCGATCAGCACCCCGGTGATCGCGTCAATCACTGTCTGGCGGACACCCCCGACGGGTTTGCCTTCGGACAGGCGCAACCCCCGCACCGCCAGCGCAAAACACAGGGCGCAGCTCAGTACAAAGCCGGCGCTGGTGATCAGCGCAGCGTTGGCCAGCACGCCTGCGGACACCCAGGCAAAGGCCGGCCAGTCGCCACGCGCGGCACCGGAAGGCTCTTCCAGTTGCCGGAAGCCGCCGGTTGCCGCTTCCCACAACAACCAGCCGCCGCAGACCGCCAGCACCGCCGCCACCACCCAGGGCAGGAAGTTGGGGCCGACGCCCCCGTAGCCGGCATCCGACGGAATGGACAAAGCCCCGTACACCAGCACGCCGGCCACACCCAACACGCCCAGCGCAATCAGCAACTGGGCCCGCGCGCTGTGGCTCGAATGCGTCACCTGCGGCGCAGCGGGGGTGGTCATCACAACATCCCGGCCTTGACCATCGTGGCCCGCGTGCTGGCGAAGGAGTCATCGACGAAAGTGTCGAAGTCCTTCCCTGTCAGCAAAGCCGACGTCCAGCCGTTTTTCTCCAGGGCCTCGGCCCAGGCCTTTGACTTGGTGGCCTTGACGATCATGTCGGTCAACGTCTTGCGCTGCTCGGGTGTGATGCCGCCGGCCCCATAGACGCCACGCCAGTTGCCCAGCTCGACGTTGAACCCCTGCTCTTTCATCGTCGGCACGTTGATGCCCTTGATCCGCGCGGCCGAGGTCATGCCGATCGCCTTCATCTTGCCTGCGGTGATGTACTGCTCGAACTCGCTGTAGCCGCTGCCACCCACAGTAACGTTGCCCCCCAGGATGGCTGCCGTGGCCTCGCCGCCCCCACGGAACGGCACGTAATTGATCTTGGTCGGGTCCACGCCCACTTCACGGGCCAGCATGGCAATGGCGATGTGCTCGGTGGAGCCGCGCGAGCCACCGCCCCATTTGACGCTTCCGGGGTCTTTCTTGAGTTGGGCCACGACATCGGCCATGGTCTTGAACGGCGAATTGGCCGGCAGGACGAAAACGTTGTACTCGGTGGTCAGCCGGGCAATCGGCGTGACCTTGTCCAGCCCGACCGGCGGTTTGGTCTGGATGATGCCGCCCAGCATGACGGCACCCATGACCATCAACGCATTCGGGTCACCCTTGGTGGCATTGGCAAACTGTGCCAGACCAATGGCGCCGGCCGCGCCGCCCTTGTTCTCGAAGGTGACGGACGATGCCACGCCGGCGTCCTGCAGCGCCTTGCCCAGCGCGCGGCCGGTGCTGTCCCAGCCGCCACCCGGGTTGGCCGGAATCATCATCTTCAGGTTGGCGCTCGCCAGCGCCGAAAGGGGCAGGCTGCCGGTGGCCGCCAGCGCGGCCAAGGACTTCAGAAAGGTGTCGCGACGCATGAAAATCTCCTCGTTACTGATGAATGACGGGGCGATGATCGGCCGCCAAGCTGTCAAACCGCTGTCCGATGCATCAGGGAAAGTGCTAATGTCCCGTCCGTGAAACTGCTACTGGTCGAAGACAACCTGACAATGCAAACCACGCTGCAACGCAGCCTGTCGCGCCGCGGCATGGACGTGGTGGCTTGTGGCGACGGCCGTCACGCGCTGGAAAGATGGCCCGCCTTTCAGCCCGATGTCGTGGTCCTGGACCTGACCCTTCCCGGCCTGGACGGCCTGCAGGTGTTGCAGCGCGCGCGCAGCAGCGGGTGGGCCGCGCCGGTGCTGATCCTGACCGCGCGCGGTACGGTGGGCGACCGCATCATCGGCTTGAACACCGGAGCCGACGACTACCTGTCCAAGCCTTTCGACCTGGACGAACTGGAGGCGCGTGTGCGGGCGTTGGCCCGGCGCGCGGCCCCGCGTGGCCCGGCCGAATACGACCCCGGCGCGAGCGTGAGCTTCGGACGACTTCGCCACGAACGACACAGCGGCGCCATCTACTGCGGGGATCAGGTGCTGGACCTTGCGCCCCGGGAACTGGCCTTGCTGCGGGCCCTGATGGCCCGGCCCGGACAGGCCGTGTCCAAAGAACACCTGTTCGAACAGGTGTTCCCCGGCGCCACCGACGTGCAGTACGAGGCGATCGAGGTTGTCGCCTACCGCCTGCGCAAGAAGCTGGCCAACAGTGGCGTGGCGCTGGTCACGCTGCGCGGGCTGGGTTACCTGTTGAAGGTGACTTGATGAGCGCCCCGCTCCACAACGCCACCGCCGGGCGGGCCGACAAGCGGGCACCGCCGCGCCAGCCCCTGTCGCTGCGACGCTACCTGCTGCTGGGCATCCTGCTGCCGGTGGTCGCCTTTGTGGTGATCAACACCTGGAGCCTGTACCAACAGGCCCTGGTCGCCGCCAACACCGCGTACGACCGGACCCTGTTGGCCTCGGCCAAGACGATCAGTGAGCAACTGGACGTGCAAGGCTTCGATGAGTCGGCCCGGCTGAGCGCGCGCGTGCCCTATTCCGCGCTCGAAGCCTTCGAGGCCGACAACCAGAGCCGCATCTTCTACAAGGTATCGAGCCTGGGCGGTGAACTGGTGTCCGGGTTCCCCGGCCTGCCGGCCTGGCGCGGCCAGATTCCGGCGAAACCCGCCTACGCCGCACTGGTGGATTTCTACGACGACCGCTATCAGGACGAGCCGGTGCGGGTGGCGGCGCTGCTGCAGCCAGTGATCGGCACCGACGGGCGGACCATGGCGGTGATCCAGGTCGCGGAGACCCTGGAGTTGCGCCATACCCTGGCGCGCCAGATGCTGATCGATACGCTGTGGCGCCAGGCCTTGCTGGTCGGCGTGATTGCCCTGGTGGTCGTGGTCGTGGTCCAGCGCGCCACACGGCCGGTGCGAAAGCTGAGCGCCGAGCTCCAGGCGCGACCCGAAGGCGACCTGACCCCGATCGACGCGCCCGACGCCCCGCGGGAACTGCTGCCGCTGGTCGATGCCACCAATGCGGTGATGAACCGTCTGGAGCACTTGCTCGCGCACCAGAAGCGGTTTGTGCGCGACGCCTCGCACCAACTGCGCACGCCGCTGGCGGTGCTGAAGACCCAGGTGCAATCGGCCTTGCGCGGCGACGTCGAACCCCGGCAGGCGCTGGAGGAAATCAACGAAACCGTGGACCGCGCAACCGAACTCGCCAACCAGATGCTGGCGCTGGCCAAGGTGGAGCAGCTTCGCCAGCAGACCGGCGAGGGCGTGCGTGACCTGGCCGATGCGGTCCGCGCGGTGGCGCTCGACCTCTCGCCCCTGATCGCCGGCAAGGACATCGACTTCACGATCGATACCAGGCCGGCCCCGGTCGTCGCGCACCAGTGGATGCTGCAGGAGCTCGCCCGCAACCTCCTGCACAACGCGATCAAGCACACTCCGGACGGCGCCCCGCTGGCGGTGCGCGTGGTGGCCGACTCACGCACCGTGGCACTCACCGTCGGCGACAGCGGCCCGGGAATCGCCAGCGAACTGGCGGCACGCTTGTTCCAGCCCTTCTCCGCCGGCGACGTGCGCAACGGGTCGGGGCTCGGACTGGCCATCTGCCGCGAAATCGCCGAAGCGCTCGGCGGCAGCATCAGCCTGGAAAACCGCATCGAACGCGGGCGCACGGGCGGCCTGGATGCAACGGTGCGACTGCCGCTGGCCCGCGACCCGGGGCACAATCCCGACTGATGGAAAAACTGCGCATCGACAAATGGCTGTGGGCCGCCCGGTTCTACAAGACCCGCAGCCTGGCCGTTGAAGAGCTCAATCGCGGGAGGGTCCAGGTCAACGGACAGGAAGCCAAGCCATCGCGTGAGGTCAGGCCGGGTGACAACGTGGTCCTTCAGCAGGGCCCGGTGCGGCGCACGGTGGTGGTTCGGGGCATTTCTGGCCAGCGCGGCCCTGCCCCGGTGGCGCAGCAGCTCTATGAAGAAACGGCCGCCAGTATCGACGAGCGGGTGCGCGCTGCCGAACAGCGCCGACTGGCCCCGGAGCCGGCCCTGACCATCGCCCACGGGCGCCCGACCAAGCGCGACCGCCGCGACCTTGGCAACAAGGCTTGGGGCGATCGCTGGAGCGCGTCGATCGACGATTGATGCGCTGGCCGGCGCCCAGACCGCAGGGTCCGCATCGTTTCAACCCATCTGGTACCAGGCGACACCGGGCGCATCGAGCCAGCGCCGCACCTCGCCACGGTGCCACAGGTAGTTCAGGCATGCCAGGCTTTCGCCGGTCGCGAGGTTGAGCAATCCGGTGTCGGATTGGTCGATGCCTCGGCCGAACAGGGCTGCGAACACGTCGATGGCGCGGCGCGGCTCCTGCAGCGTGCGGCGCAACCGATCCAGCGTACGGCCCTGCGCAGCCGCCAGGTAATCGAGCCTGGCGTGCAAACCATGAAAACACTCGTTGTGCGAAGGCAGCACCAGCACGTCGTCCGGGACTTCACGCTTCAACTTGGCCAGGGACTCCAGCCACTCGCGCATCGGATCGGCGTCCGGTTCGGTCGGGTGGATCGAGACATTGGAGGAGATGCGTGGCAACACCTGGTCGCCGGAAATCAGCAGTTTCAAGTCGGCGCAATACAGGCAGGCGTGTTCCGGGGAATGCCCGGTGCCGACGATTACGCGCCAGTCGTGGGCACCGATCCGGATCACCTCGCCGTCGACGATGCGCCGGTAGCTCTCGGGCAACGCATGGACGTGTCGCCCGAAGTTTCCGAATCGCGCCCGGTAACTTTCCAGTGAAGCATCGCTCCAGCCCGCCCGTCGGTAGAACGCGACCCCCTCTGCCGGGGCTTCGCGGCCCGTGTCCGCCGTCAGGACCCGGCAGTTCAGGTACTCCAACCGGGTCATCCACAGCCGGCAGTTGAACTTGCGGGTCAGCCAGCCGGCCATGCCGACGTGGTCGGGATGCATGTGGGTGCCGAAAACGCGTGTCAGAGGTCGTTGTTCGTCGGTGGTGACAAACAGCTCGCGCCACGCCGCCAGGGTCGCGTCGGTGCGCATCCCCGTGTCGACAACCGCCCATCCATCCACATCCTCGATGCCCCAGACATTGATGTGATCGAGCGCAATCGGCAGCGGCATGCGCATCCAGACCACACCGGGCGCGACCGCCAGCACCTTGCCGGGCTCGGGCGCCGCAGCAAACGGGTAGATCAGCAATGGCTTTTCCAGCTTCTCGCGAGGCGTTGAATCGGTCATGAATGGCGTCCGGGAAGTCGTATGGCGAACGATGGTACCCGCGCGTCGCGGGATGGTCCCGCACATCCGGGACTCGACCGGCCCCGGTGAATAATGCGGTCCATGAGCGCCCTGTTTTCTCCCTGTCGCCTCGGCTCGCTGCCGCTGGCCAACCGCATCGTCATCGCACCCATGTGCCAGTATTCGGCCGACGAGGGTCAGGCCAACGACTGGCATGCGGTCCACATCGGCCAGCTGGCGCTGTCGGGCGCCGGGCTTCTGATTCTGGAAGCCACGGCAGTGAGCCCGGAAGGTCGCATCAGCCTCGGCGATCTTGGTCTGTGGTCGGATGCGACCCAGACCGCGCTGGCCCGCGTGCTTGCAACGGCACGCCGACATTCGAAGATGCCGGTGGCGATCCAACTCTCCCATGCCGGACGAAAGGGATCGAGCCGCCCGCCATGGGACGGAGGACAGCTGATCCCGCCCGAGGAGGGCGGCTGGCACCCGCTGGCGCCCTCGGCCATTCCGCATGCTGCCGGCGAAGCGCCGCCACTCGCACTGGAAGCGCCTGGCCTGGCGCACATCGTGCAAGCATTCGCCGAGGCGGCCAGACGTGCGCATCAGGTCGGCATCGACGCCATCGAACTGCACGCCGCGCACGGCTACCTGCTGCACCAGTTCCTGTCCCCCCTTTCGAACCGGCGCAGCGACGCATATGGCGGGTCGTTGGAAAACCGACTTCGGTTTCCGCTGGCGGTGTTCGACGCCGTGCGCGCCGCGTTGCCGGCAGACTATCCGCTCGGGGTGCGGGTGTCGGCCACGGACTGGGTCGACGGGGGGTGGGACCTGAATCAGACACTGGCGTTCGCCCGGGCATTGCAGGACCGCGGTTGTGCGTTCATCCACGTCTCCAGCGGCGGCATCTCGCCGATGCAGAAGATCCCGATCGGCCCGGGTTATCAGGTGCCGTTTGCGCAGGCTGTCAAACTGGCAACCGGTCTGCCCACCATCGCGGTCGGCCTGATCACCGAAGCCGAACAGGCCGAAGCGATCGTTGCGGATGGACAGGCCGATCTGGTGGCGCTGGCGCGCGGTATTCTGTATGACCCCCGTTGGCCCTGGCATGCTGCGGCGAAACTGGGCGCAACGGTGGAAGCTCCACGCCAATATTGGCGATCGCAGCCACGCGAATGCCCGGGGCTGTTCGGTGAGACCCGGACCGGCCAGCGCTAGGCCGATGATCTATCACCACTCGAATCATCCGCCCTGCGCGCTTTCGCACCCCAGCCATGACCCCTCAGATCCTGCTCGATCACTTCGACAACGGCCGGTTCTGGCCCGAATCGACCCGATTCCCCGCGAAGGTCGACGTGCCCGGCGCGTACCAGCAAGCGTTGGCCGTTCGTGAGCTGCGCGTCCATCGGGGCGAAGTGCCGCGAGGCTTCAAGATCGGCTTTACCAACCGGCAGATCTGGGCGCGTTACAACGTCTTTGCGCCCATCTGGGGGACGGTGTGGAACACCACGGTCGCCTTCTGCGAGGGGCAGGGCACCGTCTCACTCGACGGCACCTGCGAGCCCCGGCTGGAACCCGAAACCGTGTTCGGGATGAAGGCGACGCCAGCGGCCCCGGCAACACTCGACGACCTGTTTGATGCGCTGGACTGGGTTGCGCCGGGCTTCGAGGTCGTCCAGTCGCATCGGCCCGGCTGGAAGTTCACGGCGGCCGAGACGGTCGCCGATGGCGGCCTGCACGCGCGGCTGCTCGTCGGGCCCAGGATCCCGGTGCCGGACATCGCGCGCAACGCAGCCGCTCTGGACCGATGTCTCGCTGAGGCCAGGGTGACCCTGCTGAAAGACGGCGAAGTGGTCGACCGCGGGACTGGCGCCCACGTGCTTGACAGTCCGCTTCGGGCACTGCATCACTTTGTGCAGGAGATCCGAAGTTGCCCCGGCGCGCCGGACTTGCAGCCCCACGACGTGGTGACCACCGGCACATGGACCGATGCGTGGCCGATCCAGGCTGGCGATCTGTGGCGCGCGGAATTCACGCCACCGCTGTCGAGCCTGCGCCTGACGGTCCTATAGGGCCTGCAACCTGGCGACCTCCCGAACTCCGGGCTCGCCGACCGGAGACATGCGACACATCACTTGGTCGCTGGCGCCGCGCCCCGCAACTCGGTGAGCCGTTGGGCCAGCAGCGCCGCCCATTTGTCGAACGCATTGCGCGCGTACGACCAGGCCTGGAAGGAGTTCAGGTAGCCACCCACCCAGGTCTGTGCGGCACCAGCGGCGCCCGCGTTCACGTCCGCCGCGTACTTGCGCCCGATCTCGGTGTCGCGGCATTCGGCGACGATGGTCCCGGTTGCGCCATCCCGGAACTGCATCTCCATGCCCGTCTCGCCCAGGTAGGGGGTGGAGCCCGCTGGCCTGCCAGTGGCAACGCCCGATCCGGCCTCCGCGACAAAGGCATAGGGAACGAGGGTGCCGGCCAGGCTGTCGGTCACCGTGGTCGGCACCAGTTCGGTCAGGGCGACCCGAATGACCAACACGCCGGGGCCAGCCTTGTCGACCACCGGCAACTGCGGTTTCAGCGCCTGAACCAGCGCGGTGTGGAAATAGTCGGTCAGCGTCTTGAGGTCGTTGGGGTCGATGGTCTGGTTGGCGCCAGCCTTCGGTGTCGCGAGCGATACCACGATGCGCGACACCATCACCTTGTTGAAGCTGCGTGGGTCCAGGTTGGGCGAGCGCCAGCATTCGATGCCCTGACCCCACGACGTCGGCTTGAGGCGGGCGTAATCAGACAAGAATCCGCTGCGGGTGAGGCGCGCGCTGTCGGTGGCTGTGATGCCAGTTCCGCCGACGGTCAGGGAATCGCCGGTCGCGCAGCCCGCGAGAAAAGCGCAACCCGTGATGGCCAATGCCGCCGCCGATGCGCGGTGCCAATGTCCGAGGCGCTGGAAAGCCAGTGTCATGGAGGTCTCGCGAAAAGGATGAAACAAAGGCGGCACTCCGGCCTTGGGCACCAACCGACAGGTGGATCGATGCGTGGCGACGGGTGAGGCCATCCAACAAAAAAGCGCCCGCCGGGCGCTTGAATGGTGTGCTGGCGGAAACGGAGGGATTCGAACCCTCGATGAGGCTCTACACCCCATACTCCCTTAGCAGGGGAGCACCTTCGGCCACTCGGTCACGTTTCCAGCAGAAGCGGAATTATGCCAGATTCGGGGGCGTCAACACGCCCCGAGCCGGTCGATCCGCCGACTTCAGGCCTGGTCGAGATCAAAGGCCTTGTGCAGGGCCCGCACGGCCAGTTCCATGTATTTTTCGTCAATCACCACCGAGGTCTTGATTTCGGACGTGGAAATCATCTGGATGTTGATGCCCTCTTCCGACAGGCAGCGAAACATCTTGCTGGCCACGCCGACGTGGCTGCGCATGCCGATGCCGACGATGGAGACCTTGCAGATCTTCGCATCGCCCGCCACCTCCTGGGCGCCCAAGGCGGGAACAACCTTGCTTTTCAGCAAATCGATCGTGCGGGCGAAGTCGTTGCGGTGCACGGTGAAGCTGAAGTCGGTCTTGCCGTCCTTGCTGACGTTCTGGATGATGACGTCGACCTCGATGTTGGCATCGGCCACGGCGCCGAGGATCTGGTAGGCAATGCCGGGCTTGTCGGGCACGCCGAGCACGGAAATCTTGGCTTCGTCGCGGTTGAACGCGATGCCGGAAACAACGGCTTGTTCCATATGTTCGTCTTCCTCGAAAGTAATCAGAGTGCCGGATTGGGCTTCCTCTTCGATGTTGATGTCCCAGGGCGTAAAGCTGGACAGCACGCGCATGGGCACTTTGTACTTGCCAGCGAACTCCACGGAACGGATCTGCAGCACCTTGGAGCCCAGCGAGGCCATCTCCAGCATCTCTTCAAAGCTGACGGTGTGCAAGCGCCGCGCCTCGGGAACGACGCGCGGATCGGTCGTATAGACACCATCGACGTCGGTGTAGATCAGGCATTCGTCGGCCTTCATGGCCGCCGCGACCGCCACCGCCGAGGTATCGGAGCCGCCTCGACCGAGCGTGGTGATGTGACCTTCGTCGTCTACCCCCTGAAAGCCGGTGACGATGACAACTTTGCCGGCCGCCAGGTCGGCACGCACGCGCTGGTCGTCAATGGACTCGATGCGCGCCTTGGTGTAGGCGCTGTTGGTGCGAATCGGAACCTGCCAACCGGCGTAACTGACCGACTCCATGCCCTCGGCCTGCAGCGCGATGGCCAGCAGCGCGCTGGAGGCCTGCTCGCCGGTGGCGGCGAGCATGTCGAGTTCGCGGTTGTAGGCGGTGTCCGCCTTGGCGGGCGCCAGTTCCTTGGCAAGCCCGAGCAGTCGATTGGTTTCGCCACTCATGGCGCTGGGCACGACCACCATCTGGTGGCCGGCGCGGGCCCATTTGGCAACCCGCCGTGCGACATTGCGAATGCGCTCGGTGGAGCCCATCGACGTGCCGCCGTATTTGTGAACGATCAATGCCATTGGTTTGACGCGGAAAAAACAAGAAAAGCGCGGACCTTCAAGAGCCCGCATTGGCCTCTGAGGCCTCGGAAAGTGCCGGTGCGCCCGAGCGACCGGAAGCTGGAATTGTACCAATCGCGCCGGCCATCACCGGCCGACAGACGTCTGCGGGCGCCAGCGAAACGCTCAGTCGGAATGCCAGTCAATGACGTCGCCTGCACGCCGGATGAAGCCCCGTCCGACTTTCAAGTGCAGGCCATGTCCCCGGGTGGTGCAGGCGGCCAGTTGATCCAGCAGTTCGTCAAGCTGCGCGGTGCTCGCGCTCGCCCCGTGAACGTGGCGCAGCCAATGGCGCAACACGTTGGCTTGGCGGGGCCGCGTCAGGTTCCGCAGCCCGGCAATCCGCGGCGGCAGACCCAGGACCACCAGGTCCTGCGCGGC
>Ga0105090_10001583_pt1 | contig 12344 bp, 13 predicted proteins | sample PPLLak3March2015_FD_79110 | JGI IMG/M metagenome (GOLD analysis project Ga0105090, IMG submission 79110) | Freshwater sediment microbial communities from Prairie Pothole Lake near Jamestown, North Dakota, USA - PPLs Lake P7 Core (1) Depth... | ecosystem: Environmental > Aquatic > Freshwater >... | reverse complement strand
CAGGACAAGCGGCCGAAGATCGACGTGCACACCTTCGACCTGCAGCGCAAGATGATCGAGAAGGGCCTGAGCTTCAGCGAAGTGCATGAGCCGATCCGCGGCACCGACCTCAGCAGCGGCGCGATCCACAACTTCGACAACCGCTCTGACCGCTACGTCATCCCGCACGAGGAACTGTTCCTCGGCCACTTCGCCTACACGGCGCGGCACCGGCGCAAGGTCGTCACGCTGGACGCGGCGCAGGCGCTGGGCAACTTCGAGGAGCGCGTGCTGCCGCTGACCGAAGCCGAAGCCGTGGCCGAGGCCAAGCGCTGCATGAGCTGCGGCCAGTGCTTCGAATGCGACAACTGCGTCGTCTACTGCCCGCAGACCGCGGTATTCAAGGTGCCGAAGTCGAAGTCCACCACCGGGCGCTATGTCGACACCGACTATGCCAAGTGCATCGGCTGCCACATCTGCAAGGACGTGTGCCCCACCGGCTACATCCAGATGGGGCTGGGTGAGTGATGAAGCCGGTCGGCCGCGCCCTGCTGCGCCGGCTGACGGCGGCGCTGGCCTGCGCGCTGCTCGCCAGCGGCGCCTGCGCGCAGGCGGCCGGCGCCAGCCGCGTGCCGAAACCGGTGATCGAGCCGGCGCGCGGCGAGGCCTGCGTCGCCGACCCGGACTTCATGCGCCGCAACCACATGCAGCTGCTCAAGCACCAACGTGACGAGACCGTGCATCTGGGCGTGCGCGACGCCCGTGCCAGCCTCAAGGGTTGCATCGAATGCCACGCCAGCGCCACCAGCGGCAGCGTCGCGCAGGCGCCGAGTGACTTCTGCGTCAGCTGCCACAGCTTCACCGCGGTCAAGCTCGATTGTTTCGAGTGCCATGCCAGCAAGCCCGGCAAGGCGATGCCGCCGGCGGGCCATCCGAAGCCGGGCGCCGGCATGACGCGGCCTCTGAACGCGCTGCGCCTGCCCACATCGGAGCCTGTGCGATGACGCGCGACCAGGACAGCGGTGCGAAACAGGCGCTGAGCGGCCGCCGCGCCTTCCTCGGTCTGGCCGCGGCCGGCCTGGGCGGCGTGCTGATCGCGCCCGGCATCCACCTGATGGAGGTGGCGCAGGCCGCTGCCCCAGGCGCCGCGCCGGTCGGCGCCAGCGCCAAGGTGCGCTGGGGCCTGCTGATCGATACCACCCGTTGCGCCAGCGGCTGCAGCGACTGCGTCAGCGCCTGCAACACCGAGAACGGCCTGGCCACGCCGACACGGCCGACCGATGCGCAATGGATCCGCAAGGTCGAGATCAAGTCGATCCAGACCGGACGCACGCAGTCACTGCCGGTGATGTGCCAGCACTGCGCCGAGCCGCCCTGCGTCGACGTCTGCCCGACCGGGGCCTCGTTCAAGCGTGCCGACGGCATCGTGCTGGTCGACCGGCACAGCTGCATCGGCTGCCGCTACTGCGTGATGGCCTGCCCCTACCAGGCGCGCTCTTTCGTGCACGAGGCGCTGGCCGAGCAGAAGCCCGAGGTGCCGCGCGGCAAGGGCTGTGTCGAAGGCTGCACACTGTGCGTGCACCGCATCGACGGCGGCGGCCAGCCGGCCTGCGTCGAGGCCTGTGCCAAGGCCGGCCACCACGCAATGCTGTTCGGCGACCTGAACGATGCCGACAGCGAGATCGCGCGCCGCGTGCGCGAGGTCGCGAGCAAGCAGCTGCGCCCCGACCTGATGCTCGACCCGGGCGTGCGCTACCAAGGTTTGGCATGAATCCGAAGTTCGGCCCAGGCCATTTCTACGCGCTGCTCTCGCTGGGCCTTTTGCTGGTGCTGGTCGGGCTGGGCAGCGCGCACTACATGGAATCGCACGGCCACATCGTCACCGGCATGAACAACCACGTGGTCTGGGGCCTGCCGCATGTGTTCGCGATCTTCATGATCGTGGCCGCCTCCGGCGTGCTCAACGTCGCATCGATCGGCTCGGTGTTCGGCCAGCCGGTGTACAAGCCGCGCGCGCCGTTGTCGGGGTTGCTGTGCCTGGCGATGCTGGCCGGCGGGTTGATGGTGCTGATGCTTGACCTGGGCCGTCCCGAGCGGCTGATCGTCGCCGCCACGCACTACAACCCACGTTCGGTGTTCGCGTGGAACGTGTTGCTGTATTCAGGCATGTTCGCGATCGTCGCGCTGTACCTGTGGACGATGTTCGAGCGCTCGATGAACCGCCATTCCAAGGCCGCCGGCGTGGCGGCGCTCATCTGGCGCTTCGTGCTGACCACCGGCACCGGGTTGATCTTCGGCTTCCTGGTGGCGCGCCAGGCCTATGCCTCGGCGTTGCTGGCGCCGCTGTTCATCGTGCTGTCCTTCGCCTGGGGACTGGCCGTGTTCCTGATCGTGCAGTGGGCGATGTACGCCTGGAACCAGCAGCAGCTCGACCCTGCCATCCAGCGGCGCATGGCTCGCCTGCTCGGCTTGTTCGTCGCTGCCGCCTTCTATCTGGTCGTGGTCTACCACCTGACCAACCTGTACTTCGCACGCCAGGCGGCCTTCGAGGCCTTCATCCTGCGCGATGGCGGCGTCTATCCGCTGCTGCTGTGGGGCGGTTATGCCGCAGCCGGCACTTTGCTGCCACTGCTGCTGCTGTTCCATCCGCGCCTGGGTGGACCGCGCGCCACGCTGCTGGCCGCCGCGCTGGTGGTGGCCGGCGCCTTGGCCTGGCTGTATGTGTTCATCATCGGCGGCCAGGCCTTTCCGCTGGAGATCTTCCCCGGCCATGTGGCCTCGAGCAGCTTCGGCGACGGCGCGATCGCGCACTACGTGCCACGCTGGCCGGAATGGCTGCTCGGCCTGGGCGGCATCGGCGCGGCCTTCGTGCTGACGACGATCGGCGTGCGCGTGCTCGACTTCATGCCGCAGGACGACTTCGCGACGCTCAAGGCCGATGCCAAGGGGGCTGCATGACTGCAGCGCGACTGCTGGTCTCCGCGGCTCACAAGTCCTCGGGCAAGACGACCTTCAGCGTGGGATTGTGCGCCGCGCTGCGCGCGAGCGGCCTGGCGGTACAGCCGTTCAAGAAGGGGCCGGACTACATCGATCCGATGTGGCTGGCGCTGGCCGCCGGCCGCGACGCCTACAACCTCGACCCCTTCCTGTCGAGCCGCGATCAGATCGTCGCCACCTTCGGCGCAGCCGCGGCGCGCGCCGACCTGAGCGTGATCGAAGGCAACAAGGGTCTATACGACGGGCTGGCGCTGGACGGCAGCAACAGCAACGCCGCGCTGGCGACGCTTCTCGGCGCCCCGGTGCTGCTGGTCATCGACGCACGCGGCATGACGCGCGGCATCGCGCCGCTGCTGCTCGGCTACCAGGCCTTCGACCGCAACGTCCGCATCGGCGGCGTGGTGCTCAACCAGGTCGGCGGCAGCCGCCACGAGGCCAAGCTGCGTGCGGTGATCGAGCATTACACCGACATGCCGGTGCTCGGTTCACTGGCGCACGACCCGGCACTGCAGCTCGACGAGCGCCATCTCGGCCTGGTCACCAGCCTGGAAGTCGACAACGCGCAAACGCATGTGCAGGCGCTCGGCCGGCGCGTTGCCGAACAGGTGGATCTGGCGCGTGTGCTCGAGCTGGCGCGCTGCGCGCCGCCATTGCCGAGGCCGGCCGCATGCGTGACGCCGCTGCGCGTGCCGCCACCGGCGCGCACGGTGCGCATCGCCATCGCCCGCGACAAGGCCTTCGGCTTCTACTACCCCGACGACCTGGAGGCGCTGCGCGAAGCAGGCGCCGAGTTGCTGCCCTTCGATACGCTGCACGACGCGCGCCTGCCGGCGGCCGACGGCCTGTTCATCGGCGGCGGCTTCCCCGAGATGTTCATGGACGAACTGCAGGCCAATGCCAGCCTGCGTGCCGACATCGCCGCGGCCATCGACGGCGGGCTGCCGGCCTATGCCGAATGCGGCGGCCTGATGTACCTGGCCCGCAGCCTGCAATGGCAGGGGCGCGTGTGCCGCATGGTCGGCGCGATTCCCGGCGACGCGACCATGCATGCGCGGCCGGTGGGCCGCGGCTACGTGCGCCTGCAGCCCACGGCCGACCACCCCTGGGCGGCCAGCGGCGAGGTACTGGCGCACGAGTTCCACCACTCCAGCCTGGATGGCCTGCCGCACGGCCAGCGCTTCGCCTACCGGGTCGGCCGCGGCCACGGCATCGATGGCGCGCACGACGGCCTGCTGCATCGCAACCTGCTCGCGTCGTACAGCCATCTGCGCGGCGCCGGCTGGGCTGCGCGTTTCGTCACCTTCGTGCGCGGGGTCGGCATCGTTCATGGCAGCGCGGCCAGGCCGGCCCGCGCCGAACCCCTGGTGGCCTGAATGAGCCCCAACACCAGCTTCACACGCAGCCTGCCGGTGGCCGGACGTCAGGTCGAGACCGATTCCGAAGGCTATCTGCTGCACCTGGACGACTGGTCCGAAGACTTCGCCCGTGCCGAGGCGCAATCCGAGGGCCTGGTGCTGACCGACGCGCACTGGCAGGTGATCCACTTCCTGCGCGACTACTTTCACGAGCATCGCGTGCAGCCGCAGGTGCGCACGATGATCAGGCACTTCACGCAGGTCTGGGGGCCGCAGCGCGGCAGCAACCACAGCCTGCATGAGCTGTTCCCGGTGGGCGGGCCGCAGAAGCAGGGCAACCGGCTGGCAGGACTGCTGCGCACCAAGGGCGAACATTGAACAGCGCAGCCAACGGAGACATCCCCATGTTCCAGGTCACTCCCACCGCCACGAGGCAGATCCGCGAATCCGCGCAGCGAAGCGATGCCGAGGGCATGGCCTTGCGCGTAGCCGCCCGCCAGGTCGCCGATGGCTCTGTCGAATACGGCATGGGCTTCGATGTGCCCAACGACGACGACGCACCGCTCGAGTTCGATGGCCTGACGGTGCTGGTCGCAGCCCACCACCAGCCGCTGCTCGACGACACCGTGCTGGACTTCGTCGAACTGCAGCCGGGAGAGTTCGGCTTCATCTTCATCCCGCCCCAGCCCGAACCCGCGGCACTGGAGCAGCCCCAGGCCTGCGGCAGTGGCGGCTGCAGCCGCTGCGCCGGCTGAGGCATCGCACGACGGCCCAAGGAGAACCTCATGAACTCGTTCGTCGACATCCCGGCGATGGTGGCGGCCTGCCGCGCCGCCTGCGGCATGGTGCATCTGGTCGGCGCCGGCCCTGGCGACCCCGAGCTGCTGACGCTGCGCGCCGCACGGCTGCTGGCACATGCCGACGCAGTGGTCTACGACCATCTGGTCGGCCCCGAGGTGCTGGCGCTGATCGGCCGCGACACCGAGCGCATCTATGTCGGCAAGGAACGCAGCCGCCACAGCATGGCGCAGCAGGACATCAACCTGCTGCTGGTTCGGTTGGCGCGCGAGGGCAAGCAGGTGGTGCGGCTCAAGGGCGGCGACCCCTTCGTCTTCGGCCGCGGTGGCGAAGAGTTGCAGGTGCTGGCCGCACACGGCGTCGCCTTCGAGGTAGTGCCCGGCGTCACCGCCGCTTGCGGCGTGGCCAGCTACGCCGGCATTCCGCTGACGCACCATGACTACGCACAAAGCTGCACCTTCGTCACCGGCCACCTGAAGGACGGCAGCTGCAATCTCGACTGGCCGTTGCTGGTGCGTCCGCGGCAGACGGTGGTGATCTACATGGGCCTGTCGGGCCTGCCGGACATCTGCGCGCAACTGGTCGCCCACGGGCTGCCGGCGCACTGGCCTGCCGCCGTGGTGTCGCAGGGCACGCTCGCCGAGCAGCGCGTCGTCTGCGCGACGCTGGCCACGCTGGCCGCCGAGGTGGCCCGCGAAGGCCTGCAGTCGCCCTGCCTGACCATCGTCGGCGAGGTCGTGCGGCTGCGCGACGAACTCGCCTGGTTCCGCGGCCAGCCGGGTACGGAGCCCGCGGTCGCCGAATTCGCCGCCGTCCAGGCCTGAACCATGACGTCGATGAAACTGCGGTCCATCGCCCTGGCCTGCCTCGGCCTCGGCGTCGTGTCCGGCTTGCCGGCATGGGCCCAGCCGCTGCCTGTGGCAATGTCGGCGCCATGGGCGCAGGCGATGTGCAACGCCTGGAACGCCGATGCCGGCCTGACCGACAAGCTGGTCGAATCGGGCTGGATGAAGAACGACGCCGGACGCGGCTTCAAGACCATGCAGATCTACCGTGCGGACTGCCCGAAGAGCGCGCGCATCGAACTGCAGATCTCGCTGAAGGACCACAAGGCGAAGTGCGTCTATGGCGGTGTCGCGCGCGGCGACAAGCTCGACGGCGGCGCCGACTACCTGATGTGGGCCGAGACGCCGCGCTGGCGCGAGATGGGCACCGGCGAGTACGGCCCGATGCGCGCGATGATGTTCGGCCATCTCAACTTCGAAGGCCCGAAGATGGAGGCCATGGGCAACATGGGCCCCTTCGAAGGCTTTCTGCGGCTGGTGGGCAAGGTGCCGGGGGAATGGGGCACGTGCTCCTGAGCTGCCCAGGGCCCGTGCCTGGCGGCGCGCGCCCCCCGTCCCCACCCTGCGTTCACGAAGCGCCGCGGCGATGCTGAGCTTGGACGACACCGGGCAACTGCTGCGCCGCAGCGCCTTCTTCCGGTCGACCCCGGACTTAGCAGTGCGTGCACTTTCCGGCCATGCAACAGTGATCCGGCTGCCGGCCGGCGAACTGCTGTTCAAAAAGGGCGACCCGGGATCGGCGATGTACTTCATCGTCGACGGCTGTGTTCAGGTGCATCATGCCGAGATGGTGGTCATACTTCTCGAAAAGGGTGAGGTGTTCGGCGAAGTCGCAGCGCTGTCGAGCGAAACACGGACGGCATCCGTGAGCGCCAGGACGGACGTCGTGCTGCTGAAGCTGGAACGCGACGCAATCTATGCCACGCTGGCCTCGCATCCGGATGCCGCCCAGTCGATGATCGAAGCCCTGTGCCACCGCGAAAGCGAAGTGATCGGCGAGAAGCTCGGGCGCATGATCCAGGCCAGGGTACTGGAGCACGAACTGGAAATCGGGCAGAAGATCCAGAGGAACTTCCTGCCCGCGACCCTGCCGGCCGTGCCGGGCTGGCAACTGGATGGCACGCTGCAGCCGGCACGCAAGGTGGCCGGGGACTTCTATGACTTCTTCATGGTTCCGAAGCTACAGTGCATGGGCCTTGTCATCGGCGACGTCTGCGACAAGGGCGTGGGTGCGGCGCTGTTCATGACGCTGTTTCGCAGCCTGATCCGCTCTGGCGCCTTGTACGGCGGCGGCACCGAGCGCTTTGCCGGCGACGATGACCTGGCCGGCACGCTGCAACACGCCCTGCGTTCTACCAACCAGTACATCGCGTCGACCCATCGCGGCAGCAGCATGTTTGCATCAGTGTTCTTCGGCCTGATCGAGCCGCAGTCCGGGCTGCTTCGCTATGTCAACGCGGGACATGAAGCTCCCTGGATCGGTCAGGGCGACGGGGTGCGCACGCAGCTGTCCACGACAGGGCCGGTGGTCGGCCTGTTCGAGGAAGCCGAGTACGAAGTGGGCAGCGCCGAGGTCCGGCCGGGTGAATGGTTCTTTGCCTACACCGACGGTGCGACCGACGCCCAGAACGAGGCCGGCGAGGCCTACTCCGAAGACCAGCTGCGCTGCACTGTCGTCCAGGGCGCCGCTGGGGACCGGCCCTTGCTGGACACCGTGCGTTCGGCGCTCGCAGGCTTCATCGGCAAGACGGACCAGTTCGATGACATCACCATGATCAGCGCCAGGCGCGGCCTGCACTGAGCCACGGAGCAACCTCTTCTCGGCAGTTCCGGCATCTCGATCCGTACCACCCCAGCGTTTTCACAAGGAGGCAAGTGCCATGAGCAATGAACTTCGAATCGCCGTGTCCGAGGAAAAGGGCGACACCCCGGTGACGATCCTGTATGTCAGCGGCGACCTGGACTCGAAGACCTACGGCGATCTGGAAACCAAGGCCGGCGATCTCATTGCCGCAGGCGCCAAGAACATTCTTCTCGACCTGCATGAGGTGCACTTCATGGGCAGCGCCGGGCTGCGCGCCATGCACGCCATGGCCGGCAAGCTGAAGGACGCAGGTGGCCAGCTCAAGCTGCTCAACCCGTCGGACCCCGTGGCGCGGGTGCTGAAGACACTGGGCTTCGACAAGTTCTTCGATATTCATGCCACGCGAGACGCGGCTCTGAAGAGCTTCTGACCCGGCGGCGGCACGCTGCATGCTGGTCATGATCGGCGACCGGATCCGGGTCAAGGCGGGTCTTGACGACCTGGCCCGGGTCAGGGCGTTTGTCGAGCGTCATGCCCATGCCGCCGGCCTGTCACAGGACGGGGTTGCCGAACTGGTCCTGGCCGTCGACGAGGCGGTGTCGAACTGCGTCGAACACGGCCTGCGCGGTGACGAAGGCGAGATCGAAGTTCGCGTCGAGCCGCAACGCAATGCCCTGCGCGTGATCATTCGCGACGACGCGGCGCGGTTCGACCCCACTCGAGCACCCGCGACGCACCTGGACCTGTCGCCCCTGGACAGAGCCCAGCCCGGAGGCTTCGGCCTGGAGCTCATGAATCGCCTGGTCGACGGGATCGACTATCGAGTCACAGGCGATGGGCTCAATGAACTCAGCTTGCTGAAGAGGCAAGCGTAGGCGTTGCGGCTGTCGGAACTTCAACGTGACGGCTTGCGCGGCCCCTCGCCGGCCTGCGCGGCACCGGCCGGCGTGCTGCGGAACTCCACCGCGAACACGGCAGCCTCGACCCGCGAACTCAGGTTCAGCTTCGACAGGATGTGGCGTACGTGCAGCTTCACCGTGTCGTGGCTGATGTCCAGCGCGCGCGCGATGGTCTTGTTGCTCTGGCCGCGAGACAGGTGCTCGAGGATCTGCCGTTCGCGTTCGGTCAGCGATTCGAACTGGACGCTGCGCGTATCACCCTTGGCACCCGTCTGCAGCATCTGCGCCAGTTTCAGTGTCATCGCCGGCGCCACCACCAGTTCGCCGCGCGCCGCACGGCCGATGGCGCCGATGACTTCGTCCGGCTCCATGTCCTTGAGCAGGTAGCCGCGCACACCGACGCGCAGCGCCGCGGCCATGTCCTCCTCGGCGTCGCTCATCGTCAGGATGACGATCGGCGTATCGATGCCCTCCTGGCGCAGTCGGCGCGCCAGCGTCAGGCCGTCGATGCTGGGCATGCGCAGGTCCAGCACCAGCAGGTCGGGACGGTGCTCGCGCAGCAGCCCCGCCACCTGGTCGGCGTCGCCGGTGGCGGCCACCACCTGCATGCCGCCACGCCGCTCGAGCAGTTCGGTCAGCCCATTGCGGCACAGCGCATGATCGTCGACCAGGGCCACGCGCACCGGGGTGGTCATGGCTTGACTACGGCGGGAAAGCCGGCCAACGGAATGCTCAGGCACACGCGCGTGCCCCCGCCCGGGCGCGACTGCACATGCAGCGTGCCACCGATGCGCTGCGCGCGCTCGCGCATGATCTCCAGCCCGAAATGCGTGCCTTCGGCAGCGCAGGCCACGGACTGCCCAGCCGACGGAGGCTGCAGGCCGGCCCCGTCGTCCTCGACGACGAAGCGCAACGCATCGGCACTGCGCTCGACCGTCACCCGCGCATGCCGCGCCCGCGAATGCTTGGCGACATTGGCCAGCGCCTCCTGCACGATGTGAAAGACCTGCACCTCCTGCTCGACCGACAACTCCGGCGCAGCCGCCTGCGCGTCGATCGCCAGCTCGATGCCGTGGCGGTCGAGATAACCGGCCTGCAGCGCGCGCAGCGCATGCAGCAGGCCCTTGGGATCCATGCGCGTGCGAAAGTGGGTCAGGATCTCGCGCAGGCTGGCGTGGGCTTCGGTGACCGCCTGCCGCAGGTCGTCGTGGTACTTCAGCGCCCGCGCATCGTCGTGCTGGCGCAGCGCGTCCTGCAGCAGCGGCAGCCGCATCTTCATGAAGACCAGCGTCTGCGCCACCGCATCGTGCACCTCGTTGGCCAGCATCTGCCGCTCGTGCAGCACCGCGGCGCGAAGCTGCTCGCGCTCCAGACGCGCATGGTGCAGGGCCAGCCCCAGCAGTTCGCCCACCGATCGCAGCACCGCGGCGATGTCGGCTCGAGGCGGCGTGTCGCGCTCGAAGAACAGGTTGTAGATGCCCAGCACCTGTTCGCGGTGCCGCAGCGGTACCGCCATCAGCTGGCCGAAGCCATGGCCCAGGGCCTCGCCGGCGGCATGCTGCCGGCAGGCCCGCAGGTCGCCGGTCCAGGTGAGGCGACCCTCGTCGAGCGCCCGACCGCAGGCGCCGCAATGCCGGTCGACCTCCTGCTCGGTCAGCAGCATCTGTGGCGGCAAGCCGACGCTGCCCACAAGCCGCATGCGCAGCCCGTCGTCGGTCAGTGCACGCACCGCGCCGGCCTGCGCCCCGGACAGGCGCAGCACCGGCGCCAGAAAGCGCTGCAGCAGCGAATCCAGGTCGTCGCCGCCGGACAGGCCAGCCGTCAGTTCGGCGAAAAGTTCGCCCACGGGCGGCTCCCCGGCCTTCGGCAGGGATTCGACGGGAACGCGGTAGGGACTCACGGATAGGTTGCGGGCAAGGTCGGCAAGGGCTTGCCCTCACGCAGGGGGCATTGGAAACCAAAGCGGGCGGCCGCGCCATCGGGCGTGACCCGACGGCGTCAGGCCGACGTATCGCGGCAGAGCCTACCCCATTTGGGCTACGGCGGATTACCCGTCCCGGCTATAGACGCCACCCCGGCCCGCTTGCGCTAATCGAGGCTGGAGACAACGCTCGCGGAACCGGGTGACGGCTGGGCCAGGCGGACTGCCCTAGGATCGGTACGTACGCGACAGCACAAGGGGCACGATGGCCGCCATACCGATCCATGATCCGACGCGCCCGCCGCTGGCCGATGCGCGGCGCGAGACTCGCGACACCACCTGCTACATGTGCGCTTGCCGTTGCGGCATCCGCGTGCATCTGCGCGACGGCGAGGTGCGCTACATCGAGGGCAACCCGGACCATCCGTTGAACCAGGGCGTGATCTGCGCCAAGGGCTCGTCGGGCATCATGAAGCAGTACTCGCCGGCACGGCTGACGAAGCCGCTGCGGCGCAAGCCGGGCAGCGAGCGTGGCGACGGCGAGTTCGAGACGATCGAATGGGACGAGGCGCTGACGCTGCTCGAACAGCGGCTGCAGAAGATCCGCGCCACCGATCCGAAGCAGTTCGCACTGTTCACCGGGCGCGACCAGATGCAGGCGCTGACGGGACTGTTCGCGCGCCAGTTCGGCACGCCCAACTATGCGGCGCACGGCGGCTTCTGCTCGGTGAACATGGCCGCCGGCATGATCTACACCATCGGCGGCAGCTTCTGGGAATTCGGCGGCCCCGACCTCGACCGCGCCAAGCTGTTCGTGATGCTCGGCACCGCCGAGGACCACCACAGCAACCCGATGAAGATCGCGCTGTCGAAGTTCAAGCGCAGCGGCGGGCGCTTCGTCTCGATCAACCCGGTGCGCACCGGCTATTCGGCGATTGCCGACGAATGGGTGCCGATCAAGCCGGGCACCGACGGCGCGCTGCTGCTGGCGCTGATCCACGAGATCATCAAGCTCGGCCTGTACGACCGCGAGTTCCTGGCGCGCTACACCAATGCCGGCCAGCTGGTGAACCAGGACGCCGCCAGCGACCAGTTCGGCATGATGCTGCGCAACCCGGACGGCGATGTAGTCAACCCGCTGCGCCCGGCCAATTTCCTGTGGTGGGACCGGCTCGGCCAACAAGCGGTCGCCGACCATGCCGAAGGCGCCGACCCGGCGCTGCTGGGCCACTTCAAGCTGGCCGACGGCACGCCCGCCGTGCCCGCCTTCCAGTTGCTGCAGGAACGCGTCAAGGCCTATACGCCCGAATGGGCCGAGGGCATCACCGGCATCGCCGCGTCGACGATCCGCCGCCTGGCGCACGAGATGGGCATCACCGCGCGCGACCAGAAGATCGAACTGCCGATCGCCTGGACCGACAGCTGGGGCCAGCGCCATGCCTCGGTCAAGGGCAACCCGGTGGCCTTCCATGCGATGCGCGGCCTGGCAGCCCATTCCAACGGCTTCCAGACAGTGCGTTCGCTGGCCATCCTGATGTCCTTGCTGGGCACGATTGACCGCCCGGGCGGCTTCCGCCACAAGGCGCCCTACCCGCGCGCCGTACCGCCGAACGCGCGCCCACCGAAGGGCCCCGAAGCGGTCCAGCCCGACACGCCGCTGAACGGCGCGCCGCTGGGCTGGCCTGAAAGCCCGGACGACCTGTTCGTCGACGCCGACGGCGGCCCGGTGCGCATCGACAAGGGCTT
>Ga0105090_10001582_pt1 | contig 12344 bp, 14 predicted proteins | sample PPLLak3March2015_FD_79110 | JGI IMG/M metagenome (GOLD analysis project Ga0105090, IMG submission 79110) | Freshwater sediment microbial communities from Prairie Pothole Lake near Jamestown, North Dakota, USA - PPLs Lake P7 Core (1) Depth... | ecosystem: Environmental > Aquatic > Freshwater >... | reverse complement strand
TCCGAATTGCGCTACGGCAAGGTCATCATCCTCGCCGACGCGGATTCGGACGGTCTGCACATTGCCACGCTGCTGTGTGCGCTGTTCCTGAAGCACTTCCACGCGCTGGTCGAGACCGGCCACGTTTTTGTCGCCATGCCGCCCTTGTACCGCATCGATGTCGGCAAGGAGATCTTCTACGCGCTGGACGCCGAGGAACGGCAGGCGGTCCTCGACGTGATCGCCGCGGAGAACAAGAAGGGCAAGATTGTCGAGACCCGTTTCAAGGGCCTGGGTGAAATGAACCCGCTGCAGTTACGCGAAAGCACCATCGACCCGGACACGCGCCGCCTGGTGCAACTGACCATCGACAACGACCTGAAGACCAGCCAGATGATGGACATGCTGCTGGGCAAGAAACGCGCGTCTGACCGCAAAGCCTGGCTGGAGGACAAGGGTGACCTTGCAAGCATATGAATGAATTAACCCGAAGCTTTTCCGAACACGAACAAATGCCGTTGCGGACTTATGCCGAAAAGGCCTACCTGGATTACTCCATGTACGTGGTGCTGGACCGCGCCCTGCCGCATATCGGCGACGGTCTCAAACCGGTGCAGCGGCGCATCATATACGCGATGAGTGAACTGGGCCTGGGTTCAACCGCAAAGCACAAGAAGTCCGCGCGCACCGTCGGTGACGTGCTGGGCAAGTTTCACCCGCACGGTGATTCCGCCTGCTACGAGGCGATGGTGCTGATGGCGCAGCCGTTTTCCTACCGCTACCCGCTGATCGACGGCCAGGGCAATTTTGGCTCGCCCGATGATCCAAAATCGTTTGCGGCGATGCGCTACACCGAATCACGCATGTCGCCCTATGCCAGGACATTGCTGGCCGAGTTGGGTCTCGGCACGGTCGACTGGGCGCCGAACTTTGACGGTACCTTGAAAGAACCGGTACTGTTACCCGCCCGTCTGCCCAATATCCTGCTCAACGGCGCCACCGGCATCGCTGTCGGCATGGCCACCGATATTCCGCCGCATAACCTCAGGGAAGTCGTCAGCGCCTGTGTCCGCCTGCTGGATGAACCGAAGTCGACGGTGGCGGAACTGTGCGAACACATACTGGCGCCCGATTTCCCGACCGAAGCGGAGATCATCACGCCCCGGGCAGAAATCCTGAAGATGTATGAAACCGGTTACGGCTCGGTCAGGATGCGGGCGATCTGGGAGAAGGAAGGCAGCGATATCGTGATCACGGCATTGCCCCACCAGGTTTCGCCGGCGAAAGTACTCGAACAGATCGCGGCGCAGATGCAGGCGAAGAAATTACCGATGGTCGAGGACCTCAGGGACGAATCCGATCATGAGAATCCCACCCGCCTGGTGATCGTACCGCGTTCCAACCGGGTCGATGTCGAGCAGTTGATGAACCACCTGTTTGCGACCACCGACCTCGAACGCAACTACCGTATCAACATGAACATCATCGGCAACGGCGGCAAACCACAGGTCCTGGACCTGCGCAGCCTGCTGAAGCAATGGCTGTCATTCCGCCTCGACACGGTCACGCGCCGGCTCGAATTCCGCCTCGACCAGGTGGTTGACCGCCTGCACATACTCGACGGCCTGTTGATCGCGTACCTGAACATCGACGAGGTCATCCGCATCATCCGCACCGAGGACAAACCGAAACCGGTGCTGATGAGCCGTTTTGAAATCACCGGCACCCAGGCCGAGGCCATCCTCGAACTGAAACTGCGCAACCTCGCCAGGCTCGAGGAGATGAAAATTCGCGGCGAGCAGGCCGAACTCGAGGAAGAACGTCAGCAACTCGAAACCACGCTGGGTTCGAAACAACGCATGAAGACCCTGATCAAGAACGAACTGCTGGAAGACGCCGAAAAATACGGCGATGAGCGGCGCTCCCAGTTGCACGAACGCGAGGCCGCGCAGGCCCTGCGGGAAGAGGACCTGGTGCCGTCGGAAACCTGTACCGTGGTACTGTCCAAATCCGGCTGGGTCAGGCTCGCCAAGGGCCACGACATCGACGCGACCACGCTGAGCTACAAGGCCGGCGACGAATTCCTGCACGCCGCCCGGGGCCGCAGCAACCAGCAGGCGGTGTTCCTGGATTCATCGGGCCGGGCGTATTCCCTGCCGGCCCATTCCCTGCCCTCTGCACGCGGTGTCGGTGAACCGCTGACCAGCCGTTTCACGCCCGCCGACGGTGGCCAGTTCCTGTATGCGATCGCCGGCGAACCGCAGCAAAAGCTGGTGCTGGCCAGTTCTTACGGTTACGGCTTCGTGACCGAAACCGCCAACCTGCACAGCAAGATGAAAGCCGGCAAGGCCATGCTGTCCCTGCCCGGTGATTCGGTCCCGGTCGAACCGGCGATTATCGCATCCGAAGCGGTACTTACCATCGTCTGCGTGACCACGGACGGTTACCTGCTGGCGTTCCCGCTGACCGATTTGCCGGAACTTCCCAAGGGCAAGGGCAACAAGCTGATCAACATCCCGCCCAAGCGTCTGAAGAGCGGCGATGAATACATGCTCGGCATGGTGGTCGTTGGCGAAAATGAAGAGATCCTGGTCTACGCCGGCCAGCGCTACCTCAGGATTGGCAAAAAGGACCTCGAGCACTTCAGGTCAGAACGCGCCAAGCGCGGGCACAAACTGCCGCGCGGTTTTCAGCGTGTCACCAGGATCGAGGTCGCCCGGGATTAAGCCGGAAGGGGTTGATCGTCAGACGTAACCGGCGTATTTGTAGTGAGCGCAAATTGCGTCCGAATTGACCGCCTTATGCAGCAGTTTGTCAGCGCTGACGCGATTCTCTGACCGCATTGAGAACATCCTCTGTTGTTGCCGATGTTTTTACGCCAGGCACATCGAATGGAGACTTGGCTTTACCACGCCTTGACTTCAACACAAAGACACTACCGTCTTTACGGCGAATTTCGACCTCTTCCTTCTGCGCCATGGAAAGCAGCTTCGAAAGATTCTGTCTCGCTTCGGAATATGTAAAAACTTTCATGACACTACTCCAGCTCCAATACCTGAAGACCGAGATCCTCTGCAACCTGCTTCATACGCTCATCCAGTGTCAGCAACGGCAACGAATAGACCCTAGCGCAATGCAAAAAGTACGCATCGTAAGCGTAGATACCGTGCTCGGAGGCCATCTTAAGGGATGCCTGAATATCTATGCTTACCAATCGAACCGGAATCAGATTGACGGCCTTATGGGCCTTAAGCGCTTCTGCCGTAGTAAGCCGTTTACGCTTGACCATAGCAGACAACGCATTGCCGAGTTCGTATGGCAGAATCTCGGGCGCACTGATCGACGCATCCGTCGTCAGCTGGATTATTCGCCCTCTCTCCGGCTCATTGAGTGCAACGGAGAGGAAGATGTTCGTATCGGCAACTAGATCCATGCGTACAATTGTACAACTATAAAACGATTTGTCGACCCTGCATCCTGCGCGCTAACGCGGCGCTCACCTGCGCGGCTTCGCGTCAGGTAGAGCGACTGGTTAGACGAGACTAGCGACTTACTGAGTAGTTCTTGTTGCAGCATTTAGAGATGCCCATGCGGTATCGGACAGCGTGCTCACCACCGCTAGCAAACTTGAATCGGGGGACAGTATACTTAATCCTCACAGTTCTGCAAAAACGGGCAGACCTCTCGGAAGTGAGAAGTTTAGCGAAACTTTGGAGTCACTAACCGGAAGACCATTGAAACGCCGAAAACCTGGCCGAAAGCCATTTAAGTAAACTGTCCCCTGATTTCCTGATTTGTGAATATTGAGCTGGGGTGGCTGGACGACGTGGTGCGGGCTAACGCCAGCAATGCATTGCTGTCGCAGGTCTGATCTGCCAAACCTCACCGAACGCACCGTAGGCGCCGGCGTTCATGATCGCGACCAGGTCGCCGACCACGACCATGACGAAGTCCGGCGCGACCGCCGTTCAGTTCTGGGTTTTCACAAGCTCGATGACGCGGCGCAGGATCACGTCTTGTCATCCACACGATCGATTAGAGACCGAGCGCGGCCTAGGTCAACGCCCGCAAGTTCTACGGCCATCCGCTGCGTATCGGTCCAGTAGCGCAGCGCGTCCATGATCTCCTGATCAGCCGTGAGCTGACGGATAATTTCGGCAATACCAGTGACGCCTTCGGGGGGCGGACAGTCGACGAAAGTCGTTACACCAGCCGACTGTTGATAGCATGCTTGCCAGTAGTACCGCATGATGTCCGAGCGCATGCGGCCTCGCACCGTCTCGCGATACTCAGGCAACAGCTGGTAAGGGCCTAGACCGCCCCGGCGCCCCGCAACGAGGACATAGTAGTCCGCCAGCGCGCTTCGGAGGTCGGCATCGGGAATAAGTCTTAGCTCGCCAGCGCTGCGCAGTTCGGAATAGGTCGTGTCAAGGAAGGAGAGCTGGTGGGACTGGCTGGCATGAAGGAAGGACCGCAAGATTTCCCAGTCAGTTGCGCCACCGCGCGCGCCCGTCTCGGCATAGCTGATTGCTGCGTACCCTTCGTTCGCAACCTTCTGCCAGAGGCCTCTGTGCCGTTCCAGCTCGGCCATGTCCGCGACCAACTCGGCGCGTATGCGTGACAGATATTCCCGCGAACGCTCTCCTTCTGCGCGGGCTTCATTCCAGTTGTTCACCTGCAGACCGAGAAAAACACCGAGCACCACCATTAGCGTTTCTACGGTGACGGTGAACCAGTCCTGTCTGCGGAAAGCGTCGGTGAGGCGCCGGAGGATCATCGCGCCTCCTCATGCGCCTTGAGCGCATCAATCAGTTGCGCCGTTTCGTTCTGAAGCATCTCAACGTAGTGGGCCGTCGAACCGGCGATGCCGTATCGGTAGGCCAAATGATTGTCGAGTTCGCGACTCCTGGCGAGCCTCTGGTAATCATTGCGGAACTGCGAATAGCCGATGCCTTCGCCGACTATATAGGATTGCTCCAGCAGCGGGCCGTACGCGATATGCTCCATCATGTAGGGGTTCAATACACTGTCCCTTTGCCTCAGTGCGTCGGCATAGCTGCGATTGACGTTTGCCAGGCTGCGTTCCCAGTCAGTGATCGCCGTCCTGATCTGCGTTCCCGACAGACGCCGCAGACCGCCGGTTTCTCGAAGGTCTTCTAAGGCCGTTAGATCGGGGGAGAAAGTCGTGACCCGCTGTATGTTTAGGAATCGAGCGTTAATCTCGTCAGCGTCGATTGAAGGCGTGCGGGATTTGAAGGCTTCTCTCAAAATTGCGACGTCGTTCATCCGCGCTTCGAGCGCTGCCCGGTACTCAGCGAAATAGGCCCGATTCTCCTCTAGCTCGATTCGAAGACCGACCAATTGCTGATCGAGTTGCGCGCGTGCGGTCCGTTCGTCGTTCCAATTCGCGACCTGTATGCCGATGATGACGCCGACAACGACAATCAGGAAATCGAGCACGATGGCGGTCCATTCCTGTTTCTTAAAGTGGGCGATGATGCGGCGCAGGATCATTGGCTTGCCTCACGATCGGTGGTCGCCTGCAGTTCAGCGGCGCGGGCTCGAATTGTCGCAAGTTTGCCACGATGCCAGTCGTTGAACGACCAGAAGTTTTTCATTGCCGCCAGCAATTCCGGATTGTTTCTGGCGGCTTCCGCGACTTCATCGACGCTCAGCGGGTCAATCCAGGCGACACCGGCCCGTTGCAAGGCGCCCGTAAGTTCGTCGCGGTAAAGGGTCAATCTCGATTTTGCGGAAATGCGCGATGACGCGGCGGAGGATCATGGGGCGCCGCAGATTTTTGTCATGTCGTAAGTCGCCTCGACGCCGGCGACAAGGCGCTCGACATGCGTGACGAATTTCGGATCGAGCCCCTGCTTGCCGAATTCCTCCCAGATATGCTTGCCGCCGTCGGAGCGCACGACGCCGAAGATGTCCTTGCGGATATTGTGCCACTGCGTTTCGGGAAGAAGACCGTCTTCATAAAGCTCGAACATGACCGGGCGAATCTGAAAATGCAGTGCATTGTTAGTGTCACGTGTTCTCTCCTTGCGCCAATTGTGAAAATACTTCGGGTGAGCACCGAGGGGATCGTTCGAGTCTCGATGGGCTAAGTATAGCAATCCACGCGAAAGTCATCTGTTTGGTGCCCAACGGAGCCTGAGTTCACCGGCGCGCCCCACTGAGTACGACCGACGAAGCGAGCCAAGGTGCAGCGGTCGCGTCCGGCGTAACAAATGGTTAGGCGTCGCTAGCCATTTGAACAACGACGTTTTTCGCAGGTGTCTTGAACCTTACGCCGCCCTGGTGCTCTGCGGTGATCGTCACGTGGCCGGCCTGATCGATTTGTCAGCCCAAAAACTACTTGATAACGCCGCAGGAAACCCGCGCACCACCACCGCCCAATGCTGCCGGATGATCTGCATGATTGTCTCCGCCGGCATGAACCATGATGGCCCTGCCCGGAAGATCACTGAGCTGCAGGCGTGGCGCAAGCACTGGCTGTGTAGCTAACCCATTGGTATCCACAAAGAGTGGCGGGAGATCACCAAGATGGCCCTCACCCCAGGGCGTACCGTGCACATTGGAAGACGCCGGATCATAGTGAGCACCTGCCGCACCAGCAGCCACCATTATTCCATCTATTTCCTTGGGCTCACAGTTGGCGTTCCGATGAAGATGAAAGCCATGCAGACCAAGGGAAAGCCCTTGAAGCGCGGGAGTAAATACAAGCCCATATTTTGACTCCGAGACAGTGATCTGCCCAATACTGGCACCAATACCTTTTTCATCCACGAGATTCATTGGAACAACGGCGTCGGCGAATACGCTTGCTGCCGAAAATGAAACCAGAAATAGCGCTACATTTTTCATGCTCTCTCCTTGGTTGGGTTTACATTCTTTTGGGCTAACGCCTGTCCGGGTGCGGCTACTGCGTAGCGGGCCAGACGTCAGCTGCAATGCATTATTGGCCGCCCTCACTGACGCACATAGCGCAAGTGTGTGGCGGCCGGACTATCGTACAGGGTTCACGGGCGCCGACCGCAGTGGCGTCCCGTGCGACGATTGGTTATATCGCTAGCTAAATGGAATCTCATGAAGATCTTCTTCGGAACACCTGGTACATACAAAACCGTGCAGAATTCGGGTTTCTGCCCTCTGTGACTCCGGGCCTGTCCCACGCCTGATTGTTCGATAACTCATCTTTCCCTTGCACCTCGGACAACGGACGGGAATCACCCGAAACAAGATGAAATAAGCACACGCCAATGGCGCGACCACCACGAGCAATCCCCAGAAGAACGCGCCTCCGAATCGTGAGTTGGCCAAAAATATTCCACTTAGACCGATGACAACCATCACCAACTGGATAAGTATCCACGCCAATTTAGGATGCATGCCCATCACATTTACACGAAGCGATATAACGTTCCGGAACTCACCCGCAGCGATTTGTCAGCCGCCAATTCTCCGCCGCTAAGCGGCATGACTGCCACGCTGAGAACTGTGCTTCAACAGGCTTTCTGCAGGGATCGCGAACGTCTCGTGAAGCCCTTCAATCATGCGAAGTGTCAGTGGCCTCTTCCGAGCCAGGATTTCATAGACTCGGTTTTTGCGACCAATGACCGGAACAAGGTCTTCTACGGTAAGGCCTTGCTGCTCCATTCGGAACTTGATGGCCTCTACCGGATCTGGAAAATCCATTGGATAGTGTTCCCGTTCGTAGGCCTCTACGAGCGTTACAAGCACATCCAGCCGATCTCCTTCGGGCGAGCCAACCTCAGCGGACATGAGGCCCTCGATTTCCTTCAGGGTTGCCTCGTGGTCAGCTTCTGTTTTGATGGGGCGAATCTCCATAGAGCACCTCAAATTGTCTGTGCATCAATTTCGTCATACTGCTTGTGTGTTCCGATGAATCGGATGTACACGACGCGGTAGGCGTAGTTGATCCAAACGACCAGCCGGTATTTGTTCCCGGCAATGTTAAAAACGGCACGGCTATCTCTCAGAATGCTAGCGCTGGAAAATTGTGCTTTTACCTCGTTGGGAGTGGACCAATCCGCCCTCAGGGTTTCTCGATACCAGGCCATTCCTGGCCCGATGGAATCCGCATAGGAAGGCGAGCTTTCCCAGAATGTCCTCAGCGTTGATAGAGCGATGATGCGCATAATCAGATCATAGTCCCATCGTGGGACTTGTGCAACCTCAACGCCAAGAAAACGATTCGCTTTTGGCGGCTAACGCTTGGCCGATAACCTGCGGGACGCGAAGCGGTCCGGTAGGTTAGCCGGCCCATTGCTCACTTGGACACGTTGTATGCAAGTGACGTGATCTCGAAACCATGTACGAAGTACCTCAGGCCCGGGCCTGGTGGCCTGCTATTGTCGCTCCGCTTGAGCGAGGGGTTAGGCCGCACCTTGCGCAGCCTCGCGCTTGAACACGATTGCCAGCATGACAGTGGCGATTGGGAAAAGCACGACATACCCGATGATGCCAATGTTTCGGATGTTCATGCTGTCCGTCGGAATGCCAGCCAGGCCGACAAAGGTGAGTACTGCGCTGCCAAAAAGGAGTTTGCGTGCATGAGCCGCGAGACCTGCGCCGTGAACTGCGCCTGCTGCGCACAGCGCCGCAAGCGGAAAGAAGATGTCCCACGCCAGGATGTCCATGGCATAAACAACCGACGGCCATTCAAAGGCGAAGACCAGCGTCGACCAACCAGCCTGTGTGAAGACTTGCTCTCGGCTGAGGGTGAGTACCGCGAAGTGAACGCAACAGGTGATGAGGGCACACATGCTCATGAATATGACGCTGAGCAGACCGAGCGACTTTCGGTCGGGTAGTACCCAGGAATGGAACCCGACTGTGAACACGACCATTGCAGGCGCGATGAAGAGAATCAAAACCTCCATGACTGTGAACCACGGATTCTGGATCGGCTGATCGGGCGACGGGAGTGTGAGCAGTCCGATGCCAAGAGCGATCGCGTAGACCATGCAAAGGAGCGCCACGGCAACGCCCGCGACAACGCCTACGCGGATGCTCAAGAGCGCAGTGGGGTCTTGCATAGAAGTAGCACGATGGTGCCTTGTGCGGCATAACGCCCACATAACCGGCGCGACGCAAGGAGCGTCCGGCGACCGAAGGGAGCGAAGTTGATATGGTTGCTATAAGGTCTTTTTATCATATGAACCTACTTCGTGACCAAGCTTAATATACCCAATATGGAAACTGATGCGAATAATGATGTAGATGGAAAACGGAAAGGATCTATATTTCCTTTCATTGCTACAACTGCGCTTAGGATGGAAAAAGACACATTCAAGATACTTAGAAATACTACTAACTCTATTTTCTCTGGGTTAACTGCAACATACGCGTATGCGCCGCCCATCACAAAAGTGTAAATCGTTGTGATATGCCAGCAATAATAATTAAGCCACTTTGATGCTTTTGGAAGATTAGTGTCCGCCAGCAATGGCGCTGCGACTCGTGGACCACCTACAAATGCGTGGACAGCGAAAGTAACCACGCTCATGAATGCTGCCGCCCACAATAACGTAACCTGCATAATTTAAACCTTATAACGTTCCGGTTCAGCGGCGGGCCGCGCAGCGGACCGCTTGAATGAATAGTTAGGTGGCGCTACCACGCATCACCGCCACCAGTATAAGTCCGCCAAGTACCAGAGAAACTAAGCCAACCAGCGTGATGTGGCGAATTGCCATTGGAACGACGTGCTTTGCAACCCTATGATGCCACCGCCACGGAACGAGGAGAAGGCCGGCTGTCGTGACAAGCAGAAGCCAGCCAAAGAGGGAAAACGCGTTTGAGAGCAGCATGCCAGGCGCGTGGAGTATGAGCGCGGCACCAACCGCAATCCGCGAGAGCATCTCCGCGTAATGCTTGAGCGCAGAGTTAGCGAAGCCGAGCAAGAAGCGACTGGCCGACGCTGGAGAGAACAGCGAGGCGGCCGCCAAGGCAATGAAGTACAGCCCCGCGAGCACGACAACAGTAAGGGCTAGAACTTCAATCATCGGCACTGCCTCAAAAGCCGCCTAACGCCCCTCTTCAGCGGCCAAGACATGCTGGCGGGACTCTTGCGCAAGCAAGAGGCATGACAGCATGTCTTGGTCCGACTGTAAGGCACTTGTATGTGCGGACCGAAAGTAGAGCACTACAACTTTCGCCCCAGTTTTCGCTCGGCGAGTCGTCGTTCCCATCCAGGGCTCATAAAGCTTACAACTTCAAATGCGATAAGGGCTTGAACGATCAGCCCGACACCTAGACCAGCGAAGACAATATAGACCACAGGTTGGCCGTGAAAGACAAATAGAAACACCGCCGCCATAACTACATAGGTAATGAGAAATTCATAAAACTCCTTCATACGCTTGGCATACTGGAGCGCTCTTTGCTCGTCTATCTTCAATTCAGTTTCATTTTGCATTTGCTCGTCCTCCGGTTGAAAAAGAGATAGGTCTACCTCAAACACAGAAGCAAGCGCTTTGCACGTCTCCATGCTCGGCCGATGGCCTTGTTCGATACGCTGAATTGTTCGAGTGGTCACACCTGCCATTTCGGCCAACTGACTCTGAGACCAGCCCTTCTTCAATCGCAATTTCCTTACAATCATGGCTCCATCCTTGCTACTTGAGGCGGGCCCAGTCTTACCGATTCCAGATGGGGGTATAACGACATCAGCACGAAATTCAAGCGAAACCCTTATGACAGTTCAATCAAATCACCATGTTGTCGGTATAGCTTCGTAGCACATAACATGAATTAGTCCCCTGATACGGGGTGTCGCAAGTATACTCACGCTCCATTCACGGCGTGTCAAGAATCTTTCCTACGTTTGTTCAAGCAGTTACCCGATGTGCATGGCAGTGCTGCACTGCCAGACTTCGGTGTTACACCCCGGAGGAGAGAGCGTATGGGATATGAGCGTGGATCAGAGGGTGTATCGGGAGCACCGACGCCACCACGTCCGGGGCGTCTGTTGGATGAAGTTCGCCGCTGTTTGCGGCTCAAACACTACAGTTTGCGTACCGAGCAGGCCTACATCGGGTGGATTCGCCGGTTCATCCTGGCGATAAAGGGGTCAGGTCCAATTAAACGCGCTTTATCCTTCCCTGGCGTTTAATTTGGACCTAACGCGCGTTTAATTGGACCTGACCCCTTTGCACAGTAGTGAAGCTGAACCTTGCCGTTATCTGCAACCAAGCTTGGAACCGGTGCAACCGCCCGACTTGGTGTTGTGTTTGATTTGCGCCTTGCTGTCCGCCTTTCTCTGCAGGGCTTCCCGGCCGTACTTGCTCAACAGCTTTTCAGCCCTTTTTTCCGCTGCGTTCCTGTCGCTGACCTGTTGCAGCAGACCGTCCCGCCTGCCGGCTATTTCCGTAGAGCCCCTTTCCGCCGCCAGCACCGACCAGGCATAGGCCTCCTTCAGGTCAAGCTTTGTGCCTTCACCGTTTGCATACATTTGTGAAACCATGTCCTGGGAATGACTCGCGCCAATCTTGGCGACCCTGTAATAGAGATCGAAAGCCTTGCTGAATTCTTTGGCCGCGTAATACTGATCGGCTTTTGCCTGGTCTTCCTTCCATTCACTGGCCATCGCGATCGGAGCCAGCAGGACAAAAAACATGATGGCAAGGACGACGCTGACAATAATCTTCACAGACAACCCCACAGAACAAAAAGACCTCGAATCATAACACCCCGGCCAGTCATTTTTCTACGGGCCTTGGCCGAACGTGCGTAACCTGTGATCAGGCGTCGTTGATAAGGCGTAAAACAACGATTTTTTTATATTGCTTAAGCCCGATGTTAGGTTTGATACCTTATAATCTCCGTTGTCCTCTTTGCGTTTTTTTCAACCACGTTCAAGTGTCTAGAAAGGAGGCAGCAATGTTAAGAATTTACGGCAGTTCGCTGGTCAGGCTCGCCATGGTCCTGGCTATTTCAGGTTCGGTTGCAGCACAGGAACCCATCGCACCGGTTGCACCCGTCAAGGACATCAACCTGGCCATGGTCGAACTGGGTAAAAAACTGTATTTTGACCCGCGTTTGTCCAAGTCCGGATTCATTTCCTGCAATTCATGCCACAACCTGAGCATGGGTGGCACGGACAATTTGAAGACCTCGATCGGTGACCACTGGCAGCAGGGACCGATCAATGCGCCGACGGTGCTCAATTCCAGCATGAACGTCGCCCAGTTCTGGGACGGACGCGCCGCCGATCTCAAGGCGCAGGCCGGCGGGCCGATTGCCAATCCCGGTGAGATGGCATTCACCCACACGCTTGCCCTGGAGGTACTGGAGTCCATCCCGGCCTATGTCATGGAGTTCACCCAGGTGTT
>Ga0105090_10001581_pt1 | contig 12345 bp, 10 predicted proteins | sample PPLLak3March2015_FD_79110 | JGI IMG/M metagenome (GOLD analysis project Ga0105090, IMG submission 79110) | Freshwater sediment microbial communities from Prairie Pothole Lake near Jamestown, North Dakota, USA - PPLs Lake P7 Core (1) Depth... | ecosystem: Environmental > Aquatic > Freshwater >... | reverse complement strand
GTGCATGTCAACAAAACCAGGCCGTGACGCCACGGGTTCGCGGGCCACTGGTCCATGAACAGCGGGCGCACCAGTTCGACGGCGGCAGTCAGCGGCAGCCATTCGGCGATGCTGCGCACCAGCGGGGGCAGCTGGGTGGTAGGGAAGAAGATGCCCGACAGGAACATCATGGGCGGCAGGAACAGCGTGAAGTAATAGGTGAAGAAGTCATAGCCCTTGGCCAGCGCGTTGAAGATCAGCGCGATGCAGCTGAAGGTGACGCCCACACCCAGCAGCACCGGCCAGGCCACCAGCAGCTTCGGTGAATGGCTGATGCCCAGCGCCAGCATCACGCCCAGGATGGCCGTCACCGTGAACAGCGCCTTGAAGGCGGCCCAGAGCATTTCGGCCAGCACCACGTCGTCCAGGCGCACAGGGGCGTTCATGATGCCGTCCCAGGTCTTTTGCACATGCATGCGCGAGAACGCCGAGTACAGCGCCTCGAAGCTGGCCGCGTTCATCGCGCTCATGCAGATGCTGCCACTGGCCAGGAACAGGATGTAGGGCACTTGTCTGTCGCCGATCTGGATCTGGCCGACCAGCGAACCCAGGCCGTAGCCGAAGGCCACCAGCCACATCAGCGGTTCGGCGATATTGCCCACCAGGCTGGGGATGGCTAGCTTGCGCCAGACCAGCAGGTTGCGCAGGAACACCGGCCACCAGCGCATGGAGAGCTGCGGAGGCTGCCAGATCGAGGGCGCACCGGGCGCTGTCGTCGAAGGTATCGAAGTGTTTTGCATGGTCAACCGTCCTGGCGGATCTGGCGCCCGGTCAGTTTGAGGAACAGGTCTTCGAGGTTGGCCGGGCGATGGAGGGTGCGCAGCTTCGGGTACGCCTCCAGCGCGGCCAGCAACGGGTGGGCGCTGTCGGTGTAGAAGAACAGGGTTTCGCCGCTGACCTCCACGCGCGCGGCATGGGCTTTCAGCGGTGAGTCGGCCAGCGCCAGCGCGCCCACGCCATAGACCTCGACCACGGCGGGCTCCAGGTGCTCGGCGATCAGGTCGCGCGGCCGGCCTTCGGCGATCTTTCTGCCGTGGTCCAGCACCAGCAGGCGATTGCAAAGGCGCTCCGCCTCGTCCATGAAATGGGTGGTCAGCAGGATGCTCTTGCCCTGCTGCAGCAGCACCTGCAGCCGCTCCCACATCAGGTGGCGGGCCTGCGGGTCCAGCCCGGTGGTGGGCTCGTCGAGCAGCAGCAGGCGCGGGTCATTGACCAGCGCGCGCGCCAGGCTCAGGCGCCGCTTCATGCCGCCCGAGAGTTCACCGGGCTTGGCGTCGGCCTTGTGCGTGAGCGCGGCGAATTCGAGCAACTCGGGGATGCGCGCGCGAATGGCGGCGTCCTTCATGCCGAAGTAGCGGCCGTAGACCAGCAGGTTCTCCGCGCAGGAAAAGTCGGGGTCCAGCGTGTCGAACTGGCTGACCACGCCGAGTTGCGCCTTGATGGCGAGCGCGTCGCGCGGCATCTGCAAGCGGGTGTCAGGGCCGCCGGGCGGGCTGGTGAAGTAGCGGATCTCGCCGCCGTCGGGCACCGACAGTCCCAGCGCCATGCGGATGGTGGTGGTCTTGCCGGCGCCGTTGGGGCCGATCACGCCCAGGCATTCACCGGGGGCGATGGCAAACGAAACGTCGTCCACCACGGTGGTGGCGCCGTAGCTTTTGCGCAGGTGGCGGACATCGAGCAGGGGTTCGTTCATGCGCCTGATTGTCGCCGGGCGGCAAAGCCGTTGCACGACCTGCCCGCCAGGGTGCGAGGAGGTGCTACTCCGCTGGGCCGACGTTCAGCGCGACTTCGGCAACGCCTTCGACGCGGCCCGTGATCTTGTCACCCGCCACCACGGCGCCCACGCCTTCGGGCGTGCCGGTGTAGATCAGGTCGCCGGGCTGCAGGTGGTAGAACAGGGACAGGTCGGCGATGATCTCGCGCACGTTCCAGATCAGCTTGTCCACGTTGGACGACTGCTTCGTTTCGCCATTCACTTCCAGCGCGATGGCGCCCCGGTCGATGATCACGCCGGGCATGGGCACGATCTCGGAGCAGACGGACGACTGCTCCACGTCCTTGCCCAGGTCCCAGGGTCGGCCCTTGTCGCGCGCTACCAGCTGCAGGTCGCGCCGGGTCATGTCCAGCCCGGCGGCATAGCCGTAGATTGCCCTGTGGGCATCGGCCTGTGACACGCGGAAAGCCGGCGCACCGATGGCCACGACCAGCTCCATCTCGAAGTGGTAGTTCGACGTTTCAGGCGGGTAGGCCACCGTGGCGCCCGACTCCACCAGGGTCTGCGGCGCCTTGGTGAAGTAGAACGGGCGCTCGACGGTCTTGTCCACCGGTTTGCCCATCTCGACGGCGTGCGCGTGGTAGTTGCGACCGACGAAAAAGAGGCGGTTGATGGGCAGGCGCTCAGTCTTGCCGCGCACAGGCAGGGATTGAACGGCGGGCGGGGTCCAGAGGTAGGTGGTCATCTTGCTTTCAGCCCCGGTTTTCGTAAACACCGAGCTTGCGGTGCAGCGGCGATTCGTCGGCGATGAAGACGAAGGCAGGCTTGTCGGCGTTGCGGTTGGTCAGCGTGACGGCCTCGTAGCCGGGGGCGCAGCAGGTGTCGGCCTCGGCCAGCGTGAAGCTGCTGTCCACGATCTGGGCCTGCACGCTGCCTTCGATCAGGTGGAACACCTGCGCGGGCGAGCGCGCCGGCAGGCGCAGGGCCTGGCCGGGTCGCAGCATCAGCGAATAAAAGCCCAGGATGTTCTCGGCGTCGCCGCCGGTCTCGGGGTTGACGTAGGTGACCTGCACGGCGTCCAGCGCCGGCTGGTCTGCGGCCAGGCCCAGCAACGCCGCGCGGGCCTCGGCCCAGGGGTAGCGCAGCACCGGGTTGCGCTTGTCGCTGCGCTCGAACACCGGGCTGGGCACCACGCCGGCACGGCTCCAGGCGCGGTCGCCCCGGCTGGGCTTGGTTTCCTGGCGCTTGCCCTCGATCACGTAGGAAGCTTCCATGAAATAGACGATGGGCAGGTCCAGCACGTCGAGCCAGACCACCGGATGGTCACCGTCATGCCCGTGCTCGTGCCACAGGCCGGTGGGTGTGAGGATCAGGTCGCCGCGCGCCATCGGGCACTTCTCGCCATCGACCGTGGTCCAGGCGCCTTCACCCTCGACGATCATGCGCACCGCGTTGGGCGTATGGCGGTGGCTGGGCGCCCATTCGCCGGGCAGCAGCAGCTGCATGCCCAGGTACATCGCGGCGCTGGCCTGCATTTTTTCGAGGCCGTGGCCGGGGTTGGCCATCACCAGCACGCGTCGCTCGGCCTTTTCCATGGGCGTGAGCTCGCCGGCGCGCATCAGCAGCGGGCGCAGCGTGTCGTAGGCCCAGAAGGTGGGCTGGGTCTTGCGGGTGGGCACCTTCGGCGGCAGCACCGCGCGCAGGCTGGGCCACAGCGGCACCAGGTTGAGTTTCGTCAGTTCGTCGCGGTAATCCTGCGGCAGGTCTTCCAGGCGGCCAAGTTCGTGCATGTTCGTCTCCTTTGTTGGGATGGATTCGGTTCAGTCCTGGGCGAGACAGTTCTTGACGTTCCAGCCGTAAAGCCATTCCATGGCGTCGTAGAAGCGCTCGGGCGTGCGGCCCTTCCACAGCGAGTTGCGCACCAGGCGCTCCACGCCCTTGGCGTGGTACAGGCGGCCCATCTCGCGCCCCGACAGCACGATGCGCGCCGTGCGGGCCACACGCGACTTCTGGTAAAGCGCCAGCGCATTCGTCCAGTCGTTGTGATTCACGCGCAGGGCCTCGCCCAGCGTCACTGCGTCTTCCAGCGCCATGCAGGCGCCCTGCGCCATGTATTGCGTGGTGGGGTGGGCGGCGTCGCCCAGGATGGTGGCGCGGCCGAAGACCCAGGTGGCTATCGGTTCGCGGTCGGCGGTGGCCCAGCGCTTCCAGCTCCTGGGCAGGTCGATCAGCTGGCGTGGCCTGGCGGCAATGCCCTGGAAGTAACTCTGCACTTCTTCCTTGCTGCCGTCGGTCACGCCCCATTCCTCCTTGTTGCGGCTGTGGAAGGTCACGACCACGTTGTACTGCTCGCCGCCACGCAGCGGGTAGTGCACCAGATGGCAGTTCGGGCCGACCCAGATGCTGGCCGCGTTCCACTGCAGGTTTTCCGGGAAGTCCTTCTTCTCGACCACGGCGCGGTAGACCACGTGGCCGGTCACGCGCGGCGGGTCGTTCACGTACTGCGCTCGCACCACGGACTTGCCGCCATCGGCGCCGATCAGCGCCTGGCCGGTGTAGGTCTTGCCGTTGGTGCAATGCACGGTGACCGTGTCGCCGTCCTGCTCGACGCGCTCCACCCGGGTGTTGGTGATGAACTGAACCTTGCCGGTTTCCTGTGCGCCTTCGAGCAGCGAGTTGTGGATGTCCTGCCGGTGGATCACGGCATAGGGGTTGCCAAAGCGCTTGAGGAAGGCCTCGCCGGTGGGGATCTTGCCGACCTGGTATTCGTCCAGCGCGTCGTGCATCACCATGTAGTCGGTGTAGACAGCGCGGCCGCGGGCCTTGTCGCCCACGCCCAGCGCATCGAAGGCGTGGAAGGCGTTGGGGCCGAGCTGGATGCCGGCACCGATCTCGCCGATCTCGGGCGCCTGCTCCAGCACCGTCACCTCGAAGCCCTGGCGCACCAGCGCCAGCGCCGCCGCCAGGCCGCCGATGCCGCCCCCGGCGACCAGCACCGGCAAATCTTTCGTTGGATTACTCATGGGTCACCTCGTTTGGAATAATGGTAAGCATACATATTATTTTACAGGAGGAATCTAGGGTTAACCCTTGAGTGACGTGATCGCCGGGCATGCCGCGTCCGCGAAGGGGCCCCGTCGGTGGGCCGGATAGAATTTCCCACTTCATCGACTTCAGGTGGCCGTATCGTGTCCGACCGTTTCGCGGTGCTGCTGCAGTACCTGTTGCCCCAAAAGGCGCTCACCGCGTTTGCCGGCTGGTGCGCTGCGTCGCGCGCGACAGGCTGGACGCGCAGCGTCATCCCCTGGTTCATCAAGCGCTATGGCGTCAACATGGCCGAGGCCGCCAACCCCGACCCGCGCAGCTACCCCACGTTCAACGAGTTCTTTACCCGCGCGTTGCGGCCGGGTGCGCGTCCGCTGGCAAGTGCCGACTGGGTGTGCCCGGTGGACGGCGCCATCAGCCAGTTCGGGCCGATCAACAAAGACCAGATCTTTCAGGCCAAGGGCCACCAGTACAGCACGCGCGCGCTGGTCGGTGGCGACGCACAACTGGCCGCGCGTTTCGACGACGGCCATTTCGCCACGATCTACCTGAGCCCCAGGGACTACCACCGCATCCACATGCCCTGCGATGCGCGTCTGACGCGGATGATCTATGTGCCTGGCGACCTGTTTTCGGTCAACCCTGTCACTGCGCGCGGTGTGCCTGGGCTCTTTGCGCGCAACGAGCGCGTGGTCTGCGTGTTCGACACGGCGCATGGTCCCTTCGTCCAGGTGCTGGTGGGCGCGACCGTCGTTGGCAGCATGGCCACCACCTGGCACGGGGTGGTGAATCCGCCGCGCACGCCCAATGTGCGCGAGTGGCGTTACGACGATGCGCCAGTGGCGCTGAAACAAGGCGACGAGATGGGGCGTTTTTTGCTCGGCTCCACGGTCGTCCTGCTCTGGCCCAGGGACACCCTGTGCTTCAACCCCGACTGGGCGCCGGCAGGCGCTGTGCGCATGGGTGAGCTCATGGGCAGGGCCATGGAACCGGTGGCTTCCTGAGCTTCCACCCCGGGTTTTCTTTTTTTCCAAAGGGATATTCCATGATCACCCTCGGCACGCCACTTTCCCCCTCGGCCATCAAAGTCATGCTGCTCGGCTCCGGCGAATTGGGCAAGGAGGTGCTGATCGCCCTGCAGCGCCTGGGCGTGGAAACCATCGCCGTGGACCGCTACGACAACGCCCCCGGGCACCAGGTGGCGCACCACGCGCGCACCATCACCATGAGCGACCCATCGCTGCTGCGCGCGCTGATCGAAGCCGAAAAGCCAGATCTGGTGGTGCCGGAGATCGAGGCCATCGCCACGCCCATGCTCGAAGTGCTGGAGGCCACCGGCGTGGTGCGCGTGATTCCCACGGCTCGCGCGGCACGCCTGACCATGGACCGCGAAGGCATCCGCCGCCTGGCCGCCGAGACGCTCGGCCTGCCGACCAGTCCGTACCAGTTCTGCGACACGCTCGCCGAACTGCAGGCCGCCATTGACGGCGCCGACGGCCAGCCCGGCATCGGCTATCCCTGCATCGTCAAGCCGGTGATGAGCAGTTCCGGCAAGGGCCAGAGCAAGATCGACGGCCCCGCTGATGTGCAAAAGGCTTGGGACTACGCCATGGCCGGCGGTCGCGTCGCCCACGGCCGCGTCATCGTCGAAGGCTTCATTGACTTCGACTACGAAATCACCCTGCTGACGGTGCGGGCGAAGGGCGCCGACGGCACCATTGAAACCCACTTCTGCGAACCCATCGGCCATGTGCAGGTGAGCGGCGACTACGTGGAGAGCTGGCAGCCACACCCCATGCACCCGGCCGCCCTGGAAAAAGCCCGCCAGATCGCCAAGGCAGTCACCGACGACCTGGGCATCGGGCTGGACGGCCGGTCCACCGGCCTGGGCCTGTTCGGGGTGGAGCTGTTCGTCAAGGGTGACCAGGTCTGGTTCAGCGAGGTTAGCCCGCGCCCGCACGACACCGGCATGGTGACGATGAGCACCCAGTGGCAGAACGAATTCGAACTCCATGCCCGCGCCATCCTGGGCCTGCCGGTCAACACTGCGCTGCGAAGCCCAGGTGCCAGCGCCGTGATCTACGGCGGCGTGGACGCGCAAGGCATCGTGTTCGACGGCGTGGACCAGGCCCTGCGCGTGCCCAACACCGAGCTGCGCCTGTTCGGCAAGCCCGAGAGCTTCGTCAAGCGCCGCATGGGCGTGGCACTGGCGTTCGATGCCGATGTGGAGGTGGCCAGGACGAACGCCAAGCTGGCTGCCTCCAAAGTCAGGCCGCGGGCGGCCTGAAGCCAAAAAATCCAGCCAAATGGGCACGATCCCAGCGCCGCTGGGTCGTTTTTTGCTACGAATAACGGAGAAGTCTGGCTGCCCGCGAGGGCTGCTCACTCGTGCCGCAGCGCGTCAATCGGGTCCATGCGTGCCGCGCGGCGGGCCGGGAAATAGCCGAACACCACGCCGATGACTGCTGAGAACACGAAGGAAAGCAGGTTCACGCCCGGGTTGAAGAGGTAGGGCACCTCCATGTAGCTCGCAAGGGCTAGCGACGCACCGGTGGCCAGCACGATGCCGATCAGGCCGCCCAGCGAGGCCAGCACCACCGCTTCGATCAGGAACTGCAGCAGCACCTCGCGCTCCAGCGCGCCAATGGCCAGGCGCAGGCCGATCTCGCGCGTGCGCTCGGTCACGCTGACCAGCATGATGTTCATGATGCCGATGCCGCCCACCAGCAGGCTCACGGCGGCCACGGCGCCCAGCAGCGTGGTCATGACCTTGGTGGTGCCCGACATCGTGTCGGCCAGCTGCTTGGTGTCGAGCACGTTGAAATTGTCCTCGTCGGTGCTGGACAGCTTGCGGCGCTCGCGCAGCAGATCGGTCAGGCTCGCCTTGACGCGGTTGGCGTCGCTACCGTCCGCCATGGACACCAGCAGGGTGTTGACGCGGGTGTTGCCGGTGATGCGGCGCTGCAGCGTCTTGATCGGCACCAGCACCACGTCGTCCTGGTCGTTGCCGAAGGCGCCCTGGCCCTTGGAGGCCAGCAGGCCGATCACTTCGCAGGAAACCTGTTTGACACGCAATTGCGTACCGACCGCGGACGCGCTGCCGAAGAGCTCGCGCCGCACGGTCTCGCCGATCAGGCAGACGGCCGCCCCCGCGCGCAGCTCGTCGTCGGTAAATTCGCGGCCCTGGCCGACCTTCCAGTTGCCGGTTTCCAGCCAGGCGTTGGTGCTGCCAATGACGCTGCTGGTCCAGTTGCGCCCGTTGGCCACCACCGTGGCGCCGGTGCGCGCCTCGGGCGCAACCGTGGCGATGCCACCGATCTGGCTGGCGATGGCGGCTGCATCTTCTTCCTTGAATGCCGCGGCACCGCCGCCACCGCCGCCCATCATGCGCTGGCCGGGACGCACCTGCAGCAGGTTGGTGCCGAGGCTGGAGATCTGGTTCTGCACCGCCAGCGTGGCGCCGTTGCCCAGAGTGACCATGGTGATCACGGCGCTGACGCCGATCACGATGCCCAGAATCGTCAGGAACGAGCGCAGCAGGTTGCGCCGGATCGAGCGCAGGGCCAGAAGCAGGGTGTTGAGCAGCATCAGGCGGCCTCGCCCGGGGTGGTGGGGGCGGCCGCGGGCTTGTCCAGGCCTGCCGGGTGCGGGTTCAAGGTGTCGTCGGCCACGACGCCGTCCACGAAGCGCACGATGCGCCGGGCATACGACGCCATGTCCGCTTCGTGCGTCACCATCAGCACGGTGATGCCGTGGTCCACGTTGAGGCGCCACAGCAGGCCCATGATCTCGCGGCTGCGCTGGGTGTCGAGGTTGCCGGTGGGCTCGTCGGCCAGCAGCACGGCCGGCTCGGTGACCATGGCGCGGGCAATGGCCACGCGCTGCTGCTGCCCGCCCGACAGTTCAGAGGGCATGTGGTGTTCCCAGCCCTTGAGGCCGACGGCCTCCAGCGCCTTGGCCGCAGCCGCGTGGCGGACAGCGGTCGGTTCGCCCCGGTAAATGAGGGGCAGTTCCACGTTCTCCTGCGCCGAGGTGCGCGCCAGAAGGTTGAAGCCCTGGAACACGAAGCCGAAGTACCGGCGCCTCAGCCGCGCGCGCTGGTCGCGCGAGAGCGATTCCACGCGCACGCCCTGAAACAGGTAGGCGCCGGTGGTCGGGCGGTCCAGGCAACCCAGGGTGTTCATGGCGGTCGATTTGCCCGAGCCGCTGGGTCCCATGATGGCGACGAAGTCACCCGCGTGGATGTCGAGGTCCACGCCCTTGAGCGCCTGGAACGCGGTCGTGCCTTCGCCATAGGTCTTGGTGATGCCGCGCAGGCGAATCAGCGGGATGGCGCCGGGCGCGCCCGTGACGGGCTGCTCTGGCGCACCCTCGAGGGTTGGCGCAAGCGGTTCACTCACTGGGCCACTCCCGCCGCCCGCTGGTCGGTAATCACTGCCATACCTTCCTTCAGCTCGGGGCCACTGACCTCGGTCATGCGGCCGTCGCTGATGCCGAGCGTCACCGCCACCGCCACGGCCTGACCGTCCTGCAGAGCCCAGATCTGTCGCACTGCCGTGCCGTTGGTGCTGGCGGGCCTGCGTCCGCCCGCGCGGGGGGGCATGCGCGGCATGAGTTTGGACACCACGCTGCCGCTGGAGGAAGTGGTTGGTGCCGCAGCCGCTGCCTCGGCCGGTGTGAAACGCAGCGCGGTGTTGGGCACCAGCAGCACGTCGTTGCGCTCGGTGGCGACGATGGTGGACGCTGCCGTCATGCCCGGGCGCAGGCTCAGGTCGGTGTTGTTCACTTCGAGCCAGGTGGTGTAGGTGATGACGTTGTCGGTCTTGGTCGAGCCGAAGGCCACGCGGGTGATTTTGGCCGGGTAGCGGCGCGAGGGATAGGCGCTGACGGTGAAGCTGGCTTTCTGGCCGACCTTCACCGCGCCCACGTCGGCTTCGTCCACGCTGACTTCCAGGCGCAGTTTGGCCAGGTCTTCGGCAATCGTGAACAAGGTCACGGCCTGCAGCGATGCGGCCACGGCGTTGCCCGGATCAACCGTGCGTGTCAGCACCACGCCGTCGATCGGCGAGCGGATCGACGCCTTGGAAAGGTTGGTCCCGTCGGTGGACACGGTGGCGCGCGCCTCCTCCACGTTGGCCCGGGCGCTGGCCTCACCGGCCACGGCGCGGTCCAGCGCGGCGCGGGCGCTGTCCAGCTCGGTGGCCGAGGGCACCTTGCCGCCGGACAGGCGCGACACCTCTTCAAAACGCGCCAAGTTGCCCCGGGATTCTCTGACCGTGGCCGTGGCCTGGGCCAGCTGGGCCTGCGTGGCCGCCAGCGCTGCCCGCGAGCGCAGCACCTGGTCGTCGAGCTTGGCGGTGTCCAGCTCCACCAGCACCTGGCCCTTCCTGACGACATCGTTCACGTCTACCAGCACCCGCTTCACGGTGCCCGAGAGTTCACTGCCGATGTTCACCACGCGCGTGGGCACGATGGTGCCGTTGGCCGCCACCGTGAGCGTCAGGTTGCCCTTGCGCACGGCCTCGGTCACGTAGACCGGCGCGGCGCTGGACGCTTTTTCCTGCTGCCAGTAATAAACGCCTGCCGCGATGGCGGCGAGGGCAGCCAGGCCAATCCACAGGCTCGGGCGTGCCCACCAGCGGGCTGGCTGGTCGGCACCCAGCAAGGCCTGCAGGTCGGCGACGGGCTTTGTGGCGGGCGGTTTTGCAACGGGTGCCGGGGGGATTGGAGGGGAGGGAGGTATCGATGCGGTCATTGGGGCTTCAATCCGGTGGGCCTACCTGTTCAGGGCGTGGCAATGTCGGCAGGCGTCCAGCCGCCACCCAGGGCCTTGTACAGGCGCACATGGTCGGCGCTGAGGCTGGCGCGGGTGCCTTCCACGCCGTCCTGGGTGTTGAGCAGGGTGCGCTTGGTTTCCAGCACGGTGCGGAAGTCGATCAGTCCGCTGCCATAACGCTGGCGGGCCAGCAACTCGGCATTGGCCGCGGCGGTGGCGGCGGCCTGCAGCCTTGTCAGGCGCTCCTGGTTGCCTTGCAACGAGACCAGCGCGTCCTCGACGTCCTTCAGGGCCGTCAGCACCGTGGCCTGGTAACTCACGCGAGCCTGCTCCAGCGTGGCTTCCTGCGAGCGCACCTGGGCCTGGATGGCGCCGCCGTCGAACAGCGGCACCGAAATGCTACCCAGCAGGGCGCTGACGGCTGAAGCGCCGCCGGTCAACCCGCCCAGTGTCATGGCGCGCAGGCCCAGCGCGCCGCTGATCCTGAAGCTCGGGTAACGCTCGGCATCGGCCGAAGCCACGCGGGCCAGGGCCGCGCTGATGCGCTCCTCGGCGGCGCGCACGTCGGGCCGCTGGCGCAGCGTGTCCGCCGGCAGGGCCAGGGCCAGATCGCCGTCGGCCCGGGGGACCGGCGCGGCGGCAGCCAGCGAGGCCTGCAGCGCACCGGGCGCCTGGCCCGTCAGCACGGAAAGGCTGCTGATGGTCTGGGTGAGGCTGGTTTCCAGCGAAATGATGCTGGCCTGCGTCTGCTCGCTGGCGGCCACGGCCTGCTCCACGTCGAGCGAGGTGGTCAGGCCCGCCTGAACGCGCCAGCGCGTGATCTGCAGGGTCTCATTCAGACTGTCCAGGTTGCTGCCGGCAATTGCCAGGCGCGCCTGCAGGCTGCGCACCTCTATATAGGTCACCGCGACTTCGGCGGCCATGGAGACCTGCACGCTGGCCAAGCTGGCGCTGGCGGCCTGGACATCCGACCCGGCGGCATTCACCGCACTGCGATTGCCACCGAAGATGTCGGGTTCCCAGCTCGCGTCCAGGCTGGCGCTGTAGCTATCGCTGGCGGCATTGCCGCCCGTGGTGTTGCGCTGGCCAGAGACACCCGCGCCCACATTGGGCAGCAGCACCGCGACCCGCGCCTCGCGCTGGGCCCGCGCCTGGCGCAAGGCCGCCTGCGCGCTGCGCACGTCGGTGTTGGCCAGCAGCGCCTGCTCGACGAGTGCCGTGAGTTGCGGATCGTTGAAGCGCTGCCACCACTGCGCCAGCGCCGTCGGGGTCTTGCCCTGGCCCTGGACTGCCGCTGCCGGACGGGCAATGGCAAACCAGGCGGTCGGCACCGGGGTGAGGGGCGGCGAGGTGTCAGGCGTCGTGAGCGAGGCGCAACCGCCCAGCGCCATTGAACCTACCGCCAGCCAGATGGCAGGGGATCGGCGCGTGAAAGAAAGGGGGTGATTGATAAGCGGGGAAGGCATTAGTCTTGGCTTCACAGCAACGCCCGCAGGGCCATGGCGCCGTTGAATAAAAGTCATTTTGCTCCGCCGCATGGCCAGGTTTCTGTACGCTTAGACACAGACCGGAAAATTAGCGTAAAGCCAGCCTGGCGCCTGCCCGGCTGGGCGCTTATTGGAACGCAACCTCGGCAAAGCTGCGCAGTTTTCGGCTGTGCAGTTGATCGACGCCGGCTTCGCGCAGGCGCTCGATGGCATGGATCCCGATCAGCAGGTGCTGGTTGACGCGCTCGCGGTAGAAGTGGTTGGCCATGCCGGGCAGCTTGATC
>Ga0105090_10001580_pt1 | contig 12345 bp, 6 predicted proteins | sample PPLLak3March2015_FD_79110 | JGI IMG/M metagenome (GOLD analysis project Ga0105090, IMG submission 79110) | Freshwater sediment microbial communities from Prairie Pothole Lake near Jamestown, North Dakota, USA - PPLs Lake P7 Core (1) Depth... | ecosystem: Environmental > Aquatic > Freshwater >... | reverse complement strand
TGCATTGACTACCTGACTGGGTTCATCAATGATCTGGATCAGATCCATATCTTCCGCTGAAATAAAGCCTTCGGCGATTAATGTCTTCTGGAACCAGTCAAGCAATCCGCGCCAGAATTCCGAATAGACTAAAATTATGGGCATTTTCCGGGTTTTTCCAGTTTGCACCAGTGTCAGTGCTTCCATTAATTCGTCCAATGTTCCGAAGCCACCGGGGAGAACTACATAGGCAGTGGCAAATTTAACAAACATGTATTTGCGCGCAAAGAAATGCCGGAAGGTCTGACTGATATCCTGGTAAGCGTTACGATGCTGTTCGTGGGGTAATTGAATATTTAAACCGATACTGGGGGATTTCCCAAAATAAGCACCTTTATTCGCAGCTTCCATTATACCTGGCCCTCCGCCGGAGATAACTGAAAAACCGGCATCAGAAAGTTGTTTGGCAATTTGCTCGGCTAATTTATAGTGTGGGCTGTCTGAGTTGGTACGTGCACTGCCAAAAATACTGACGGCAGGTTGAATGGTATCAAGACGTTCTGTTCCTTCAACAAACTCTGCCATAATTCCAAACAGGCGCCATGACTCTTTTGCTGACCAGGGTTTATCCACAGATAGGTGAGTGGCCGGTTTATCTCGTAGGCTCATAGGAAATCTTATAAATGAAAACATTGTTGCTGGTTGATGGTTCGTCCTATTTATATCGCGCTTTTCATGCATTACCTGATTTACGCAATCGTAACAATGAACCGACAGGTGCAATTCATGGTGTGCTCAATATGCTGCGGCGCTTGCACAAGGACTACTACGCCGATTATAGCGCGTGTGTCTTTGATGCAAAAGGTAAAACTTTCCGGGATGAACTATATCCTGCTTATAAAGCGCATAGACCAGCTATGCCACATGATTTGGCAGTCCAAATTGAACCTTTGCATGCCTGTATCCGTGCAATGGGCTGGCCAATGTTGATTATTGATGGTGTGGAAGCCGACGATGTCATCGGCACACTGGCAAAACAGGCAGTTGAGGCAGATATGCAGTGCATCATCTCAACCGGTGATAAAGATATTGCGCAATTGGTCAATGCAAAGATAACGCTTGTTAATACCATGAGCAATGAAGTGCTGGATGAGGCGAGCGTAGTTGATAAATTTGGCGTAGCGCCGGAACGTATGCTGGATTATCTGATGCTGGTCGGGGATACGGCCGATAACGTTCCGGGTGTGCATAAAGTGGGACCCAAGACTGCGGTCAAATGGCTTACACAATATGGATCGCTGGACAATATCATTGCACATGCTGATGAATTTAAGGGAGCGATCGGCGACAATTTACGTAAAGCACTGGATTGGTTTGATACAGCACGCCGCTTAATTACGATTAAATGTGATGTGGATCTGCCGGTCAGAATCACTGATCTTGCATCCAAGCCTCAGGATACCGAGCAACTTATCCAGCTCTATGAACAACTGGACATGAAGGCGTCATTGCGTGAATTGCGCCAGCAGAGCAATGCAAAACAAACGGGATCAAGCGACTCCAATGGAAACCTGACAGCAGCGGCGACGGATAACGCAAATAACAATGCTGTCCAGACGCATTCAGGAACTTACCAGACTATTTTCACAGAAGGTGAATTGAATGATTGGCTAATCCGGATGAATGCAGCGCAACTGGTATCAGTGGATAGTGAAACGACCAGTTTAAGTCCAATGCAGGCAAAGCTGGTGGGCATTTCTTTTTGTATTGAAAGTCACCAAGCTGCCTATCTGCCCCTGATGCACAATTATACCGGTGTGCCGCAGCAACTTTCGCTTGATGTGGCTTTGAGTAGGCTTAAACCATGGTTGGAGAGTGCGACAAAACCTAAATTGGGTCAGAATTTGAAATACGATAAGCATGTTTTTGCCAATCATGGCATTCAATTGAACGGTATTGCGCATGATACGCTGCTCCAGTCATACGTTCTGGAGTCTCACCGTCCGCATAATATGGATAATATGGCAATGCGTCATCTGGATATTAAAACAATCAGTTATGACGATGTTACCGGGAAAGGCGTTAACCGCATCGGTTTTGATGAAGTGGCGATTGATGTTGCTACCCAGTATGCAGCGGAAGATGCGGATATCACATTACGGCTGCATCAAGCTTTATATCCTGCCATCCAAAGTGACGATCGGCTGGATTATATCTATCGTATGATCGAAATGCCGATTCTGGATGTGCTGTTTGAAATTGAGCGTAACGGTGTTTTGCTGGACTATAAGTTGTTGCAGAAGCAAAGCCATGAGCTGGGTGAGAAATTACACGTTTTGGAACAACAGGCTTATACAATTGCCGGGCAGCCGTTTAATTTGAATTCTCCCAAGCAGATACAGGAAATTCTGTTTAACCAGCTGAAACTGCCTATCATCAAGAAAACACCGACCGGCGTTCCTTCTACCGATGAAGATGTTTTGCAGCAACTTGCGTTGGATTATCCTTTGCCTAAACTGTTGCTTGATTATCGTAGTCTTGCCAAGTTAAAGTCGACTTATACCGACAAACTTCCTCTGATGATGGACCGGAATACGGGCCGGGTGCATACCAATTATGCACAAGCGGTCGCCGTGACAGGACGTTTAGCCAGTTCAGATCCTAATTTGCAGAATATTCCGGTGCGTACCAGCGAAGGCCGGAGGATTCGGGAGGCGTTTATTGCACCGCCTGGCTGCCAGATTATCTCAGCAGATTATTCACAAATAGAATTACGGATTATGGCGCATATTTCTCAGGATGAAGGCCTTTTGAAAGCTTTTGCAGCCGGTGAGGATATTCATAAAGCGACTGCCGCAGAAGTGTTTGGAATTCCGCTGGAGCAAGTGGATCAGGAGCAACGCCGGTATGCCAAAGTGATTAATTTTGGTTTGATATATGGCATGTCTGAATTTGGCCTGGCAGCACAATTAGGGATTGAGCGTAGTGCTGCCCGTGCTTATATGGAACGATATTTTGCGCGGTATCCGGGGGTGGAAAGCTATATGCAACATACCCGGGAAAAGGCCAGGCAACTGGGTTATGTCGAAACCGTTCTGGGACGCAGATTATGGCTGCCAGAGATTAATAATGCCAATGGAAATCGCCGACAAGGCGCGGAGCGCGCTGCCATCAATGCACCGATGCAGGGAACCGCAGCAGATATCATCAAACTGGCGATGATAGCCGTGCGCAACTCGCTGCACAAGGAGCAGTTAGGTAGTAAGCTGATAATGCAGGTACATGATGAATTGGTCCTGGAAGTCCCGGACAATGAAATTGTGTTAATAAAAAATATGTTACCGGAATGTATGGGCAATGTTATGCAGCTTGATGTGCCATTACTGATAGAAGTCGGTGTCGGAGATAATTGGGAACAGGCACATTAGGTCAAATGTGCCCGCTGATTATTGCAGTAGCTTTATTATTCGCGCGTTTCAACTTGCATTAGAGGCTCTGCTTGCGTGACGACAGCTTCTTTGACTCTTTTTCTCGTCCGTTTAGGTAAAGTAATTTCTTCGGTAATCATTTCCACCTTTTCGGGTGGTGTTTCAATCATAACTAACCCGCTTTTTGTAAAATCCGGAAGTTCCTTAACTGCAATGGGCTTTGGTGATTTGGCGTCGGCAGTTAGCGGCGCTTGTTCATCATCAATAGTCGTTGGAACGGTCTGGGTTGCAACGGGTGTTTCAACAGTTGTTTTCTTGACGGAATGTTTCTTGGAGGCCGCAACCGTTGGCTTCTCTTTGATCGGTAATGATATCTCAACGTTTGGCTGAAGATTTATTGAAAAATTCTCGCTACTAGTCGGGCTATCTAATGGTTCTTCAATCATTAAATTTTGGGCATCGATAGAACTTTTAGGCGCGGATTGATTCCGGTTCTTATTGCCGCGATGCCGACGTGCGCGCCTACGATCGTCGGATTTTACGCTGAGGTTCTCAGGATTCTCTTGTTCTATAGCCGATAAATCCTCTGGCAGCGTATTTTCCGCAGAATCCGAATCGGGTGATTGAACTAATTTCTTTTTATTGTTTTTACGCTCCGTAACCGCCGTGCGCTGATGAGGCTGTTTGGTCACTAAAGTATTTGGGTCATTCACATCACTGCTCGGATCACTCGAATCGCTTTGTTTAGCTTGATTATGTGCAGAAAGATCTTTATTGCGTTCATTTCTGTTGCGTCCGCGGCGACTTCGTGAGCGTCCGCGATCTTGCGGCGCTTTGGTTCTGTCAATGTCAGCTTGTGGTTTTTCTTCAATACCGGGTTTTATTGCTTCCGTATTCGCAGGCTTAAACCAACTAAAAAATTTATCCAGAAGCGATGTGTCACGCGATGACCTATCTTCTCGGATAGGCGCCGCTTGTGCGAGTGTTATGCCTTGAACAGCAGCTTGAAGGCGGACAGGCTTGTTTTTCTGTTCGATAGATACCAGACTGTTTTCCTCGGTATTTCTATCTACCAGCTTATAACTGGCCACCGTTTCGTTTGCTTTTATATCTTCGTGACGTAAGCGAGAGATGTTGTAATTAGGTGTTTCGATATGGATATTAGGTATCAGAACTATATTTATTCTTTGCCGCACTTCGATATCATAGATTTCAGCACGTTTTTCGTTGAGCAGATAAGTAGCCACATCGACCGGAAGTTGAACATGCAACGCGCTTGTGTTTTCTTTCATGGCTTCTTCTTGGATTATTCTTAACACATGCAGTGCCGAGGAATCAGTTCCGCGAATAAATCCTGTGCCATTGCAACGTGTACATGCAATATAGTTACTTTCACCCAGCGAAGGACGCAGACGCTGACGTGATAATTCCAGCAAGCCGAAACGCGAAATTTTTCCTACCTGAATACGCGCACGGTCTTGTCGCAATGCTTCATGTAATCTGGCCTCGACTTCACGTTGATTACGTTGTACATCCATATCAATAAAGTCGATGACGACCAGCCCGCCCAAGTCACGTAATCTTAATTGGCGTGCAATTTCATCCGCCGCCTCAAGATTAGTATTCAATGCAGTATGCTCAATATCCAATCCGCGGATGGCGCGGGCCGAGTTTACATCAACCGACACCAGCGCCTCAGTATGATCAATAACAATTGCGCCACCTGAGGGCAGCGAAACCTGTCTTGAATAGGCTGTTTCTATCTGATGCTCAATTTGGAAGCGTGAGAATAACGGAACATCATCGTGATAGAATTTAAGACGATCTACATTTCCAGGCATGACATGCACCATGAATTGGCTGGCCTGCTCATAGATATCTCGGCTGTCGATTAAGATCTCCCCAATCTCTTGGCTGAAATAATCACGAATAGCTCGTATCACCAGACTACTTTCCTGATAAATCAGGAAAACACCATTCTGATTATTGGCCGCTTCTTCAATGGCGTGCCAGAGCTGTGTCAGGTAATTCAAATCCCATTGTAGCTCTTCTGTGCTTCGTCCGATTCCGGCAGTTCTGGCAATAATACTCATGCTCTCAGGCACTTCAAGCTTTGCAATGACATCGCGCAAGTCATTACGCTCTTCACCGGTTATGCGGCGAGATACACCCCCGCTATTTGGATTATTGGGTATTAAAACCAAATATCGGCCAGCCAGTGAAATGTAGGTTGTCAGTGCAGCGCCTTTGGTTCCACGCTCATCTTTATCGACTTGTACAATCAGTTCCTGACCTTCCTGTAGCAGGTCTTGGATACGGTCATTGTTAGTACCGGTGCCTTTATTGAAGCAGGAAGGAGCAATTTCCTTAAATGGCAAGAAACCGTGACGTTCGCAGCCATAATCTACAAATGCAGCTTCCAGACTGGGTTCTATTCGTGTAATAACAGCCTTGTAGATATTGCTTTTGCGTTGTTCCTTACTGATTGATTCTATGTCAAGGTCAACCAATGTTTGACCATCGACAATTGCAACACGCAACTCTTCAGGTTGGGTCGCATTAAATAACATTCGTTTCATTTACAAACCTTACGTGCTCTAATAGTAGGATTATCTAGTGACTCTTCAAATAGATTCTTTTGGTATACGTAGTTGTAATGACGAGGTTTGGGTCTAATAATTTTGTTATAATATTTATTAATCAATTATATATTTCTTTTTATTAAGGTATTCTAGTATATTAGTTTTTGCTTCATGAAAGTTTTTGTAAGCTGGAGCCGAATAAAACCTATTCCTTCTATCCTAATACCAGCTATAAGTCTATTAACATGCTTAAAGGTAACAGATTTTACATAAAGTTCCAAACAGAACTTTGTTTTAAGTCAATTTTTGTTGATGCATCTTACCTACTGGATACCTTGATTACTCATTAGTATATAAAAAGGATATGTCATTTCCCAATCTATCTATTTTATTAATTATTACAGAAATAACCTTAGAATGAAATAAGCAAGATCCTTATATTTCTTCTCGGCAGCCTGTAAACTAACTTGAAAGTTACACATAAAATCAACGAAATAAATAATAATACGCAATCCCTTGCTGCGGTCATCAAAGAACGCATCGAAGAGGAAGGGAACGACCAACGGGTTGATAATTTTTTATTCAAACGATACAGGAATGTACCCAAAAGCCACCTGTATCAGCTATTAAGAAGCGGTCAGGTACGTGTTAACGGGAAGCGAATAAATGCCAGCTATCGATTGCAATTGGGCGATATCGTGCGAATTCCACCGATCAAAACGACCGAAAAGAATTCTTCTCGACAGACTACAATTGCTTCATCAAACTTCTTTACCTTCACTACATTGTATGAAGATGATGCGTTGCTGGTGATTGATAAACCCGGTGGTATGGCTGTCCACGGAGGGAGTGGCATCAGTTTTGGCGTGATTGAGCAATTGCGCGCACAAAATCCATCTTGGAAATTTCTGGAACTGGTGCATCGCCTCGATAGAGAGACATCCGGTGTTTTGTTGCTCGCAAAGAAACGCAGCGCGCTGGTTGAATTGCATCGGCAGATTCGTGAAGGCTTAGTGGATAAGCATTATCTGGTGATGGTCAGAGGGCAATGGCATAACGCTAAGCAACACGTGAAGCTGGCACTTAACAAGTATGTGACGGCAACTGGTGAGCGACGTGTAGCGGTATCAGCCGGTGATCGCGATGACAGCAAATCGATGATGTCTCACACGATATTCGAGTTGCATAAAACCTGGAAAAATTTCAGTTTGCTGGATGCCGAAATAAAAACTGGCCGTACACACCAAATTCGGGTTCACCTGGCGCATCTTGGGTTTCCAATCATTGGAGACGATAAATATGGTGATTTCGAGATCAACAAGCTACTGGCCAAATCTGGCGGGCAGAACAAACTGGTGCGAATGTTTCTGCACGCGCACACCTTGCAAATCACGCACCCCAGTACGGGGGAGCGCATGCATCTGCAATCACCTTTGTCCAGGGATCTACAGAAATTTATCGATGGTCTGGAAAATCATTGATCGTTTAGTTTTCGGTCCTATTCAAGCGAAGTGGTATAATCCGCGGCAAAATATCTGGGCTGGTGGCAATTTGTTCAGTTTTAATCATGGTTTGCAGAACTTCCCAAACATTCTCTACAATTTTTTTCTGTGCGACTTCGTTAGGGTGTATCCCGTCAGCTTGAAAAAATTCGTGTTTGTCGCCAAAACCAGCCAGCAGGAAGGGTATTAATTTGATTTGGTAATTTTCAGCCAATTGCGGATAAATGGCTTGGAACTTTTGTGTGTAAGTCGTGCCATAGTTGGGAGGTAATTGCATGCCGGCTAGTAGAACTAGCGCATTGTTCTTTTGGCATATTTCAATAATGGTTGCCAAGTTCTCATAGATGGATTTTATAGAAGCGCCGCGTAACCCATCGTTAGCGCCAAGCTCAAGAATAACAATCTCAGGACGATGTGTTTCAAGTGCTTTTTTTATTCGATTGCGTCCCCCAAGCGTTGTTTCACCGCTGATACTCGCGTTTATGATTTGATAATCAGCAAATTTAGACTGTAATCGTTGAGTTAGTAATGCAACCCAGCCAGCTTCGATTGGCATGCCGTGGCTGGCAGACAGACTATCACCAAAAACCATTACATTTTTGGTTGATGCCACTGCGGCGGAAACCATGAATGTAAAAAAGAACGTCAGAATAATCAGGAAATTTTTCATGTCAGATAATTTTGTTAAACAACCCATTCTTTGGACTAAGGCACTCACCAAGCAGGTTAATACCGGCGACGAACAATTAACCATATTGCAGGATATTGATTTGCAGGTTAACGCCAGTGAAGCTGTTGCAATTATAGGCGCATCCGGTTCGGGTAAATCTACTTTATTAGGACTACTGGCAGGATTGGATTTGCCGACTTCGGGTAAAGTTTACCTGGATGCTATTGATATTTTCACTCTGGATGAAGATAACCGGGCTGCCTTGCGAGGCAAGAGTCTGGGTTTTGTATTTCAGTCATTTCAATTACTTCCTGCATTGACAGCGATTGAAAACGTGATGTTGCCGCTTGAGCTCTGTGCAGTCAGCAATGCAGAAGCAACGGCGCGCAGATTACTGGAACGTGTTGGATTGTCGATGCGCTTGCATCATTATCCCAAACAATTATCCGGTGGAGAACAGCAGCGGGTTGCCATTGCGCGTGCTTTTGCAACGGATCCAAAATTATTGCTGGCAGATGAGCCAACAGGGAATCTCGATTCTGCCACCGGTATACAAATTATTGAGCTCATGTTCGAACTCAATCGTGAACACGGTACGACATTGGTTTTGGTTACTCATGATGAAGCATTGTCACGGCGTTGTTCGCGTCAGATCCGTTTGGCGGATGGCAGGCTTGTGCAATAGTTGCTATAGCTAAGCAACGCAGGTATTCATTCTATATTTTGGCAAGGTAATATTTTTCTCCATGAATCATTTTAAGCTGTCTTTTCGCATGCTGTATCGTGACTGGCGTGCAGGCGAACTCAATGTTTTGGTTTTGGCACTGGTCATAGCAGTCAGTGGAATGGCCACAGTGGGGTTTTTTGCAGATCGGGTTGAATTGGCACTTTCGCGCGAAAGCAATCAACTGCTGGGTGCGGATCTGCTGGTTATTTCGAGTAAACCCTTGCCAAATCATTATGCCGATGAGGCTAGCCGGCTTGGATTATCGGTTTCGTCGCTGACCAAATTTCCCAGCATGATCTCCAATGGAGAAAACAATCTGCTGACTGAGATTAAGGCGGTCACGGAAGGCTATCCATTGCGCGGACGCGTGCATCTGGCTAGCAGGTCGACAGGAACACCAGAAATTCAAGTGGCAACCAGAATTCCGCAACCAGGTACCATCTGGGTTGATGAAAAAGTCATGACACGGCTTGATCTTAAAGGCGGTGACCTGGTGGATGTGGGCGACATCCAGTTAACGGTGACCGAATTGGTCGTGCGTGAGCCGGATCACTCGGTGGGATTCATCAATATGGGCGCGCGCGCCATGATCAATGCAGTCGATTTGCCAGATACCGGTTTAATTCAGGAAGGCAGTCGTGTTTCCTATCAGTTGCTAGTAGCGGGTGAAATTAAAGCGGTGCAGCAGTTTCGCGATTGGGCGAAGACTCAGCTCACTAAAGCGCAGCGAATTGAAGGTATCCGGGATGCACGTCCTGAGATTAAAGCCGCATTGGAACGTTCAGAAAAGTTCTTAAGCCTGGCAGCGCTGGCTAGTGTTGTCCTGGCAGCGGCGGCGATTGCATTGGCTGTACGCCGGTTTACCCAGCGCCATCTGGATGGGTGCGCGGTGATGCGCAGTCTGGGCGCAAGTCAGAAACAGCTATTTTATCTGTACTTGTATTATTTTATTGCATTGGGTGTTATCGCCAGCAGTATTGGTTGCCTGATTGGCTTTGCTGCACAAGAGATTCTGACGCATTGGTTGGCCGGTATTGTTCAAACTGAATTACCCTGGCCGAATTGGTTACCAGCGCTGCAAGGTCTGCTGGTAGGGTTGGTGTTATTACTGGGGTTTGCATTACCGCCCGTCCTGAATTTACGCAGCGTTCCCGCGTTACGGGTATTGCGCAGAGATATCGGCTTATCCAATGCACACAGTGTGGGAGGTTATTTATTGGGGTTGGTAGCTTTGTCGCTTTTGTTTATCTGGAAAGCGCAAGACCTGAAACTGGGTCTTTATATCGTCACTGGATTTGTCTCGGCCATTGCCATTTTTGGCTGTCTGGGTTGGTTACTGATCAGAGTATTATCGAGCCTCCGGCATCAAGCCGGTGGGGCTTGGCGTTATGGCTTGGCCAGCATCCGCCGCCGAGCAGTTTCAAGCGTATTGCAGGCAGTGGCACTTGGATTGGGTTTGATGGCATTACTGGTGCTGACACTGATCCAGGATGATCTGATCGACGATTGGCATACCAGCTTGCCGCCGAATGCGCCGAATCATTTTCTGGTAAATATTCAAGCGGATCAATTACAGTCACTGGAGGAATTTTTCCAGCAATATGGGATTGAAAATCCGCCGGTGTTTCCGATGATAAGAGGCCGTTTGATCAAGATTAATGGGAAGGATGTGTCGCCGGAGGATTATGCAGATGATCCGCATGCTGAAAGGCATATCCGGCGCGAATTCAATTTATCCTGGGCGACTCAGCAAGCATTGGATAACCAAGTCGTTCAAGGGAAATGGTGGAATGCGGATACCAGCGAAGCGGTTATGTCGGTTGAAGAAGGCATTGCTAAAACGATTGGTGTCAAGTTGGGTGATGAACTGACTTATGATATTGCGGGTAGTCCTTTTTCAGCCAAGATCACCAGCTTAAGAAAAGTGGACTGGGATAGTTTCCGGGTTAATTTTTTTGTTGTAGTGCCACCTGGTTTGCTGGATAACTACCCAGCCAGTTATATCACCAGTTTTTATGTGCCGCCCGCAGAAGTTGCCATGATCCATGAACTGGTTAGGACCTTCCCGAACATTCTGGTGGTCGATGTGGCAATCGTCATCAACCAGGTGCAGCAAATGATCCAGCAGGTCTCGCAGGCGATTGAATTTGTTTTTTTGTTTACTGTACTGGCGGGCTTTGCCGTGTTGTACGCAGCGATTGCTGCGACGCAAGATGAGCGCATTTATGAAGCAGCCATTTTCAGAGCACTGGGTGCCAAACGGGAGCAACTGTCACGTGCTTGGGCAGCCGAATTTGCGATATTGGGTGGATTGGCCGGTTTGTTTGCGTCGGCCGGCGCCAGCGTGCTCGGTTATGTCATTGGTAAGCATGTCCTGCATCTCGATTACACGTTTAACCCATGGATTTGGCTGGTTGGAACATCCATTGGTGTGATTGGCGTTTTAGTGGCCGGTTTGCTGGGTACGCGTTCAGCATTATCCAGTCCGCCGTTATTAACCCTGCGCAAGATTGGCTAATCACGCTTCGTGACTTTGATGGTTTCACCGGCATCGATCCTCGGTTCGCAATCACCCAAGCTCAAGTCATTGCCGCCGCTGAGTTTGTATATTCATATTCCGTGGTGCCTGAAGAAATGCCCTTATTGCGATTTTAATTCGCATGCAATTCGCGGGGAGGGCAGCCAGGCACCCGAAGAAGAATATGTTGCCGCGTTAATACGGGATCTTGAATCTGCTTTGCCAGATATTTGGGGGCGGCGACTTAGCAGCGTATTTTTTGGCGGCGGCACGCCGAGTTTATTCAGTGCCCAAGCGATTGATAGGTTATTGACGGCGATACGGACATTGTTGCCGTTGGAACATTTTGCCGAAGTGACTCTGGAAGCCAATCCCGGAACATTTGAAGCACAAAAATTCACCGATTTTCGTAAAGCAGGGATCAATCGCCTGTCGATCGGCATACAAAGTTTTAATGCGCGGCATCTGAAAGCATTAGGACGTGTGCATGATGACCAGGAAGCGCATCGTGCGGTTCAGATCGCGTTAAAAAATTTCGACAATATTAATCTCGACCTGATGTACGCATTGCCTGGGCAAACCTTGGAAGAAGCGCAAGCTGATATTGAAATGGCGTGTTCTCACGGCGTCACGCATATTTCCGCCTATCATTTGACGCTGGAACCGAATACGTTGTTTCACCGCTTCCCACCCAATCTTCCTGATGATGAGCAAGCTGCGGCGATGCAGGACATGATTGAGCAAATTACTAAGAGCCATCAGTACCGGAATTATGAGACTTCAGCCTTCGCGCAAGCAGGGAAGGAGTCACGCCATAACATGAATTACTGGCTATTTGGCGACTATCTCGGTATTGGTGCTGGTGCGCACAGCAAAATCAGTTTCGCCGATAAGATTGTGCGGCAGATGCGTTATAAGCAACCGAAAGAATATCTGGCC
>Ga0105090_10001578_pt1 | contig 12349 bp, 12 predicted proteins | sample PPLLak3March2015_FD_79110 | JGI IMG/M metagenome (GOLD analysis project Ga0105090, IMG submission 79110) | Freshwater sediment microbial communities from Prairie Pothole Lake near Jamestown, North Dakota, USA - PPLs Lake P7 Core (1) Depth... | ecosystem: Environmental > Aquatic > Freshwater >... | reverse complement strand
TTCCGCCGCAACAAGGTCGAGCAGTTCGAAGCGCGTTTCGTGATGACCGAAATCCTCGAATCGCCGTCGATCTTCTTCGCCGACATGGCAGGCTCGCAAGTCCCCATCGTCGTGTCGCACGGCGAGGGCAGGGCAGTGTTCGACAATGGCGACGACCAGGCCAGGGTCTTGTCGGCCGTGCGCTACGTCGACAACAAGGGCGAGGCTACCGAAGTCTATCCGTACAACCCGAACGGTTCGCCGAACGGCCTGACCGCAGTGACCACGGCTGATGGCCGTTTCACGATCATGATGCCGCACCCGGAACGTGTTTTCCGCACCGTGCAGATGTCGTGGCACCCGGAAAGCTGGGGCGAGGATTCGCCGTGGCTACGCATGTTCCGCAATGCGCGGCGCTGGGTGGGCTGATACCGCCAACGCATCGTGGCGATTCAGAATGCTGTTCAGTTTCATGATGTTCCTTTCGTCGGGAAACACTCAAAACCGGCTGAACGTCAGCGTAACCTCATCAGTCGCAGCCAGCCATTCGTCAACGTTCTGAAGGCGACAATATGACTTCTCGCACGGATTTCTTCCCCTGAAGTCTCGGGTGGTCGAAGGCGATTATTGCCAAGCCGCAGGTTTTCGCTCAAAGTCGCGCCCATGAAAACACCCGCTGCCATCACATATGTCCTGTCCGGGCTGCCGTTGCTCGCGACCTTGCGCGAGTATCGCCTCGCCTGGCTGAGCAAGGATTCGATCGCCGGGCTCTCGGCGTGCATCGTCTCGATCCCGTCCGTGATCGCCTACGCCGAACTGGTGCACCTGCCGCCGATCGCCGGACTCTACGCGGCGCTGGCGGCGGCCATCGGCTACGCGCTGTTCTCCAGTTCGCGGCACGTCATCGCCGGGCCGGATGCGGCGATCGGCCTGCTGGCCGGTTCGGCGATCCTGCCGTTGTCGGGTGGCGATCCGGCGCGCATCGTCATTCTTGCGGCGGTCCTCAGCATCCTGTCGGGCGCCGTGCTGATGCTCGCCGCGCGACTGAAACTGGGCGTCATCGCCGATCTGCTGTCGCGCCCGGTGCTCATCGGCTACCTGAACGGCGCCTCGCTCGTGCTGATCGCCACCCAACTGGGCAAGATGTTCGGCATCAAGACCGAGGGTGAGGAGTTCTTCCAACTGGTGTTGACGGTGGTCGAGAAGCTGCCCGAGACCCAAGTGCCGACCTTCGTGATGGGGGTGCTGCTGGTCGGGCTGCTGGTCGGGCTGGCGCGCTGGCTGCCGCGCATTCCGGGGGCGCTGGCCGTCTGCGCGGTGGCGATCATCGCCACCTTCGCCTTCGACCTCGGCAGCTACGGCATCGCGCTGGTCGGCCAGGTTCCATCCGGCGTGCCGCAGTTGACCATTCCCGCGTTCCGCTGGGCGGATGTCGCCGCGCTCGCGCCGGCCGCGGTGGCGATCGCCTTCCTGGCGTTCTCGGACGGCATCCTGCTGGCGCAGACCTTTGCCGAGAAGAACGGCTACGAGGTCCAGCCGAATCGCGAGCTGGTCGCCCTCGGCTCGGCGAACATCCTGGCCGGGCTCTGGCAGGGGTTCCCGGTATCGGCCAGCCAGTCGCGCACCTCGATCGTCGATTCGTCGGGTGGTATGACGCAGGTCGCACAACTCATACTGGCGATGGGTCTGCTCGTTTTCCTGTTCTTCCTGACGGGGCTGATCGCGCTGCTGCCGAAGGTTGCCCTCGGCGCGATCCTGATCGTCACCGCCATCGGCATGCTGGAAGTGGCGTCCCTGAAGGGGCTCTACAAGATCGACCGGGTCGAGTTCGGCATTGCCGCCGGGGTGACCCTGGCGATCCTGATCGCCGGCGTCGTGCCGGGGATCATTCTCGGCCTGCTGCTGTCGCTCATTTCGGTTCTGGTCGAGATCTCGCGTCCGGATGATGCCGTTCTCCGCCGTCGGCGCAGCGATGGACGCTTCCACGATTGTCGCGAGGATGAGGGCGATGCGGAAAGCGTGCCGGGATTGCTGGTCTATCGCCTCTACGCGCCGCTAATTTTCGCCAATGCGCGCCATGTGGTGACCCGCATCCGGAAGCTGGTCGATGAGGCTGATCCGCCGGTCAGATGGCTGGTCATCGACGCCCAGGCGATCCATGACATGGACGTGACGGCGGCGCAGCGCTTCGCGGAACTGCACCAGGAACTGACGGAAGAAGGGATAGACGTCAAGATCGCCGATACGCCGCGGCCGTTCCTCGAAGAACTCGCGAAGGTCGGGCTGTCCGAGGAAATTGGCCGGAACGATTTCTTCCCGACGGTCACGAAGGCGGTCGAGGCCTTCGAGCAAGTGGACGCCCCGGAGGGTACGCGCGCCGGCTGAAAAAGCGGCGGCTGCCCCGGGCTGTCGCGGTCGACGCCGGCAAACCGGGCGTTTGCGGCCCGGCCTGAAACGCCTCAGTGGCCGAGATGCACGGGGATGCGGTGCGGCCCGAAGGCCTTGCCGTTCCGTCCCAGCTTCGCTCCGAAGCGGCCGGCGATGGCGGTCGAGCAATGCGGGCAACGGCCTTCCGGGGTCAGGTCGTAGCGGCGAATATCGTACCAGTCGCGGACGATCAACGCGGCATGGCAGCGCGGACAGAAGGTGGTGCCGCCTTCGTTGTCATGGACGTTGCCGGTAAACACATGGTGCAGGCCGGCGTCAAGGGCGATGCGGCGGGCCTGGGTCAGCGTCGCCGGCGGCGTCGCCGGGATGTTTTCCATCTTCCAGTCGGGGTGGAAGGCGGTGAAATGCAGCGGCACGTCCGGCCCCAGTTCGCGGGCGACCCAAGTGGCGAGTTCGTTGATTTCCGCCGGGCTGTCGTTGCTGCCGGGGATCAGCAGTGTGGTGATCTCCAGCCAGCAATCGGTCTCGTGGTGGATCCAGGCCAGGATGTCGAGGACGGGTTGCAGGTGCGCAACACACAGCTTGTGGTAGAACGCGTCGGTGAAGGCCTTGAGGTCGACGTTGGCGGCGTCCATGACGGCGAAGAATTCCTTCGCCGGTTCGGGATGGATGTAGCCCGCCGTCACCGCGACGTTGCGGATGCCGAGTTCGCGGCAGGCGAGCGCAGTGTCGATCGCATATTCGGCGAAGATGACCGGGTCGTTGTAGGTGTATGCGACGCTGTCGGCGCCATAGCGTTGGGCGGCGCGGGCGATCATCTGCGGGCTGGCGCTGTCCATCAGGCGGTCCATGTCCTTCGACTTGGAAATGTCCCAGTTCTGGCAGAACTTGCAGGCGAGGTTGCAGCCGGCGGTGCCAAAAGACAGGATGCTGCTACCGGGGTAGAAATGGTTGAGCGGTTTCTTCTCGATCGGGTCGATGCAGAAGCCGGAGGAACGGCCATAGGTGGTCAACTGCATGGCGCCACCCACCATCTGGCGCACGAAGCAGGCGCCGCGCTGGCCTTCGTGCAACTGGCAGTCGCGCGGGCAGAGGTCGCACTGGACGCGGCCGTCGGGCAGCGCGTGCCACCAGCGGGCGGGGTGCAGGGTTTCGGGCTGGCTCATGGCTGTTCCTCTTTCCATTTTTTGACGGCGTAGCGTTCGAGGCGGACGTCCGGCCCCCAGTAGCCGGCGGACAATCCTGCCTTTTGCTTGAGGTGGGCCATGAAGACGGCCGGGTCGGGCAATTGTTCCCAGACCTGCGGCAGGAAGGTCGAGCGGCGGCCGGATGCCGAGAAGATCACGCCGTCGATCTCCGGGCGCAACTGGGCGAGGGCGTCGGCCTCGTCGCGGAAACTCATCGGCTCGGCCGGCGTCAGCAGCGACACTTCGACCCGGGTGATCGGCAGCTCCTCCTTGCGCAGCGGGCTGAAGCGCGGGTCGCGGAAGGCGGCATTGCGGGCGTTGTCCTGGACGTCCTGGAGCAACGGGCGCCAGGCCTGCAGGCTGCCGATGCAGCCGCGCAACTCGCCGCGCTGGGTCAGCGTCACGAAGGTCGCGCCGTTTTCATGCAGTTCCGGCAGGTCGACCGTGGTGGTGCCGGTCAGGCCGAAATGCGCGGCGATGGCGTTGCGGGCCAGGGTCAGCAGCGTGGTACCGAGATCAGCCATGGCCGGCATCCTCGCTGAAGGCGAAGCTTGCGTAGCCGACCACGCGCTGCCTGTCGCCGGCCGTGTCGCCGGAGTTGCAGCGGTGGATCAGTTGCGGCACCAGCCCGCGCTGGCGCGCGGCGAGCAGCAGGCCGTTGACGGGATAGGCGCCGCAGGCCTGCTCGGGACGGATGCCGGTGTCGAGTTCGAGGATGTGCCGGCAGGTGTCGCGGTCGACCTGGTTGGCGGCGGCGTAAGGCAGGAAGTGCGAGAGGTCCGAGCTGATGACGATCAGCGTTTCCGGCCCACCCCACAGGCGGTCGAGCACCTCGGCGACGGCCTCCGGCGACGCATGGCCGACGGCGAGCGGGACCAGCGTGAACTGGTCGAGCGCGCGCTGCAGGAAGGGCAGGTGCACTTCGAGCGAATGCTCCTGGGCATGGGCACGGTCGCTGAAGACGATCTGCGGCAGTCCGGCGATCGCCGCGATGGCGGCGCGGTCGAGCGGGATCTCGCCGAGCGGGGTGGCGAAAGCCTCGCTTTCCGGCAGCGCCAGCCCGTTGACTCCGACACGGTGGGTCGGGCCGAGCAGGACGACGCGGTGGATCGTGGCGCGCCAAGGCGCCAGCGCCGCGTAGCCCTGTGCCGCCGTCGATCCGGAATAGACATAGCCGGCGTGCGGCACGATCAGCGCCTTCGGCTGGCTGCCCGGACGAGGTGCCGCCGCCGCGAGCAGCGTATCGACGGTCGCCGCCAGCACCGCCGGCGAACCGGGATAGAAGGCGCCGGCGACGGCGGGGGGGCGGATGTTGATCATGGTGGTTACCTCAGACAAGAAGCAGGTCGCGGTTCACGACGGGTGCTGCCAGTTCCGGTGCAATGAAACTTACGGTATTCATTTGCCTTCGTCCTTATTCGCTAAAATTACGCCATGCCACGTCATTTCGCAATCGTTCCCGCTGCCGGCAGCGGCGCACGCTTCGGCGCCGACCAGCCGAAGCAGTACTTGGGCCTGCTCGGCCGACCGCTGCTCCATCACACGCTGGCGGCGCTGGCGGCGTGCCCGGAGATTCATCGGGTGTGGGTGGTGCTGGCGGAGGATGACGCCGAGTGGGGCCGGCATGACTGGTCGGAACTCGGCGCGAAGGTCGAAACCCTGCGCTGCGGCGGCGCCACGCGCGCCGAGAGCGTCGCCAACGGCCTGGCGGCGGCGTCGACGGTGGCGGCCGACGACGACTGGGTGCTCGTCCATGACGCGGCGCGTCCCTGCCTCAGCGCCGCCATGCTCGCGGCGCTGTTCGCCGGGTTGGTCGACGACCCGGTCGGCGGCCTCCTCGCGGTGCCGGTCGCCGATACGCTGAAGCGCGCCGACGCGGCGCAGCGGGTCACCGCGACCGAGCCGCGCGACGCGCTGTGGCAGGCGCAGACGCCGCAGATGTTCCGCTACGGCCTGCTGCGCGACGCGCTCGCCGCGTGCCGCGACGTCACCGACGAGGCCGGCGCCGTCGAGGCGCTTGGACTCAGGCCGAAGCTCGTGCGCGGCGACGCGACCAACCTGAAGGTGACCTATCCGGCCGACCTGGCGCTGGCGGCGATGATACTGAGGGGACGCAAATGAATTTCCGTGTCGGGCAGGGTTACGACGTGCACCGGTTGGTGGCGGGCCGCAAGCTGATCCTCGGCGGCGTCGAGATCGCGCACGAAACCGGGCTGCTCGGTCATTCCGACGCTGATGCGCTGCTGCACGCGATCACCGACGCGCTACTCGGCGCCGTCGGGCTGGGTGACATCGGCCGGCATTTCCCGGATACCGACCCGCGCTACCACGGCGCCGACAGCCGCGCGCTGCTGCGCGCCGCCGTCGCGTTGCTCGCCGGGCGCGGCTGGCAGCCAGTCAATGTCGACGCGACGCTAATCGCCCAGCGGCCGAAGCTGGCGCCGCATGTTGCAGCGATGGCGGCGAATGTCGCGGTCGACCTCGGAATATCGCCCGATTCCGTGAATATCAAGAGCAAGACCAACGAGCAACTCGGCTACCTCGGCCGCGAGGAAGCGATCGAGGCGCAGGCCGTCGTGCTGGTCGAACGTGTCGGCTGACGCGCCGGCGGCCGCATCCGCCGGGCCGGAAGCGGCGCGCGTCTTCTTCGCCCTGTGGCCGCCGCCGGAGGTCGCGCGCCGCCTCGCCGGCATCGCGCGCGAACAGGCCGCCCGTCATGGCGGCAAGGCGGCGCGCGCCGATACCGTCCATTTGACCCTTGCCTTCATCGGCGACGTCGCGGTGTCGCGGCTGCCCGAACTGGTTGCCGCGGCGGAGCGGGTGAAAGGTTCGTCTTTCGCCCTGGCGCTCGGTACCTGCGGCTACTGGACGCACAATCGCCTGGCGTGGGCCGGCTGCGACGAGGTGCCGGCGGCGCTGGCGCAGCTCGTGCGGCAACTGGCGCAAAGTTTGCGGCATGCAGGCTTCCGGGTCGACCGGGCCAGCGACGACTTCGTGCCGCACCTGACGCTGGTCCGCCGCCAGACGGACGCCGCTCCCGCACCGCCGATCGAACCTGCCATCGCCTGGCCATGCGATGGGTTCGTGCTGGTCCGCTCGCGCCTGTCGGTGGCTGGCTCCCGCTATGAAAAGCTGCATTCCTTCCCGCTCGATCCCGAGCCAGACAACCCGCAAGAGGCATACCCATGACGACGCTTTTCTCCCCGCTGCAAGTCGGCGCCATCGCCGTTCCCAACCGCATCTTCATGGCGCCGCTGACCCGCTGTCGGGCCGGCGAAGGGCACGTGCCCAACGCGCTGATGGCCGAGCACTACGCGCAGCGCGCGAGCGGCGGGCTGCTGATCGCCGAGGCGACGATGGCGATGGCCGGCAATTCCGCCTTCTGGCACGAGCCCGGCATCCATTCCGAAGCGCAGGTCGCCGGCTGGCGGCTCGTGACGTCTGCGGTCCACGCCGCCGGCGGGCACATTTTCCTGCAGATCTGGCATGGCGGGCGGGCGTGCCATCCGGCGTTCAACGGCGGCGCGCAGCCGGTCGCGCCGAGCCCGCTGCCGATCACCAACGACGAGGTACATACGCCGGACGGCAAGCAGCCGCATGTCGTGCCGCGCGAACTGCGCGATGACGAACTGCCGGGAATCGTCGCCGGCTTCGCGCGGGCCGCCGAGAACGCGCGGGCCGCCGGCTTCGACGGCGTCGAGGTGCACGGCGCCAACGGCTACCTGCTCGACGAATTCCTGCGCGACGGCGCCAACCGGCGCTCCGGCCCCTACGGTGGCGCGCTCGCGAACCGCGCCCACCTGCTCATCGAGGTGATCGACGCGACCTGCAAGGTGTGGGGCGGCGATCGCGTCGGCGTGCGCATCTCGCCGCTGAACAGCTACAACAGCATGATCGACAGCGACCCGGTCGGGCTGACCGCGTGGCTCGCCGGGCGGCTCAACGATTTCGGCCTGGCCTACCTGCACGTGATGCGCGGCGATTTCTTCGGGCAGCAGCACGGCGACGTGATGACCCCGGCGCGCGACAACTATCGCGGCGTGCTGATCGGCAACATGGGCTACTCGCCGGCCGAGGCGGAGGCGGCGGTGGCCGCCGGCAAGGTCGACGCGGTGGCCTTCGGGACTGCCTTCCTCGCCAATCCTGACCTGCCGGCCCGCATCCGCGCCGGCGCGCCGCTCACCGCGCCCGATCCGGCGACCTTCTATACGCCGGGCGCGGCGGGCTACACGGACTACCCGACGCTGGCCGCGGTCCACGATCAACCGCAGGCCGACACGCAGCATCATGGGGTTTGAGAAGCCAAGCGCTTCGTTGCATGCCCGACGGGTACATGGCATGAACCAGGAGTGGTCGATGGAAAAAATTCAGGGTGCCTTGAGACGGGCGATTGCCGCCGTCGTATCTTTCGCCCTTGCGGGCCTACCCGCGTTTGCCCTCGCGGCCGCTCCGGAACTGGCCGGCACGTCCTGGCAGTTGCTCGCCATCCAGTCGATGGACGACCTGCAGGGTACTACCAAGGTCAAGCAGCCGGGCCAGTTCACGCTCGAATTCGGGCGCGATGGCCGCGCTGCGCTGCGCCTCGATTGCAACCGCGGCACCGGCGATTACAAGGTCGCGCCGGCCGGTGACGGTTCGTCCGGCTCGCTGACCTTCGGCCCCGTGGCGACGACGCGCGCGATGTGCCTGCCGCCACACCTCGACCAGCGCGTCGCGCGCGACCTGGCTTATGTGCGTTCCTATCTGCTCAAGGACGGCAAGCTCTACCTTTCGCTGATGGCCGACGGCGGCATCTACGAGTGGGCGCCGCAGCAGGCAGCGGCTGCCGCTGCGGCTGCGGACACGGAGCGCGTCGTCAAGCCCGTGCAGTTCGCCAAAGGCAAGAGTTCGGCGGTGATCCGCGACCGCATCGTCGGTTACCACTACATCGACTACCAGCTGCGTGCCGGCACCGGCCAGCGCATGACGGTGAGCCTCAAGGGCAGCAACGGCGCCAACTATTTCAACCTGCTGCCGCCCGGGTCGGCCGATGCGGCGATGGTGCGCGGCGAATTGCTCGACAATACGTTCGACGGCTTGCTGCCGGACGATGGCGTCTACACCATCCGCGTCTTCCTCTATCGCGCCGCCGCGCGCCGCAACGAGGCGAGCGACTTCACGCTGTCGGTCGGCGTCACGGGGACGCCGCTCAAGCCGGTTTCGGCTCGGACGGATGCGGTGCTGCCCGGCACCCGTTACCACGCCAGCGCGACGACGAAATGCGAACCGCTGTATTCGCAGGCGCGCGAGTGCGAGGTCCATGTCGTGCGGCGCGGTTTCGATGGCACGGCGACCGTGGAACTGCGCTGGGACAGCGAGGGCAAGCGGCGCATCCTGTTCGTCAAGGGAGAGCCGAAGGCGGCCGATACGCCGGAGGCGATGACCTTCACGCGCAACGAGAGCGGCTGGCGGGTGAGCTTCGGCGGGGAAGAGCATTTCGAGATCCCGGAGCCGCTGGTGTTCGGTGGCTGACGGAGCTGCGCCAGGGGAAACCTCTTGCTGCCCTGGTATGTTGCGGCAGTGGTGGTGGCCCTCGGCGGACTCTACGTGCTGGCGGATTCCATCTACTGGCACCCGGACGCGCAAGGGGCCATCGGCGTGTGCCCTGGCCGCCCGGATCAGTCCCTGATGGCAATCACCAGGCGTGCCAGCAGGCCGCCGCCCGGGTTGGGCAGCAGTTCGAGGCGGCCGTCGTGCAGGCGGGCGATGCGTTCGACGATGGCCAGCCCGAGGCCGGTCCCGGTGGCGTTGCTGCGGGCGGTGTCGTGGCGGGTGAACGGGCGCTTGAGGCGTTCGGCGTCGGTGGCCGCGATGCCCGGGCCGCGGTCAGCGATTTCGATGCGGATTTCGCCGTCGACCGCAGCCGCCGTCAGGCTCACGTCGCCGCCACCATATTTGACCGCGTTGTCGAGCAGGTTGCCGACCGCGCGCGCCAGCGCCTTCGGGCGGACCGCCAGCGGCGGCAGCGGCGCGATGTCGAGGCGGACGCTGCGGCCGCACTGGCGTTCGCGGGCGACGAGGCTGGCGAGCAGGGCGGCGACGTCGCAGGCCGCCGGTGCCTCGCCGAGATCGTTGCGCGCGTAGTCCATGAATTGCGAGATCACCGCTTCCATCTGGCCGATATCGGCGATCACCGCGTCGCGCGTCGCCGCGTCGGGCACGCTCATCTCGGCTTCGAGGCGCAGCCGGGTCAGCGGCGTGCGCAGGTCGTGCGAGATGCCGGCGAGCACCTCGGAACGGTCGCGCTCCTGGCGCTCGAGTTCGCCCGCCATCGCGTTGAACGCGGCGGCCAGCCGGCGCAATTCCTCGGCGCCGGTTTCGGGCAGCGGGGCGGGGCGCTGGCCGCGGCCGACGACCTCGGCGGAACGGGCCATCGCCTTGAGCGGCCGGCTGATGCGCGAGGCGATCAGCCAGGCGACGGCGAGCGCCAGCCCGAGCGCCACCAGGCCCCAGGCCAGCCAGTGGCTGGCGATGTCACGCGTGGCGCGTTCGCGCGGCAGGATCAGCCAGTATTCGTCATGGTCGTGCTCGTCGAGGCGGAAGCTGACCCAGAAGCCGGCAATGCCGTCGACCTCGGCGGCGATCCGCGTGTGCGGGCCGAGGCGGGCGGCGAGTTCGCGGCGGACGAGATTCATGAAGCGGTTGTCCGGCAGCGGCTCGATGCGGTCTTCCGCTTCGGCGGGCAGCAGGCGGATGCTCTCGTGCGTCGTCAGGTCGGCGAACAGTCCCGGCCGGCGCTCCGGCGCGGCGGCGAAAAGTGCCGCGCGGATCAGGTTGACCGCGGAAGCCGCCAGTTGCGCGGTTTCACGTGCTCGCGGCTCGGCCTCGAGGTAGCGGAACAGGCTCAGCCAGGCAGCCGTCGTCAGGATGACGAGCGCCGCCAGCAGCAGGAAGGTGCGCGCGAGCAGCGTGCGCGGGATCATCGCTCCTCGGCGCCGTCGGGCACGAAGACGTAGCCGAAGCCCCAGACGGTCTGCAGGTAGCGCGGTTGCGCCGGGTCGTGCTCGATCAGCTTGCGCAGGCGTGACACCTGGACGTCGATGGCGCGGTCGAACGGGCCCTGTTCGCGGCCGCGCGCGAGCGCCATCAACTTGTCGCGCGACAGCGGCTGGCGCGGGTGCTGCAGCAACACCTTGAGGACGGCGAACTCACCGGTCGTCAGCGCCAGCGTTTCGCCGCCGCGCTTGAGGCTGCGGGCGGCGAGATCGACCTCGACCTTGCCGAAGCGGATAGTTTCCTCGCCAACCTCCGGCGCTCCCGGCGGCATGCTGACCTGGCGACGCAGCACGGCGTGCACGCGGGCGAGCAGTTCGCGCGGGTTGAACGGCTTGGGCAGGTAGTCGTCGGCGCCCATTTCGAGGCCGACGATGCGGTCGACCTCGTCGCCCTTGGCGGTCAGCATGACGATCGGCGTCGTGTCGCCGGTGCCGCGCAGGCGCCGGCAGATCGACAGGCCGTCCTCGCCGGGCAACATCAGGTCGAGGACGATCAGGTCGAAATGCTCGCGGGTCCGCGCCCGTTCCATCTGAACGGCATCGGCGGCGCCCTTGACGTCGAAGCCCTGTTCGCCGAGGTAGCGGATCAGCAAGTCGCGCAGGCGGCTGTCGTCATCGACGACGAGGAGGCGATGTTGTCTCTGGTTCATGGCATGAAGGGTAGACGGGCGGCGGCCGGCAGCATTGCTAGAATGGTAACAAGCTTTTGCCGCAGCGATCGTCGAAACAAGTTGTTACAAAGCGGGCGTTCGCGGCGCGCGGTGGCGCCACCGCGGCGATGCACAATGGCTGCCATGATGGATGAAAAGTTGTCGAGCATGCGCCTGGCGCATCCCTTGGCCGCGCTGCTCGTTGCGGTGACGCTGCTGGCGGCGGCCGCGACGGCGCATGCCGAGTTCCGCCGCGAGGCTGGGGCCGCGCCGCTGGTGGTGGCGCAGTTGCCGCCGGACCAGCGCCGCCTGATGCGGCAGGAAATGCGCGAGCACTGGCAGCAGATCCCGCCTGACGAACGCCAGCGCCTGCGCGACGGGCGGCGCGAACGCTGGGAGCAGATGCCGCCGGAGGACCGCCAGCGCCTGCGCGAGGAGATGCGCGGCCGCCGCGATGAGTCCGGCGGCGGGTACGGCCCGGGACCGCGCGGTCCCGCTGGCGGCTATCGGGGCGGTCGGCCGTGAATGGCAGCTTCGCCATGCCGCGCCGCAGACACAGGGCGCGGGTCGTCTGCCGGACGGCCATCACGTTTCCGCTAGATCTTGTGCTTGCCTGAGCCGGGATTGCTGACGCTGGTCCGGTAAAATGCCGGGCATGAACCTGCTGGCCCTCGAGACTTCCACCGACCGCGGCTCCTGCGCCCTTTGGCAGGACGGCCGGGTGAGCGAGCGTGTCTGCCCCGCCGGCGTACCGCATTCGCAGACGCTGCTGCCGCTGGTGCGCGACCTGATGCGCGCCGCCGGCCTCGGCTTCGCGCAGCTCGACGGCATCGCCTTCGGCGCCGGTCCGGGCGCCTTCACCGGCCTGCGCGTCGCCTGCGGGGTGGCGCAGGGCTTGGCGGTGGCGGCCGGGCTGCCGGTCGTGCCGGTGAGCGGGCTCGCGGCGATGGCGGCGGCGACCGGCGCGCCACGGGTGCTGGTGCTGCTCGACGCGCGCATGGGCGAGGTCTATGTCGGCGCCTGGCGCCGACGTGCTGATGACGGCGGATACGAACTCGACGGCGAAATCCGCGTCGCGGCGCCGGCGGATGTGCGCCTGCCGGCCGAGGCA
>Ga0105090_10001577_pt1 | contig 12358 bp, 13 predicted proteins | sample PPLLak3March2015_FD_79110 | JGI IMG/M metagenome (GOLD analysis project Ga0105090, IMG submission 79110) | Freshwater sediment microbial communities from Prairie Pothole Lake near Jamestown, North Dakota, USA - PPLs Lake P7 Core (1) Depth... | ecosystem: Environmental > Aquatic > Freshwater >... | reverse complement strand
TCGTCGGCGGGCCGCCCACGGCTGGCGGTGGTGATGTACAGCGTGCGCAGGTCGGCGCCGCCGAAGCAGGGCATGGTCGGGCAGCGCACCGGCAGCGGCATCTCCTGCAGCAGGGTGCCGTCCGGCGACAGGCGCAGCAGGCGCTGGCCCTCGTACATGGCCACCCAGCAGGCGCCCTCGACGTCGACCGCGGCGCCGTCGGGGCGGCCGCCGTAGCCAGCCAGGTCCGGCCCTGGTGGCTTGAGCGGGAACTCGGCGAAGATCCGCTGGCGCGACAGCGAGCCGTCGCTGCCGTCGAAGTCCAGCGCGTAGATGCGGTGCGAGGTCGTGTCGCTCCAGTACATCGTGCGGCCGTCGGGGCTGAAGGCCAGGCCGTTGCTGACCGTCACCTCGCCGGCCATGCGCTGCAGCCGCCCGCCGCTCCAGCGGTAGAGCGCCGCCAGCGGCGCCGTGCGCGGCTCGTAGATCGTGCCGACCCAGAACCGGCCCTGCGGGTCGGCGCGGCCGTCGTTGAAGCGTTCCTGCGCCGGGTCGCAGGGGGGCGGAGCGAGGCGGCGGCGCTCGCCGCTCGCCGGGCTGAAGCGCCACAGTCCGTCACGCATCGCCAGCAACAGTTCGCCGCCGGGCAGCGGCGCGATGCACCCCGGTTCGCTGGCCAGGGGCCAGCTTCGGTGCACGGCGGTCGCCGGGTGCCAGCGGTGCAGCGCCCGCCCGGGGATGTCGCACCAGTACAGCGCGGCCTCGTCCGGGTGCCAGAACGGCGACTCGCCGAGCAGCGCGGGCGCCACGGGCAGCGCCGCGACGACCCCGGCCGGCGGCCTCACTGGACTACCCTCCGCGCTCACGCGTGGTCGACCTCGATCTTCATCCAGGCGTCGAAGGTGGCCTTCGGCGCCAGCGAGCGCAGGCCGTGCGCCGCCGGGTCGGCCATGTGCACGGCGTTGCTGACGTGGCTCACCGGTTCGACGCAGTAATACGGCTTGGCCTCGGGCGTGTAGACCACGAGGTAGGGCAGCGACGAGCTCAGCCTGAGCGACATCTTCTCGTCGCGGATGCGCGCCGCACCACGCCAGCCCTCGAAGCAGTTGTCGAAAGCCAGGTGCGACACGTCACCATCGATGCCGGGCTGCGGCACCCGCCGCGTCGGCAGGCCGCTGGCGTCGTTCTCCCAGCGGTCGGTGAGTTCGATGTGCAGGCGGCTGCGCGAGCGCTTCGGGAAATACGGATGCCAGCCCAGGCCCACCGGCTGCGGCTGGGTGGCGTGGCTGGTGAACGCCAGGTGCACCTCCAGCGCCGCGGGCGTGAGCACATAACGCTGGCGCAATTCGAAGGCGAACGGCCAGTGCGCGTCGGCCTTGTGCAGGTAGCGCAGTTCGGCCTCGTGACCGTGCGTGCCCGCGACCTCCCAGGTCCGCTGCCAGGCCACGCCGTGGACCGAATGCGGGACGTCGTCGAAATTCGGTGCCGTCGTGTGGTCCTGCCCCAGCCAGCGGAAGCGCCGGTAGCCCAGACGGTTGGAATACGGCGCCAGCGGAAAGCAGCCCGAAAGCCGCGCCGACGCCAGCTCGGCGGCCTCGGTGCTGCGCAGCACCGGCTGTTCGCCCTGGGGTCCGCCCAGCCAGAGGCCGGCGACGGCGCCGCCGAGGTCGGGACGCAGGGCCAGCCGCAGTTCGCCGGCGCGGAGTTCGATGGGTGTGGGGCTCATGCCCCCGATGATGCCGCAAGCGCGGCTCGTCTCAGACGGTCCAGGGGTCGGGTCCGGCCGACAAGCCGTACCGCGCTCGCGCCGCGGCGGGCACACCCGTGTCGATGACGCCGTCGTCGGCCAGTGCCTGCAGGGCGTGCAGAACGACGTGGCGCGGGCTGACCTCGAAGAATTCGCGCAGCATCGCGCGGCTGTCGCTGCGGCCGAAACCGTCGGTGCCCAGGGTGACGAAGCGCCGCCCCGCCGGGACCCAGGCCCGCAGCTGCTCGGGCACCGCACGCACATAGTCGGTGGCAGCGACGATCGGGCCCTCGGTGTCCTGCAGCACCTGCGTCGCCCACGGCATGGCGCCGGCTTCGCCACCGAGCACGCGCGCGCGGTGCATCGACTGCCCTTCGCGCGCCAGCTCGCTGAAGCTGGTGGCGCTGCACACCTCGGCCTGCACCTGCCAGTGCTCGGCCAGCCACCAGGCCGCCTCGATGACCTCGTGCAGGATCGCGCCGCTGCCGACCAGCACGCAATGCGCGCGCGGTGCCGCCACCGTGGCCGGCGGCGGCAACCGGTACAGGCCGCGCAGCACGCCTTCCTCCGCGCCCGCCGGCAGCGAAGGCTGGGCATGGTTCTGGTTCATCACCGTGATGTAGAAGAACACGTCGTGCTTCAGCTCCAGCATGCGCCGCATGCCGTGGTGCACGATGAGGGCGAGTTCGCAGGCGAAGCCCGGGTCCCAGGCGACGCAGTTGGGCACCGTGCCGGCCACCAGGTGGCTGTGGCCGTCCTGGTGCTGCAGCCCTTCGCCGCCCAGCGTCGTGCGGCCCGAGGTGGCGCCGATCAGGAAGCCGCGCGAACGCTGGTCGGCGGCGGCCCAGATCAGGTCGCCCACGCGTTGGAAGCCGAACATCGAATAGTAGATATAGAACGGCAGCATGGTCAGCCCATGCGTGCTGTGGCTGGTGGCCGCCGCCGTCCACGAGGCCAGCGCGCCGGCCTCGCTGATGCCTTCCTCGAGGATCTGGCCGTCGCGCGCCTCGCGATAGCTCATCAGGCTGGCGGCGTCCTCGGGTTCGTAGCGCTGGCCTTCGGGCGCATAGATGCCGACCTGGCGGAACAGGCTCGCCATGCCGAAGGTGCGCGCCTCGTCGGCGACGATGGGCACGATGCGCGGCCCGAGTTCCGGCGCCTTGAGCAGGCTGGACAGCAGGCGCACGAAGGCCATCGTCGTGCTCATCTCCTTGCCCTCGGCCTGCAGCGCGAAGGCGCCGAAGGCTTCCACCGCCGGCACCGGCAGCCCCGGTGCGTCGGCCTGCCGCACCGGCAGCGGGCCGCCCAGCGTGGCGCGGCGCTGGCGCAGGTGGCGCATCTCGGGGCTGTCGTCGGCGGGGCGGAAGAAGCGCTGCGCCAGCGCGTCCTCGTCGCTCATCGGCAGCCGGAAGCGGCGCACGAAGTCGAGCAGGTCGGGGCCCTCGAGCGTCTTCTGCTGGTGCGTCGTCATGCGGCCCTGGCCGCTGGCGCCCATCGCGTAGCCCTTCATCGTCTTGGCCAGGATGACCACTGGCGCGCCGCGGTGTTCCACCGCGGCGGCATAGGCGGCGTGGATCTTCACGAGGTCGTGGCCGCCGCGGTGCAGGCGGTCGATCTCGTCGTCGGTCATGGCGTTGACCAGGGCCTCGAGCTCGGGGCTCTGACCGAAGAACTTCTCCCGGTTGTAGGCGCCGTCCTTGGCCGAGAAGGTCTGGAACTGGCCGTCCACCGTGCGCGCGAAGGCGCGCGCCAGCGCCTGCGTGTGGTCGCGCGCGAACAGAGCGTCCCAGTCGCTGCCCCAGACCAGCTTGATGACGTGCCAGCCGGCACCGGCGAAGACGGTCTCGAGTTCGTCGATGATGCGGCCGTTGCCGCGCACCGGGCCGTCCAGCCGCTGCAGGTTGCAATTGACGACGAAGACCAGGTTGTCGAGCCTTTCGCGCGCCGCCAGGCTGAGGCCGGCCAGCGACTCGGGCTCGTCCATCTCGCCGTCGCCGAAGTAGCCCCAGACGCGCCGCGGCGGCGACGCGCTGCCGTCGCTTGCGCGCCCGTCGCCGGCCGGCAGCAGGCCGCGGTGTTCCAGGTAGCGCATGAAGCGCGCCTGGTAGACGGCCGACAGCGGCCCCAGGCCCATCGAGCCGGTGGGGAACTGCCAGAAGTCGGGCATCAGCCAGGGGTGCGGGTAGGAACACAGGCCGCGCAGCGTGGCGCCCCGTGCACGCTCCGCGCCGGCGGCGACCTCCTGCCGGTAGTGCTCGAGGTCGGCCTCGCTCAGCCGCCCTTCGAGGAAGGCGCGCGCATAGACGCCCGGCGCCGAGTGCGGCTGGAAGAACACCAGGTCGCCGCCATGGCCGCCCGGGCCGTCGACACGGGCGCGGAAGAAGTGGTTGAAGCCGACCTCGAACAGGTCGGCCGCGGAGGCATAACTCGCGATGTGCCCGCCGAGTTCACCCTGGCGCTGGTTGGCGCGCACGACCATCGCCAGCGCGTTCCAGCGCATGATCGCGGCCAGCTTCTGTTCGATCTCGAGGTGGCCCGGAAACGGCGCCTGGTCCTGCAGCGAGATCGTATTGAGGTAGGGTGTCTGGCGCTGCGGCTGCCAGGCCAGCGCATGTCGGCGTGCCTCGTCCTGCAGCGCACCGAGCACGAAGCGTGCACGCTCGGGTCCGCCCTCGCGCACCAGCGTCGCCAGTGCGTCGAGCCACTCGCGGGTCTCCTGCGCGTCGGTATCGCCGGGGAAGCGCATGGCGTGCAGCAGCGCCTCGAATTCGGGCGTGCCAGGGGCGGGCAGTGGCGTCACCAGCGGGTACCGGGGGTGTCGAGGTCGACCTTGAGATAGTGCGCGCCCGGGATCGGGTTGTAGTAGTAGGGCGGGATCTCCTCGAAACCCAGCGAGGTGTACAGGCCGCGCGCCGATTCCATGTCGTCCAGCGTATCGAGCAGCAGCGTCGAGTAGCCGGCCTGCATGGCGAGGTCGATCAGCTGCTGAGCGATCAGCCGGCCGAGGCCGAAACGCCTGAAGGCGCGCGGCACGTACAGGCGCTTCATCTCGCAGGCATTGGGATAGTCGACGTCGCGCAGCGGGCGCAGCGCGCCGCAGCCGGCGGGCTGGCCGTCGAGCAGCGCCACCAGCAGCGCGCCGGCGGGTGCCGCATATTCACCCGGCAGGCCGGCGAGTTCGGCCTCGAAGTTCTGGAAGCAGAGGTCGACGCCGATGCCGTCGGCATATTCGCGGAACAGCAGGCGCGCCGCCTCGATGAGCACGGGCGCGTCGGCCGTGGCGAGCGTGATCTGCGGCGTGCCGTCCAAGGGATCAGCCGCCGAGGCCCACGACCCATGCCACGACGCCGGCGCACAGTGCCAGCAGCGCAGCGGCCAGCAGCCGTTGGGGCCAGCCGTCGGCGCTGGGCGGCGTGCCGGCGGGCAGCGCCTTGTCGCCCACCAGCATCGGCCGCACGAGGTTGGTCTTCCTGCCCAGCAGATAGAACACGATGGCGCCGATGTGCAGCGCCACCAGCCCCAGGATCAGGCCCTGTCCCCACTGCTTGTGCCACGCCGTGGCGGCGAGCGAGGTGCCGCTGCTGACGAAGCGGTTGAGCGGGCCGACGTTGGCGATCTCGTCGTCGGCCACCAGCCCGGTGCCCACCTGAACGGCCAGGATCGCCAGCAGCGCGAAGACCGACAGGCTGCCCAGCGGGTTGTGGCCGACCTCGAGGTGTTCACCCGGGCGCGCCTGGCCGCGCAGGTAACGCAGCAGCGTGGACGGTGCGTAGACGAAGCTGGCGAAGCGCGACCAGCGCCCGCCGACGAGGCCCCACAGCAGGCGGAAGGCGAGCAGCGTGAAGACGACGAGGCCGAAGCGGAAGTGCCAGACCATCGCATTGCCGCCGATCTTGGCACTGATCACCGAGCCGACGATGGTCAGCGCGAGCAGCCAATGGAAGAGCCGCGTCGGCAGGTCCCAGACGCGCACGGGCTGTTCGGTGGGAGTGGGCATCGAGCGGGTGTTTGCCGCGTCGGCAGAGTCCAGGGGATCGCAACCATAACGCGACTGGCCGGTGCTGCGCACTTGGCCGGCAAGGAATTGGGGGCATACCCTGAGGCGGGAATGAGCGGTGGACGGGGTTCGTAAACTATCGCGCCAGCGACGTGACCGTCACGGCAGCCCAACCCAACCCTTGGAGATACCCGCGCATGACCCGACTTCTATTTGCTGCCGCCCTCGGCCTTGCCACCGCCCTGCCGGCAGCGGCGCAGTTCCGGAACGCCGAGCATGCGATCAAATATCGCCAGAGCGTGATGCAGTTGCAGGCCTTCCACTTCGGCAGGATCTCAGCCATGGCTTCCGGCCGCATCCCGTTCGACGCCAAGGTGGCGGCCGATGACGCCGCGCTGCTCGACACCATCGACAAGCTGCCGTTCGTCGCCTTCCTCGACGGCACCGACAAGGGCGGCAACACTCGAGCCAAGGCAGAAATCTGGTCGGAGCGCGCGAAGTTCGACGCTGCCGCGGTCAAGCTGCAGGACGAAGCGGGCAAGCTCAATGCAGCCGCAAAGACCGGCAGCCTGGACGCGATCAAGGCCGCCGCTGGCGGAGTGGGCCAGGCCTGCAAGGCATGCCACGACAACTACCAGCAGCCGCAGTAGGCGAACGGCTCACGTGCGCTGCGCGCACATGAGCGCTCCCCAGCAGACCGCGATCAGCCTGCGGCTGGCTCGGCAAAGCCGAGCACGACCCTGCGGGTCATCGCGCTCTTCTTCTCGATCTTCGTGACGACGACGCGGCCGACCTCGGACGTATTGGCGACGTGGGTGCCACCGCAGGGCTGCAGGTCGACGCCCTCGATCTCGAGCACGCGCACGCGGCCCAGGCCGCGCGGCGGCTGGACGCTCATGCTGCGCACGAGCTGGGGATTGGCGTCGAGCTCGTCCTCGCTGATCCAGCGGTGGCGCACCGGGTGCGCCTCGGCCACCAGCCGCGCGATGCCCTGGGTGAGGCCTTCCTTGTCGAGCGGCTCGTTCATGTGGAAATCCAGCCGCGCGTAGCCGGCGGTGATCGAGCAGCCGTCCACCGGGTGCGGCACCAGCGCGCACAGCAGGTGCGTGGCGGTGTGGAAGCGCTGGTGGGCGCGGCGCCGCGCGGCGTCGATGGTCGCGACGACGCGCGTCCCCGGCGCAAATGGCGTGGCGTCGGACCCGGCCGCGGGCAGGTGCACGATGGCGCCGGGCCGTGCCGGGTGCTTGCGCGCGTCGGCGACCTGCAGCACGGCGCCCGAGGCCGCGGTCAAGGTGCCGGCGTCACCGGCCTGGCCGCCGCCTTGCGGGTAGAAGACGGTGCGGTCGAGCACGATGCCGGCCCCGTCGCAGGCCAGCACGGTGGCCTCGCAGGACAGCAACGAGGCGTCGTCGCGGAACAGTTCTTCGGTCATGGCGACTCCAGGATGACATCGCCCCGCGGCGTGAGCAGGGTGGCGACGAGTGCCGGGCCGGGCCCGGACTGCACCGGCACGCCGCGCAGCTGAAGCAGTTCACGCGCCGCGGCCGGCACGCCCGAGAGGGCCAGCGCACGCAGGGCCAGGCCCTCATGGGGCAGCTGCGCCGCCGGGTGCGCGCCTTCCCACTGGATGAGCGTGGGCAGGGCGCCGCCGCAGAGCAGGCGGCCGTCGGCGCGCACCAGGATCTGCCAGGCCAGCCGGCCCTGCGGCGTCTCGCGGCTGGCCTGCACCGGCTCGCCGGGGTCCAGCCCGGCAGCGATCAGGGCCCGCCGGTGCGCGCCCAGGCTCGCGGTGCGCACGACGGCATGGATCAGGGCCGGCGACAAGGCCAGCCGCTGCTGCAGCGCCGGATCGTCGAGACCGAACCAGCGCACGCGGCGCTGCGGCGGCGCGGCCGGGTCGACGGCGATGATCTCCAGGTAGGCGTCGGGGAAGACCGGCGTCGCGATCCTCAGCAGCCGGTTGTGGGTGCCGAACAGCACGTGCCGGCCGCCCGGCCCCGGTGTCACGCCGAGCGTCGCCTCGCACCAGGCCACGCCCTGGTCCAGCGATGCGGCAGCCACCACCAGGTGGTCGATGGCCAGCGTCACAGCGTCACCGTGCCTTCGATGCAGCCGGCGACGTCGCCGCCGATCCAGATGGCGTCGCCCGCCTGTTCGACGTAGATCCGGCCGGCGCGCCCGAGCGCCGCGCCCTGCGCAGCCACGTAGGCCGGCGGCGCGAGGCCGGCGCCGATCAGCCACTGGGCCAGGCCGGCATTGAGGCTGCCGGTGACCGGGTCCTCGGGTACGCCCAGCGATGGCACGAAGGCCCGCACCTCGAACATCGCCTCGCTGCCGGCCGGGTGCTTGCCGACGAGGCCGAGCTTGATCTCGCCCAGCAGCGCCCAGTCGGGCCTGCAGGCCAGCACCTGCGCCGCCGTGCGCAGCATCACCGCGCACCAGCCGGGACCGTTGTCGACCCAGTGGTGATGCAGCAGGTCGCGCCGCGCCACGCCCAGCGCGGCAGCGATGCGTTGCACCAGCGCTTCGTCCAACGGACCGCTGCGGCGCAGCGGCGGCGCGGCGAAGGCCAGCCGGCCGGCACGGCGCCGGATGCGCACCAGGCCGACGCCGCACTCCTGCACCACGAGATCGGCGTCGCGTGGGGCCCCGCCGGCGGCCAGCCAGGCGTGGCAGCTGCCCAGCGTGGGGTGGCCGGCGAAGGGCAGCTCGCCGCCGGGGGTGAAGATGCGCACGCGGTAGTCGGCCGCCGGGTCGGTGGGTGGCAGCAGGTAGGTCGTCTCCGACAGGCGGGTCCAGCGCGCGAAGGCGGCCATCGTCGCCTCCGGCAGGCCATCGGCCGCGTGCACCACGGCCAGCGGGTTGCCCAGCAGCGGCACTGCGGTGAAGACATCGAGCTGGTGGAAGCGGCGTTGCATCGGAAGGTCCTCCTCGAGATGTCGGGCTTGCGTTACCGCTTGTCGGCGCGGGTGCGGGCAGGCAAGGCGTCGCCGCAGTCTATGCCGCGGCGGCACACATCCGGACACAGCTGAAACAGCCCGCGGCAGGGCGCGCGGTGCGGACGCAGGTCCAATGCGGGCGGAGGCACGGCCCGCGTCGTGCGAGATCCCGAGATGTTCGAATCGACCCTGCCCTTCGACAGCACCGAGCTGATGCACGTCAGCGAATTCCGCCTCCAGCACGACGATGTCGGTCGGGACAGCCACGCCGAGGCCGGGTCGACGCGGCTGACCTCGCTCAACGCCACCCTGCTGCAGGACCTGAAGCGTTTCGAACCCGCCAGCAACGACGGCGACGGCCTCGAGGTGCTGGAGGTGCTCGCCGCGGCGATGCGCCACGGGCGCGCGCTGTTGCTGCACGTGCAGCACCTGTACCGCGTCATTCCGCTGACCGTCTTCCCGGCCGACACGCTGTTGCATTGCAGCTTGCCGACGGAGCATCTGCTGGCCCTGGAACTGAGCGACATGCGCGTGCTGCATGTCGAGCCGGCGCGGCTGCGCCCGCCGGGCAGCGAGCACCTGGCGCGTGTCGGCGAGTCGCGGCACTACGCGCCGCTGGGGCCCCTGCTGTGGGAGCTGGCGCTGCGCGGCGGCCGCGGGTCGTTGCTGCCCGAGATCGCCGGCCCGGTGGCCTACCGTGTCGCCCCGGGAACCGCGCTGCACCTGCTCAGCCTCGCCGGCACCCTGGGGGCGGCGGTGGAGCGGCTGCAGCGCGAATTCTGCAATCTGCGCGAAATCGCGGCCTGGCCGGGCTTCGACGACGAACGCGCCGCGCGCCTGCTCAACGGCCTGTACCTGCATGCCTCGCTGATGGTCAGCCGCACGCACCCGGCGGCGATCCACGAGGACCACGTCAGCTGCGTCGTCTGAGCGGCCCCGGGGCGGGGCTGCCTTCAGCGCACCGCCTGCAGGCGCAGCCGGCGCGCCGCCTCTTCGGCACGCGCATCGTCGATCTCGCGCAGCACGCCGCCCATGTCCACCGGCTGGGCGGTGCGCTCGAAGCGGCCGCTGAGCGCCGCGTCCGGGTGCAGCGTGCCGCGCTGGTACTGATCCCAGATCTCGGCGCCGTAGGCGGTGGCGAGCAATTCGGGCGCGAAGCGGCCGAAGAAGGCACGCAGATTGGCGACGTCGCGCAGCAGCATGCGCTGCGCGTGGTTGTTGCCGGCGGCGTCCACCGCCTGCGGCAGGTCGATGATCACCGGGCCGTCGGCGCCCAGCAGCACGTTGAACTCCGACAGGTCGCCGTGCACGACGCCGGCGCACAGCATGCGCACCACCTCGCGCAGCAGCGTGGCGTGGTGCCGCCGCGTCTCGTCGGGCGTGAAGGGCACGTCGTTCAGGCGCGGCGCGGCGTCGCCGTTGGCGTCGGCCACCAGTTCCATCAGCAGCACACCGTCGAGGAAGTTGTAGGGGACCGGCACGCGCACGCCGGCGGCGGCCAGGCGGTACAGGGCGTCGACCTCGGCGCTCTGCCAGGCGGCTTCGGTGGCCTGGCGGCCGAAGCGCGTTCCCTTGGCCATGGCGCGCGCCTGGCGCGTATTCTTGACCTTGCGGTTCTCGGTGTAGTCCACGGCCTGGCGGAAGCTGCGCCGGGTGGCGTCCTTGTAGACCTTGGCGCAGCGTGTCTCGTCGCCGCAGCGCACGACGTAGACATTGGCCTCCTTGCCGCTCATGAGCTGGCGCACCACGCTGTCGACGAGGCCTTCGTCGATCAGCGGTTGCAGACGCTGGGGTGGTTTCATCGGTGGATTGTCCGCCGGCCGGGCTCGCGGGGGGCGCCGCCGATAATCCGCCCCTCTTCGCTTCCCTCTTCGCTGGCCTATTCGCTCCCCTCGCCGCGGGGCCGCTCCGACACCATGCCCGTCACCTCGAGACCCTCTGCCGCGACCGATGCGCCCGAACGCTGGGCCGTCGATGCCGGGTCGGCCGACATCGCCACGCTCGACATCCCGCCCAGCGCACACCGTCGCCGTGCCTTCGCCATCGACGCGCGCTTCGTCGTGCGCGCGCCGGTGCCGGGCGCCTGGCAGGCCATGCGCGTCGAGCTCGACGGCGTACGGGAATGGTCGCGCCGCATCGAGACCCACGGCGGCACCGACACGCTCGACTACCACTGCCGCCGCGTGCTGGAGATCGGCCAGGCGCTGCGGGTGCGCGTGGTGACGCAGGTGGGGTCGGCGCAGCGAGTGCGGCTGGTCATCGAAGCCGAGGAACAGGCGCGATGAGCGACGACCGGCTCCCCTTCAGCGCCGCGGCCGAACGCAACCGCGCGCCCATCCTCGAGGTGTTGTCGCGAGTGTTGCCGCCGCGCGCCACGGTGCTGGAGGTCGCCGGCGGCACCGGCCAGCACGCGGCCCACTTTGCCGCCGCGCAGCCGGGCTGGACCTGGCAGCCGACGGAGGCCGAGGCCCCGCTGTTGCCCGCGCTCGCTGCACGCTGTGCCGCGCTGGCCAACGTCCGTGCGCCCCTGCGGCTGGATGTGCTGGTGCAGCCCTGGCCGGAAGCGCTCGGCCTCTTCGACGCCGTCTACTGCGCCAACCTGCTGCACATCGCGCCATGGCCGGCCTGCGCCGCATTGATGAACGGCGCGGCACGGCACCTGGTGGCGGGCGGCGTGCTCCTGCTCTACGGCCCCTACCTCGAGGAGCAAGTGCCCACATCACCTGGCAACCGGGCTTTCGACGCCGATCTGCGCCAGCGCAACGCGGCGTGGGGCCTGCGCTGCCTGGGCGACGTGGTGCAGGTGGCGCGGGACGCCGGCTTGATCCTGGAGCAGCGCATCGAGATGCCTGCCAACAACCTGGTGCTGCTGTTCCGGTGCGCGCCGGCGCCCGCGGCAGTCTGAACGGGGTCAGTCCGGGGCGGCGGCTCGCGCGGGCGGACGCAGCCAGGCCCGGGCAAGCGCCAGCGCGACCGGCAGGCGCGCGCGCGCCATCGCCGACAGCGGAGCGCCGAGTTCGAACCCGGCACCCGCGATCGCGAGCACCCATGCCGCCGGCGGCGCGCGGCCGAGCACGCGCGTATGGACGTCGAGCAGCGCCCCCGGCTCGAGGGCATGGCTGAACAGTGGCGCCGCGGCGTTCGTCACCGTGCGCAGCCTCACGCCGACGGGCGCGCCGATGCCGTCGTCGCCGTCGTCGCCGATGCCGGCTGCCCGGTCCGGCAGCCGCTCGGCATCGATGAAGAGCACCGCCTCGCGCCCGGCCAGTTCCAGCGCATCCTCGACCTGCAGCTGGTAGACCTCGATCAGCTCGGCGGCCTCGCCGTCGAACCAGCCTTCCTCGCGCAGCGCCTGGGCCAGCAGCGGGCCGACCGCGTCGTCGCCGCGGCTGGCGTTGCCGATCGCGATGACCAGGCGCGGCGGGCTCGCTCGTGCACCCTCGTGCTGCGCACGCCGGTCTTCGCCCGACGGGCTCATGGTGCCAGCGCGCGCAGGCGCCCGTCGCTGTCGCGAACCAGCCCGCCCCGCGGCTCGCCGCCGGCGCCCAGCAGCCGCAGCTCCAGCGGCATCGAGCCCAGCGCGTGGGTGGCGCAGGACAGGCAGGGGTCGTAGGCGCGGATCGCGACCTCGATGTGGTTGAGCAGGCCTTCGGTGACCGCTCGGCCGTCGAAATACTGCGCCGCCACCGCGCGCAC
>Ga0105090_10001576_pt1 | contig 12360 bp, 8 predicted proteins | sample PPLLak3March2015_FD_79110 | JGI IMG/M metagenome (GOLD analysis project Ga0105090, IMG submission 79110) | Freshwater sediment microbial communities from Prairie Pothole Lake near Jamestown, North Dakota, USA - PPLs Lake P7 Core (1) Depth... | ecosystem: Environmental > Aquatic > Freshwater >... | reverse complement strand
GCGGCGTACGCGCCTGCGGGATCCTCGCGCAACAGCGCGTCCACTGCACTCATCGATTCGACGAACTTGCGCCAGTCCACGGAGGACAGGAAACGCAGGCTCCCGATCGAATTGCCCAGCGTGACCTGGTCCGCGGCCTGGCTCTGGTTGCCTGCCTGCACCAGTTGCTCGATCGTCGTGCCATCCTCGACCAGCCGCTGCTCGATCCAGTTCAGTGCGAGGGTCAGCGCGGGATTCTGTCCTTGCAGGTTCCGCACGAATTCCGACACGAAGGGCGCGGACATCGGGGGGCTCGAACGCGCCATGTCCGCGATCACGAGGATCAGGCTCTTCGGATCCTGGTCGATGGTCGTGATCATCTGGTTGGACCATTCGTCCGCCAGGTCGCGGTCGTAACGCCCCGCTGCGATACGCAGCGCCACGCGGCGCAGGTTCTCGATCAAGGCCAGCCGCAGCATGATCGGAATCGCCCAGAGTTCTCCCAGGTCCAGGGTCGAGACTTCCTGATAGGCGGTCAGGAAGCGGCTCAGGCCGTCGAGATCGACTCGCCCATCGCCATGCGCGATGGTTTCCAGCGCAATTTCGTACACGCGGGGAAAACCAGCCGACGACCCGTTCGCCAGCCGCGGCAGTTCCCGGCTGTAGTTTTTCGGCAGGTGCAGCTTCGCCGTGCGGATCTGCTCTTCGATCAGGTAGAAGTTGTCGAGCAGCCACTCACTGGCTGGCGTCACGTGACGGCCAGCGGTGACCGCCTCGCCCAGCTGCTGGAAAACCTGGCGGAGTATTTCCTCGTTGGCAGCCAGGCGCGGCAGCAACTGGTCCGGAGCGGGTTCGGGCGCGAGCGCATGGGAACTCGCCAGGTACCGGCCGTGCTGCTCCATCTGGTCGGTACTGAAGAGTTCCGACCGCAGCGGCGGCTCCTCGAGCGAGGGTTCCGCCGTCAGGATGTTCGACCACAGCCGCGCCAGCACGCGGCGGACACTGTCTCGGGCGCCAGTCAGCATCAACCCTAACTACTCCATGGGTGTCACCGCGGCGTGTCTCGCCCGGATCACGACGACCCGACGGCTGAACCGCCGCAGATGCATCATGCAACGGAGGCAGTATGGGTGAACGGACGCTCATCGGCTGTCCGTAAACGACGACAGACGCAAGGATGATGACCGCGGGCGGGCTACGGACTGCGGGCGCCGATCAGTAACCGGATACGAATCATGGAGTTGGATGGACCGTGACCGCCGGATGCGCGCGCCATGACGCGCAGCTAGAGAAGACTCATCCTGCGCGCCTGGTCCGCCAGGGCGCCGCGGAAATCCGGATGCGCGATGGCGATCAGCTCCTGCGCGCGCCGCCTCGCCGACTTGCCGCGCAGCTGCGCCACGCCATACTCAGTGACGACGTAGTTGACGTCGTTCTTGCTCGTGGTGACGTGCGTGCCGCTGGTCAGTGCAGGAACGATCCGCGAAAGGGTGCCGTTCCGCGCCGTCGACGGCAGGACGATGATGGCCTTGCCTCCGCGCGAGCGGTTCGCGGCCCGCACGAAGTCGGATTGGCCGCCGGTGCCCGAATAGGGGCTTGGGCCCAGGCTCTCGGACCCGCACTGGCCCAGCAGGTCGACCTGCAGCGCGCCATTGATGGCGACGAGGTTGTCGTTGCGGCCGGCCAGCCACGGATCGTTGGTGAAATCCGCGGGGTGCATTTCCAGCGCCGGGTTGCGGTCCATGAAGCGATAGAGCCGCGCCGAGCCGAGCGCAAAGGTGGCGACCATCCTGCCGGGCAGGTAATTCTTGCGACGGTTGGTGACGGCCCCGGATTCCACGAGCTCGAGGATGCCGTCGCCGATCATCTCGGTGTGGATACCGAGGTCGCGCTTGGAGGTGAGTTGCACGACGACCGCGTCGGGAATGCCACCGTATCCGATCTGCAGGGTCGAGCCGTCGTCGACGAGTTCGGCAACGTGTGCACCGATGGCCTGCTGCACCGGGCCGATCGCGGGCAGGACCGCCTCGGAGACCGCGTTGCTGTTTTCGACGATCGCCGAAACGCGCGACACGTGCACGTGGCAGTTGCCATGGGTAAACGGCACGTTCGGATTGGTCTCCAGCACGACGGCCCGCGCGCGGCCGATGGCGGCCATCGTGTAGTCGGCACCCAGGCCGAGCGCAAAGTTGCCCGCGGCGTCCATCGGCGACGCCAGCGCGAACACGACGTCCGCGGCGATGCAGCCACGCTCGATCATCGCCGGGACTTCCGAGAAGCAGTTGGGAATGAAGTCGATCCAGCCCGCCTGCCCGCCCGGCCTTGACGCCCCGCCGTAGAACATGGACACGTGCCGGACGTGGTCGACCGTCGCCGGGTCGAAGTAGCCGTACTCGCGGATGGCCAGCATCTGGGCGACGGTGACGTTGCTGAAATCGCGGCGACACTCCGAAAGCGCCTCCAGCAGGGTCGGCGGCTCGCCCGCACTCGCCGGCACCATGATCTGGTCACCGTCGCGAACCAGCCGCACGGCATCCACGGGCGCTGCAATCCTGCTCTTGTAGAGATCGTGGACGGACATGGCGCGGTATATACACACTGCGGGCACCGCTGCGGTATCCGCAGATTCTCAGCGCCGGCCGGGCGCCGGATGGCGGGATCGGCTCTGGACTACAATTGGCCGCAGCGACCTGGAGTGAGGCAACACCGTGAGTTCTGGGACATTGGACAAGGACCTCGTATCGGCGGCGCTCGAGTACCACCGCCATCCCACGCCGGGCAAGATTTCGGTCGTCCCGACCAAGGGGCTCAGCAACCAGCGCGATCTCGCGCTCGCCTACTCCCCGGGCGTGGCTGCCGCCTGCGACGCCATCGTCGCCGATCCGCTGGAAGCTGCCGCACTGACCTCGCGCGGCAACCTGGTCGGCGTCATCACCAATGGCACCGCCGTGCTCGGCCTGGGCAACATCGGCCCGCTCGCCGCCAAGCCGGTGATGGAAGGCAAGGGTTGCCTCTTCAAGAAATTCGCCGGCATCGACGTCTTCGACCTGGAACTCGCCGAAAGCGACCCGGACAAGCTGGTCGACATGATCGCGGCCCTCGAGCCCACGCTCGGCGGGGTGAACCTGGAAGACATCAAGGCGCCCGAGTGCTTCTACATCGAACAGAAGCTGCGCGAGCGCATGAACATCCCGGTCTTTCACGACGACCAGCACGGCACGGCGATCATCTCCGCCGCAGCGCTGCTCAACGGCCTCAAGGTCGTCGCCAAGGACATCGGCCGGATCAAGGTCGTGTGCTCGGGCGCAGGCGCGGCGGCAGTGGCGTGCCTCGACCTCATGGTCCGTCTCGGGGTGAAGCGCGAGAACGTCTACGTCTGCGACAGCAAGGGCGTGATCTACGTCGGTCGCGAGAAGAACCTCGAGCCGAACAAGGCACGCTACGCGCAGGCCACGGACGCGCGCACGCTCGGCGACATCGTCGTCGACGCGGACGTCTTCCTCGGGTGTTCGACCGCAGGCGTGCTGTCGGCGGCAATGGTCGAGACCATGGCTCCGGCCCCGCTCATCCTTGCCCTCGCCAACCCGATCCCGGAAATCCTGCCGGACGTCGCCAAGGCGGCACGGCCTGACTGCGTCGTGGCAACGGGTCGTTCCGACTTCCCGAACCAGGTGAACAACGTCCTCTGCTTCCCGTTCCTCTTCCGCGGTGCGCTCGACGTCGGTGCGACCCGCATCACCGAGGAGATGAAACTCGCCTGCGTCTATGCGATCGCCGACCTGGCGCACGCGGAGCCGTCGGAGCTGGTCGCCCGTGCCTACGGCAGCGCCGATCTCGCGTTCGGGCCCGAGTACATCATCCCGAAGCCGTTCGACCCGCGCCTGATCGTGAAGATCGCGCCCGCGGTGGCACGTGCGGCGATGGAGTCCGGCGTCGCGACGCGCCCCATCCTGGACTTCGACGCGTATGTCCGTGACCTGACGAACTTCGTCTACCACTCCGGCACGATCATGCGACCGGTGTTTGACGCAGCGCGCGATTCGGGCCGGCGCGTCCTCTACGCCGAAGGCGAAGACGAGCGCGTGCTGCGGGCAGCGCGGGTCGTGATCGACGAGCACCTCGCGCGCCCGATCCTGGTGGGACGCCCCGCGGTCATTGAAATGCGCATCGCCAAGGCCGGGCTCAATCTCCAGGCCGGGCGAGACTTCGAGGTCGTCAATCCGGAATCCGATCCCCGGTACCGTGAGATCTGGGGCGAGTACTACGCGATCATGTCGCGTAAGGGCGTCACTCCGGCGATTGCCAAGGCCGAGCTCCGGCGTAACCAGACGCTCATCGGCGCCATGCTGCTGCGCCGGGGCGAGGTGGATGCGCTGATCGCGGGGCCATCCGGCCTGTACACCGAGCAGCTCAAGCCGATCGCGGACGTCATCGGACTGTCGCCGAGCGCCCGGCTGTTCGCATCGCTCTCGGTCCTGATGCTGCCCAAGCGCACCCTGTTCATCACCGACCCGTACGTGAACGACAACCCCGACGCCGAGGACATTGCCGCGATCACGGTGCTGGCGGCGGCCGAAGTACGGCGCTTCGGCGTGACGCCCCGCGTCGCGCTGTTGTCCTACTCGAGTTTTGGCAGTGCGCCGTGTGCCTCGTCGGTAAAAATGAGCCGTGCGCGGGAAATCCTCGCCGAGATTGCGCCGGATCTCGAAGCGGACGGCGAGATGAAAGCCGACGAAGCCCTGGTCGACGAAATCCGGACTCGTGCCCATCCCGCCTGCAGCCTGACGGGCCCGGCCAACCTGCTGGTGATGCCGAACAGGGACGCTGCCAATATCGCGCTGAACCTGCTGAAGGCGGCCCAGGGCGAAGGCATCACGGTGGGACCGATCCTGCTGGGTGCCGCGAAGCCGGTGCACATCCTCACGCCGAGCGCCACGGTGCGCCGACTGATGAACATTTCCGCCCTGGCCGTGGCCCAGTCCGCGGGGCAACCCGCAACGAAGTGACACCGCCGCGGGGCCCCTTCCCCGCCTGGCTGCGCCGCTTGACGCACGTCGGACCGGCCCATCACCATGGTCGGATTCGCCCGAATCCAAAGCTGGAGTGCGCAATGGACAGACGTGACTTCCTGACGATCGGCGGCCTGGGGCTCGCCGGGCTGGCGCTCCCGTTCGGCGCTCGTGCGGTGGCCGCCGAGGAACTGCTCAGCGCGCTCGACGTCAGCCTCAAGCGCTCCCTCGCGGACGCAGCCCTCGAGGCCGCGACGAAAGCCGGGGCCACTTACTGCGACGTGCGCGTCGGACGTTACCTGCGCCAGTTCATCCTGACCCGTGAGGACAGGGTCCAGAACGTCGTCAACACCGAGTCGACCGGCATCGGGGTGCGCGTGATCCTCAACGGCACCTGGGGCTTCGCCGCCACCAGTGATCTCACGAAGGCCGGTGCATCTGCCGCCGCAACGCAGGCTGCGGCCATCGCGCGGGCGAATTCCCGTGTCCAGGCGGGGCCCGTGCAGCTGGCCAAGGTCAAAGGCGCCGGCACTGTCAACTGGAGCACGCCGCTCCGCACGAACGCAATGGCCGTGCCGATCAAGGACAAGGCCGAGCTGCTGCTCGCCGTCAACGCCGCGGCAATGAAGGCCGGGGCCGACTTCGTCAACTCGAACCTGTTCGTCGTCAACGAGCAGAAATACTTCGCCTCGACCGACGGCTCGTACATCGACCAGGACATCCATCGCATCTGGGCACCGTTCACGGTCACCGCAGTGGACAAGGCGAGCGGCAAGTTCCGCACGCGCGAGGGATTGTCGTCGCCGATGGGCATGGGCTGGGAGTTCCTGAGCGGCGACCCGTCCGGGCGCCACGTGATGCCGAATGGCGTGGTCAACTACAGCACGGCTTACGACATGGTGCAGGACGCGACGGCCGCGGCCCAGCACGCCCGGGAGAAGCTGAAGGCGCCGTCGGTGAAACCGGGCAAGTACGACCTGGTGCTCGATCCTTCGCACCTCTGGCTGACGATCCACGAGTCCGTCGGCCATCCCCTCGAGCTCGACCGGGTGCTCGGCTACGAGGCCAACTATGCCGGCACCAGCTTTGCGACCCTCGACAAGCTGAAGTCGCGCTTCCGCTACGGCAGCGAGAAGGTGACGCTGTACGCTGACCGGATCCAGCCGAACAGCCTCGGGGCCGCCGCGTACGACGACGAAGGCGTCCCCACCCAGCGCTGGGACCTGGTCAAGGACGGCATCCTGGTCAACTACCAGGCGATCCGCGACCAGGCTCACATCATCGGGGAGCCGTCCTCGCACGGCTGCTGCTATGCCGACTCCTGGTCCAACGTACAGTTCCAGCGCATGGCCAACGTCTCGCTCGCGCCGGGCCAGCAGAAGATGAGCGTCGCGGACATGATCAAGGACGTCGAGAACGGCATCTACATCATCGGCGACGGCTCGTTCTCCATCGACCAGCAGCGGTTCAACGCGCAGTTCGGCGGGCAGTTGTTCTACGAGATCAAGAACGGACGGATCACGGGCATGATCGAGGACGTCGCCTACCAGATACGTACCCCCGAGTTCTGGAACTCGTGCGCCGCCATCTGCGACCAGGGCGATTACCGCATGGGCGGGTCGTTCTTCGACGGCAAGGGACAACCGAGCCAGGTCTCGGCCGTTTCGCACGGCTCGAGCACCACGCGCTTCAACGGCGTGAACGTCATCAATACCGCGCGCAAGCTGGGCTGAGCGGCCCGGCGGCAGGAGACACACCATGAGCATGTTCAACGAAACGGACGCGCGCGCGCTCCTCGACAAGGTCGTCAAGCTGTCGAAGTCGGACGAATGCACGGCGACGCTCGAGGGCAAGGTCGAAGGCAACGTGCGCTTCGCGCTCAACACGGTCTCGACCAGCGGGATCGTCAGCGACTGCACGCTCGCCGTGAACGCGGCCTACGGCAAGCGCTCCGGCACGGCGACGACCAACGCGTTCGACGACGCCTCGCTCGAGAGGGTCGTGCGTCGCGCCGAGGAACTCGCCCGCCTGGCGCCCGAGAACCGGGAGTTCATGCCGGCGCTCGAGAAGCAGGCCTATCGGCCAAGCGCGACGTTCTACCCGTCGGTCGCCGCCATCACGCCCGAGTACCGGGCGCAGGTGGCAGCGGATTCGATCGGCCCTTGTCGCGCCGAGAAGATGGTCGCGGCAGGCTTCCTGGCGGACGGCCAGGAGTTCACTGCGTTCGCGAACAGCAAGGGCAACTTCGGCTACCAGCGGTCGACCAGCCTCGATTACACCTGCACCGTACGGACCGCGGACGATCGTGGTTCTGGCTGGGTGGGCCGCAACGTCGGCGACGTCAGCGAGTTCGACGCGAAGTCGGCCATCCGCACGGCGATGACCAAGGCGGCCGGCTCGGTCGACGCCAAGGCACTGGAGCCGGGCAAGTACACGGTCATCCTGGAACCGGAAGCAGCCCTGGGCCTCGTCACGTTCATGATGCGCTTCTTCGATGCGCGGGAGGCCGACGAGGGCCGCAGCTTCCTGTCGAAGCGGGGCGGCGGCAACCGGCTCGGCGAGCAGGTGTTCGACTCGCGGGTCAGCATCCACACGGACCCGTGGGATCCCGCGGTCCCTGTCCTGCCGTGGGACCAGGACGGCCGGCCGCGCGAGAAGCTGGCGATCGTGGACAAGGGCAAGGTCACGCACCTCGACTATTCGCGGTACTGGGCGAAGCTCAAGGGTGCCCGCGACACGGGACAGCCGGGCAACTTCATCATGGCCGGAGGCGACAAGTCCACGGCCGACCTCGTGCGCAGCACGAAACGCGGCATCCTGGTCACGCGCACCTGGTACATCCGCATGGTTGACCCGCAGACGGTGCTGCTGACGGGCCTCACGCGCGACGGCACGTTCTACGTCGAAGATGGCGAGATCCGCTATCCGGTCAAGAATTTCCGCTTCAACGAATCGCCGGTGATCATGCTCAACAACGTCGAGGAGTTCGGCCGGCCCGAGCGCCTGGCGGGAGGGTTCGGCTCGCGCCTGCTCATGGTCCCGCCGATGAAGCTGCGTGACTTCACGTTCACGTCGCTCTCGGACGCGGTCTGACGGATCATCGAAACAGGTGGGAAAACAGGTGAGAGTTCCCTGTTTCTCCACATGAACCGCGCACAGTTCCTGCGGCTGCTGTGCGGCGGACTGGCGTCGTCCGCGCTGGCACACGCCCTGCCGTCCCGCGTCCTGGCCGCTGCGGAACCGGACTACGACTTCTGGTTCACGCGCCTGATGTACGACTCGGGCAACTGGGACGTCGACCAGCGCATGCCGGCGAACCTGATCATGGCGCTGATCGAGTACACCAGCCTCCGGGTCGACCCGAAGGAGCACGTGCTGGCGCTCGCGGATCCGCGGATGCTCACCGCGCCTTTCTGCTACCTCGCCGGGCACAAGCTCGTCGAATTCAATGCCGACGAGCGCCGCAATTTCGAGCAGTACGTCCGCCGCGGCGGGTTCGTGTTCGTGGACGACTGCAACCACGACATCGACGGGCTCTTCGCGCGCTCGTTCGAGGCGCAGATGGATGCCATCTTCGGCGCGCAAGCGCTGCGTCGGCTGCGCAACGATCATCCGCTGTACTCGAGCTTCTTCCGGTTCGACGGGCCGCCGACGACGGGGTTCGAACTGAACGGCTGGGGTGACGACCTGGTCCACGAGTACCTGCGGGGCATCGAGATCGACGGCCGCCTCGGCGTGCTCTACAGCAACAAGGATTACGGCTGCGAGTGGGACTACGACTGGCGCAACAAGCGCTGGCTGGCCGAGGACAACACGAAGTTCGCGGTCAACATCGTCCTCTACGCGTTGATGAGTTGAATCGCCACGGCAGGAGCCGGAATGAACCGAGAAGTCACCGAAGCAGACATCGAAGCCCGGCTGGCCCGGCTGGCCACGCTGCGCAGCGCGATTGCGCAGGCGATCGTGGGCCAGGAGTCGGTCGTCGAGCAGTTGCTGATCGGGCTGCTGGCCGGCGGGCATTGCCTGCTCGAAGGGGTGCCGGGCCTCGGCAAGACCCTGCTCGTCCGCTCCCTCGGCCGCGCGCTCGACCTCGAGTTCCGGCGCATCCAGTTCACCCCGGACCTGATGCCGAGCGACATCCTCGGCACCGAGATCCTCGAGGAGGATCACGGCACCGGCCGCCGTCATTTCAAGTTCCAGCCCGGCCCGGTGTTCACGAACCTGCTGCTGGCGGACGAATTGAACCGCACGCCGCCGAAGACGCAGGCCGCGTTGCTCGAAGCCATGCAGGAACACACGATCAGCTACGCCGGCGTCACGCGCCCGCTGCCCGAGCCGTTCTTCGTGCTCGCGACGCAGAATCCACTGGAACAGGCCGGCACGTACCCGCTGCCGGAGGCACAGCTCGATCGGTTCCTGCTGCACATCCGCGTCGAATACCCAACGGAAGCCGAGGAACGCCAGATCCTGCTCCACACGACGGGCACGCACGGCGCGCAGGTGCCACAGGTCATGAGCGGCGCGAGCGTGCTCGAGTTGCAGGTACTGGCCCGCGAGGTGCACGTCGGGGACGACGTCCTCGACTGGATCAACCGCCTCGTACGCGCCAGTCGACCCGACGACCGCGCCCCGGCCGCGGTGCGGCAATGGGTGCGTTGGGGCGCTGGCCCCCGCGCAGGCCAGTCGCTGGTGCTGGCCGCAAAGGCCCGCGCCCTGCTGCACGGGCGTCTCGCGGCCACGCGCGAGGACGTGCGCGCCCTCGCCGCGCCGGTCATGCGACATCGCCTGCTGCTGTCCTTCGCAGCCGAGGCCGAGCAGAAGAACCCCGACGACGTGATTGCCGCGCTGCTCGAAAGCGTGCCGTTCCCGGGCGCCTGATCGGATCGTGACCGCGAGTTCCCCCGGGTTGATCTCGCCTGCCGTTCGCGCCCGCCTGCGCGACCTGCGCCTGGTGGCCCGCCGGCCCGCCGTCAGTCCGGGCTTCGGCGCCCACCACAGCCGCAGCCGCGGCACCGGCCTGGAATTCTCGCAGTACCGCTCCTACGAGCAGGGCGACGATCCGCGCCAGATCGACTGGAAGCTGCACGCGCGGTCGGATCGGTTCTTCGTGCGGGAAGCCGAGCGCGACAGCCCGCTCGAGGCGTGGCTGCTGGTCGATGCGACCGCGTCGATGACGCAGGGCGACGCCGCACGGCCCGGATGGACGAGGCTCGATGCTGCCAAGGTCATCGCCGCGTGCGTAATCGAACTGGCGCTGCGCCAGGGGGATCGCTTCGGCATCGTGACGATCACCGGCAACGGCGTGGCGACGATCCCGGCGGCAGCAGGCGCGCGCCAGCGCGACCGCTGCTTCCTGCACCTGCAGCGGCTGGAGACCGCGGGGGCCTGGCCAACCCCGGGAGGCCTGCGCCCCATCGGTGAGCTCATCGGTCCGGGAGCACTGGTGCTGTTGCTCAGCGACTGCTTCGATGACGCCGCCATCGAGCTGGCGGAAAAGCTCGCGGCCGCCCGCCGTGAAGTCCTCACGCTGCAGATACTGACGGCCGAGGAGCGCGATTTTCCGTTCACGGGCGGACACCGGTTCATTGACCCCGAGACCGGAGAAGAATTACTGGCCGACGGCGCAGCGGCACGCGGCGACTTCCTGGAGCGCTTCACAGGGGCCCGGCGCGCCCTCGCGGCCCGGCTCGTCGGCCAGGGCATCAGGCACGTCGAGTTCATCCTCGACCAGCCACCCGATGCCCCGTTGCGACGGCTGTTCGGGCCGGCCCCTCGTGCCGGCACTGCGCAGGAACGTTCGTGAGTTTCGGTCTGCTGCTGCCTGCCGGGCTGCTCGCACTCCTTGCGCTGTCGATCCCGCTGCTGCTGCACCTGACGCGCCGCACGGAGCAGCAAGCCACCGTGTTCGCGGCGTTGCGCTGGCTAAAGGCGTCCCAGCGTCCGCGGCGCCAGGTGCGATTCGACGAACTGCCCTTGCTCGTGCTGCGACTGCTGCTGCTGGCCTTGCTGGCATTGCTGCTGGCACGGCCCGTGCTTTCCGGCCTGACGGATGCACGGCACTGGGTCGCCGTCACGCCGGGAATCGATCGCGCCGAGGCGCGCGCAGCGCTCGACCCGCCGGACGCAGAGTGGCGCTGGCTGGCGTCCGGTTTTCCTGCGCTCGATCAGGAGACACCTGCACGCCTGCATTCGACCAGCAGCCTGCTGCGTGAACTCGATGCGACGTTGCCCGACGACGCGGCTTTGACCGTGCTCGTGCCGAGGCGGATCGACGGCCTCGACGGCGAACGCCCTGCACTGCGTCGCCAGGTCGACTGGCACATCGTCGACACGCAGGCGGCACCTGCCCAACCCGCACCGAAGAGCCCGGCAGTCCTTGCCGTGCGCTACGGGCAGCCGGACGAACAGGCTTTGCCTTACTTGCGCGCGGTCGCAACCGCATGGCGAGTCACTCCTGCGGCCGCCGAAGAGAGGCAGGTGCGAGTCACGAGCGGACCGTCGTCAGAGCCGCTCGAAGCGCAAGCGTCGTGGCTGGTGTGGCTGGCGCCGGGGGCGTTGCCGCCGGACATCCGGGCCTGGATCGCGGCAGGAGGTACAGCGCTGCTCGGCGTGGCGTCGCAAGCTCCCGACCTGGCCGGGGGCAACGCGCTGTGGCGCGACGCTCGCGGCGAGGTCATCGTGCGCGGCCGGGCGTGGGGCGATGGCCGTGTGATGCAGCTGACGCGTGAGCTGACGCCGGCAACGCTACCCGAACTGCTGGATCCCGGGTTTCCGGATCGATTGCGCACGTTGTTCGATCCGCCGCAGCCGCCGCAGTCCGCGTTTGCTGAGACGGTCGCCCCGCGACCCGGCGGCCTCGCGCTGCCGTCCGTGCCGCAACCGTTACAGCCCTGGCTGGCGGTGCTGGTCGCAATGGTGTTCGTGGCGGAGAGGTGGCTGGCCACGTCGTCACGACGCGGGCGCAGCGCATGAGCGCGACCCGAATGCTGGAAGTCATCGGTTCCAGCGTCCGGCGCAGGCGCGTCGTCAGCCTCGCCGCATTGTCCATGCCCTGGATCCTGGCGGCGTGTGCAGTCGGTTGGCGCATTGCCGGCGTCGCCGGACTGGTCGTCGCGCTGATGGCCGGCGCCGCGATACTGACGGCGATCGTCGCGCGCGCAACGCGGCACTTCGATGCAACGTGGGCGGCGCGACAGCTCGATGATCGGCGCCCTGACCTCGAGGACAGCAGCGGACTGCTGCTTCCGGCCGATAAACATCTCAGTCCTCTGCAGCAGCTGCAACGATCGCGAATCGAGCGACGCCTCGAGGTTGCGCCGCCCCCGGACCTGCGCGCGCCGTGGCCCGGACGCGCGCTCGCGCTCAGCTGGCT
>Ga0105090_10001575_pt1 | contig 12361 bp, 10 predicted proteins | sample PPLLak3March2015_FD_79110 | JGI IMG/M metagenome (GOLD analysis project Ga0105090, IMG submission 79110) | Freshwater sediment microbial communities from Prairie Pothole Lake near Jamestown, North Dakota, USA - PPLs Lake P7 Core (1) Depth... | ecosystem: Environmental > Aquatic > Freshwater >... | reverse complement strand
GGTGGTCGATTCGCGCCTGCGGCTGCGTGGCATCGACCGCCTGCGCGTGGTCGATGCCTCGGTGATGCCGACCATCACCTCCGGCAACACCGCGGCGCCCACGATGATGATCGCCGAGCGCGGGGCGGAGATGCTGAGGCAGGAGCGGAAGTAGGCCGAGACCGGCATGCGTGACGCCGAAGATCTGGGCCGGTCCGCATCACAGCCTGCAGCCCTTAATCAGCTCACTTTGCAACGCCCGCCCGGCATGGAGAACGCGACCGCCGCGAGGCTGGCCCGTGGCCGACAAATTCGAATTCGGCTCTCGGCATCCAACAAGTGAGATGGAAAGCAGACAACGCGGCTTAGTGAGAGCGGTATTCGCGTACCTGGTTGCAGCGCCGGCGGCCGGGGTTGCGGCGTTCGCCGTCATCTTCTTCTTGCCGCGGATTTTGGGGCAGTCGCAAGACGTGCTGTATTACTGGGTATGGGTCGCTACCCCGTTGGCCATCGCCGCCGCGCCGGCCGCAGCAATCTTCACGGCCGTCGGACTGCTCCGGCGCTGGCACGAACCCATCAACGACCTGTGGCTGATTGTCTTCTCCATCTTCTATGGGGCAATCAGCTTCTCGCAACTCGGCATGGCAACAATGTTCGACATCGCCAGGGCGGTGTTCGGCGACGGTTTCGCGCGCTGACAACGGCAGTTCCGCCGAACTCGACTCGGCGGGCGATGCATCTCCCGGCAAGACGGGCATCAGCGATGCAGTCAGGTCCCCTTCGTCCGGACGCTCTATCGATCGGCAAGTGCTCCGATCGCCTTCGCCGCCTTCGCCTTCAGCCGCTGCGCCGTCTTCTCGATGCCGACGATGAAGCGGCTGTGCTTTCCCCGTCCGACCTCCTCGACGGCGTCGCGCACGGTGAAGTCGAAGGTCACCGCCGGCCCTTCGACCTTTGCCAGCGTGACCGTGATCTCCACCCACATGCCGAGCAGCGTCGCGCCGAGATGGTCGAGTTCGACCCGCGTGCCGACCGAGTCCTTGTCCGGCCCGATGTGCTCCTTCAGCAGGTCGCGGCAGGCAAATTCGATGTCGTAGAGCATCAGCGGCGTGGCGTAGACGCGGCATTCGTCGCCCACGAAGCTGATCGTCCGCTCGCGGTCGACGGTGATGCGGCGGGTCAGCGTCAGTCCGGGCTTCAAGGTCTCGCTCATCGTGGCACCTCGGGATTCGCGGCAAGGCCGGAAGCGTACTGCCGCGCCTCGACGTAGTGCGCGAGCGCCGTCGTGGCGCGGGCGCAGTTGCGGAAGATGCAGACGTCCTGGTCCATCAGCCGCGCGGCGAACGCGTCATACAGCCGGCCGGCATCGATGACGCCGACGATCGGCTTGTCGGAGCGGGCCACCAGCGGCGGCATCAGGGCGACCGTGCCTGCCGGGTCGTCGATGTCGTGGCCGGGACGCAGCCGGCTCGACTCCAGCGCGCGCACTGCCGGCGCCGTCGGGTCGAGCGCGACCACCACGGCGTCGATGTTCGGGTCCAGCGCGAATGCCTCGGCAACCTGGAGATGCGCCTCGTCGTCGGCGCCGGGATTGATATCGATGGGGTTGTTCACTTCGACCAGCGCGTCGAGCCGCTTGGTCTTCAGGATCGCTTGGAGGCGGCTGATCGTGGCCGGCTCGAGTGCGCCCATCTTCAACGCGTCGCCGTCTTCCCCGATCGAGTCGGCCATGCTGACCGCCTCGAACCCGGCGCCGCTGATCGCGCCGAGCCGTCGGCCGCCAATCCTCTTGCCGTGCAGCGCACCGGCGATGTAGAAAAGATCGTCGAAGTCGGTCACCGTGTCCGCGACCATCGCGCCGGCATGCCGCAGCACCGACTCGGCGCGCGCGTAGTCGCCTGCGACCGACGCCGTGTGGCCGAAGGCGGCGCCCGCGCCGGCCGCCGTGCGCGCCGCCTTGTAGACCACGACGTCCTTGCCGCTGCGCACGGCGCGGCGCACGGCACGGGCGAAGTCAAGGCCGTCGAGTTCGCGGAAGCCTTCGATGTAGACGCCGATGGTCTCGATCTCCGGCCGGTCGGCGAACCAGCGCATCAGGTCGCCGTGCGTCAGATCGGTCTGGTTGCCGATCGCCAGCATGTAGCGCGGATCGAGCCAGGGGTTGTGCGACAGCCGCGTGATCATGAAGGCACCGCTCTGGCTCAGCATCACCGCAGTGCGCTCCTGCCTCTTCTGCGGCTTGGGCAGCCGCTCGAGCGGGATGAACCACGAGTCGTAACCGCCGGGATGCGAGACGACACCGAGACAGTTGGCACCGAGGAACACCGGCCCGCCGCCTTCCCGGCCGTGCGCGGCGTTGATGCGCGCCGCCATCGCCGCGGCCGGCTCGCGGCTCTTCGTCGTCTCCCCCAATCCGCCGGGAATCAGCATCACCGCGGCCGCGGCGTCGGTGTCGAGGATCTCGTCGATGAGGCCGTACACCGCCTCGGCATTGACGGCGACGATCAGCAGGTCGAGCCGGTGCGGCAGCGCCTGCAGGCTCCCGGCGCAGCGCACGCCGTCGATCTCGGTTTCGCCCGCCTTGATGACCGTGATCCGTTCCTTCGGATAGCCGCTGCCGACGAGGTTGCGCAGGATGATGCGGCCGAAGTTCATTCCCGTGGCCGAGACGCCGACGATGCCCAGCCGATCCGGGTGCAGCAGCCGGTCGATCTTGGCGATCGGTCGCGCCAAGGGACGAACGATCGGCGCGCCGAGCTCGCTGCGTGCGGCGATGATGGCGAGACTGCCGTCGGCAAAGACGCAGTCGAGCTCCACCAGGCGCAGCGCAAAACGTGCTTCCGAAGCGCCCGCCGGGTGCGCGCGCGCCAGCGCCAGCAGCGCGCCGAAGCAGCCTTCGAGCTGCGCGTCCGCGCGGGGCAGTTCGTCGGACTGCGCGACCGCGGTGAGCTTGCGGTAGGTAAACGTGCGCCGGAACCGGTGCAGAAAACCGGCGGCGTCGGCCAGTTCGGCCGCCGCATGCACCGTGCCGCGGCCGCGGCGCAACGCGCTTTCCTCGGCGGCGTCGAGACCTCCCGGCCCGGCGGCGAGCACGAGCCCGAACTCGCGCGTGTACTCGAGGCGAATGCGCAATTGCAACGCTGGAGACGACAGCGCAGCGGCCGAGCCGCGTCTGACGCCGAGCGCCGCCAGCAGCGAGTCGACCTCTGCCGCCGCCAGCGCGGTCCTGCCGCTGCCTGCGAAGCGATCGAGGATCGTCGTTGCAGCGGCGACATCGGGCATCGCGGCGGGCCGCTCCGGATCGTTCATGGCGGCGTTCCGGCAACGGCGCCCTGCTCCGGCGCGACGCGATCCGCCTTGGCGGCGAGCCGCTCCCAGGCGTCGTCGACTTCCGCCTGCAGCGCCTCGACCTGTGCCGGCTCCAGGTGCCGGTAGCGCTTCTGCAGCGCCAGGTAGTCAGCCACCGGCCGCGTGCGCCGCGTATGGTTCAACGTCCAGCGGCGGCCGTCCTCGACCTCGACCAGCGGAAAGGCGCCGCACTCGACCGCGTAGCGCGCGGCGACGAGCCCCAGGTCGTCGGCCACGCCCCAGCCGTCGAGGCAGGGGATCAACAGCGTGATGATCCGCGTGCCGCGCATCGCTTTCGCCTTCTTCACCTTGGCCAGCAGGTCGGGCAGGTAGGCGACATTGGCGGTGGCGACGTACGGCACCTCGTGCGCGGCCATGATCTCGGTGAGATTCTTCTTGCGCGAGACCTTGCCGGCCGGCGTTGAGCCGGTGCTGGCGTAGCGCGGAGTGGAGGAGGACTTCTGCGCCCCGGTGTTCATGTAGCCCTCGTTGTCGAGGCAGAAGTAGATGAAGTCCTCGTTGCGCTCGGCCGCCGACGACAGGCACTGGAAGCCGATGTCGTAGGTGCCGCCGTCGCCGGCGAGCACGATCACCTGCGTCTCGCGCTTGCCCTGCGCGTCGAGCGCGCGGCGCAGGCCGGAGGCGGCCGCCGCGCTCGCCTCAAGCGTCGGCTGGTAGACGGGGATCTTCAGCGAGCTGTACGGCTGCGGCCCGGCGATGATCGCCATGCACGACGGCGGGATCACCGCCATCGTGTCCGGCCCCATCGCTGCGAGCACGTGCCGCACGGAGAGCGCGTCGATGCATCCCGGACAGGCCGCATGACCGGAGCACAGCATCGCTTCTTCTCGAATCTCGATCTTCTGCATGCGGCTCACCTGACCCAGATCGAATCCGGTTGCGGCTCGCGCGACCGCGCCTGCGCGACGAAGGCCGCGATCCGCTCCGGCGGCACGTTGACGCCGCCGACGCCGGCGAGAAGACCGTGCACGCGCGGTGCGTCCTCCATGCCGTACAGCGCCGCGCGCAGCTCCTGGTGCAGCACGCCGCCGGCGCCGGGCGAGTGGTTGCGGTCGAGCACGATCACCTCGGTCACGCCGGCCAGCCGCTGGCGCAACTGAGACACCGGCAGCGGCCGGAACAGGCGAACCTTCAGCAGGCCGACCGCATCGCCGGCATCGCGCAGGGCGTCGACCGCCTCGCGCACCGTGCCGCACAGGCTGCCCATCGTGACGATCAGCGTGCGCGCGCCGTCGCAGCGGTAGCTTTCGAGCGCGCCGCCCCAGCTGCGGCCTGTAGCGCGTGCCCAGTCTTCATCGACCTGATCGGCAAGCGCCGGCACCTTCGCCATCGCCGACTCCATCTCCTGCCGGTGGCGGTAGTACATGTCCTGGGTCACCACGTTGCCCCAGGACTCGACCTTGTCCGTGCTCAGGCGGTGCGCCGGAGCGTACGGCGGCAGGAAGGCGTCGACCAGTTCCTGCGGCGGGATCGTCACCGGTTCCAGCGCATGCGAGACGTAGAACGCGTCATGGCTGACCATCGCCGGCAGCAGCACGCTCTCGGCGATGCGGAAGCACTGGATCGTCGTGTCGAGCGACTCCTGCGCGCTCTCCGAGTAGAACTGGATCCAACCCGTGTCGCGCTGCGCCAGGCTGTCGGTCTGGTCGGGCCAGAACGCCCAGGGCGAGGCGACCGTGCGATTGATGTTGGCCATTACGATCGGCGCCCTTGCGCCGGACGCGTAGTGCAGCAGTTCGTGCATCAGCAGCAGGCCTTGCGAGGCCGTGGCGGTGAACACGCGCGCGCCGGCCAAGGAGGCCGGAATGCAGGCCGCCATCACCGAGTGCTCCGACTCCGGCGTGATGACCTCGGCATCAAACTCGCCCGCCGCCTGGAACTCGGTGAGCTTCTCCATCACCGGCGTCTGTGGCGTGATCGGATACAAGGGCACCACCTGCGGCCGCGCCAGCTTCGCCGCCCAGGCAAGCGCGTGATTGCCGGTCATCAGCACCGGGCGTGCGGCGACGATCCGCTCAGGAGCGTTCATCGTGCCTCCTCGACCATCTTCATCGAGCCGGTCGGACATTCCTTCACGCACAGACCGCAGCCCTTGCAGTAGTCGCCGAGCACGACGTAACCGGCGCCATCGCGCTTGACCGCGAGATCCGGGCAGACGTTGACGCAGTTGTCGCACAACACGCAGGCGCCGCAGGAGAAGCAGCGGGCGCTTTCGGCCAGGGCCGCGTCGAGGTCGAAGCCGAGCTGCACTTCGGCATCGCTTTCCAGTCGCTGCGACGGCGCCAGCCGCACCGCCATTCCACGCGGCTGCCGTTCGTAGTAGGCGGTGGCGATCGCCGCCAGCGGCACCAGCGCCTCGCTGCCTGCCGCCTGCGCTTGCGCACCGCGCAGCGTCCGGTCGATCTGCCGCGCCGCAAGCTTGCCCATGCCGACCGCTTCTGTGACGAAGCGCGCCTGGCTTACGAGGTCGCCGCCGGCATAGACGCGTTCGGCGCTGGTCGCCTGCCTCGCATCGACCTGCAGCAGGTTGCCGGCCGCGGCCAGCGCGCCGAGCGCGGCGAGATCCGGGTCCTGGCCGATCGACGTCACGACGGCGTCGGCGATCAGCGCGAAGTCGCTGTCGGCCAACGGCGTGACGCTGAACTGCCCGCGCTGCTCCCCGGGTTCGAAGCGCACGCGCACCAATTCCACCCGCAGGCCGTCGGCCCCCGGGTGCGCCGCGGTCAGCATGCTGCCGGCGACCAGCACGATGCCTTCCTCGAGCGCCTCGTCGATTTCCTCGCGCTGCGCCGGCAGCTGTTTCGTGTTCTCCAGCGCGACGATCGTGACTTCATGGCCGCCACGGCGGGCACTGCGGGCGACGTCGAACGCGGCGCTGCCGCCGCCGATCACCACCACGCGCCGGCCGAGCGAAGGACGCTTGCCGGTGTTCGCCTGTTCGAGGTAGTCGGCGCCGTCCATCACCCACGGCTGCGCAGGGTCGAGCTGCGGCAGCCGCTTCTGCCGTCGCGCGCCGGTGGCGAGGTACACCGCATCGAACTCGGTGCGCAGGCGTTGCAGGTCCTCCGGCGCCGCCAGCGCTTCGCCGCAGCGGACCTCGACGCCGAGCGCGACGATGCGCGCGATCTCGCCGTCGAGCACCGCACGTGCCAGCCGATACGGCGGGATGCCGTAGCGCATCAGCCCGCCGATTTCCGGCTGCGCTTCGAAGAGCGTCACGTGGTAGCCGCACCGGCGCAACTGATAGGCGGCCGACAACCCCGACGGCCCGCCGCCGACCACGGCAATCCGCTCCGCTCGCTCTTGCGGCGGCGGTGCGAAGGACCAGCCTTCGGCCAGCGCCAGGTCGCCGACGAAACGCTCGAGCCGACAGATCGAGATCGCCTCGTCGAAGCTGGCGCGATTGCACGCCGTCTCGCAGGGGTGATGACAGATGCGGCCGGCGATCGCCGGGAACGGGTTGTGCCGGGTCAACACCTCCCAGGCGCCGCGGAAGTCGCGCGCCCGCGCCAGGCCGATCCAATCGGCGATGTCGCCGTTGACCGGGCAGGCGGCGTGGCACGGCGAAGGCGCGCGGATGTGCTGCGGCAAGGCCGCACGCCAGGACCCGGTCTTGAAGACCTCGGTGCTGCCGGTGGTCCAGATGGGCGGAATGGGTCCGTTCATGATGCCCCCTGCGCGCTCAGGGATTCGCCCTTGGGACGGCCCGGCGGGTTCATGCGGCTTGCCTCTGAAGCAGCGCATCGACCCAGGCGTAGCCGTCCTCGCAGGCGGCGAGGTTCTCGGCGGTGAGCTTCGGCGCCTCCGCGGCCAGCGTGCCTGCCAGCACCTCGAACGGCGGTGCCTCGATCGCCCGCGCGAAAGCGCCGAGCAGCGCCGAATTGACGATGCGGCCGAGCCCGCGCTGGCGCGAGATCGCGATGCCGTCGACCGGGATCACGCGCAGTCCAGGTGCCGCGCGCGCGAAGTGATCGGCTGGCTGCGCCGAATTGACGACGATCAGCGCGCCAGGCCGCGCGCAGCCGAGCAGGCGCGCGTCGAGCAGCGTGGCGTCGAAGCACAGGATGGCGTCGGCCTGCTCGATGTCGCAGCGCAGGCGGATCGGCCTGTCGTCAACGCGGATGAACGAACTGACCGGCGTGCCGCGACGCGCCCCGCCATAGCTGGAAAACGCCTGCACCTGGCGGCCGGCGGCGAAGAACGCGGCGGCGAGCAGGTTGCCCGCCGTCTGCGCGCCCTGCCCGCCCCGTCCCTGGATGATGATCTGCAGCACGCGCGTCTCCAGCCGCCGCTTCGGGGCCGGATCGCTGCCGGCCTCCCGGCGACTCTAGGACTGCGCTCGCCCGCGGTCGAATTGATTGTCAGAATCCGCCGTATTCACGACACGGATGCACGCCGGTGAAATTCCGCCACCTCGACCTGAACCTGCTGCGGGTGCTGGCCGCCATCTACCGCAGTGGCTCGGTGACCGCCGCCAGCCGGCAACTCGCGCTGTCGCAGCCCGCCACCAGCAATGCGCTGGCGCGGCTGCGCGAGTTCTTCGGCGACGAATTGTTCGTGCGCTCGCCGCGCGGCCTGCACCCGACGCGCACCGCGCAACGCCTCGGGCCGGCGGTGATCGCGCACCTGCAGGCGCTGGAGGCAACGGTGCTCAGCACCGAGGCCTTCGACCCGGCCACCAGCTGCGAGCACTGGCGGCTGTCGCTGTCGGACCTCGGCGAGATCCTGTTTCTGCCGCCGCTGGCGCAGGTGCTGCGCCGCGAGGCGCCGAACTGCCAGCTGTCGAACGTGGCGGTCGCCGCGGACCAGGTTTCCGCAGCGCTGGAAGCGCGCGAAATTGATCTGGCCATCGGCATCCTTTCGCCGGGCCATCGCGGCATCACCGGCGAAACGTTGTTCCGCGAGCGCTTCGTCGGCATCACCGCGCGCGACTGGCGGCCGCCCGGCGGCCGCATCGGCAAGGCATTGACGGCGAAGCAACTGGCCGGCGCCGCGCTGGCGGTGGCAGCGCCGACCGCCACCGTGCACGGCAGCGTCGAGGCGCGCCTGAAGCAGCTCAAGCTCGCCAGCCGCGCCGTGCTGCACGTGCGGCACTTCGGCGCGCTGCCGGAATTGGTGGCGAAGAGCGACCTGCTGGCGATCGTGCCGAAGATGTTCGCCGAGTCGCTGGCGCCGCGCTACGCGGTGCGCATCTGGGACCTGCCGGAGGTGGCGCCGAGCTACGAGGTGCGGATGCTGTGGCATGCCTCGGCAACAGGGGATGCGGCGCACCGATGGTTGCGCGGCGTCGTGCTGCGGCTGTTCGGGCGGCGGGATCCGGGCTGAGCGCAGGTGGCGCCTGCGCCGGCCACCGCCGCGCCGTTCCCGCCGAGACGTGCTGACCCGGACGCGGCGAACGTGCTGAAATGAGCCGGCGGTCAACCCGGGCCGCCGGCGCGAGGGAGGCGAAAAAATGGCGACGAAGAGCATGGCTAGGCAGCAGATCTCGCTGGCCGCAGATCTGCCGGCGCTGCGGATGAGCATCGAGAGGACCAGCAGCCTCGATCCGGGTCTGCGCTTCGTACTGAACCTGATCGAGGAGCGCCGCTGGGACCTGCTTTACCAGCGGACCGGCATCCTGGAGTGGAGCAAGGCCGCCGCCGAGCGGCTCGCGCCGCCGAAGTACGACTACCTGCCGCTGCTGATCCAGTTCCGACGCAAAGCCGTCGGCAGCAAGGATCTGCCTGCGTGGGTCGGGCCGGACCTTCTTGAGATCGCCGCCACCTATCTGTGCCGCGGGCTGCCGGAGTACGCCACCGCGCGGATCCGCATCAGCGCCGAGGATCCGCGCCGCCTTCATCGCGAGCGCGAGCAGCGCGGCCGGGCGCTGCGCGATCTGATCACCGAAATCGTCAACGACCAGCGCGTCGAGCGCCTGGAACTTCCGGGGGCGGCGCAGGCTTTCAACGAAGATGCCCTTGCCGACATCGAACTCGGCCGCCGCGACCGGAACGTCGGCCAGAACGCCTTCGACGGCAGCGGCGTCATCGTCGGCATCATCGACGACGGCTGTGCCTTCGCGCACCCGAACTTCGCCCGGCTCGAAAATGGCGCGCTTCAGTCGCGCATCCTTCGGCTGTGGGACCAGGGGCGCAGCAACGGCGGCGGCGGCGGCTGGTCGCCGCCGGCCGGGTTTCCGCCGGACTCTGGGTTCGAGTTGACCGGCGGCCAGATCAGCGCCGCGCTGCAGGCCGCGGCCGATCAGGGTCGCGTCGATGAAGACGCGGTCTACCGTCAATTCGACCACCGGCTTGCCGACCTCGCCGCGCACGGCACCCATGTGATGGACATCGCCGCCGGCAACGGCAGATCGATGGGCAGCACCGAAGGAGTGGCCGGCGGCGCCGACATCGTCTTCGTCCAGTTGCCCTCGGCAGCGGTCACTCGCGGCGGCGCGCTGCTCGACCGCGCGATCGTCGACGGGCTGCGCTACATCCTCGACTGCGCCGCCGAACTGCAGCGGCCTGCGGCCGTCAACATTAGCTTCGGCGGCTACCTCGGCCCGCACAACGGCCGCTCGTTCGTCGAAGCCGCCATCGATGCCGAACTCGCCAACACGACCGGGATCGGCGTCGTCGTCGCCGCCGGCAACGGTCTTGGAGCCGATTGCCATGCCGCGGGGTCGCTCGCCCGCCGCCGCGGCCGGACCCTGCACTGGATCGTCAAGCCCGAGGACCCGACACCGAACGTGATGGAGATCTGGTACGACAACGGCGCTCAGTTCGACATGATCCTGAAGCCGCCGCGCGGACCAGCGCTGCCGGCGGTGACAGCGGACTCAGGCCCGATGAACCTGGTGACGCAGGACGCCGCCGGCAATGCCGTGGTGCTCGGGACGGTCGACCACCAGAAATTGGCGCCATGGACCGGCCTGAACCGGATCACGATCACGCTGCATCCCACCGGGCCGACCGACATTCCCGTCGCAACGCCGCTGGCGCCGGCCGGGACCTGGGAGGTCCGGCTGCGCAACACCGGCCTTGTGCCCGCCCGCTACGATGCCTGGATCGAGCGCGACAGCGGCGGCGGCAGGGGCGATGCGCGCCGTATGCAGTCGCGCTTCCACCCCGATGACGCCGAAGCGACCGGCACGCTGGCAAGCTATGCCACCGGCAAGCACACGATCGCCGTCGGCGGCTACAACACCGCAACGCTCGAGGTCGCCCGCTACTCCGCCTGCGGGCCGACGCGCGATGGCGACTCCAAGCCCGAGGTCATGGCTCCGGCCGAGGAAGACGCCCTCGGCCGCGGCATCCTCTGCGCCGCGGCGCGCAGCGGCATGGCAGCGCGCTTGAGCGGCACCAGCGCGGCGGCACCGGTGGTCACCGGACTGGTGGCGCTGCTGCTGCAGCAGCGTTCGGGCGCCGCGCCGGCCGCGGCAGCGCTGCAGCAATTGCTGGCCGGCGGTGCGGCCGCGGCCCAGCCGGCCGCAGCGCCGCTGCGCCCGAATGCGCACATCGCTGCCGACGATCGCCGCCGCGTCAAACAGGACCACCCGAAGGTCTGGCCAAATCTGATCGGCAGCGGCCGGGTCAACTGGCCGGCGACGCGCGACCTGCCTTGAACGGCTGCGATCTCGCGGCGCGCATTCAGCTCCACTCGAGCGCGGCGTGTTCCCAGAGCCACGTCAGTGCGGGGCATTCTTGGGCAGACGTGCCTTGCGGATCCGAGCGGGCGCAGAAGTAGCCGCCGAGCGCCACGCCGAGGGTTTCGCCGGCGTCGTTGTCCTTGAGGTAGTGCAGGCCGGCGACGACCCGGTTGTGCGCGATCCGCTTCGCCAGCCGCTCGAGTTGAACCTCCTGGTCGCTGCCGGCGGGAATGCCGAGCAGCTTCTTGAGCACGTGGACGACGAAGTGGTTCTGGGTGGCATGGCCGGCGGGGTAGGCCCCATGGCCCGGCGTCAGCAGCACCGGCTGCACCAGCGGCGAGCGGTCGGCCGGCCGCGGCGTAGCGAAACAATGCTTGAACTGCATCACGGCGACGGTCGAGAACCGCCAGACAGCCGCCATCAGCTCATAGGTGTAGCGATGCCGGCCGGGCTGCAGATTCAGCACCATCGCGTAGTACGAGTAGGGCACGCTGACCTGGGTCAGGATCTCCTCCATCCGGTCGGGCCGCAGCGACGCCGCAGCGATCACCTCTTCCACCGCGGTGGTCAGCAGCGCCTTGGTCGTTTCATAGGTCGGCGCCGGCAACGTGACGTTGAGCTGGCCGGCGGCGTCCTTGAGCGTCTTGCCGCCGCAGTCAAAGGTGAGCCCTGACATCAGCTCGAAGGTGTATAGCTGTGCTCTCACGTCGCGCGACCAGCGCGCCATCCCCTTCGCGCCGATGCCGGCGCCGGTCGCCGGCTTGGTGACGAGATCGGTCTGCCCGCGCAGAAGTTCACCGCGGGTCGTCGTCAGCGCCCGCGCGAGTTGCGGACTGACGATCTGCCCGGTGTAGGCGCCAATTCCGGAAACGCGGACGCTGTTGGCGTCATTGGCGTCATTGGCGTCATTGGCGTCGTTGGCGTCGTTGGCGTCATTGGCATCGTTGCGGAACGGCATCGGCATTTTTCGCTCCCTGCTTCTTCGAACGGCTGTTTGCGCCGGCCGATCCTACGCCGGCACCCCAGCCGCCGCGAGCGCGGCGCACAGGGAATCCGCATGTGCGGACGCGTTGCCGGGATACCTGCTGCGGAAGCCGCTGACCGTCAGTTCGGGTTCCAGCGCCAGCAGCTCCGCCGCCGCCAGCTTCGCGTCCCCGATGCGGCCGGCCAGCGCGAGCGCGATCGCCAGCAGCCGGTGCGTCGCCAGGTACATCCGGTTCCGGCGCAGCGAGCTGCGCGCCAGCTCGATCGCCTTGGCGTGCTTGCCGGCGACGGCATGGGCGGTGCCAGCAACCGCGAGGAAAACGTACAGGTGAGGATCCAGCGGCGACAGTTCGATCGCGCGCTGCGCCCGCTCGATCGCCTCGTCGCCGTGGCCGAGCCAGG
>Ga0105090_10001574_pt1 | contig 12362 bp, 13 predicted proteins | sample PPLLak3March2015_FD_79110 | JGI IMG/M metagenome (GOLD analysis project Ga0105090, IMG submission 79110) | Freshwater sediment microbial communities from Prairie Pothole Lake near Jamestown, North Dakota, USA - PPLs Lake P7 Core (1) Depth... | ecosystem: Environmental > Aquatic > Freshwater >... | reverse complement strand
AGCTCTCCACCGTGTCGGCGACGCACTTGAAGCCGACCCAGCAGCCCGAGTAGCGGCTCATCGCCCAGCCGTGCAGCCCGAGGTCGAGGATCTCCTGCACCGACGACGGGTAGAGCACCGGCATCAGCGCGGCGGAGAACGCGTGGTCCGACTGGTGCGGGAGCGTCGAGGACTTCGCCGCGTGGTCGTCGCCGGCAAGCGCCAGCACGCCACCGTGCTGCGACGTGCCGGCGTAGTTCGCGTGCTTGAACACGTCGCCGCAGCGGTCCACGCCGGGGCCCTTGCCGTACCACATGGCGAACACGCCGTCGACGGTTGCACCCGGGTGCAGGTTGACCTGCTGCGAGCCCCAGATCGCGGTCGCAGCGAGGTCCTCGTTCAATCCCGGCTGGAAGCGCACGTTGGCACGCTCGAGGAACGGGGCCGCCTTCCACAGCGCCTGGTCGAGGCCGCCCAGGGGCGAGCCGCGGTATCCGGACACGAACCCGCCCGTGTTCAATCCCGCCAGCTTGTCGCGCTGGCGCTGCAGCATCAGCAAGCGGACCAGCGCCTGGACGCCGGTGAGATAGACGCGGCCCGCATCGAGCGCGTACTTGTCGTCCAGCGCGACTTCGCGCAGGACCGGGGCGGCAGACGCCATGGGGAGATGCTCCGGCAAAGATCGTGTCTTCCAAGGATGCCGCGCAACCGGCTGGGTTCGCGTTGCGGCGTTGCCTGCGAGCCCTCGTGAGGCCCCGGCAAGTTGGGCGCGCAGTTTACGCTTCCGCCCCGACGCTGAACAGGCCAGAATGGCGCTCGCCGCGCGGGAACCGCCTTCTGTCGCGACGTCTGAAGGGGAGCCGGACCGTGACCGACTTCGCACTGCTGCCCGCCGTCGAGATCGAGACGGCCTCCGCGCCCGACGCGGCGGTCGTGTTCCTGCACGGCCTCGGCGACGACGGGCACGGCTGGTCCGACGTCGTGCCCGCGCTGCGCCTGCCGACCACGCTGGGCGTGCGGTTTATCTTCCCGCACGCACCGGAACTGGCGGTCACGCTGAACGGCGGCTACGTGATGCCGGCGTGGTACGACCTGTACGACACCGACTTCGGCCAGCGCACGGACCTCGCCGGCGTGCGCGCGTCGCGCGAGCGTGTCGAGAGGCTGATCGCACGCGAGCGCGAGCGGGGCATCGCGGCGCGCCGCATCGTGGTCGGCGGTTTCTCGCAAGGCGGCGCCACCGCGCTCTACGCGGCGCTGCGCCATGCCGAGCGCCTCGCGGGAGTCGCGGCGCTTTCGGCCTACGTCGTCGATCCCGACGCGGTCGCGGGCGAAGCCGCGACCGCCAACCGCGACCTGCCGGTGTTCATGGCGCACGGCACGGCCGACGACGTCGTGCGCTACGCGTGGGGCGAGGCGTCGCGCCGGGTGCTGGAAGCGGGCGGCTGGCCGGTCGAGTGGCACGCGTATCCGATCGCGCACAGCGCGGCGCTCGAGGAGATCGAGGCGCTCGGGCGCTTCATCGCGCGCGTGCTGGCGGCCTGACTCGCGGCCTCGGCAGTTCCAGGCCGAAGCCGGCGAAGAGGTCGGTCACCTCGGGATCGACGCGTTCCGGTCCGGCAACGTAGGTGCCGTAGGGCGCGCCGCCGACCGCGTACTGGCCGACGGCCGCGCCGCCGACCGCCACGGTGCCCAGCGCGCCGCCGCCGAGCGCTATCCCGAGCGATAGCGCGGCGCCGCCGACCGCGGCGAGCAGCCCGACCGACAACCCGCCGAACGAGAACAGGCCCAGCGCCACGCCGCCGAACGCGAAGAGGCCCCGGGCGATGCCGCCAAACGCAAACAGGCCGGTGGCGATGTCGCCGACCGCGATCACGCCCTTCGCGTGACCGCGCGACTGCCCGCGCGCCGGATCGGGCCCGAGTGCCACGTCGTACCAGGGCAGGCCGAGGAACTCGTTCGCGCTGCGCCGTCGCACGCCTGCGCGCATCAGCAGTTCCCGCTGCGCCGGCGTGAGCGCGGCCAGTGCGTCGTCCATCGACTTCGGCGGCGGCTTGCGGGCGTCGGTCACTGTCAATTCTCCTTGCCTGGGGTGGCATGGCCGCCGGTCCGCGCGGCGGGGAGCGCCCCACGGCGCGACAGCGCTTCGCGAAGCAGGTACTCCACCTGCGCATTGGTGCTGCGCAACTCCGCCTGCGCGAGACGCTCCAGCGCTGCCCACAGTTGCGGGTCGACGCGCAGCAGGAACGCCTTGCGCTCGGCCATCGGCTCGCTACGGAACGCGGCGGAACTTCGCGTACATCGCGATCGCGCCGCCGACCATCGCGAGGACGAACGCGGCGAGCACGCCGAAGAACGCAGTCTCGTCGAGCCGCGCCGGGGTGCGCGCGTTCGCGTCGAGGATCAGCGCATGCACGCCGATGGCAAACAGCGCCGTCGCCAGCCCCATCGCGGCGCCGAAGCCGCGCAACCAGGCCAGCGTCGCCTCGCGGCGCGGCGGCGCGAGCCAGTGCTCGCGGTGCGGCAGGTTCACGAATTTCGGGAAGCGCGCCGGCAGGAAGCCGATCGACGCCATTACGACCAGCGGCAGCAGCAGCGCGAAGGCCAGCGCGAACCAGGTGTAGCCCTCGCGCGTCATCCAGCCGTTGGCAGCACCGCCGTGGCCGAAGTGCGTCGCCACCCGAAGGGGCAGCGCGCCCGACGTGGCGGCGACGAACGCAAGGCCGCACAGCACCACACCGACGACGAGCCAGGAAGCGAGCCTCGCCATGGCGCCTCCGCTCAGCTGTAGAGGGTGCCGGTGTTGATCACCGGCTGCACTTCGCCCTCGGCGCACAGCACGGTCATCAGGTTGCTGACCATGGCCGCCCTGCGCTCGTCGTCGAGGTCGACGACCTTCTTCGCGGAGAGCTCGGAGAGCGCCATCTCCACCATCGACACCGCGCCGTGCACGATCTTCTGCCGCGCGGCGATGATCGCCTCGGCCTGCTGGCGACGCAGCATCACTTGCGCGATCTCCGGCGCGTAGGCGAGGTGCGTGAGGCGCGCCTCCTCGACGACCACGCCGGCCTGGTCGAGCCGCGCCTGCAGCTCCTTCTCCAGCGCGCGGGCCACGGCCTCGGCCGAGCCGAGCAGCGTCGGCTCGCGGACTGCCATCGTGTCGTCGTCGTCGTAGGCGAACGACGAGGCGAGGTGGCGCACCGCGGCCTCGCTCTGCACCTTGACGAAGTTCTCGTAATCGTCGACGTCGAAGGTCGCCTTCGAGGTGTCGTGCACGTGCCAGACGACCACCGCCGCGATCTCGATCGGGTTGCCGCGCTTGTCGTTGACCTTGAGGCGCTCGCCGTTCAGGTTGCGTGCGCGGAGCGAGATCTTCTTGCGCGTGTAGAACGGGTTCGTGCCGCGCAGGCCGGCGGCGCGGCTGGTGCCGCGGTAGGCGCCGAACAGCTGCAGGATCGCCCCCTCGTTGGGTTGCAGCGTGTACAGGCCGGCGAGGACGAACAGCGCGGCGACGATCAGCAGCGCGACGAGCAGCATGCCGGCCAGCGTGGGCCGGCCGTAGCCGACCATCCGGAAGATGCGCCACAGCGCCGTGCCGAGCAGCGCGAGCCCGATCGCCAGGGTGACGAACCCGTTCCACGTGCCGATCGGCCGCTCGACGCTGGTGCCCGCGTCCGAGCGATCACCCGTTGTGCTTGCCATGGTGCCTCCCTTGGGGGTCGAATTACCGGCGTCCGGGGCTCGCCCCGTCACCGTATCGAAATGATATCATTTCGACATCGAATGACAAGGCCGGCCGACAGGCGGTCGGCAGGCCCGCTTGCGACCGGAGGCGACCCGGGCGCGGCGCGTGCCGCGCTCCCCCTCGCCCGACGTCAGCGGGCAGAGGGCGCCGGGGCGAGGGTCCGCCGCGCGAACAGCCGTCGCACCAGCGCGCGCAGCCACGTGTGCGCCGGCTCGCGCGTTGCCGTGGCGTGCCACACCATGCGCACGTCGTATGCGGGCGCGTCGCCGGGCAGGCCCCACACGCGCACCGGCCAGCGCGCCGCCATCGTCCGCGCGTACATGTGCGGCACGATGGCCAGGAGGTCAGTCGTCGTCACCAGCTCCGGCAGCGCGGCGTAGTGGCGCGTGTGCACGACGGTGCGCTGCGCGATGCCCAGCGCGTCGAGCATGCGCTGCACGCTCGCGTGATAGGTAGCGGTAGGCGAGGCGACCGCCAGCGACGCGGCGGCGAGCTGTGGCGCGGTGAGCGCGCGGCCCTTCCTCCCCGCGGCCGGCTGCCAGTCACGCGAGGTGACCGCGACATAGCTCTCGCGGAACAGCGTCTCGCCGGCGATGTCGCGCTGCGCGGGCGACACGATCCCGATGGCGAGGTCGACGTCGCGGGCCTCGAGCGCTGCGCCGACGGCGTCCACGGGCACGCCCGCGTTGTCGACCTGTGCCAGCGGCGCCTCGCGGCGCAGCGCCGCCACCAGCGGCGGCAGGAACAGGATCTCGCCCAGGTCCGACATCGACAGCCGCCAGGCGGCCCGGTCGGTTGCCGGATCGAACGTGGCGGCCTCGGCGAGCGCCGTCTCCAGCGCGCGCAGGTAGGCCGTGACCGCCGGAACCACGCGCCCGGCCAGCCGGGTGGGGTGGAGCCCGGCCGGCGAGCGCACGAACAGCTCGTCGCCGAAGAATTCCCGCAGCCGTGCCAGCGCGTGGCTTACCGCCGGCTGCGACAGCGCCAGCGCGCGCGCGGCCGCCGTCACCGACCCGGCCGCGTGGATCGCGGCCAGCACGCGGAGCAAGTTGAGGTCGAGCTGACGGAAGTTGCCGCTCATGCACAAGAAGAATACAGCATATTCAAACTATCGATTAGACGAATGTCTGCCTCGCGCCTACATTCATCCGGCAGTAATCCCCGGGAAGCCAAGGGGGCCGGACAGGAGGCGGGCGTGCTCGAGATCGTCATTCAGGGCCGAGGCGGGCAGGGCGCGCAGACCGCGGGCAACCTGCTCGCGGCGGCGTTCTTCGCCGAAGGCGCTCACGTGCAGAGCTTCGCGAGCTACGGCGGCGCGCGCCGCGGCACGCCGGTGTCCTCGTTCATTCGTGCCGACGACGCGCCGGTGCGGCTGCGCTGCGACATCGAGCGGGCCGACGCGATCCTCTGTTTCGACGGCACGTTGCTGGAAGGGCGCCTCCTCGCCGCGGCGGACGAGCGCACGCTGATCGTCGTCAACTCCGGGCGCAGCGTGGCCGACTTCGCGCGCACACTGCCCGGCTATCGCGTGGTTCCCGTCGACGCGATCGGCATCTCGCTGCGCTGCGGGCTGGGCCGCATCGTCAACTCGGCGCTGCTCGGCGCGCTCGCGCGTGCGGTCGGTGCGCCGGCGTTGGCGTCCCTCGAGAGCACGCTGGCCGAGCGCTCGCCCAAGTTGACGCAGGAAAATCTGGCGGCATGCGAAGAAGGCTATCGCGCCGCCGATGCGATGCTCAGCGAGGGAGTCGAAGCATGAACGGGCCGATCCCGCCGATCTGGACGACCGCGACCACCGAGTCGATCCGCACCGGCACGTGGCGCGCAGCACTGCCGCGTCACGTCCAGGCGCCGTCGCCGTGCCACACCGCATGCCCCGTCGACGGCGACATCGCGACGTGGATCGGGCTGGCGCGCGAACGCGACTACCGCGGTGCGTGGGAGGCGCTGACGCGCCACAATCCGTTCCCCGCGATCGCCGGGCGCATCTGCCACCACCCCTGCGAGGCCGCGTGCAACCGCGCCAGCTACGACGAGGCGCTGTCGATCTGCAAGCTCGAGCGTTTCGTCGGCGACGTCGCCATCGCCCACGTCTGGGCGTTCGCCGCGCCCGCGGTCGAGCGCGAGGAGCGTGTCGCGATCGTCGGCGGCGGCCCCGCCGGCCTGTCGGCGGCGTTCCAGCTGCGCCGCCTCGGCTATCGGGTGACGCTGTTCGAGGCACGCGGGGAACTCGGCGGCCTGATGCGCCACGGCATCCCGTCGTACCGCCTCGCGCGCGATGTGCTCGACGCCGAAGTCGCGCGGATCGTTGCGCTGGGGGTCGACGTGCGCCTGCACGCGAATCCCGACAACGCTTCCGCGTGGGCCGAGCTGCGCGCCGCGCACGATGCCGTCTTCGTCGCCACTGGCGCGCAGCGGCAGAAACGGCTGGCCGCGCTCGACTACGCGCAGCCGTGGGTGATCGATGGCGCGGCGTGGCTGGCGAGCGCCAATGCGGGCGCCCCGCCGCCGCTGGGAAAGCACCTCGTGGTGATCGGCGGCGGCAGCGCCGCGCTCGACGCGGCACGCAGCGCGCGCCGTGCGGGGCACGACGTCACGCTGCTTGCGCTGGAGTCGCGCGCCCAGCTGCCGGCGCAGCGCGACGAGGTCGATGAGGCACTCGAGGAGGGCATTGCGCTGGTGGACGGCGCCATGCTCGAGTGCGCCGCGCTGGACGGCGGCGAAGTCCGGCTCGACTGCCGGCGCGTGCGCTTCGAGCCGGGTGCGCGGCGTGGCGAGTTCGCCGTCAGGCCGTTCGCCGACGGCGCGTTCGAACTGCGCGCGGACGCAATCGTCACGTCCATTGGACAGGACCCGGAGCCCGCGGCGCTCGGTGGCGACCTTCCGCTTGACGGTGCGCTGGTCGCGGTTGATGCGTCGCAGGCGACGGGGACTGCCGGCACATGGGCCGGCGGCGACGTCGCCAGCATGGCGCGCTTCGTCACCGACGCGATCGGACAGGGCAAACGCGCGGCGTTCGCCATCGACCGCGCGTTGGGTGCAAGGCATGGCGAGGCGCCAGCGCGGCAGGAGTGGCGTCCCGGTCCCCCGGCGGCCATTGCCAGCGATGCGGCCGTACCATTGCCGGCCATTGCAACCCACAGCTACCCGTTGCAGGCGCGTGCGGCTCAACGTCGGCTCGACCCCGCGACACGGCTCGCCTCGGGTGCCGAAGTGCAGCTGCCGCTCGACGTCGAGCAGGCGCTCGCCGAGACCACGCGCTGCTTCTCCTGCGGCACCTGCATCCGCTGCGACACCTGTGTCGTCGTCTGCCCGGACCTCGCCGTCGTGCGGACCGACGACGGCTACCGCGTGCTCGGCGACTACTGCAAGGGCTGCGGGCTGTGCGTCAAGGAGTGCCCGACCGGGGCAATGGACATGGTCGAGGAGGTGCGATAGGTGAACGCGACCATCGCATCTGCCGCTGCACGGCGGCTGCTTCTCACCGGCAACGAAGCCGTCGCATGGGGCGCGCGCCTCGCCCGGCCGCAGGTGTGCCCGGTCTATCCGATCACGCCGCAGACGCCGGTGCTGGAGGCGCTGACTCGATTCCAGGCCGAAGGCTCCTTCGATGCCGAGATCATCACGCCCGAGTCCGAGCACTCGGTGATGTCGGCGTGCATTCCCGCGTCGCTCGCCGGCACGCGCGTGTTCACCGCAACGGCCTCGCAGGGCCTGCTGCTGATGCACGAGCTGCTGCACTACGCCAGCGGCGCGCGGGCGCCGATCGTGATGGCGAACATCAACCGCACGGTCGCCTCGCCATGGGCGTTCTGGCCCGACCAGACGGACAGCCTTGCGCAGCGAGACACGGGCTGGGTGCAGCTGTACGTCGAGAGCGCCCAGGAGGCGCTCGACAGCGTGATCCAGGCCTTCCGCGTCGCCGAGCAGGCGTTGCTGCCGGTGATGATCAGCCTCGACGCGTTCTACGTCTCGCACGCGATGGAGCCGGTGGACGTGCCCAAGCAAGCCGACGTCGACGCCTACCTGCCGGCGTTCGCGCCCGAGCGCAAGCTCGACACCGCGCAACCAAGCTCCTGGGGCAACGTCGTGTCGCAGGACATGTTCTACCGCCACCGGCAGGCCATCCAGGAGGCCATGGATTCGGTCCCTGCGCTCCTCGCGCAGGCCGATGGCGAGTGGCAGCGCAAGGTCGGCCGCGGCTGGGGCGTGGTCGAACGCTACCGCTGCGACGGTGCCGATGCCGTCATCGCCACGATGGGCAGCATGTGCGGCACCGCGCGCGTTGCGGTGGACGCAATGCGCGAGGCGGGGCTTCCCGTCGGCCTGGTGAAGGTGCGGCTGTTCCGCCCGTTGCCCGTGGCGGCGCTGCGCGCGGCGTGTGCCGGCGTTGCCGACGTCGTGGTGCTCGATCGCAACCACTCGCCGGGCGCAGGTGGCATCCTGCACCAGGAATTGCGCGCTGCGCTCTACGGCATGCCCGCCGCGCCGCGCGTGCACGGCCTGCTGGCCGGGGTGGGTGGGGTCAACGTGCCGCCGCAGAAGATCGCCGAGTTCGTGCGCGAGGCGCGCGGGCGCGAGGCGCGGCCCGAATCGGTGTGGAGGAGGTGAGCACGATGAAGTTCGACCTGAAGCAGGACGCGATGCTGTGCTCCGGCCACGCCGCGTGCCCGGGCTGCATCGACGCGCTGGCGGCGCGGCACATCCTCGCGACGATGGGGCCGGACACGATGGCCGTCATCCCGCCGTCGTGCATGGCGATCATCGCCGGGCCCCAGCCGATGAGCTCGCTCAGGATTCCGGTCTACCAGCCCACGCTGGAGTCGAGCGCCGCGGCGGCCACGGGGCTGCGCCGCGCGCTGAACGCGCAGGGCAAGCACGACACGCAGGTGCTGGTGCTCGCCGGCGACGGCGGCACCTACGACATCGGCTTCCAGTGCCTCTCGTCCGCTGCCGAACGCAACGAGGACTTCCTCTACGTGTGCCTCGACAACGAAGGCTACATGAACACCGGCGCGCAGAAGTCGTCGTCGACGCCGCACTTCGCGCGCACGGGATCCACGCCCGCCGGCAAGCTGTCGCGCAAGAAGAACATGGTCGAGATCATGGCGGCGCACGGCATCCCCTACGTTGCCACGGCAAGCGCCTCGCACCTGCCCGACCTCGTGCGCAAGGTGGAGAAGGCGAAGGGCATCCGCGGCACGCGCTTCATCACGGTGCTGATTCCCTGCCTCGACGGCTGGGGGCTGCCCGACGATGCCGGGCTGCAAGCCGCCCGTTATGCAGTGGAGCGCGGCGCGTTCCCGCTCTACGAGGTCGAGGACGGCACGCGTTACACGCTCAACGTGACCGCGAAGCCGCGACCGGTGGCCGACTATCTCGCCTTGCAGCGACGCTACCGCGGCCTGCCCGACGCCGACGTGGCCACGCTGCAGGCGGAGATCGACGCGGCGTGGGCGACGTTGGTACGGCGCTCTGCCGCGGGCGCGGCCGTTCCCGCCTGACGCTCGATCCGGTTAGACTGCCCCTTCCGGCACACCGAAGGGGAGCATGAACCGTCGCACCGACTGCATCGCGCATCGTCTCCGGCGCGGCCTCGCGGTCGGCGTCCTCGCGCTCGCCGCGGTGGCGGTCGCCCGCGCGCAGGATCCGTCGCCCCACGCGATCGACATCCCGCCGTGGTTCGCGAACACGTTCCTCGATATCAAGGAGGACGCCACCGACGCTGCGCGGGAACGCAAGCGGCTGCTGGTCTACTTCGGGCAGGACGGCTGCCCGTACTGCAAGCTGCTGATGGTCAACAACTTCGCGCAGAAGGCGATCGTCGAGAAGACGCGGCGCCACTTCGTCGCCGTCGCGATCAACCTGTGGGGCGATCGCGAGGTCACGTGGACGGACGGCCGCACGATGACCGAGAAGGAGTTCGCGCGCTTCCTGGACGTGCAGTTCACGCCGACGCTGCTGTTCTTCGACGAGCAGGGCAAGGTCGTGGCCCGGCTCAACGGCTACTACCCGCCGAACCGCTTCGAGGCGGTACTGGACTACGTGGCGGGGCGGCACGAGCGCGAAGGCAAGCTCTCGGACTATCTCGCGCGCACCGTGCGGGAACGCGCCAGTCCGCGGCTGGCCGACGAGCCGTTCTTCGCCAAGCCGCCCTACGACCTGCGGCGCGCGCCCGGCGGCAAGCCGCTTGCCGTCGTCTTCGAGACCCCCGATTGCGCGAGTTGCGACGAATTGCACCAGGTGAGCTTCAAGCGCAAGGAAGTGCTGGAGCAGATCGCACGCTACGACGTAGTGCGCTTCGCGCTGGGCGCTTCGACGGCGGTCACGCTGCCCGACGGGCGGGCGAGCGTCGCGCAGGCCTGGGCGCGCGAGCTCGGCATCGTCTATGCGCCGACGATCGTGCTGTTCGACCGCGACGGCCGCGAGGCCTTCCGGCTCGAGGCGCACCTGCGCCCGTTCCACGTCACCGGGGCGCTCGCCTACGTCGCCGACGGCGCCTACCGCAGCGAACCGTCGTTCCAGCGCTATCTCCAGGCGCGCACCGAGCACCTCCGCGCGAGCGGGCAGCGCGTCGACCTGATGGAGTGAACTGCCGCCCGGGTGTCGTCGGCAGGGCGCTCGCCTCGCGGGCGTCGGTCGCGTAAGCTGCGGCCGATCCGCGTCGCACCGGAGGTGCCGATGGATCGTCGTACTGCCTGTGCCGCGCTCGCCGCAGCGCCGTGGCTCGCCACGTCCGCGCAGCCGCGCCGCGACGCGCGTGTCGCGTTCGTGTCGCTGGACCGCGCGGCGTCGAACTCGCCGGGCTTCGCGGCGCTCAAGCGGGGCTTGCGCGAGCTGGGCTGGGAGGAGGAACGCAACCTGACGATCGACGCCTGGTGGGGCGAAGGATCGGCCGCCACGCTGCGCGGGGCCATTCCGCGCATCCTCGAGCGCAAGCCGGACGTGCTCGTCACGCAGAGCGGGCCGGTGGCGCACCTGATGGCCGAGGCAAACGTCCCGCTGCCGACCGTGTTCACGTTCAGCGGCGACCCCGTCGAGGGCAAGCTGGTCGAAAGCTACGCGCGTCCGGGCCGCAACCGCACCGGCGTCACGTTCTTCTCGCTGGAGCTGATGCCCAAACGCCTCGAGCTGATGAAGGAGGCACTGCCAGGCATGAAGCGCGTCGCGTTCCTCGCCTCGCCGGCGCACGCCGGCGAGCAGCGCGAGCTGCAGGCGGCCACGCGCGCAGCGGCCGGTCTCGGTCTCGCGCACGACTACTACCCGGTGACGACGGCAGCCGAGATCGACGCCGCGCTCGAGAGGATCCAGCGCCAGCGCATGGACGCGATCCTCGCCTTCGCCGACGCGCTGGTCATGGGCTATGCCGACCGCATCGCCGCGTTCGCGCTGCGCACGCGCATCCCGGCGGTGTCGGGCTGGGCGGTGTTTGCCGAGAAGGGCAACCTGATGGCCTATGGCCCGGTGCTGCTCGACAGCTACCTCCGTCTGGCGACGATCGTAGACCGCATCCTCAGAGGTGCCCGGGCGGGCGACATCCCGGTCGAGTTTCCGACGACCATCGAGCTGGTCGTCAACCGCAAGGCCGCGCAGGCGATGGGGATCGCGCTGGCGCCGGCGGTGCTGGCACGGGCGAACCGCGTCATCGATTGACGCGCCGCGGGCGTGTCCTGCGGAGATACGGCAGCCGCTTGCGCGAACCCGCTCCTTGAGGGCACGCAAGCGCCGCATCCGGGGTGCTCGGTAGAATGCCTTGGCAGGCGCCGCCGCACGGCCGACGCATGGGCTCGCGTGCAGCGATCGACGCCGCCGACACTCAGGAGAACCGCCGATGGCAGCGAAGGACCGCATGGCCGTCCTGTCCCAGATGATGGACCAGGGCGTGATTCCCGTCTTCTATCACCCCGACTTCGAGGTCTGCAAGAAGGTGATCCAGGCCTGCGCGAACGGCGGGGCCAAGTGCATCGAGTTCACGAACCGCGGCGACTTTGCGGCAAGCGTGTTCCTCGACGTAGCCCGGCACTTCGCGAAGGCCGACCCAAGCGTGATCATGGGCGTGGGTTCCGTCGTCGACGCGCCGACCGCCGGCGTGTACATCGCCAATGGTGCGAAGTTCGTCGTCGGCCCGGTCCTGAACCCGGACGTCGCGAAGGTCTGCAACCGCCGCAAGATCCCCTACAGCCCGGGGTGCGGCTCGGCCTCCGAGATCAGCTCTGCTGAGGAACTGGGCTGCGAAATCGTCAAGGTCTTTCCCGGTGGCTCGGTGGGCGGGCCGGACTTCGTAAAGTCGATGCTCGGTCCCTGTCCGTGGACCCGGATCATGCCCACCGGCGGCGTGGAGTTCGACGAGAAGTCGCTGACGGCGTGGTTCAAGGCCGGCGTCGCGTGCGTCGGCATGGGCAGCAACCTCATCACCAAGGCGCTGCTCGACAAGCAGGACTACGCCGGCATCGAGGCGAACGTCCGCAACTGCATCGCGATGATCCGCACCATCCGCGGGAAGTGAACGCCATGACCGACGACATCCTCAAGATCAAGTCCGCCGCGCAGACCCGCTGGGACTGCGTCGCCTTCGGCGAGGTCATGCTGCGCCTCGACCCCGGCTTCGGCCGCGTGCGCAATGCGCGCAGCTTCCAGGTGT